>ENA-OQHD01000043-OQHD01000043.1-human-gut-metagenome-genome-assembly--contig:-NODE-43-length-56422-cov-3.301856_pt1 | contig 56422 bp, 88 predicted proteins | sample MGYA00242560_ERZ504711 | MGnify/ENA primary metagenome ERZ504711 (study PRJEB26092, sample SAMD00036198) | human gut metagenome | host: Homo sapiens | study: EMG produced TPA metagenomics assembly of...
AAAACAGCCCGGGGATTTATCAGGACCTGTGAGGTGTCTATACTACGATCAATGATATAGCGGTAACACTGCATAATCGCCTTGCGTCCTGTTCACTGGATGCTGATAGATAATAGCGTTGATGGTTCTGTTTTGGATATAAGGAATCATGGTATCGTACAAGTCTGTGGCGATTACCTTGATTTTGTGATCTACCTTTTTCTTCTTTGAGAACATCACAAATTGTCAGAGAGTTACCTGTGGCAATATAAATTCCTTGTATATTAGGAATTTCTCTCAGGGCCTTTTTTAGTTAATAAAGCAGCTACCTCCGGTTCATCGTGCGTCTCGTAGGTTTGCAGAAGATAATGGTCTTTTAGCAATTCGTTTTTAAAGCCGTCTACCTTTTCGCGGTGCTCCAAAATACTGAGATCTCCAATAAAGATCACTAAATTAGATTCTGCTGGTGTGATATAACATAAGATCTCAGAGGCCAGGCGGCCGGCCATTTGAGCGTTGACACGCACACAGCCGACGCGGTCTTCAGGATCGAAATCGTTGCCAACAAGAAATACAGGAATATTATGTGCTTTCAGCTTTTGCAGACAAGGCTTGCAGGCAGTTACAGAGGCCGGACATAGTATGACGGCCTCTACTTCCTTTTGAATAAGTTTATCAGAAATTTGGAATAACTCGTCAGTAGAATAAAGACTGGTGAATTGAATAAATTCGCCGGAAACATTATAATCTCGCAAAGATTCTAATGCATCGTTCATTCCACGGATAATGTGCCCCATAGTACTGTTCCCAGGCTAAGGGATAGACGATGGCGATACGAATAGGCTTACGGGCAAGGCTTTGTGCCAATCGGTTTACATTGTAACCCATGGCTTCTGATGTACGAAAGATTTTATCTCTCATATCGGCGCTGATGCCTGGTTTGCCGGAGAGCGCTTTGCTGACGGTTCCGACAGAAATATTTAATTGATTTGCGATATCTTTTACTGTAACGCGCTTTGTGGCCATGTTGCCCCCCTCTTTATCGTTCGAGAATACGTTTTTCCTAAAGGCGTAGTTTTTTAATGTTAATATTATCATATATCTAGTGTTATTTGTCAATAGGTTAAATTTTACGAAAAATAATAGAAATTTCGTCAATATTAAAATGACTCCGCAAATAGAAAACGTTTTATTTAACGTGTTGTAATATTTAGTTATATTTATTGAATTATATTTCTAATAAATATGAAATTAAAACTAAAAAGTTGAGGAATGAGTATTGACAATCTGTAAATACTAAGGTATACTATGGAAAACGTATTCCATAACATGCTGACTAATTACGGTAAGCCGCGAAAAGTTTTTCCTAGAGTTTTCAAGACCTTTCTGATAGATACGGTAGCCCAGGGGAAAAATAAATCCCTGTGATATAAACAAAAGGAGGAATCATCAAGTGAAAAATGTAAGAAAAATTTTCACCAAACGTCATAGATTTTCAGAAGAATATATGGTAGTATAGGGCTAACAAAAAAAGTATGTGAAAAAAATAACAAAGCGGAAAGGAGATGCAGGTGTATGAATAAAAAATTAGCAGGTATTTTTGCAATGTGTGCTCTGTTGCTGACTGGATGTCAGGGAGCGAAAGAGAGCAGCAAGGAAATTACGCCGCCGGATACCGGATGGGGGAAAACGGTGGATGAAGTGCTTGCCGACTGGAATCTGGATCGGGACCAGGTGGAAATTTTCTCCGAAACTAACAGTGCAGCCGCGATCGCAGTAGATACAGAAGCCACTGTTTTCGGCGAGCAAACTTCCAGAGTCATGTTTCAGTTTATCAACCTCGATCAGACCGGAGCGACGGGAAAACCAGTATTGTGCGAAGTAGACATCACCTACCCGGATGATGCCGATATGGATACCGTGAAAAAAGAGATGGAAAAATCCTACGGAAGTTCCAAAGACTCCATTACCCGCTATGAGCTGTACCAGTCGCTGGGCGACGATCAGCTCCCGGAATATACTTACAAAAAAGCAGATCAGCTTGCCGTCTGGTCCGGCGAGAGCCTGAAAGATGCGATTCCTTCCGATAAGAGCACCGAATACGAAACTGCCTGGGAAGCATACCAGCCTGGCCTTACTGCCGACAACTGGGAGAGCTACACTGAACAGACAAGCATGGCAACCGCCGTAATGCGCATACGGCGCAGAAGCATTTCCAATGTTTGAAAAAAACGGTGTCAGCCTCGAAGCTTATCCGGGACTGGTATATGAGCAGGTGAAAAGTAATATGAAATGTAACTAATTCAGAGCCATGCGAAATGGAAGAAAATCGTGAATCATGCTTGCATGAATGAACGGTTTTCTGGAATTTCATATGGCGAGAAGCAACATCGAGATGCAGCGCAAGCGGAATCGAGATGGGGTTCTGAATAGTTACTATGAAATAAGAAAGTCATAAACTCCCGGCAGTGCCGGGAGTTTTTCCGTGCATAGGGAGAAGGAAAAGAGTGTGTCCCGGAAAAATTCATGATATACTGAAAAGAGAAAATTCAACTTTTGGAAGGTTCCCGGAATGTCTGTTTTGGAAGAGAGGTGATTTCCTTGAAACGTATGAAAAAGAGAAAAATCACTGTGTTAGCTGGAGTGATCCTTTGCGTGATTGCAGGATGTCTGGTAAAAAGAATGACGGCGGTGTATACACAGAAAGAAAATCCCATTGGTCCTGAGCGGGGTACGACAGATGTTTTCCTGACGGCAGCAGATTTCATCTCAGAAAAATCGGATCAGGAACTGCTGCAGGAAATCGAAACCTTTGATACGGACAAAGCCGAGATGATTTATCTTTATATCCCGGAAGACACCGGAGCCGGAATGTCCTTTGCGATCACGCGCGAGGATCATCCGGAGGAGATGGACGAAATTCTCTCGACCATTTACGGAGAAAAAATTTTCCTGCCAGAAGCCAAAACAGGTATTCAACATGACAGAGAGGATTTTGTATGATTATAACTGGTATGTTCTGATCTACGATCATGAGATGAATCAGATGGCGCTTGTATTTCTGTATTCCGATGATGTGATTGTATACAATGGTCATGTACTTCAGACAACAGAAACGTATGATGAAAGCATTCGCCCGTGTATTTTAAAACTGAAAGAGGAGAATCAGGAAAAACTGAAAAGCGGAGAGGCAACACAAAGAAGGGTTGCGATTCCATAGAAAAATAGAGAAAAGCGTGCCTGGAGAACAGACACGCTTTTTAACGTCATGCAGAATGAAAAAGTCTGATGAATATTTGGAAGTACGATTTTAATTTGCACAATTCCGCTCACACAGGAACGCCAGCCCTTTCAGCAGAAGGTTCGGGTCATAGATATGAGGATGTAAAACGAGCGGTTCGACGAAGCGTGCCGCGCCGCCGGTGAGGATGAGGGTGGCGGGGGAGCCGAGTTCGGCTTCGATGCGCTGGACCATTCCGTCGAGCATCGCGGCCATGCCGACGATGGTGCCGGAGAGAATGCATTCTTCGGTGTTTCTGCCAATGATGCGTTTCGGGATCTGGAGGTCGAGCCGCGGGAGCTGGGCGGTCCGCTCGGAGAGGGCGCCAAGTCCCATATCGAGTCCCGGTGCGATGGCGCCGCCGCAGAAGACGCTGTTTTCCCGGATGACATTGAAGGTCGTCGCTGTTCCAAGATCCACGGTGATGACCGGCAGCGGATAATGTGCGGCGGCCCAGGCTGCATCAACGAGGCGGTCGCGGCCTACTTTTTCCGGTTCCGGGATGGAAAATGTCATGCCGAGATCACTTTCGGATGTGACGAGCAGCGGTTCTGTGCCGAACAGATTACGGACACATTCCTGCAGAAGCGTCAGAACCGACGGAACAACGCTGGAAATGATGACGCCCCGAAAGTCGGACGGGGAAAGATTCTTGTCTTCAAAAAGCTGCTCGATCGCAGATTCATACTGGCTGGCAGACCAGGTGTGGTTGATGTCAATCCGGGCTGTGAATTCGAGGGAATACGCTTGCTGCGGTGCGGTCCGGACGCCGCCGAGCGTAACGGTTGTGTTCCCGATATCAATGGCTAAAATCATAAAAATACCTCGCGATTATTTTAAAAGTAGAGCTCTTTTGTCCTTTTATTATAAAGCCTTTTTGCATCAATGGCAAACAGGATTGGTTGTAATCTGTTTTTCTGTCTGCTATACTTAAAACTATCATAGGAAAAAAGTTGCTTCGAGGCAGCAGAACGGAGTTACAATGGAAAATCTTGACGGGAAAATGTGTTGTACTTGGTGTGACAGGCGGAATTGCCGCCTATAAAATGGCAAATGTGGCGAGCGGTCTTCGGAAAGCCGGAGCAGACGTGCATGTCATCATGACCGAAAACGCGACGCAGTTCATCACCCCGCTGACGTTCGAGACGCTGACCAACAACCGCTGCGTGGTCGATACGTTTGCGCGTGATTTTAAATATGAGGTGACGCATATTTCGCTGGCAAAAGCGGCGGATCTGATTATGATTGCCCCGGCTACCGCCAATGTGATTGCAAAAATGGCACACGGCATTGCAGATGATATGCTGACAACGGTGGTGCTCGCAGCGAAGTGCAAAAAAGCTGGTCTCTCCGGCGATGAATACGGCGATGCTGGAAAATCCGATTACGCAGGATAATCTGGCGACGCTGAAAAAATACGGTTTCGGCATCATCGAGCCGAGCGTGGGAATGCTGGCGTGCAAGGATGTCGGAAAAGGAAAACTGCCGGACCCGGAGGTGCTGCTCGATTATATCGCGATGGAACTGGCGCGCGGAAAAAACGCTTGCCGGTGTGCGCGTTACCGTGACCGCAGGCCCGACGCAGGAATCCCTCGATCCGGTGCGGTATCTGACGAACCACAGCAGCGGCCGCATGGGATACGCGATTGCGCGGGAGGCGATGCTCCGCGGCGCGCAGGTGACGCTGATTTCCGGCCCGGTTTCATTAGCCCCGGTTCCGGGCGTTGCGATGCGACCGGTGACGACGGCGAAGGATATGCTGGAGGCGGTGCAGGAGACATTGCCGGAGACAGACATTCTGATCAAGGCGGCCGCAGTTGCCGATTACCGGCCTGCGACAGTGGCGGATCAGAAGATCAAAAAGCAAGACGGCGACATGAGTATTCCGCTGGAGCGCACCGATGATATTCTGGGATGGGTGGAAAAGAACCGTCATCCGGGTCTGTTTGTGTGCGGATTTTCGATGGAAACGGAGAATATGGTGGAAAACTCGCGTGCAAAGCTGGAGAAGAAGCATCTGGACATGATCGCGGCAAACAATTTGAAGACAGAGGGTGCCGGCTTCGGTGTGGCGACGAATGTGGTGACGCTGATCACGAAGGACGGCATCAAGGAGCTTCCGCTCATGGGAAAAGACGAAGTGGCGGGCTGCCTGTTGGATGAGATTGCGGCGCGGCGGTGATCATGTTGAAGTGTGACTTTTTTTCCGTTTCCTGGTTGACGGCAGGAAAAATGAATGCGTTATAATAAGCACAGGCGCAGCGGCGCACTTTACTTTTACGAAAACAACGAACGATAGGATAGATAAATGTGGAAACGGAAACAGGGGAAGGCTATGCAGAGCTTTCTTCCGTTTCTGTTTCGTTTTTTTAAGGAGAAATTCGGATATGATATTTGAAACACATGCACATTATGACGATGAGAAATTTGATGAAGACCGCGCAGAGCTGCTTTCCTCGATGCAGGAAAACGGGATCGGGCGTATCATCAATGTCTCGGCAAATCTGGAATCACTGGAAAATACAAGAAAACTGATGGAAGCGTATCCGTTCATCTACGGCGCGTTCGGCCTTCACCCGGATGAGGTGGGCGATCTGAACGAGGACGTGATGGCGCGGATGCGGGAACTCTGCCGTCTGGAAAAGGCGGTTGCGGTCGGAGAGATTGGCCTTGATTACTACTGGGACAAGGAAAATCACGAAAAACAGCAGTATTGGTTCCGCCGTCAGATTGCGCTTGCGCGCGAGGAAAAACTTCCGATGATCATCCACAGCAGGGAAGCGGCAGCTGATACGCTCCGTGTCATGAAAGAGGAAAAATCGGAGGAGATCGGCGGCGTAATTCATTGTTTTTCCTACTCCGCAGAAATGGCGGAGGAATACCTGAAAATGGGATTTTATCTTGGCATTGGCGGCGTGGTGACGTTCAAAAATGCGAAGAAGATCAAAGAAGTGGTTCAGATGGCTCCGATGGAGCGCATTCTGCTGGAAACAGACAGTCCGTATCTGGCACCGGTTCCGTACCGGGGAAAACGAAATTCATCTCTGTATCTGCCGTACGTTGTGCAGGAGATCGCAGAACTCAAGGGAATTTCGGAAGAAGAAGTCATTGAGACGACAGTAAAAAAATGCGGTCAGACTGTTTCGAGCAGAGGAATAGGAAGCGATACCAGAGGTGCTTCTTCTGTTTTATTTGTTCGGATCAATTCCGTCTGGCCGGACAAATTGAATAGGAGAAAGCGAAAATGGTTGATAAAACAATGATGGGCGACAAATGCGCCGAGCTGGTGCGCGCCGCGATGATCGGTGCGCTCGCAGTGACACTGGGAAACCCGACAGCCGTTTATGCAGCAGAAGAGGAAACGGCCGATCCGGGACAGATTGGAATTGAGATTGCAGGGGAAGCAGCCGTTGGGGCTGCTTCTTTTTGCGTGGAGGAAGATGCGGCGGAGAAGGCACCTGCGGAAGCGGAAGAGGTGACAGAACCGGAAGGTACGCAGAATGATGAGATGGAAGAGGAAAGTGGATCCGAGGGAAAAGAAGATGAGACAGTCCCGGAGGAACCGGAACCGCAGGAGCCTGACGGCGGAGAGAATGCAGGAATGACGGAACCGGGAAAAACGGGCGAGACAGAACCAGAGGGGCCGGAAAATGCAGAACCGGGAGAGGCAGGCGAGACAGAGCCAGAGGAGCCGGAAAATCCAGAACCGGGAGATCAGGGAGACATGCCGGAAACACCGGGAAACAGTGAAATGAATGGATCGTGGCCGGGCGAAGGGGAAGATATTTCCAACGATCCATGGCCGGGGCAGGAAGAAATCGGCGGCGGAGATAGGGAGCAGATGGAACCGCCGGAGGAAGAAAACGGATCTGCAGGAAGTGATGATGCAACTGGTGGGGACAAGACGGCAGAAGTCTCTTCGGATTCTGATTTATCACAGTCTGCGGAACCGCCAGCCGCCGAGGCTGAACCCGTCTTTTCGGCAGAGCAGGAAGCTGAGCGCACGCGGGAAAGCTACAGTGAGTGGCAGGCGGCAGAAGCTGAAAAAGTCACGATTTCCCGTATGCCGTGGCTGTTTCATACGGTTGAAAAAACCATATGCTATCGCCGATGTGAATTCCTGGCTTCACGTCCGCGAAGGAAAAGGCACAAATCAGAAAATCGTCGGAATCCTGCCGAAGGGAAGCCTCTGTTATATTTTAGCGGATGCGGATTCTGACTGGGTTTATGTGGAATCCGGCGATGTCCGTGGATTTGTCTGCGCGCGGTATCTCCTGCGCGGAGAAGAGGCTGAAAAAGAGGTAAACCGTTGGCAGGAGGAAAGTTTTCCCATGGCGGAAATGTGGGTGAAGCCATGGAATAATAAGGCGTACACCTATACATATGCAACGACGAGAACACTTCTTTCTTCTGACGAAGCGCGCGGCGAGGTCCTGCAGTACGCGAAAAAATTTCCTGGGAAATCCGTACGTCTGGGGCGGGACGAGTCTTACAAACGGCTGCGACTGTTCCGGCTTTGCCCAGCAGATTTTTGCTAATTTCGGATATACCCTTCCGAGAACCTCACGCCAGCAGGCGAAAGCTGGAACACGCATTCCGGTGCAGGAGGCAAAGCCTGGTGATCTGCTGTTTTACCAGCGGGAGAGCGGGTTTATTTACCATGTCATGATTTATCTCGGTGATGGAAAAGTAATCCACGCTGGAAGCGAGGCGACGGGGATTCTGATTTCAGATTTTAACTATGAGAAATCGACAGAATTTGCTGTGCGGGTGATTTCGGAGGAAATACGTGAGAGCAAAATAGAAACGGGAGATGTGGATAATGGGAGAAAAGAAGGAAACTCTGTGGATAACCAGACAACAGAAAACGGGAATGGTGGAAAACAGAAGGCGGGAGCAGAAAATGTGCAGAATACAAGTGCAGAAAACAGTACCGCAGGTGATCGGTTGGAAAGCGCTTCGGGAAAATATCTCGGCAATTTTAAACCTGACCGCTTACTGCAACTGCGCCGTCTGCTGTGGCCGCTGGGCGGGCGGCCCGACCGCATCCGGAAAAATGCCGGTGCAGGGCCGGACCATTGCAACCGGCGTTCTGCCGTTTGGAACGAAGCTGAATATCGGCGGAAAAATTTTACACGGTCGAGGACCGTGGCACGCCGTACGGCCACATTGATATCTATATGGAACGCCATGCAGACGCAGAGGAGTTCGGCGTGCGCTACGCGGATGTATATCAGTCAGAAGAAATCTGATAAAATTTGCCGATCACGGCGGCATGTGCATCCGTGCCGTGGCCGATATACGGAGTCCTTGCAATCGGGAGATCCGGTCCGGCCGCCTGGCGGACAAGCTGCGGCATATCCGGCGTCAGCTGGTCGCGTTCCATCTGGGAAAATGTTCCGAGGAGAATACCATTGATCTGTTCAAAGGCATGCATCATTTTCAGCTGGGACAGAAACGTAACCATCTGCGGAACGCCGCCGCCCATGGCTTCGAGGAGCAGGATTTTTCCGCGGAAATCCGGCTGAAAATCCGTTCCGGCGAGCTTCAGAAAACAGCGGATATTTCCGCCGATCATCACACCTTCCATGTGATCGCCCTGCAGAAATGTGCAAGGGAGGTCGAAGAGGCTGGGAGACTGCCCGGAAAAAGCGTTTTGGAACAGAGTGATCTGTTCGGCGCTGTGGTCGTACAGCAGATTTCGAACCTGATACGGCATCGACTCATTTCCAGTCGCAGTCGTGACAGCATTGACAATCGTTGTGAGATCACTGTATCCCCAGAAGCGCTTGCTGGAGGCGGCGATGACAGAAAAATCCAGATACGGCAGAACTTCATTCGCCATATCGCCGCCGGAAACATCAAAAATATCCGTGATTTCTGGGTCACAGTAAAGGTTCATAAACGCATCCGCCCGCTCCGCGCCCGTGCCGGAAAAGCCGGAACCGTTGTCGTAGAGGCAGGGGCTTAAAACAGGATCGAAGCCCAGCTCCCGCAGAATCTGACAGAGACGCGCCAGATCGGCGGAAAAGGAAGGATGCATGGGGTTGGAGCAGGCGGTAATACCAATTTTATGAGACATAAAGATTCCTTTCTCGGAGTAAAACAAGGCAAAATCTGCATTTTCGTGGCACACCGGTACAGCTTTTTCTTTGAATTTGCAAAGCAGATTTAGAGATCGCCGGTGTTTGCAGAATGCCGTTTTGGACAAAAATTATAAAGCTTTGAGGTCATCAATCAGTGTCTGCACTTCCTCTTCCGTCGTTGCCCAGCTGGTGCAGAACCGCGCAATATTTCCGCCGTCCGCGGATTTCCCCATTGGCTCGAAAATATAGCGTTTTTCCAGAGTTTCCTTCTGCGCATCGGTGAGAATCACAAACTGCTGATTCGTAAAACTCTCCACCCAGAATGGAATCCCCTGCGCCGCAAATGCTTTGCGGAGTTTCATGGCAAGTTCATCGGCGCGGCGTGTCGCAGTAAAATAAAGATCATGCCCCAGCAGGCAGTGGAACTGCAGTCCGAGCAGCCATCCCTTTGCGAGGACAGCGCCGTTCTGTTTCATGTAGGCTTTGAACCGCTTTTTTCAGCGAGTCAGCTGTAAGCACAACGGCCTCACCAAACAGCGCACCGCATTTCGTTCCGCCGAAATAGAAAACATCTGTGAGAGCAGCGAGATCCTCGAGAGAAACATCATTCTTCTCTGATCCAAGCCCGTATCCAAGCCGTGCCCCGTCCACAAACAGATACATATCATACTTCCGGCAGACCTCGTGAATCTTCGTCAGCTCCTGCAGCGAATACAGCGTTCCCTGCTCAGTCGGAAATGAAAGATATACCATCTTCGGCTCCGTCAGATACTCCGGCTCACCGCCTTCATAATAAGCCGCCGCACACGCCGCAATCTGTTCCGCCGAAATTTTACCATCCGTATTCGGCAGCTCCAGAATCTTATGCCCGGTATTTTCAATCGAAGCCGCCTCATGGCAGTTAATATGTCCGGTATCCGCCGCAATCACACTCTGCACCGGCGAAAGCGCTGCCGCCGTCACAATAAAATTCGCCTGCGTCGCCCCCGGAAAAAAATGAACCGCCGCATCCGCACAATGAATCTTCTCCCGAATCAGCTCCGCAGCCTTCTCACACCATTCATCCTCCCCATATCCACCATAACTGTTCCCATTAATAGCCCCCAGCGCCTCCAGAATCTCCGGGTGCGCACCGTGATTGTAGTCATTATTAAATCGTATCATCAGTTTATGTTCTCCTTAATTTGAATTTGAAAAATGCTGTTTCCATTATACGGCATCTGAAGGAAAACAGCAATTGGAGAACAAAAAGAGAAAATGCAAAAAAATGCAGAAGGAGGATTATCTGCATCGTACAATATTGGAGCAAGATATTTTATCCGTGAAATTTTAAAACCCTTACCGGCAACGGAAAGGTCTTTGCTGGAGGCAAAAGTTCCTGCAGTAAAGCGTAGAACCTCATGTGTTTATGCGGATTTGAGAGACTTAATTTCAGAAATGGAACTGCGAAAAGCAGCATAAACACAGGCAGATATACCGTGGACTACCTGTTATGTGGAGACCTGCCGTATCCGGCATGGAAGAAGCGCGTATCCGCGCAAGATCTAAGAAACAGGCGTATCCGCCGATATTTTGTCTGCCGCCTAAAGCGGTCTGAAGCACGTGACTTTAGTCATGTGAGGTTCACTTTATGTATGATTTTTTACTTCCAGCTTTTCAGTTTGTCCGCTTCTGGAGTCTGCAGCAGAATTTTTTTACAGGCCAAAAGAGAAGGACTCACATAATCACAAAATGGAAAAAGCTCTTTTGTATACGGTGTCAGATCCGGGATCATGCAGGAGATGGCACCAGCTGCACGCGCGGCCTTCAGACCATTGATGCTGTCTTCGGCTACTATGCATGCAGCAATCGGAACTTTCAGAAGAGACGCTGCTTTTAAGAAAATTTTCCGGATCCGGCTTGCTGTTGATTACCTCATCCCCGCAGACTGAAGCATCGATATACTGGTCAATGCCAGACTGTTTCCAATAGTCTTCCGCAACGCGCCGCGTTGTAGAAGTAGCAACGGCAACTTTGATCGAATGCTCTTTGAGCCAGGAAAGAAACTCATGAAGCCCTGGTTTTTCCGGGACACCGTTGCGTCGAATATAATCGTTTAGATACGCCGTGCGGATTGCGCGTCCTTCATCGTATGTCACCTGTCCGTGAAACCACTCCTCAAACAGCTTTCTGCTCCGCGGAAGCGCACTGCCGCGCATCTGCGAAAGATGTTCCTCCGTGAGCGTAAAATTCAGCTCCCGGGCAGCTTTTTGCCAGCCCTCTTTCATTACAATCTCGGTGTCAAACAGGATACCATCCATATCGAATAATACTGCCTTTATCATAAACATGACCTCCAAAGCACTTCTGTATTTTCAGTTGCTTAAAAAACTATGTTCAGTATACGAAAAATCCAGAAAAAAGACAAGCCCATGAGACAAACAGAAGACCACAAATTATACTTGACTTCAACCTAGCTTGAAGTGATATGCTGTCAAAAAATGACAAATCAGGAGGAATGACAAAATGGAAAAGTCAACGGTTTATTTTACCGACTTTCGATGTCCGGTTGGAACGAGTCAGCTTGACAAGCTGAAAAAGCTCTGTATTGCTGCTGGCATCAAAGACATTGATATGGAAGGCAAATTCGTCGCAATCAAAATGCATTTTGGCGAACTGGGAAACATGGCGTTTCTTCGTCCGAATTATGCGAAAGTGGTTGCAGATCTCTGTAAAGAGCAGGGAGGCCTTCCGTTTCTGACAGACTGCAATACGTTATATCCGGGCAGCAGAAAAAATGCCCTGGAGCATCTTGACTGTGCGAATCTGAATGGATTCAATACCATTACCACAGGATGCCAGATTATCATCGGAGATGGAGTGCGAGGAACCGATGAAATCGAAGTTCCGGTTGTCAACGGAGAATATTGCAAAACAGCATTGATTGGCCATGCAATCATGGACGCAGATATTTTTATCAGTCTGAGCCACTTCAAAGGCCATGAAGCAACGGGCTTTGGCGGTGCACTGAAAAAATATCGGTATGGGATGCGGAAGCCGCGCCGGAAAGATGCAGCAGCATGCCAGTGGAAAACCGGCGATCAATACGGATGTCTGTCGTGGCTGCCACCGCTGTGCAAAAGAATGCGGAAGCGATGCAATTTCCTATGTGGATAAAAAAGCAGTCATTGACTATGACAAATGCAAAGGATGCGGCCGCTGCATCGGTGCCTGCAGTTTTGATGCGGTTTACAATCCAAACAGCAGTGCAAACGAGCTTCTCGACCGGAAAATGGCGGAGTATGCACAGGCTGTCTGTCATGGACGTCCGTGCTTCCATATTTCTCTGGTACAGGATATCAGCCCGAACTGTGACTGCCATGGTGAGAACGATGCTCCGATCCTGCCGGATATCGGAATGTTTGCAAGCTTCGACCCGGTTGCTCTTGATCAGGCGTGTGCCGATGCCTGCCTGAAGGCAACTCCGATCGAAAACAGTCAGCTTGGCGAGCATCTTGCAGAGCCGGGATGGCATTGCCACCACGATCATTTCAAGGATTCCAATCCGAATATTGAATGGCAGGCAACCCTTGACCAGGCAGAGAAAATTGGTCTTGGTACGAGACAGTATGAACTGAAACGTATCAAATAATAATTCAAAAATGCTTTATGGCAGGTAAACAACGTGGAAAGCTCCAGCTTCTCGGATGAAAAATCAACGAGAAGCTGGAGCTTTTTGCGATCAGATTTTATTTTCTTCAGAGATAACAACGATTTTTTTCATCCATTATATGGATAATGGTTTCACGGAAAATCTTGTCACACGGGAGAACGTAAGCCGGGAAAAAGACCGGATTCGAATCGGTGACAGGGGGAACCCCTTAAAAAATAGATGGTGTTTCTCCGGAAAGATTCAAATTATTCCATGGGACTGCATTGCGGTATGAAAACAGAGCAAAAGACTGTGCAAATGAATTTATGATTTGCACAGTCTTTGCTTTATACGTTGCTGATCATCGAAAGAAATGTCTTATGAATCCTCATATCCGGGTCGAGCTCCGGGTGGAAGGAGAAGGCCATCTGGCTTTTTATATTTTACACCGACAATCCGCTCTTCCACAACCGCGAGCACTTCCACGCCATCCCCCACAGATGCAATATACGGCGCACGGATAAACGTCATCGGCACTGTTCCGATGCCCGCAACCGGTGCTTCTGTGTGGAAGCTGCCTAACTGGCGGCCGTAGGCATTCCGCCTGATGCACATCGGAATCGTGCCGAAATACTGTTCCGGCTGTCCCTTGATCTGTCCGTCGATCGTTTCGGCCAGAAGAATCGCACCGGCGCAGGTTGCGAGGACCGGCATGCCGTTTTCAATCTGGCTTTTCATGATATCGAACATGCCAAGCTCTTTTAAAAGCTTTCCCTGAACGGTACTCTCGCCGCCCGGTAGTACAAGTGCATCGTAAGGCTCGGCAAGATCGCGGGCCTGACGCAGTTCGATGCATTCGGCGCCAAGCTGCTCTAATACTTTTTCATGTTCTGCAAACGCACCCTGCAGTGCAAGCACTCCAATTTTCATTATTTTCCTCTTTCTGCCATCAGTAAGGCGATTTCCTGCTCGTTGATGCCGACCATAGCCTCGCCGAGATCAGCGGAGAGTTCTGCGATCAGTTTCGCATCGGTGTAGTTGGTAACGGCTTTTACGATGGAAGCCGCACGTTTTGCCGGGTTGCCGGATTTGAAGATACCGGAACCAACAAAAACACCCTCTGCTCCAAGCTGCATCATCAGCGCTGCATCGGCAGGAGTTGCCACACCGCCGGCTGCAAAGTTGACAACCGGGAGACGGCCGTTATCATGAACATACTGAACAAGATCGTACGGAACCTGCAGGACCTTGGCTGCCTCAAACAGCTCATCCTCACGCATTGAGGTCAGTTTCTGAATTTCGCTGTTCATTTTTCTCATATGGCGGACCGCCTGTACGATATCGCCGGTTCCCGGCTCACCTTTGGTACGGATCATAGACGCTCCCTCGTTGATCCGGCGGAGTGCCTCGCCGAGATCTTTTTGCACCGCAGACAAACGGTACTTTGAAATTTCGTTTGTTAATATGGTAGACATCATCCGCCGGGGAGAGAACCTCACTCTCGTCGATGTAGTCGATTTCGATGGCTTCAAGAACCTGTGCCTCTACAAAGTGGCCGATGCGGCATTTTGCCATAACCGGAATGGAAACGGCTTCCTGAATGCCGCTGATCATCTTCGGATCACTCATACGGGAAACGCCGCCGGCTGCACGGATGTCTGCAGGAATCCGCTCCAGTGCCATAACGGCACAGGCACCAGCTTCCTCGGCAATATGCGCCTGCTCCGGAGTGGTAACGTCCATGATCACGCCACCCTTTAACATCTGTGCCAGTTCTTTGTTCAGTTTGTATCTCTCATTTGCTGCTGTCATAATAAGTTCCTCCGTGTCTGAAAAATTTTAGTTTCTGTTTTGGCTTTACTTTTGCTCTGCCTCACAGTATACTGGTAAAGTGACTATAAAAAAATTTGCCAAAAGCAAATATATTCAGTAAGGTCAGATGAGAGGAGAGCGGTCGGATGCTGACGTATAATTTTTGCCAATATAGGGTCAGATTCCCTGTATGAATATTTATATAAATGTATCAAAAATTGACATATTGCTGGGAAATATCCGCCCTGGAGAGAAGCTGCCGTCGAAACCGGACGTTCGCGAAAAAAGTCTGGGTATCAGCGTCATTACCGTCGAGAATGCCTATGCGCAGCTTGTTGCGGAAGGCTATCTGTATTCCATGCCAAAGCGCGGATTCTATGCGGCTGATCTGGAAATTGAGGATTCCATGCGGGATGCGGTGCCAAAAGAGATCCTGCAGGTAGCAAACGGGGAGACTTCCTATTTTGCGGATTTTTCCAGTAACCAGACGGACAGCGAGATTTTTCCGTTTACAATCTGGACGCGGACGGTGCGTGCTGTCCTGAATGACAACCGGATCCAGCTCATGATCAATTCCCCGTGCGCCGGGATTTTAAAGCTGCGCAGTGCGATTGCAAAATATCTGCGAGAGTTTCGTGGAATGCAGGTGCTGCCGGAGCAGATTATTGTCGGCGCAGGAACGGAGTATCTGCATAACCTTCTGATTCAGCTTCTCGGAAACGATCTTGTTTATGGAGTAGAGGATCCCGGGTATCACAAAATTGCGCGGATTTATGAGAGTATGAAGGTGCGGTACGAGCCAGTGCCGCTCGACCAGGACGGTGTTTCGGTGCAGGAGCTGGAAAAAAGATCGGTTGATATTATTCATACCTCCCCGTCCCATCACTTTCCAACCGGGACAGTCATGCCGGTCAGCCGCCGTTATGAACTGCTCGGCTGGGCAGCAAAATCAGATCATCACTATATCATTGAGGACGATTATGACAGTGAGCTGCGTCTCGGCGGAAAGCCGTTTCCGACACTGCAGAGTATCGACGTTTCGGACAAGGTCATCTATATGAATACGTTTACAAAAACACTTGCCTCCACGGTACGGATCAGCTATATGGTGCTTCCGCAGACATTAGCGGAGAAATTTTATCGCGAGCTGTCGTTTTATTCCTGCACCGTCTCCAACTTTGAGCAGTACACACTGGCAGAGTTTATTGAGAATGGCAGTTTCGAAAAACATATCAACCGGCTGCGAAACTATTATCAGAACAAACGAGATCTGATTTTACAGGAACTCGAAAAGAAGCCGCTCGGTGATTACGTGACCATCGAGGAGGAAGAAGCAGGCGTTCATTTTCTGATGCATCTTCGCACGGATTTGAAAGAAGAGTCGATTGTCACGCAGGCGAAATCCCGTGGTGTGAAATTAAAGCCGCTCTCCGGCTATTACGCGGATGCGGCGGAGGCAATAAAGCAGGAAAATACGTATGTCATGAACTATTCCTCTATCGATCCGGCTGCAATGGAGCGGGCGGCGGGAGTGCTGCTTCATATTCTGCGGGCGCATATGACGGAAAACACATTTGAGGCAGAGATGAAAAAGAGCCAGGAATAATCATAAATTGATCCACAGAAATAACTGCAGGGAATGAGCTTCTCTGATGCCCAGCAGTTTCTATTACAAACTCATAAAGGAGAAAAGCATATGACGAATCGTGAAATGATGGAGATTGCCATGAGGCAGTCTGCGGAAGATATGGGATGCCATGTAGAAGATTTCAAGGCGGACAAAAATGTTGTTGTTCCCATAAATTTAGGGAAGAAGGCCGCAAATATTTGAAAGAGCCTATTACCTGCAATCTGGTTTCCTATGGAAATAATATCATGGCGGCTTCCATACCGGAGACGATGGATCTGGTATCTGCGTATGTAGACAAATTCGAATTTTACCACTGTTTTGAGACACCAAACATGCATTGGCTGAATGAACGTTTAGCTGAAAAAGGTCACAAAATATGTTTCATGGCAGAATACTATCTGCCGGACATCAGCCGGATACCGACTCTTTCCTGCGCCTATGTGACACGAGTATTAACACAGGAAGCTTTTGCGGATTTGTATCAACCGGAATGGAGCAATGCGCTTTGCGAAGATCGGAAGAATCTGGATGTACTTGGCGTCGGCGCATATGATGGAAGTACGCTGGTGGGACTTGCCGCCTGTTCTGCCGATTGCGACGATATGTGGCAGATCGGTGTGGATGTCTTGCCGGAATACAGACGACAGGGGATTGCCTCTGCACTGACAAGCAGACTTACAAAATGAGATCATAAACAGGGGAAAAGTACCTTTTTAATTGTACCGCCTGGTCTAATGTCAGATCTGTAAGAAACGCTGTCAAAAGCGGTTTTATACCGGCATGGGTAGAAATGACTGCAAAACCGGCAAATATTGTTGATGAGATGAATTTATGAAGGAACCTTCCCTGTCGATTCCCGCTGAATCAGCTGTGCATGCAACAAATACGTACTGATTGGGATGTGATTGAGAAGACTTGACAATGCAAAAAATCCACTTTTCCGGAGCTCCAGCCGATCTTGTCTGATGGTTGTAAGGGGCGGTGACGTACAAGCAGCAATCGGCAGATCATCAAATCCGATAATGCTGATATCATCAGGAATCTGGAATCCCAGCTGCTGACATTGCGTGAGCGTTGCACTAGCAAGGGTATCCTGGTTGCAAATAATAGCAGTGATTCCGTTTTCCAGAAAACGGGGAAGATGCTTTTCCATACATTCTGACAGATAATAAGAACAGCCGATCGCAGCAGGAGAAGTCTTCAGTCCATGCTGGTGCATGGAACGGAGAAAGGCAGCATGGCGTGCCTGGAGAACCCGGGCACCGAGGGAGCTGCTCAGATAGGCGATCTTCCGGTGTCCAAGTCCGGCAAGATAAGAGACGGCAAGCTCCATTCCCTCCTCATTATCAATACCTACATAAGCGGTGGAAGGATTCCCTACTATATAGTTGTCGAAAAGAACAGCCGGTGTGCGGCTGATTTTAAAGTCCTGAATCCAGGGATCGCTCAGGGAAAAGCCGACCACAAAAGCTCCTATATAATCATGCTCCAGCATAAAAACATCATATTGCTGGTTTCTTTGCACCTTAATATCAACGGGTACAATTTCAACATCAAAGCCTGCAGGTTCTGCCATCTGACGAAAACCTACCAGGATATCATAGGCAAAATGATGCGGTTCCTGATACCGCATATTCTCTTTTTCTATTATAATACAGATTTTTTTCGTCGGTTTCTTATAACGCCGCAGCTTCGTATAACCCAGAGCCACGGCAGTTTCCAAAACCTGTTTCCGTAAAGCTTCGCTGATATCAGGCGCGTCATTGAGCGCTTTAGATACCGTGCTCTTGGAAACTCCCATTTTATCAGCAATATCCTGAATGGTAGTCATAATCGGCAATCCTTTCACAAAACAAAAAGTGTAAACTCCCAGCTATCATAGGTGTCAAAAGACCTTTTGATCCCGGTATCATTATATAAAATCATAAGATAAAAAGCAATCAATACCTTGAAAAAGAAATGTTTCGTTAAGTTTCGAAAAAAGAAAGCATCCTGCACAAAAATCATCCTGAAAATTATCTGAATTTTACGAAAGCGCATGGGGAAAAAATGGAAATTGATTGACGAAGAAATAAAAAAGGCTTATAGTAAAGTTACGAAACAATACGAAACAAAAAGTGATCGTGTTTCTTACAAGGATGCAAAAAACAGCTTTAGAGCTATACGGGAGGAAAATGAGATGGAATTTAGCGGTGTATACCATAAAACTTCAGAACAGATGAGTTATGCCCTGGATGAGGACAGACTGATTGTCAATATCAAGACAGGATATGATGTAAAACAGGTTTTTATCCATTACGGAGATCCTTATGAAGCCGGAATTTTGGGCGGAAAAGAAAAGTGGATCGGAAAAAGAGAGGAAATGATATATAAAAAACGTCTGCCTTATCAGATCTGGTGGACAACAACGCTTCTTCCGGAATACAAAAGATGCAAATATTATTTCGAGCTGCGGACGGAAAAGGAAGTCTGGTATTATTTTGAGGATGGTTTCCTGACAGAAGAACAGCTCCGGATGGATGGCCGTATGCAGCAGTGCTTTATTGTACCCTGGATGAACCCGGCAGATATCAATCGCACACCGGCATGGGTAAACGAAACGATCTGGTATCAGATTTTCCCGGATCGGTTCTGCAACGGGACACCGGAAAAAAACGGAGATGATATCACACCCTGGAGAAATCACGGAACCGTAACAAACGAAGAAAAATTCGGAGGAAACCTGGAAGGGATCCGTCAGAGATTATCGTATCTGCAGGAACTTGGGATTACCGGTATTTATCTGAATCCGATCATGAAAGCAGAATCCAACCACAAATATGATACGACCGATTATACAAAAATAGATCCGTCCTTTGGCGATGCAGAGACGATGAAAGCGCTTTGCAGAGAAGCACATGAAAAAGGAATCCGTATTATGGTAGATGCGGTGTTTAATCATAGTGGAAGAAAATTTGAGCCGTGGATAGATATCCTGGAGCATGGAAAAGAGTCTCGTTATGCGGACTGGTTTATGGTAGAGGACTGGGAACAGGTTCAAAAAAAGGGGAGACACCAGAGACCGACGGTTCTATTCCTTTGCATTTACAGACGGGATGCCAAAGCTGAACACAAACAACGAAGAGGTGATACAGTATTTCTGTAAAATCTGCGAGGACTGGGTACGGGAGTTTGATATCGATGGAATTCGTTTCGACGTAGGAAACGAAGTGTCACACAGGTTTTTAAACGCGGATAAGAGAGCATTTGAAAACGATAAAGGCCGGATATTTATCTTCTGGGGGGAAAACTCTGGCATGATGCAAGCCAGTGGCTGCAGGGAGATGAGTATGATTCTGTCATGAACTACCCGCTGCTTAGCGGAATCCATGATTTCTTTCTTGATAAAACAATGAAAAAATGAAGAATTTGAATATATGGTAAACCGTTGCTATACTATGTATATGCAGCAAAATTAACGATGTACTTTTTAATCTCCTGGATTCCCATGATACCGAGAGGCTGATGAACCGTTTTCACGATCTGGATAAATTCTACCAGCAGCTTGCAATCCTTTTTACGCTTCCGGGAAGCCCCTGTATTTATTATGGAACGGAGATCGCAATGGAAGGCGCTCATGATCCGGACTGCAGAAGATGTATGCCTTGGAGTGAAATTGAAAGCGAAGAGAATCAGAAAAAAAGTTGCAACGATGCGGAAACTGATCATGCTTCGAAGAAATGAAAAAGTGTGCAGAAGCCTGCATTTCCATTTTCCGAATGGCTATGAAAATGATCGGTGTGTAGAGTATATTAAACTAGACGAAAAGGGAAATAAATCGAAGTTCTGCTCAACGCATCGGATGAGGAGATAAAAGTAAAAGGAGACGGGGAAGTACTTTTCGCCCGGGAATTTGACGGAGAGATACTTGGTGTAAATGGAACGTTAATTCGCAGGATGTAAGGGTTTCACCTGTTAGAAATATGTGCAGACAGGCACCAAAAAAAGCATGTTTTCTGGAAAAGCCACCGGAAAACATGCTTTTTGATCTCTTGACTCGCCAAAAACATAAGTAAGGAGCCATTTTCGAAGGAAAATGAGCGGATTACGAATGCTTTTTGAAGATTGCGTGAGTGCAAAGCACATAGCAATCTGGTATCGCAGTGATCAGACGTTTAAAATACCGAACGACTGCAGCAGCAGTGCGGCAAGGAGCACGGGTGCAATAAACTTCACCATGACGATATACAGCCTCTTTCGACCGAACTTATATCCTCCCAGCGTCACCTCATCGATGATGACCTGCGGCTTTACAACCCATCCGATCAGAATACAGGAGAGAAGTGCAACAAGCGGCATCAGAAGGTTATTGCTGATAAAATCCATGACATCCAGGATCTGAGCCGTTGCGCCATTTGGAAGCTTCAGTTCAAAATAAAGCGCATTGTAGCCGAGGCATACGATGATACCGACGAGACACGCATAAACCGTTACAATCACAGTGCTCTTCTTTCTGCTGATGTGAAATTTGTCGATCATACAGGAAACAATGGATTCCATGACCGATACGGAAGATGTAATGGCTGCAAAGGAGACCATAAGAAAGAAAATGGTTCCGATTACGCCGCCTGCTGCTCCCATGGACTGAAAGACCTTCGGCAGGGAGACAAACATCAGACCAGGGCCGGCAGACATACCCTCTGTCCCCATAAAGGTAAATACGGCAGGAACGATCATCAAACCGGCGAGCAGCGCAACAATGGTGTCGAAAATTTCGATCTGGTTGATCGATTTCATCAGGTTTGTTTCTTTTTTTACGTAGGAACCGTAGGCAACCATGATACCCATCGCAACGCTGATCGAAAAGAAAAGCTGTCCGAGTGCATCGACAAAGACGGTGAAAAATTTCTGCGGCGTCATTCCTTTAAAATTTGGAACAAGATAAATTTTCATACCCTGCAGTCCCGTACGGACGACACCGTCTGCGTCGGTATGGGTCAGGGTCAGAGAAAAAACAGAAATTCCGATGATTAAAATCAGAAGGATCGGCATCAGAATTTTGCTGTAGTTTTCAATTCCTTATTGACACCACGATATACAACGAATGCGGTAAGAAAAAGATAGATTCCCAACCACACAATCGGCTGCCATGTACCGGTAATATAGCCGGTAAAGTAACCATCCTCGGCAGCAGCAGTGCCATGTCCGGTGAGAAACACAGACAGGTATTTTAATACCCAGCCGCCAATGGAGCAGTAGTAAGGCAGGATGACAACCGGCACGATACTGGCGAGAAGGCCAAGACCGTTCCAGCCCGGGTGAATTTTACCGTAAGCGACAAGCGGACTTTGTCCGGTTTTTCTTCCGATGGCAATATCAGTTGTCAGCAGGGTAAATCCAAAGGTCAGAGCCAGTACGATATAAACTAAAATAAAGGTTCCGCCTCCGTCTTTTGCGGCAAGATAAGGGAAACGCCAGATATTTCCCAGTCCAACCGCGCTTCCTGCGGCAGCAAGCACGAAGCCGATCGATCCGGTAAAGCTGCCGCGCGTATGTTTCATTTTCCATATAAGATACATCTCCTTATTGATAGACTGACTGGTTTTTTAACAGCCGAATACTTCTATTATAAAGTTCGGACGATACTTCGTCAACCAGAAGATCTATAGATTGACAATTTAGATTAGTTGTACTATCATCTAATTAGTTGTATATGCATCTATTTGAAACAGATTGAGAATGGACAGGAGGAACAGAAAAATGGATCCAACAGAACGGAAAATAACAAAAATAGCGCGGGAAGCCGGGAAATTTACGGTGCAGGCAATGAAAGAAGAGGGCATCGGTACGGCAGAATTTGACTTTATCCATCTGGTGCGCCATCATCCGGGCATCACGCAGACGGAAGTGCGCGAACAGTTAAAGATTGATAAAGGAGCCGCTGCAAGACGCGCTGCAAGCCTTGAGGCAAAGGGATATCTGATCCGGAAACCGAATCCGTGGGACGGCAGAAGCCAGCTTCTGTATGCTACGGAAAAAGCAGAATCCTTGAAAATTCCAAAGCAGAAATTGAAACGGTTTTTTATGAATGGCTGCTTTTGGAGCTTCCGGAAAAGGAGGCAGAAAGCTTCTGCGAAACACTGGACAAGCTGTACTGGAAATCGAAGAGAGAACGGCAGAATCATTTTGCGGAACTTTCAAAAATTTTCAAGTGAAAAAGCAGATAAAACAATAAAAGCAACAGCAGAAGGAGGCAGCAGCGATGAAGGATGAAACCTTTCGCCCGAACCGGATGCTCTCTTACTTTCAGGAAGAATGGAAAATTCTCTTTTTGTTACGGTTTCCGGTCTCATCTATAATCTGGGACTTCTTGCAGGCCCCTGGTTTGAGGGAAAAATGACAGGAAAGCTGGTTGATCTCCTCGGCGGCACAGGAACCTTCCACCAGATGCTGATGCTGGTCACGGCCTATGTCGTGAGTATTGGCATTGTGCAGGTTTCCCGCTATTTCAAACGGTTCTATGTCAGAAGATTTGCCAACAACGTCAACCGGCATTATGAAGCAGATTCTTTACGGAACGCTGGTTCGCAAAAGCCGTTTGGAGCTGGAAGCGGAAGGTACCGGAAATATACTGACGAAGGCCATTCTCGATGTAGACGATTGCGTAGAAGGAATGCGGAAATTTACAACGGAAATCTTTGATACCGGTGTTGCTCTTCTCGCCTATGCGTGTATGCTGCTCTGGTACGACTGGCGCCTGGCTCTTCTCTGCATGATTTTCCCACCCATTTCCTACGTGATTGCCGAAAAGATGAAGGTCATGGTACAGAAAACGGGCGCTGCCTATAAGGTACAGTCGGGTGCATTAAGTGCTGCAACCCTGGACCGTGCGACAAATGCCATCACGTATCGTGTCTTTGGCTGTGAGGAGGACAGAAAGGCCGCTTATGAGGAGAATCTTTCGGCTTACGAATCTGCCGCTGTGCGCGCCAATATCTGGAACACAGCTATGCCGCCGATTTACCGTATGATCTCGATGACGAGCATTCTGTTTATCCTGTATTTTGGAGGCAGAAACGTCCTGCAGGAGGGATGGACACCGTGGAACATCGCCGTATTTACCACGTTTTTGTCCTGCTACACAAAGCTTGCCACCAAATCATCGAGCGCTGCGAAGCTTTTTAATGCGGTACATAAAGCGCAGGTTTCCTGGAAACGAATCAAACCTTTGCTGCAGAATTCCAAAACAGAACCGGAGCTTCCAGCCGCAGCGCCTGCAGAGCTTAACGTCGATCACCTGCATTTTGCCTATCCAAACGGAAAAGAGATCATCCATGACCTGTCGTTTCAGGCGGCTCCTGGCCAGATCATCGGTGTAACGGGACCTGTCGCATGCGGAAAGTCAACGCTTGGAAAGACTTTTCTCTGCGAGTCGCCGTATGAGGGAAGCATCACCTTCGGCGGAAAAGAACTTGGTAAAAATGGGAAAAAAGCAGACCGGGAACCGCATGGTCGGTTATCATTGGCCATGACAGGAGCTGTTCCATGGAAGTGTGGAGAGAATATCCGTCTCAGGGGGAAAAGAGGGCGCAGAGGAGATGATCCGAGTCGTCTGCCTGGAAGATGAAGTGAAAGCAATGGAAAACGGAATCCATACCCTGGTCGGAACGGGCGGTGTCCGCCTCTCCGGTGGTCAGGCGCAGCGCCTTGCCCTTGCGCGAACCCTGTACCACAAACGGCCGGTTCTGGTTCTCGACGATCCGTTTTCGGCACTCGACAAAGAGACGGAGGCACAAATTTTTTAAATTTAAAGGAGCTGGCAAAAGACTCTATTATAATCCTCATTTCCCATCGCCTCTATCTGTTCGACCAGATGGATCAGGTCATCTGGATGGATGAGTGCCATACGAAGGTCGGCACACATGAGGAACTCCTTGCAACGGTTCCGTCCTACGCAGAGCTCTGCAGCAATCAGACGAAGGGAGGCAGCTTTTGATGCAAAAGAAAGAATCTGTATTGCGGGTAATCAAAGAAACCGTTCGAAAACACGGCGTTTTATCAGCCGCACTTTTGGGAGTCGTCTGCGGTGCGGTTATTTTCGCACTGCTCCCGCCTCTTGTGCTGGCACAGCTGATTGACCTTTTGACAAAGAAGCATACCCTCTGGATGGAAGGAATTCTGCTGTATTTCGGACTTCTTGCCCTGACGGGTCTTCTGGAGTCGGCACGAGAGAGTCTTCTGACGGTATTCGGCCAGAAAATTACACATGCACTCCGAAGCAGTCTGATGGAAAATGTTCGGACGCCTTTCCGCCAACGAGCTGAACCGCCAGGAGCCGGGCGCTCTCGTATCAAGATTTGTCGGTGACGTCGACACAGTGGAAAACCTGTTTACCTCCGGGATCATCAGTATGTTTGCCGATGCGTGCAAAATCTTAAGTATTCTTGCCGTCACTTTGGGTGACTAATCGTGGACTTACGATTGTTCTGATTACTTTTACTCCCTGTTCTGTTCCTCTTTACCCGTTATGTTCAGTAAAAACATGCTGGCCTCCCAGATTGCCAACCGCCGTGCAGTCAGCCGTGCTTCGGGTCACGTTCCAGAGACGCTGCACAACATCCGTACCATTCACTGTCTGCAGAAAGAGACGTATATGGAGCAGCAGTATGCGCACTATATTGATGACAGCTACAGCGCAATGGAGAAGACCAATTTTTACGATGCCGTCTATTCTCCGGTCATCCTGATTTTAAATGCCATTGTTGTTGCTGTTGTCATGCTGCTTTCGGCCTCCGGCAATCCGACCGTTTTAAAACTGTTCGGCATGTCCGCCGGAACCGCCGTTGCTGTTATAAACTATATTTCCCAGATCTTTGCTCCGGTCGAAAGTCTTGGTATGGAAATCCAGACAATTCAGTCTGCGTTTGCCGGTATGGAAAGAATCAATGAATTTTACAGCCTGGAAGAGAAGAAAGAGCCGGCTGCGCTGACTGAAAATACAGATTACGGCATAGCGGCTGAGCTAAAAAATTGTGACGTTTGGATATGACGAAAGCCAGGTCATCTTAAACGATGTAAGTCTGCAGATCAAAAAAGGCGAGCAGGTAACACTTTTGGGACGAACGGGTGCCGGAAAGAGTACTATTTTCAAACTGCTGCTCGGTTTATATGAACCACAGAAAGGAATGGTTCTGATTTGGGGTGTTCCATCTGTCGATCTGCCGGATGCAAAAAAACGAAAGGTTTTCGGCTATGTGGAGCAGTCGTTCCACATGGTGCCGGGATCGGTAAAAGACCAGATTACTTTGTATGATGCAAAGATTTCGGATACAGATGTAAAAAAGCAGCAGAGCTGACCGGACTTGCAAAGACCATCGAGGCGCTTCCGGACCAATATGATACGATCTGTACACAGGATCTCTTCTCACAGGGTCAGTGGCAGCTCCTCTCGATTGCCCGTGCAGCCGCAGCGGAGCCTGAAATTCTGCTCCTCGATGAGATTACCGCAAACCTTGATGCAGAGACGGAAAAAATGGTATTAAATGCATTGCAAAGGGTTTCCAAAAACCGTACCGTAATTTCCATTTCCCACCGAACTATGGCAGAAACGGGACGCGTGATTCCAATTTCATAATTTCTTTTCGTTCATTAAATTTTTGAAACAAAGCGTGCCGGATGCATTCTGACAAAAAAAGATGCGCCGACACGCTTTCTTTGTCCCGCCAGGCAGAACAAAATAGAGCGGAGGAGCGAGTTTCAATTGACACAAAAAATGGGGGAGCAAGTACAATAAAAGTAACGAAAAGAGAGGAGGCGGTATTCAGTTGAAAAAGAGAAAATGGAAATTCCGCATCGCAGGCGGCGCTGTCACGCTGCTGGGCATCTATCTGATGGCGGTCGGCTACGGAGAGACGATCACACTCACCATCGCCACGGTTGTCCTGAATTTTCGGCATTGCCATCTGGTCCATGGCAACCCCGGAGAACTACAATTCCATGACGGATATGATTGCCATGATCTCCATGGAGAAGCCGCGGAAAATCGAAGAATTTTATGAGGCTTACAAGAACGTCGATACACCGTTCGGTTCTGCATGGCTTGCAAAATTTCTACACGATGCGGCAGAAAGCACTCGTTTTCGGACCGGACGCCAAGGGAGAATATCTCTACTTCTGGCTGACCAAAGACGGTCATGTCGGTTATTTGGGATATTCCTTCATCGAAGGCTTTATCAAAAAGAAACTCACCACACCCGTGTATCCGATTCATGAAGATGTTGCAGAGAACCTCGCAGACCATCTAAGCTACCATTCCGATCTGATGACGTTCCAGAGCGAATTAAAAGCGAATCTGGAGCATTTCGTCAAAACCGGAACGGTACAGCCGTTTCAGAAGATTTCGGCGTCCCAGATTTACACTTTCACGGAGGATTACCGCCTGACGGGCCAGCATTTCGATCTGGAGGATACAGACGGAAACCTGGTTTACGAGATCGACAGCACCGTGCCGCTGAAAACATTTTATATCTACGATGCGATGCACACCGAAATCTTCCGTATGACGAAGGAACTGCTCCACGCGCTGCCGACGTACCGTTTTTATCTGTACGGCGAGCCGTATGGTGTGTTGAAAAAGCAGTTTGCACTCGTACGGGATCAGTTCTCGATGGAACTGCCAGAGGGAAAACTGGAACTCCGGGAATACGCCGGCTCCATCGGCCACAATTACTCGGTAAAACTGAACGGAACTATGATCGGCGCCATCGTCGACAATATGGATCTTACCGTCGGAAACATCATGTTCGACAATGCGTTTCTGATTATCTACGATGCAAAATATCTGCCGCAGCTGACCGCACTCGCTGTGATGGCGGCAAGAGAACTGGCACGCGACAAGGACGGCGGTCTTTCCAATCGGTCCTGACAAAAGAAAGAGAGGGGAATCTATGAGAAAAACGACAAAATTGTTTTTGGGTTTTACAGCAGGACTTCTGCTTCTGTGCGGATGCTCGGCGGCAGAAGAAAAGTTAGGGTATGAAAACGCGGATGTGGCAAAAGAAGCCCTTGCATCGGCTTCGTCCGTCCGCATGCGCTGTGATCTGGATAACGTTGACGCTTCGGGAAACATTTATGCGGATGAAAAGGCTGCCGCGTATATGAAAAACAGCGGTCTCTTTGATCAGACCTGGACGATCTCTATTTCCGGCGAAGAATGGTTCCATATGAAAATTGTGACGGACGAAGAAATCAATAAGATGACAAAATCCGCTACTACCTATGCATTCTATGATCCGGACAACAACCTGCTTGGCTATGCACAGGAGCGCGTGACGACACCGGATCAGATGCCGGAAGCGTATTACATTATTTTTCTCGATGCAGAATCTGAACGAAAAAACCATATTACGCATCAGAGGATGGACATACCATTTATACAGAGGGCGGAACGGTGATCGGTTCTGCGAAAAAAATGAGATGGACTGGTCCGGTTCACAGTGCAATCTCTATGTGAACCTGGAGGATAACGGTACGCAGGTGATGGATTTCCAGGATAAATACGCCTTGCTCGATATGATGTACGATGAGGCAAATGAGTATTACAAAGATAACAAGTAAGGCGGAGGAAAAAGGCAGTTGAAAAAAGAGAATATATACAGCCGCTGGTCTTTTTCTTGCCGCCGCTCTGGTGCTTGGCGGCTGCGGAAAAGAAAAAGTGCCGGAATCTGAGTTTGCAACTGCGGATGAGGCAAAAGAGGCGCTTACATCGGCAGAAACCATAGAAATCTACTTTGACCTGTATGGAAGTAAACGAAAGACGAAGATTGTGGCAGACGGAAAAGTGGCGGGCTATCTTCAGAAGAATACGGTCTATATCAACGAGGAGGAGTGGTTTTCGATTGACTATGTGGAGGATGAGCCCATCAATGACAGAGAAGGCTCCGGCACGACGTACGGCTATTACGACGCATCCGGTACGTGTCTTGGCTATGCGCAGGAGCAGTATGTGGATACCTCCTATGGAAAAGATACAAGACTGATTTTCCTTGATGTAGATGAAACGCCGCTCGATTACCAGAGTTCGAGAAGCGGCAGGATTCTGTATGATGAAAATGACGAGGAGATCGGCAGCGGAAAGATCGGGCGATCAGGGGTCAGTCTTCTTGACCAGTGGTACACGAATCTTTACTGTGCCGTCTTTAAGACCGAGACGGACGGCACGCGGCAGATTGATTTCATGGACCGGATGGCGATGCTGTGGCGTCTGGAGCGCGATTACCGCTCAATTGACGACAATCCTGTCAACACCGGCGTGCAGATTTATGAAACGGTTGCCGTTGTTTTGTGCTGATCCTGTTGATTGGTTCGTCTTTCTCAAAATGGAGACAAAAAAAGCAAAAATTAAAGGGAATGCTCGCTTCCTGGACGGCTGGATTTTGAGTAAAAAACCACTGACAGGAAGGGGGCATTTTATACGCTTGTGAATCTTGCACAATTTCTGGTTTCATGCTAAAATTGTGCAGGTATGACGTTTGTTATACTTCTTATATTTATTCTTGAGAAAAGGTATGAAATACAAATGAACGATACAGAAACAAAAAACACAGCGGTAAAAGCGCCGGCACTGATGTCCACGCGGCCTGTGACAGCACAGGATGCGCTGGATCAGTGTGAGAAGCTTTCGCCTATGATGGTACATTATTGCCAGACGAAGACGGGCTTGACTGACCCGGCTAATACCATTTTGTTTTACCGCTTAGGTGATTTCTACGAAATGTTCTTCGAGGATGCCACCCTGGTATCCAAAGAACTTGAGCTTACGCTGACCGGAAAGGACTGCGGCATGGAGGAGCGCGCTCCGATGTGCGGTATCCCGTATCACGCTGCAGAAGGGTATATCAACCGTCTTGTAGAGAACGGCCATAAGGTTGCGATCTGCGAGCAGATGGAGGACCCGAAACAGGCAAAGGGCATGGTAAAGCGCGAAGTCATCCGCGTTGTCACACCGGGTACGACGCTGATCCCGCAGGGACTTGATGAGACGAAGAACAACTACATCATGTCGATCGTCTGCATGGAGGGATGCTTCGGTATCTCTACAGCAGATATCTCGACCGGCCAGTGCCTCGTCACGGAAATGGACAAGCCGCGCCGCCTGGTGGATGAGATCACGAAGTTTATGCCGGCGGAAATCATCTGCAATCAGTCGTTCCTGCTCTGCGGGATTGATGTGGAGGATCTCCGGACCCGCCTTCATATCTGCGTGAATGCATTGGAAGACTGGTATTTCGACGATGATATCTGCCGCCGTACGCTGCAGGAACAGTTCCATGCTGCTACGATGGAAGGCCTTGGCATCGCCGATTACAACTGCGGAACAATTGCAGCCGGTGCGCTGTTCCAGTATCTGCACGAGACACAGAAATCGGATCTGTCTCACATGAACTCGATTACACCGTATGTGACGGACAAATATATGCTGATCGACAGCTCCAGCCGCCGGAATCTGGAACTTGTGGAAACGCTGCGGGAGAAGCAGAAACGCGGCTCCCTCCTCTGGGTTCTCGACAAAACCCGCACGGCGATGGGCGCGCGTCTTCTGCGAAGCTACGTAGAGCAGCCATTGATCGACGAGGAGGAAATCAACGCACGGCTCGATGCAGTGGAAGCCCTGACCAGCCAGGCAATGATCCGCGAGGAAATCCGCGAATATCTCCGCCCGGTCTATGACCTGGAGCGTCTCGTCGGAAGAATCAGTTACCAGTCTGCTAACCCGCGTGACCTGATCGCCTTTAAATCATCGCTGCAGATGCTGCCTTACATCAAACAGCTTTTAAATTCGTTTGAGGGCGGCGCACTGGCGCAGGTTCAGGAGGATCTGGACCCGCTCGAGGATCTCTATCAGCTTGTCGATGCAGCTATCGTCGATGATCCGCCGTATCTGATGCGCGACGGCGGTATGATCAAAGACGGCTACAACGAGATGGTCGATAATTACCGCCATGCAAAGACAGAAGGAAAGCAGTGGCTGAGTGAACTTGAGGCGAGTGAGCGGGAGAAAACCGGTATCAAAAACATGAAGGTCAAGTACAACAAGGTATTTGGCTATTATCTGGAAGTTACGAACTCGTTTAAAGACCTTGTACCGGATTACTATACCAGAAAACAGACGCTGACGAACGCCGAGCGCTACATCACACCGCGTCTGAAGGAGTTGGAAGATACGATTCTTGGCGCAGAGGACAAGCTGTACGCGCTGGAATATGATCTTTTCTGTACGGTGCGCGATACGGTTGCCGGTGAGGCGGAGCGGATTCAGCGCACGGCGCAGGCTCTGGCACGGCTCGATGTGTATGCATCGCTTTCCTACGTTGCCGAGCACAACCACTATGTGCGTCCGAAGCTGAACAGCCGCGGAAAGATTGATATCAAGGACGGCCGTCACCCAGTGGTCGAGAAGATGATTCCAAACGATATGTTTATCGCAAACGATACCATGCTTGACAACGGTGACCACCGCGTTTCCGTCATCACCGGACCGAACATGGCCGGTAAATCGACGTATATGCGCCAGACGGCCCTCATTGTGCTGATGGCACAGATCGGTTCGTTTGTTCCGGCTTCGAAGGCAAACATCGGTATTGTGGACCGGATCTTTACCCGTGTCGGCGCATCCGATGACCTGGCAAGCGGCCAGAGTACGTTTATGGTTGAGATGACGGAGGTGGCGAATATTCTTCGGAATGCAACCTCGAACAGTCTGCTGATTCTCGATGAGATCGGAAGAGGAACGAGTACGTTCGACGGTCTTTCGATCGCCTGGGCGGTGATTGAGCATGTGGCGAATCCGAAGCTGCTCGGCGCAAAGACACTGTTCGCTACGCATTACCATGAGCTGACTGAGCTTGAAGGAAAGCTTCCGGGCGTGCACAACTACTGTATTGCCGTTAAGGAAAAGGGCGACGATATCGTATTCCTGCGTAAAATTGTACAGGGCGGCGCAGATAAGAGCTACGGTATCCAGGTAGCGCGTCTTGCGGGAGTGCCGGAGTCAGTGCTCTCCCGGGCGCAGGAGCTGGTGGAGCAGCTGAGCGATGCCGATATCACTGCTGCGGTCAAGGATCTGACCATGCAGAAAAAAACCGAAGGCAAAGCCGGTTCACTACGACGAGGTCGATATGGCACAGATGTCGCTGTTCGATACGGTGCAGGACGATGATATCATCAAAGAGCTCTCGGAGCTTGATATCTCGAATATGACACCGATGGATGCTTTAAATACCCTGTACCGTTTCCAGGGAAAGGTGAAAAACCGCTGGAAATAGGGGAATACTGGATCAGAACATAAGTTAGAATCAATCCGAAACAGAAAGGAACAACATGGCTACCATAGCAGTACTGGATCAGAATACGATCGATAAAATTGCGGCCGGTGAGGTCGTGGAACGGCCGGCTTCCGTGGTAAAGGAGCTGGTGGAAAATGCAATGGACGCCGGTGCGACGGCGATCACCGTGGAAATCCGCGACGGCGGTATTTCGCTGGTGCGGATCACGGACAATGGAAGCGGCATTCCGGCCGAACAGGTGCCGCTCGCTTTTCTGCGCCACGCGACGAGCAAGATCCGTTCCGTGGAAGAACTCGTGCAGATTGCATCTCTTGGCTTCCGCGGCGAGGCGCTCTCGAGTATCTCGGCGGTTGCGCAGGTCGAGATGATTACGAAAACGCCGGATGCGCTGACGGGAACGCGGTATGTGATTGAGGGCGGCGCGGAGAAGGCCAATGAGGAGGTCGGTGCCCCGACCGGAACAACCTTTCTGGTCCGGAATCTTTTTACAACACGCCGGCTCGTCAGAAATTCTTAAAAACGCCGGTCACGGAGGCAAATGCGGTGACTTCTGTGGTGGAGCAGCTCGCTCTGTCCCATCCGGGCATTTCGTTTAAATACATGGTCAATTCGCAGGTGAAGATTCATACAAGCGGCAACCGGAATTTAAAAGAACTGGTCTATAATATTTACGGCCGCGACATCGCGCGGGAGCTGATCGAGATTCACTCGGAAAGCCCGCTGATGACGATTGATGGTTTATTGGAAAACCGGTGATCTCGAGGGGAAACCGGAATTTTGGAAAATTATTACGTGAATGGACGGTATGTGCGGAGCAAGCTGCTCGCCCGTGCGATTGAGGACGGATATCAGACATCGATGATGCAGCATAAATATCCGTTTACGCTGTTCTATGTCCAGATGGATGGAGAGGCGGTGGATGTCAATGTGCATCCGACGAAGATGGAACTTCGTTTTTCTCATCAGGAGGAGATTTACCGCCAGATGCGCGATATGATCTCAGGTGCGCTGAATCACAGGGAGCAGATTGTGAAGGTTTCGCTTTCTTCCGACAGGGAACGGAAAGCAGAGGAAAAAGCGGCACGGAAAGAACAGATTGTTGTTCCGGAACCGTTCGAGCAGAAACGGCAGGTAAAAGAAGGCTTTGCACGGCAGTCCCTTCCGGTGGAGCCGGTTTCCAGCCAGAGCAGAAGAATGCCAATTTTCCCGGAGGTGGAACGAAATGGATACCGCGCAGCGAAAACGTATGTGCCGGTTCAGCAGATGACGGGAATGACGCGGGAAGAGGAAGAACTGTTTGAGCCGGGTGCAGGAAACGTGCCAAAGACGGAAGACCTCTCAAACGCGGACGCAATACAGCATCAGCAGGAGCCAGATGCAGCTCCAACGGTATCTTCCATGCCGGAAGAATCCTCATCTGCATCTGCTTCGCCTGAGCCAGAAGGCCAGATGCAGCTCTTTGATGAGCAGTTTCTTACCCCGGAGGCAGAGAAATCGCACCGCATCATCGGCCAGGTTTTCGATACGTACTGGCTGATTCAGTACGGCGAGAATCTCTACATCATCGATCAGCATGCCGCGCACGAAAATGGTACTGTTCGAGCGGATGATGAAAAATTACCGGGAAAAGAACGTCACCTCCCAGATGGTGAGTCCTCCGCTGATCGTCTCCTTAACGCCGCAGGAAGCAGATCTTGTGACCCGTTACATGGACGTTTTCCAGTCCTTCGGCTACGAAATTTCCCCGTTCGGCGGAAAAGACTATGCAATCAACGCCGTGCCGCACAATCTGTACGGTATTGCGACGGAGGAGCTGTTTATCGAGATTCTCGACAATCTTGAGGAGGTCCGCGAAAAGCCGCTGGAGATTTTAAAAGACCGTCTGGCGACGATGTCGTGCAAGGCCGCCGTAAAGGGCAACAATCATCTTTCCTATGCAGAGGCGGAGCAGCTCATTGCCGAGCTTTTGACGCTCGAAGATCCGTATCACTGCCCGCACGGCCGGCCGACGATCATTTCCCTCTCGAAACGGGAACTGGAAAAGAAATTTAAGAGAATTGTGTAGGTGATTTTTTTGGAAAAAATCCCTTTGATTATCCTGACCGGTCCGACCGCTGTCGGTAAGACGAAGCTGTCGATTTCGCTTGCCAAAGCGGTGAATGGGGCCATTATCTCCGCGGATTCCATGCAGGTCTACCGCCATATGGATATCGGATCTGCCAAAATCCGCCCGGAGGAGATGTGCGGCGTTCCGCATTATCTGATCGATGTGCTCGATCCTTCCGAAGAGTTTCACGTCGTGAAGTTTGTGGAACTGGCGCATGAAGCGATGGAAAAAAATATACGCCGCCGGACAGATTCCGATCGTGACGGGCGGCACCGGCTTTTATATCCAGGCGCTTTTAAAAGAAGTTGATTTTACGGAATCGCACGGTGAACTGCCGATCCGGAAACAGCTGGAAGAAAAAGCAGCAACGGAGGAAGGCGCGGCAGAACTGTACCGGGAACTTTCCGAGGTTGATCCTGCTTCCGCGGAGACGATTCACCCGAATAATGTAAAACGTGTAATCCGGGCGCTGGAATATTATCACGAGACAGGACAGAAGATTTCGGAGCACAACGAGGAGCAGAAGCAGAAGGAATCTCCGTACTGTTCTGCTTATTTTGTGCTGAACGACGAACGTTCGATTCTGTATGACCGCATTGACAAGCGCGTCGATCAGATGATCCGCGACGGACTGGTTGATGAAGTTTTCCCGTTTGAAAAAAAGTGGGATACACAAGAGATCTTGTCTCCATGCAGGGACTGGGCTACAAAGAACTGTTCCCGTATCTTGCGGGCGAATGCACGCTGGAGGAGGCCGTCTATATCATCAAGCGGGACACCCGTCATTTTGCCAAACGGCAGCTGACCTGGTTCCGACGGGAAAAGGATGTGATCTGGCTGAACAAGCCGGATTTTGACTACGACGAAGAAAAAATATTATCATATATGCTGGATCGCTGGAACGAAATCGTTTCGGCCGATGCAAAGGAAGAAGGAGAACAATCATGTTGACAGAAAAAGCTGCTATGTACAGCACACTTGGCATTTCCAAAGAGGTTTTCGCATTTGGAACGAAAATTGAGGAAGAAATTAAAAGAGCGTTTTGCAAAAATTGATGAAATCGCAGAATACAACCAGTTAAAGGTCATCCACGCCATGCAGGCAAGCAAGGTCAGCGAGGCATGCTTATATGGAACCACAGGATACGGATACAATGACCTGGGACGTGATACGCTGGAGCAGGTCTATGCAACGTGCTTCGGCACTGAGGATGCACTGGTACGCCCGCAGATCGCCTGCGGAACCCATGCGCTTGCAACGGCGCTTTCCGGAAATCTCCGCCCGGGCGACGAACTGCTTTCTCCTGTTGGAAAACCGTACGACACCCTTGAGGAAGTGATCGGCATCCGCCCGTCCGTCGGATCTCTTGCGGAATATGGCGTAACTTACCGCCAGGTAGATTTAAAAGAGGACGGCTCTTTCGATTACGAAGGAATCAAAAATGCCATCAACAAAAAGACAAAGATGGTGACGATTCAGAGGTCGAAAGGATATCAGACCAGACCGACGCTTTCTGTTACCCGCATCGGTGAACTGATTGCATTTATTAAAAATATCAAACCAGATGTCATCTGTATGGTCGATAACTGCTACGGCGAGTTCGTGGAGACGATCGAACCGACCAATGTCGGTGCAGATCTGATGGTCGGATCCCTGATCAAAAACCCGGGCGGCGGACTGGCTCCGGCCGGCGGTTACATTGTTGGAAAGAAAAAGTACGTGGAAAATGCAGCATACCGTCTGCTCTCCCCGGGACTTGGAAAAGAGGTTGGCGCAACACTCGGTGTGAACGGTTCCTTCTACCAGGGATTCTTCCTGGCACCGACCGTTACCGCAGCGGCATTAAAAAGGTGCTGTCTTTGCTGCAAATGTTTATGAGAAACTGGGATTTGCCGTTGTTCCAAACGGAACCGAGAGCCGTCACGACATCATTCAGGCGGTAACCTTTGGAAAACCGGAAGGCGTCATCGCATTCTGCCAGGGTATCCAGGCAGCTGCCCCGGTCGACAGCTTCGTTTCCCCGGAACCTTGGGATATGCCAGGTTACGACAGCCCAGTTATCATGGCAGCTGGCGCTTTCGTGCAGGGCTCTTCCATTGAACTTTCTGCCGATGGCCCGATCAAACCGCCGTACGCTGTCTATTTTCAGGGTGGGCTTACGTGGCAGCACGCAAAATTCGGTATTCTGATGAGTCTTCAGAAACTCGTCGATGCCGGTATGGTGACATTATAATGGCAAAAAATGTGGTAATTATCGGCGGCGGCGCGAGCGGACTGATGGCGGCAATTTGGGGCCTCACGTCTCGGTGCCGCGGTCACCGTTCTGGAAAATGAACGATAAACCGGGCAGAAAGCTTCTTGCGACCGGAAAACGGACGGTGTAATTTTACCAATCGTTATCAGGATGCATCGTGCTACCGCACGGGAAATCAGGAGCGTGCATCACGGGTTCTCGAACAGTTTACCGAACAGGACACCGAACAGTTTTTTGAACAGCTCGGCATCCGCATCCGGAACCGTGAAGGCTGGCTTTATCCGGCCAGCGAGCAGGCACAGTCCGTTCTTGAGCTGCTGATTTTGGAAGCCAGATTCCGAAAGGTAAAATCAAGACACGGGAAAGCGGCTGTTGCAGTGGAAAAAGCCGAAAATGGTTATCTGGTGCGCACCGAAGGATGGCAGTACCCGGCTGACAGCGTCATCATCTGCTGCGGAAGCTGTGCTTCCCAGATCGCCGGTTCCGACGGAGATACACTTCGATTTGCCGATCAGCTTCAGCTCGCTTCGATTCCGTTTTTCCCGGCCCTCTGCCCGCTCCGCTGCAAAGGAAACCAGTTTTCCTCCTGGGCGGGTGTTCGGGTGCGCGCGAAGATTACGCTTCTGGTTGAAAATCAGGAGATTCTGACGGAACAGGGAGAGCTGCAGCTTACCGACTACGGTGTCTCCGGCATCCCGGTATTCCAGATTTCCCGGTTCGCTGTGCGCGCCTGCATGCAGAAAAAACGCGTTGAACTTCTCGTAGACTTCTTTCCGGAACTGACGGAATCGGAGCTTACTGCAGAACTTGTCAGACGGCAGGAAATCTGCCCGTATAAAGCGCCAAAAGAGCTTCTGATCGGTCTTCTTCCAGAAAAACTCATTCCGGTTCTGATCGGAAAGAAAAAGACTCCGGAAGAAATGGCAGGCGCCATCAAATCATATCGTTTACAGATCACCGGCCAGACCGACTTTGGAAAAGCCCAGGTGTGTGCGGGCGGCATCACGCTCGACCAGCTTACGGATTCTCTGGAATCGGTACAGCACCCTGGTATTTTCTTTGCGGGAGAAGCCCTGGACGTCGACGGCGTCTGCGGCGGCTACAATCTCCAGTGGGCCTGGTCCAGCGGAAGTGCAGCCGGAAGAGCTGCAGCAGGAGAACATGCATGATTCGGATACAGCAATTAAAGCTTCCAGTCACCCACACACAGGAGGAACTGGAACAGAAAATAAGAAAAACACTGAAAATCGGAAAACACGATCTGCAGGAAATTGAGCTCTTACGCCGCTCAATTGATGCCAGAAAGAAATCCGAATTAAAATACGTTTATCAGCTTGATGTAAAAGTAAAAGATGAGAATGCCGTACTGCGGAAGGCGAAAAATAACCAGATCGTAAAAGCGGAGAAAAAGCCACATGTGTTCCCAAAATCTGGAGAACAGACTCTTGTTCACCGGCCGGTTATTATCGGAAGCGGTCCGGCAGGACTTTTTTGTGCCTATGTTCTCGCAAAGCATGGCTACCGTCCGCTCGTTCTGGAGCGCGGCGAATCTGCAGAACAGAGAAAGAAAAGTGTCGATGCGTTCTGGAAAACCGGCGTTCTGAACCCGGAATCGAACGTACAGTTCGGAGAGGGCGGCGCCGGTACGTTTTCGGATGGAAAATTAAACACTTCGGTGAAGGATCCATCCGGCAGAAACCGTGAGGTACTCCGGATCTTCACGGAATGCGGGGCACCGGAAGAAATTCTGTACGATCAGAAACCGCACCTTGGCACCGATCAGCTCATCGGAATTGTGACAACAATGCGGAAAAAGATCGAGGCATGGGGCGGAGAAGTCCGTTTCGGAGCAAAAGTGACGGACTTTGGGATTGAAAACGGCAGACTCACTTCTGTAACCGTCAATGAAACCGAGAAGATTGCCGCGGAGACTGCAGTCCTTGCGATCGGCCACTCTGCACGCGATACCTTCTTTAAACTCTGCGAAAATAAGATCTCCATGGAAGCAAAATCCTTCGCTGTCGGCGTCCGCATTGAGCATCCGCAGAAGATGATCACGGAGGATCAGTACGGACCGGAGGCACCGGATTTCCTTGGGCAGCACCGTATAAGCTCACCAATCAGTGTGAAAACGGAAGAGGTGTGTACTCATTCTGCATGTGTCCCGGCGGCTATGTTGTCAACGCATCCTCGGAAGCGGAACGCACCTGCGTCAACGGTATGAGTTATTCTGACCGGGAAGGTAAAAATGCGAACAGCGCTATGATTGTCACCGTAACACCGGAAGACTACCGCCCGTACCATGTAGAGGGAACGCCGGACGTACTCGATGGTGTGGCATTCCAGAGAGCGCTTGAACACGCTGCGTGGGAAGCCGGAAAAGGCAAAGTTCCGGTGCAGCTTTTTGGTGATTTCTGTGAAAACAGAGTTTCTACAGCACTTGGAGAGGTAACCCCTTCCATCTGCGGAGAATGGACTTTCGCCAATCTGCGGGAAGTTCTTCCGACGTTTATCGGAGACTCCCTTGTGGAAGGCATTCGTGCATCTGAGCGGAAAAATCCACGGCTTTTCCCGTCCGGACGCCGTTCTTTCCGGCGTGGAAGCGCGTACCTCGTCACCGGTCCGCATTGTAAGAAATGAAACGCTCGAAAGTCCGTCGCTTACCGGTCTTTACCCGTGCGGAGAGGGCGCAGGCTATGCGGGAGGCATCACTTCCGCAGCCATGGACGGATTAAAAACGGCAGAGGAAATTGCAAAAAATATATGAATTTTTCATAATTCCTATACATCTGCGGAAAGTTGTGCTAGAATGATGGGTGATTCAAACCAATGTATTCCATGAAAATTCCCGGAAGAGTGGTGGGAGGAATACATGAGAAAAAATGGATTACGAAACCTGCCGACGATGGAACAGCCATATGAAAAATGCCTGGAAAACGGCCCGGAAAGCCTTTCCGACGCGGAGCTTCTGGCTGTCATTTTACGATGTGGGGCAAGGGGAAAAACATCCCTGGAGCTCGCAAGAGAAATTCTTTCCCTTCCCGGAAAAGAGGAGGGCCTGTTAGGACTCTATCACTGTACAAGACAGGAACTTCTGCAGATCCGCGGAGTCGGGGAAGTAAAAGCGATCCAGCTCCAGTGCATCGGTGAGCTTTCCAAACGAATGGCCGCGGCCGGAGCAAGAAAAGGTCTCTGCTTTCATGATCCGGCTTCCATTGCGGATTATTACATGGAACGTCTCCGCCACGAGGATCAGGAGGTTCTTCTCTGCATGATGCTGGACACAAAAAATCAGCTTCTCGGAGAAAGGAAATCACAAGAGGAACGGTCAATGCGACGATGATTTCGCCGCGGGAGCTTTTTTCTTGCGGCACTGCAGTTCCGTGCGGTTCATATTCTGCTGGTTCACAACCATCCAAGCGGAATCCCGGAACCAAGCGGTGACGATATTACCGTGACACGGCAGATCCGGCGGGCGGGCGAAATGCTCGGCATTACCCTGCTGGATCACATTATTATCGGGGATCACTGTTATACCAGTATGCTGGAACAGGGAATCTGATCCCGAAAATCCGAGGCAGAAATGCCCAAAGGAAGGGAACAAGTTAAAGGAGCACGATGCAGATTCGAAATGTATACGGCATAGACCTTGGCACCAGTACCGTCAAAATCTATGACCTGAAGAAAGACACAATCACAAAAGAAAAAAAGTATGATTGCCATACGCAACCGCGAACAGGTGATTGCCGTTGGAAATTACGCATATGAAATGCACGAGAGAACGCCTTCCAATATCGAGGTAATTACCCCCTATGAGCAACGGACGCATTGCGAATGTATTGATGGTAGAAGCCGTTTTGCACACGCTTCTCCATCGCTGTACGCGCCACATGGGATACCGCCCGGAGCTGTATTTTTCAGTTCCCTGCGATATGACAGAGATTGAACGGCGTTCTTATTATACGATTGCACATAAGGGAGCCTTGAAAAAACTGCCGCATGTATCTTGTGGATAAACCAATCGCGGATGCGCTGGCACTTGGCATTCCGATCAACCGCACGAAGGGTTCCATGATTGTCAACATCGGAGCGCAGAGCACAGAGATTTCTGTTATCGCCAACGCGAGGGTTAGTTTTTTCCAGAATCATCCCGGTAGGCGGTAAAACAGTTCAACGAATCGATATGCAATCTGAACCGCCGCAAAAACAATTTCCAGATTGGCTCCAAAACAGCCAAACGTGTCAAGATTGCGCTGGCGGATCTTGGAACAGACGAAAAAAGAGGCGCGGAAGGTGCGCGGCGTAGATGGTGCATCCGGTCTTCCAATGGAAGGGATCATTACTTCTTCCCTCGTAAACGAAGCACTCCTTTCCGGTGTTAATGAGATCGGCGAGGAAATCAAGCATGCGCTGGAGCGTACACCGCCGCAGATCCACGATCATATCCAGAAAGAGGGTATTTACATCACCGGCGGAAGCACAAGGATTCCGAACATTGACCGCTATCTTTCGAGACAGCTCGGCTGTCCGGTGCAGCTTTCCCAGTATTATGACCTCTGTACCATCTGTGGGCTCAAGGAACTGATCACGCACGATGCGCTGCATCGCTGGGCTTACACGGTAAATAAAAAGAAGTAAATCTATCAAAAAAGGACCCGCTATGAATAAGAAGGAAAAAAATTTCAGCTCAAAAAGCAAACATTTACTTTTCATCATGACGTTCCTGTGTCTCTCCGGCATTTTAGGCAGTGCAGCAGACAAAATGCCGGTCACGCCGATCCGGGAAGCCGCAGGCTTTGTGATCATCCCGTTTCAGAACGGAATTAACCAGATCGGTGCGTATTTGACAGACTGTCTGACCGGTTTCCAGAACGTCAAAAAAACTGTCTGCCGAGAAAGAGGAGCTTGAACAGAAGGTCACGGATCTGACTGAGGAAAACAATCAGCTTGTACAGGAGCAGCAGGAGCTGCAGCGTCTTCAGGAGCTGTATCAGCTGGACCAGTCCTACTCGGAATATGAAAAAGTAGCAGCACAGGTCATCTCAAAGGATCCGGGCAACTGGTATGATACCTTTGTCATCAACAAAGGATCAAATGACGGGATTCAGAAAGATATGAACGTTATTGCAGACGGCGGCCTTGTTGGACTTGTTGAGGAGGTAAGTTCCAATTCCGCTACTGTCCGCTCTATCATTGATGACTCCAGTTCCGTGAGCGCCATGACAGCATCTACCTCGGATACGTGTATTGTATCGGGTGATCTGCGCCTGATCAGCGACGGAAAGCTTGCCTTTTCCCAGCTGAATACAACCGACACGGTAGCTGAGGGCGAAAAGATTGTGACATCGAACATCAGTGATAAATACCTCCGCGGTATTCTGATCGGCTATGTCAGTGAAATCACCGAGGACTCCAATCACCTGACGAAAAAGGGATACATCATTCCTGTTGTGGATTTTCAACATATTCAGGAAGTTCTCGTGATCAAAGAATTAAAACAGCAGGGAGGAGAGTAAATGCGCAGAAAAATCACGCTTGCCTTTCTGATTCTGGCAGCTTTCCTGTTACAGACAACTGTATTTCAGTATTTTCAGATCGCGTCCGTAACGCGAACCTTCTTCTGATTCTGACGTCCCGCCTTTTGGGATTGATTGCGCGGAAAAAAAGGAGGGACTGAATGGTCGGATTTTTCAGCGGTCTGATGATTGATCTGTTCTACGGCAGCCTGTTTGGATTTTACGCACTGCTCTACATGTATATCGGTTATCTGAATGGCGTTTTTCTGCAAAGTCTTCTATGACGATGATATTAAGGTACACATTGTACTGGTCGCTGCCAGCGATCTTGTCTACAGTCTGCTGATGTATGTGCTGCAGTTCCTGCTGCGCGTGCGCCTGCACTTTTTCGATTATCTGGCGCATATTATTCTGCCGGAAATGGTATACACGGTAGTGCTCTCCATTCTGCTTTACCGGCTTTTATTTATCATCAACCGTAAACTGACCGAAAATGAAATGGAAGGACAACAGTCGCCATGGCTAAGAAGATAAGAAAACTTTTCCACAGACTCGGTGAAAACCGCACCCTATTGCTTGGTGTGGTTTTCCTTGCTATGTTTGCCGTCCTGATCGGAAGACTTTTTTATCCTGCAGGTGGTGCATGGAGAAGAGTATGCGGATAATTTTGAACTGCAAATCACAAAAACCAGAACCCTTGATAGTACAAGAGGAAATATTTATGACCGGAACGGAAAACTGATCGCTGGAAATAAGGTTTCCTACTCCGTAACCATCGAGGATAACGGAACGTACAACACGACAAAAGAACGTATTCTCTCTCTGAACGCAGAACTCTATCGTCTCTGTAAGCTGATTCGTGCAAACGGAGACTCGATTGACACCAGCACCTTCCCGATTGAAGTGGATGAGAACGGTGCGTTTGTTTTTACAGGTGAAGAGGGAACAACCCGCGACCGTTTCCGTGCAGACATTTATGGACAGAAGAAAATCGACGATATGACGGCAGAACAGAAGAGTTCCAGTGCCGAAACGCTGATGACATTTCTTGCCGGACCGGACGGCTTTGGCCTGGATGCCTATTCTGACGATGAAAAATACGCATATTCTGCCAAAGATTTTGAAGAGTATGGTCTTCCATACCAGACAGACGAATCCGGAAATGCGGTCCTTTCTCTTTCCAATCAGGAGCGTCTGGAAATTCTGGTGATCCGCTATAAGATGAAACAGACGAATTATCAGAAGTATGTCCGCGTGACAGTTGCTTCCGGCGTCAGCAGCAATACAACTGCATCGATTGCAGAGAATGAAGATGTTCTGCAGGGTGTCAGCATTTCGGAAGATTCCGAGCGTGTATATTATGACGGAAAGTAGTTTTTCCTCTCTGATCGGTTATACGGGCCAGGCGTCCTCAGACGAGCTGACAGAACTGAATGAAGAGCTGAAGAGCCAGGGAAAAGAAGAAACGTATTCCACGGAATCCATCGTCGGAAAATCTGGTCTGGAACAGTATATGGAGACAATCCTTCAGGGAACCGACGGATCAGAAGAGATTATCGTTAATAACGTCGGAAAAGAGCTGGAAACGGTAGAAGGATCCCTGATTGAGCCAAAACAGGGAAATAACGTCTATCTTTCGATTGATTATGACCTGCAGATTGCGGTATATAAAATTCTGGAACAGAGAATTGCCGGCATTCTGAAACAGTATCTGAGTGATGTAAAATCCGTTGATACCTCAACACTTGCCAATACGGATGCCGTTCCGATTCCAATTTACGATGTATACAATGCACTGATCGAAAACAGCACGATTGATATTTCCCATTTCTCGGCGGCGGATGCCACGGAGCGTGAGCAGCGGATCTATGCACTGTTCCAGCAGAAGCTCCAGCAGGTGCTTGCCGAGATTACGCAGGAACTGACCGTTGAAACAGCAACCGTTTACAACGACCTCAGCGATGAAATGCAGGAATATGAGACCTTCATCGTGGATAAGCTGCTTTCCAGTACGATGGGTATTCTTTCTTCAACAGCAATTGATGAGAAAGACGCCACCTATCAGGCATGGAATGACGGAACGATTTCTCTTCGTGATTATCTGACGTATGCGGCAAGCCAGAACTGGATTGATGTCTCAGCACTGACGCAGGATGATGCCTACCTGGATTCTCAGGAGGTTTATCAGAAGCTGACGGAGGTTATTCTGGACCGTCTGGCAAACAATACAACATTTGCTAAAAAAAGATGTATCACTATATGCTGCTGCAGGATATGCTCGATGGCTATGATATCTGCAATCTGATGTATGATCAGAACCTTCTGACGAAAGAGGATGACGATTATGCCGCTTATGTTGCAGGAAATATGACACCGTTCCAGCTTCTGTCCGATAAAATCGCCAAACTGGAAATCACCCCGGCACAGCTTGCACTCGATCCGTGTTCCGGTTCTGCTGTCATTACGGACCCGAATACCGGTGCTATTTTCAGCCTGTGTTTCCTATCCTGGCTACGACAACAACCGCCTGGCAAACCAGATGGATACTGCATACTGGCAAAGTTGAATACCGATGAATCCAGCCCGCTGTACAACAAAGCAACCCAGCAAGAAGACGGCTCCTGGTTCCACCTTTAAACCGCTGATGGCGGTTGCCGGATTAAGCGAAGGCATAATTACTCCGACCAGTACCATCAACTGCAACGGTCTGTTCGGGGAAGGACTTGTCAACGAATCTGACTATGTCCACTGCCATCAGTTGAGCGGCCACGGAGATCTGAACATTGTCGGTGCCATCCAGAACTCCTGCAACGTGTTCTTCTGTACGCTTGGATATCGTCTGGGACTCGATGAGAACGGCACCTTTAAACAGAAGCGCTCTCTGGAAATGATCCAGAAATATGCCGATATGTTTAAGCTGGATGAAAAGACTGGAATCGAAATTTCGGAAACCGATCCGAATGTAACCGATTCCCTCCCGATCCCTTCCTCGATTGGTCAGGGTACCAACAACTATACGACGACACAGCTTGCACGCTATGTCACAACGATTGCAAATTTCCCGGTACGGTTTATAATCTTTCCCTTCTGCAGAAAGCAACGGATTCGGATGGCAATGACATCGATATGGGCGCAGATTTCGGCCCGACGGTAAATTCAGAAATGGATGTTGATTCCAACATCTGGGATCTGGTACACGAAGGCATGCGAAAAAGTAATCAGCGTATCCAATGCGACCATTTTCCCGGAATCCTGGCCGGTAGAGCTTTCCGGAAAAACCGGTACCGCGCAGGAAGACCGTACACGTGCAAACCATGGACTGTTTATCGGCTTCTCTCACTATGAGAGCAGAGACGATATTGCTCTTGCCGTCCGCATTCCGTTTGGATATTCTTCTATGAACGCAGAGTTGGTAGCTAAGGATATCTTAGATTATTACTATGGCCTCTCAGACGATATTCTGTCCGGTCAGGCAAACTCCAACGGTGTTGCAAGCGTGAGAGCAGACTAAGGAATTTTTCCGGCAGAAACGAAGCCTGGGAAGAAAGCTGCAAAAGAGAAAGGATGCGTTTTTAAACAAAGGTTTGGACGCATCCTGCGGCATGAAAATGCAGAACAGTTTTCAACAAGGAGGTTCCAGATGAGTGAAGTCATTGTAATTACATCAGGAAAAGGCGGCGTCGGAAAGACGACAACCGCAGCAAATATCGGAATCGGGCTGGCACAGCTTGGAAAGAAAGTTGTGATGGTAGATACCGACATCGGTCTTCGAAACCTGGATGTCGTGCTCGGCCTTGAAAACCGGATTGTCTACAATCTTGTGGATGTTGTGGAGGGCAACTGCCGGATGAAGCAGGCGCTAATCCGCGACAAACGGTACGAGCAGCTCTACCTTCTCCCGTCTGCCCAGACGAGGGACAAGACAAGCGTAACGCCCGAGCAGATGAAAAAACTCTGCGATGAATTAAAACAGAGCTTTGATTTTGTTCTTCTTGACTGTCCGGCAGGCATTGAGCAGGGATTTGCAAATGCAGTTGCCGGCGCCAATAAGGCAATTGTTGTGACTACGCCGGAGGTTTCGGCCATCCGGGACGCGGACCGCATCATCGGCCTTCTGGAGGCGCAGGATCTGAGGGATATCTCTCTTGTCATCAATCGTATCCGGCCGGATATGGTAAAACGCGGTGAAATGATGTCGGTGGATGATGTACAGGAAATTCTTGCTGTTCCGCTGCTCGGCATTCTGCCCGATGATGAGCAGGTAGTAATCGCCACCAACCAGGGCGAAGCGATCGCTGGAAGCGGTTCCAAGGCAGGAGAAGCCTTTACGAATATCAGCCACAGGATCCTCGGGGAGAGTGTTCCCTACTTGGATCTTGACAGCAAAAAGGGATTTTTCCGCCGCGTATTCGGGCGATAGGAGGGAACTGGTATGGGTTTATTTTCAGGCAGAAAGCCGCACTCCGGCCTCGTTGCAAAAGAACGTCTGTCCAATCTTTTAATGGCAGAACGTCTGAACTGTTCTCCGGCATCGCTTCAGATGCTGAAAAATGATCTTTCTGCTGCTGCAGGAAAATACCTTACCGTTGAGGCGGATGCAAAATTTCCGTCACCATTACACACACAACCCCTGTCATACTGACAGCGAAAATACCATTGAAAAGAAACGAGGAGTATCATGTTAAGACGATATAAGCTGAAAAATTATAATTTCCGGCTGGTCATTCTTCTGATTGCCATCAGCATTATTGGTGTGCTTCTGATCGGAAGTGCAGACAGTGCAGACCAGGAAAAAACAGGCCATCGGAGTCGTATTGGGCGTAGTCATCATGATTATTGTCTCTTTGCTTGACTATAGCTGGCTTCTGAACTTTTTACTGGGTTCTTTACATCGGAAATCTAATGATGCTTGGCGTTCTTTATCTCGGCGGTTCTACCGCCAAAAAACACGTTTGGTGCGACCCGTTGGATTCAGATCGGAAGCTTTCAGTTTCAGCCGACCGAGCTGTCAAAAATCTTTCTGATCATGTTTTTTGCGATGTTTCTGATGAAGCATGAAGAAGATCTGAATACGGCGAAAACCATTTTTACCGCGATCGGGCTTCTGATTCCGCCGCTCGTTATGATTTACCGTCAGCCGGATTTGAAAAATACGATTACGGTCATGGTTCTGTTCTGCTTTATGATGTATGTGGCGGGCTTAAGCTACAAAGTTATCGCCGTTGTTCTGGTTTCCGGTTCAGCACTGGTACTTGCGCTTCTGCTTGTCATTACGCAGGTGAATTTCCAGCTTCCGGCGGCTCTTGACAAGACGATTGGTTATCAGCTTGGGCGAATTCAGGACTGGTTAAGCGATGATGCCGACAACGCCGACGGCCGTCTCCAGCAGCAGAATTCCATTACAGCCATCGGTTCCGGAAAGCTGACCGGAAAAGGACTCAACAACAATAAAGTTTCTTCCGCAAATAAGGGAAATTTCGTTTCCCAGAACCATAATGACTTTATTTTTGCAGTGGCAGGAGAGGAACTTGGTTTCTTTGGATGCTGCGGAATCATCCTGCTCCTGTTCCTGATTCTCGTCGAATGCATCCGGACTTCCCGGAAAGCAAAAGATCTGTCAGGAACGTTGATCTGCTGCGGTATGGCAGGACTCATTGCCTTTCAGAGCTTTCTGAATATCAGTGTTGCAACCGGAATCCTGCCGAACACCGGTACACCGCTTCCGTTCGTCAGCTATGGACTGACCTCCCTTGTAACACTTTACATCGGAATGGGGCTTGTCCTGAATGTCGGACTGCAGAACCGGGATTTTGTAACCAGAAACTATGAATTACTAAGGAGGAAAACCATCAATGAACATCGGATTGATCGCGCATGATGCAAAAAAAACGCTGCTTCAGAACTTGTGTATCGCCTACCGCTCGGTACTTGCCAAGCATACTCTTTACGCAACCGGAACTTCCGGCCGTCTGGTAGAAGAGGCAACCGGACTTAACGTCCGCAAATATCTGGCTGGACACGTTGGAGGCGTTCAGCAGATGGGTTCTCAGATTGAACAGAATGATCTGGATCTTGTGATTTTCCTGCGGGATCCGGAACAGCCGAAACAGCATGAGCCGGATGTCCATCGGATTATCCGTCTCTGCGACGTACACAGCATTCCGCTTGCCACCAATCTTGCAACGGCAGAAATGCTGATCAAATCATTAGACAGAGGAGAAATGGACTGGCGTGAAATCTACCGGAGAAACGACTAATACTACAGAAAAAGAACAGAAACTGCCTGTAACGGAGAAAAACGGGACTGCTCCGGAAAAAACCGAACATATTTTAAACCGCCTGATCATCGGCGCGGGTGTCTGTGTTGCTGTTATTGCAGTTCTGATCGGTGTGAAACTGTACCGTCAGGACCGCCAGATGGACATTACAGAGCCGTTTGCGCGAAGTATGGTGCTCGCCTCCGATCCGCTTTCGGCAGAAAAACGGTTTCAGGCTGAAACGCTCTCTGCCGATCTCTGTGTCGGTGAGACGAGCGTACCGCTGAATGATATCTCGTTTTCTTCACAGGTAAAGGCCGGACTGTTTGATCTGGATCACAAAAAAGTATTGTTCGCGCAGAATATGTATGATCAGGTCTACCCAGCCAGCATCACGAAGATCATGACGGCTCTCCTTGCCATGGAATACAACCAGCCGGATACGCAGGTAACGATCACAGAAGAGGATCTTGCGCTGGAAGATGGATCCCAGATGAGTGGACTGGCCGTGGGCGATACGGTAACGATGGATCAGCTTTTCCATGCATTGTTGATTTATTCTGCCAACGATGCTGCTATGGCGATTGCCCGCCAGGTAGGCGGAAGTGTAGAGAATTTCGTTCAGATGATGAACGATAAGGCAGCTTCCCTTGCCATGACCGGTACGCATTTTGCAAACCCGCACGGTCTTCACAATGAGAATCATTACACTACTGCATATGATGTTTATCTGATGCTGTATGCTGCCTATCAGCATACGGAATTCCAGAATACGATGTCAATGTCTTCCTACACGCTGAACATAACGCATGCGGACGGTACGGCGGGAACGATCTATTTAAGCTCCACGGACAAATATCTGACCGGAGAGAAAAACGCACCGGAAAATGTGACGGTGCTCGGCGGAAAAACCGGAACGACCGATGAGGCCGGTTCCTGCCTGGCACTGGTATCCCAGAATGCATACGGAGAACCGTTTATCTCTGTCATTCTTCATGCATCAACAAAAGTGGAACTGTACGAGGACATGAACACTCTTCTTTCCAATATCAACTCCTGACGTAATCTTTTTGCAATCCCCCGGACGGCGTTTTTTCTGCCTATCCGGGAGATTGTCGTATCCGTTTAGAAAAACAGAGCTCCTTTCCCTGCGAATTAGAAGATTTTCAGAATTTTTCATTTTACCATTGAAAACGTTGGTGAATTGTACTATAATTAAACCATGAACTTAAAGGTTTTTGGTGAAAATATCTTATTCTAATCTAAGGAGGAAACTGCTATGGTTCAATTAATTGTAGGCAAGAAGGGAAAAGGCAAAACAAAACAGCTGTTAGACAAAGTAAATGCAGAGGTAAAAAACCGCAAACGGAAATATCGTGTATATTGACAAGAGCACAAAGCACATGTTTGAATTAAACAACAAAGTACGTCTGATTTCCGCAACCGACTATCCTCTGAAAAACAGTGATGAATTTATCGGATTTATCTGCGGTATCGTTTCTCAGGACCACGATCTCGCAAGCGTTTATCTCGACAGCTTCCTGAAAGTAGCAAAACTGGAAGGAGAGGACATCACAGATTGTGTTGAACAGCTGGAAGGCATTGGCAAGCAGTATAACATTACCTTCGTATTAAGTGTCTCCATGGATAAAGAAGAGCTTCCGGAAGGCATGCAGGATAAGATTATCGTTGCACTGTAACCAAAACTGTATTATAATAATTGCATAGCGACAAAACCAAAGGACGGCGCTTACGGCACCGTCCTTTTAGCGCATGGATTAAACAATAAAAGGAGCATACATTTTGTCTAAGCAGAAAAAGAACAGCCGCCGGCATTCGAGAATCCGTTTCCCTTTTCCAGCGTTGAATATTGGAAATATCATCTTTGGAGCCCTTTTTTTGCTATATGGCAGTTTCATCTTTTCTTTTACCTGACCGCCGATCATATCAAATCTTTTCAGGTTGTGCAGGGAACTTTATCCCGGAATGATACCTATACCGCATTCGCCATGCGGACAGAGAGTGTGCAGCTTTCCTCCGGCAGCGGATATGTTCAGTTCTATACCCCAAATGCATCGAAAATCAGCCGCGGAAGCGCTGTTTATGGGATTTCCGCAACAGAAAATGCCGATACCTCTGGTATTTCGGCAGATGCGGCAACGAGAACGTCGCTTCGTTCCTCGCTCGCACGTTTTTTGCTTCTGATTATGATTCCAGTTCCTTTTCCGGCATTTATCAGCTGAAAACAGAACTTTCCGCAAAGCTGCTTGCCGCTGCCGCTGAAAACGGAGATTCCTCATCACAGACGATATTTTATGCAGATCAGGACGGTGTTGTCGTCTACGGCAGTGATGGATATGAAAGCTATACGGAGGACAGCCTTACGCCGGAGCTTTTCTCTACGAAAGCCTCTGTGGTTTCCTTTGATTCCGGCGCGCAGACGGAGCCTGGAAATGCAGTATACCGTCTGGTGACAGATGAGCAGTGGGAAATTGCCGTTCCGGTGACGAATAAGCAGGTCGTTACACTTTCCAATTTCAGTACGATAAAAGTTAAATTTCTGAAAGACGGAAAAACACAGACGGGAACACTGAATCTAAAGTCCATTAACGATCAGAACTATGCTGTCATTTCGTTTACAAGCGGGATGATCCGTTATGCGGAAGACCGTTTTCTTTCAATAGAGCTGGTCACAAACACTGGAAGCGGACTGAAAATTCCAAATACTGCCATCACGGAAAAAGATTTCTATAAAATCCCGGCGCAGATGCTCGTACAGGGCGGAGACAGCAATTCTTCCGGTTTCCTGCGGGAAAAGACCGATAAAAAAGGAAATGTCATGCTGGATGATAACGGACAGCCGGTGACAGAATTTGTAAACGCCACGATCTATGAGCAGGTCAATGATGAAAATGATAATCCGGTCGAATATTACGTCGACATGGCCGCTTTTAATGATGGAGATATACTTCGTGCACAGGATTCCGCCACAACGTATCAGATTGGAGAAACGGTTCCGCTGCAGGGTGTTTACTGCATCAACAAAGGATATGCTGTATTCCGCAAAATTCAGATCATCGATCAGAATGCGGAGTATTCTATCATAAAAAAACAAACGCAATACGGCATTTCGCAGTATGATTATATTGTGGAAAATGCATCCACCGTCAGTGAAGAAGATATTGTGCATTAAATACTGGAGGTTAGAAAGATATGCTGAAAGAGAACTATGAAGAAGTCCAGAAGAAAATTACAGAAGCCTGCAAAAGAGCCGGACGGAACCGGGAGGAAGTTACCCTGATTGCGGTCAGCAAGACAAAACCGGTCGAAATGCTTTCCGAAATCTATGATCTTGGCGAACGCAATTTCGGTGAAAACAAAGTGCAGGAGCTGACAGAAAAATGAGGAAGTGCTGCCAAAGGATATCCACTGGCACATGATCGGTCATCTGCAGCGGAATAAGTAAAATACATTGCAGGAAAAGTTGCCCTGATTCATTCTGTCGATTCTCTTCGTCTGGCAAAAACGATCAGTGAGGAAGCGGTAAAGCACAACTGCGAAATCCCGATCCTGATCGAGGTAAACGTTGCCGGCGAGGAAAGCAAGTTTGGTGTCTCCGTAGAGGAAACCCTTCCATTGATTGAAGAAATCGCAAAACTTCCGGCAATTCATGTGGAGGGACTTATGACCATTGCACCGTATGTGGAAGATCCAGAAGAAAATCGTCCGGCTTTTTCGCAAATTAAAGGAATTAAGTGTTGACATTGCCGCCAAAAACATTAATAATGTACGTATGGCCATTTTGAGCATGGGCATGACCGGCGATTACGAAGTAGCAGTAGAAGAAGGCGCCACTTTAGTACGGGTTGGAACCGGAGTCTTTGGCGAACGGGATTACAGTAAAAGATAACAGGAAGTCTTTCCAAGAAGAGTGACCCCGCGCATTCTGCACGGCTGTCTGGCCAAATGCCACAGGACTAAAAATAGGAGAGTATAAGAATGAGTGTTTTAGACAAATTTCTGGATGCCATCCGGCTGAACGACGATTACGAGGAAGAGGATGCTGATTCGGATAGCTTCTTCGATGAAGAAGACGATGATATAGAAGAAAAACCAAAGAAACGTTTCTTCCGTAAACTGGAGAACGAGGATGAGGACGAAGAGGAAGAGCCGCAGGCGAAACCGGTTCACACTGCACCGCGTAAACAGCCGGCGCCAAAGACCACCGCTTCAAGCCAGGCTGCTGCTGCACGAGCTCCAAAGCCAGCTGCTCCGGTTTCCTCGAAAGTTACTCCAATGAGAAAGAAAGCAGGTGCATTAAATATGGAAGTATGCGTCATCAAACCGGCTTCCATGGAGGATACCCGTGAAATCGCGGATACGCTTCTGGCCGGATGTACCGTTGTCCTTAACTTAGAAGGCATTGATGTGGATATTGCCCAGAGAATCATTGATTTCTGCTGTGGTGCATGCTACTGCATGAGCGGAAGTCTGCAGAAAGTTTCCAGCTATAGTTTTCATCCTGACACCGTCCAGTGTAGAAAATTTCCGGCGACATCCAGGATATCTTAAGCGGAGCTTTTGATCTTTCCAAATATCCGTACCGATTATTAAAGAAAATTATCTTTGCAGTAAATTAAAATGGATCTACTGGATCAATTATTGATTTACTTAGTAACAAGGAAAGCATCAGATGCAGGATTCTGATGCCTTTTTTCATGAAAGAACATACAGGAGGCATAATTTATGAAAACACTTACCGTTAAAAGAGAAGGCACATCTACTGAATTTTCTTATGAAATTGTCTGGGACGGCAGCTACGAACGCCTCGCCGGCTGTGTGGAGAACTTAAAACTCCCTGCAAAAAAGGCCTGCATTGTCACAGACAGCACGGTTTCAGAACTGTATCTGGAAGAGGTAAAAAATTGTACTGTCCCCCGCTGTTTGAGACCGTAACCGCATTTGTTTTCCCGGCTGGTGAAGCAAGCAAAAATCTGGATACCGTCAAAGATCTGTACACGCATCTGATTGAAAACCACTTTGAGAGAAAACGACATTTTATTCGCACTCGGCGGCGGTGTCGTTGGGGATCTGACCGGCTATGCGGCGGCAACGTATCTGCGCGGCATTGATTTCATCCAGCTTCCGACGACACTGCTTGCACAGGTAGATTCCAGCGTTGGAGGAAAAACGGGCGTCGATTTCGACCAGTACAAAATATGGTCGGTGCATTCCATCATCCACGTCTTGTCTATATGAATATGGCAACCTTAAAATCCCTGAACGGCGAACAGTTTGCCTGCGGTATGGGAGAAGTCCTGAAAACAGGTCTGATCCGCGATGGAAAAATTCTACATCTGGACCATCAATCACATGTCTGAGATCGAAGAGCGGATTGAGCCGGTATTAACGAAAATGATCCAGAAATGCTGCGATATCAAACGCCAGGTTGTAGAAAATGACCCAACAGAACAGGGAGAGCGTGCCGTTTAAATCTTGGCCATACGATCGGTCATGCCATTGAAAAGCTCAAAAACTTCGAACTGCTCCATGGCCAGTGCGTTGCACTTGGAACCGTTGCTGCTGCCTATATTTCCTACAAGAGAAGTTATCTCTCCGATGAAGAGTTTTACGAGATTCGTGATATGAACGTCGGTTTCTATCTGCCAATCACCGTGGACGGCCTGAAATCGGAAGATATTCTGGCTGCAACAAAATCGGACAAGAAAATGGAACAGGGTACGATCAAATTCATCCTTCTGGAGTCTGTCGGCCATGCTGTGGTGGACCGCACGGTTACAGATGAAGAAATGCTGGAAGCTATCAATTCTATTAATGGAGATCTGATCGATGAAGAGTAAAAACCTTTCTCCGCTGGCCGTTTATCTGGTTTGCGCGGCAGCAATTGTCCTTCTGCTTGCAGCAGATCAGTATACAAAATCACTGGCAGTGCAGTATCTGAAGGACCAGCCGTCGATCGAGCTCATTCCAGGGGTTTTGGAGCTGTTTTATCTGGAAAACCGCGGTATGGCATTCGGACTTCTGCAGGATCAGTTACTGGCTGTTTGCTATGATTGACGGTATTGTTTCTGATCGTCATGGTGATCGTCCTTTTACAAGCTTCCAAAGACACGCCGCATTTTTTACCGCATTTTTTGCCGTGCTGACTGTTCTGACGGCTGGTGCGGTCGGCAAAATTTTTACGATCGTTTTCTGAATCACTATGTCGTTGATTTCATCTACGTTTCGCTGATCAACTTTCCGGTTTTTAACGTAGCTGATATTTATGTCACCGTATCGGTCGCTGTCATTTTTACTGCTGTATCTGTTGTACTACAAGGACGAAGACTTCGCATTTCTGCATAAAAACGCCAAAAAGGAGGAGTCCGATGGCTGAAGAAGAACGGATTTTGGAAGTTACACCGGATTTTGACGGAAAACGGATTGATCAGTGCCTGGCCGCATCTTTTTCGGACTGTTCCCGTTCTTTTCTGCAGAAGCTTTTAAAAGACGGAAAGGTTTCGATCAACGGAAAAATCGCAGAAAGCAAGCAGTAAGGTTGCCGCCGGTGATGCCGTTCTGGTGCTTCTGCCGGAACCGGAAGAACTGAACGTGGATCCAGAAAACATTCCGCTTGATATTCTGTACGAGGATGATGATCTTCTGGTCGTCAATAAGCCCAAGGGGATGGTCGTACATCCGGCGGCAGGCCACAGCAGCGGAACACTGGTCAATGCGGTTCTGTATCACTGCCGCGGAAATCTCTCCGGCATCAACGGCGTTCTGCGCCCCGGAATCGTCCACAGAATCGATATGGACACAACGGGTGCCCTGGTTATCTGTAAGAGCGATTTCGCCCACCAGAGCCTCGCAGAACAGCTCTCTGTACATTCCATTACCCGAAAGTACCGGGCAATTGTCCATGGGAATCTGAAAGAGGACGAGGGAACCGTGCGCGGTGCAATCGGCCGCCATCCGACAGACCGGAAAAAGATGGCGATTAATGAACGGAACGGAAAACCGGCGGTCACACATTACCGTGTGCTGGAACGCCTTGGAAATTATACGTATATTGAATGCCAGCTGGAAACCGGCCGGACGCATCAGATCCGTGTCCATATGGCAAGTATCGGGCATCCGCTGCTTGGCGATGCGGTTTATGGCCCGAAGAAATGCCCGGTGAAAAACCTGCAGGGACAGACGCTGCATGCGATGGTACTTGGATTTATCCATCCACGGACCGGTGCCTATATGGAGTTTGAGGCGCCGATTCCGGAATATTTTTCCAATCTGTTGCTGCAGTTTCGAAAAAATTGTCTGAAACCGCTTAAAAAGAATGATATTTTAAAAAGTATATAGTTAATTTGTATAAGTTTTATCAAAATGTTCTGTACTTTCTGTGAATTCTGTAGTATACTGGATGTAACGAAAAAAATCGCGAGTTACTACATCTGTGAAAGCAGATTATTGTGACGGAATGGAAAGGAGCGGATTATATGAAAACTATCATAACGATTGGACGTCAGTACGGAAGCGCCGGACATTCCATTGGTAAGATTTTAGCGGATGACCTGGGAATTAAGTACTATGACAAAGAGCTGCTGGAGAGAGCAGCAAAGGACAGCGGATTATGCCAGGAATTGTTCGAAAACCACGATGAAAAACCAACCAACAGCTTTTTATACTCTCTGGTTATGGAACAGTTACTCCTTCGGCTATGGATCTACCATGATGGATATGCCGCTGAACCAGAAGGTATTTCTGGCACAGTTTGATGCCATCAAGAAGATTTCGCAGGACGGTCCGTGTGTCATCGTAGGCCGCTGTGCAGATTATGCACTGGAGGAAAATCCGAACGTGCTGAGCATCTTTATTAAAGCAGATATGCAGGATCGCATCCGCCGTATCGCAAAGCTGTATGATCTTTCCGATGCAAAAGCAAAAGACAAGATCACAAAGATCGACAAACAGCGTGCAAGCTACTACAATTACTACACCAGCAAACGCTGGGGCGAGGTAGACAGCTACGACCTGTGCCTGAACAGCAGTGTATTCGGTATCGATGGAACCGTAGATATGATCAAACAGGCAATTGAGTTAAAGAAGCGGGAATCCGCAAGATTTTCAGCACCTGATCAAAACAGAACATAGGAGAAACGACCCTCCTCTTCAAAAAATAAGAGGAGGGTCATTTTATGAAAGGATTTTAAAGATGAGAATTGTTATACAACGTGTCAAAAAGAGCAAGTGTTTCGGTGGAAGAGAAGGTTGTCGGATCGATTCAGAAAGGTTTTCTGGTTCTGATCGGTGTCGGCCAGGGGGACGATGAAGCAACAGCAGACAAGTATATGAAAAAACTGCTGGGACTGCGTACTTTTTGAAGATGAAAATGGAAAGACGAACAAGTCCCTGGCAGATGTGGATGGACAGCTTCTGATGGTTTCACAATTTACCCTGTATGCCAACTGTAAAAAGGGAAACCGTCCAAGCTTCACGGAAGCAGGCGAGCCGCACAGAGCAGAAGAACTGTATGAATATATGGTCGCG
>ENA-OQHD01000045-OQHD01000045.1-human-gut-metagenome-genome-assembly--contig:-NODE-45-length-54126-cov-5.208948_pt1 | contig 54126 bp, 60 predicted proteins | sample MGYA00242560_ERZ504711 | MGnify/ENA primary metagenome ERZ504711 (study PRJEB26092, sample SAMD00036198) | human gut metagenome | host: Homo sapiens | study: EMG produced TPA metagenomics assembly of...
CCACATAAATACCTGAACTGAGGTGTAGGGGCTATGATAAAAGAACATTATTCGATCCTGTTTTTGCAGCTTAACGGGTAATACAAAGAAGCTGGCTGATGCAATCTATGAAACGTTGCCAAAGGACAAATGCGATTATTTTGGCACAAACGATTCGCAGGTACCGCAATCCGACGTATGCTATATCGGATTTTTGGACGGACAAAGGGAATGCAGACCAAAAGACATTAGAATTGCTGTCGAAATTGAAAAAATAAAAGATTTTTCTGTTTGGAACAGCTGGATTTGGCGGAAGTGATGCCTATTTTGAAAAGATTCTCGGACAAGTCAAACAGTCGATCGATGCAAGCAATACGGTCATCGGTGAGTATATGTGCCAGGGAAAGATGCCGCAGTCTGTGCGTGAACGGTATGTGAAAATGAAAGAAAACCCGGAACATCCGGCCAATCTTGATCTGCTGATTCAAAATTTTGACCGTGCTTTGTCACACCCGGACAGCGAAGATTTTGGAAAGACTGAAAAAGTCATTATGAGATAGAAAAGTATGTTGTGCTTGATGAAAAATAATCAGATAAGAGCAAAATTCGCGAAATGATTGCAATGGATCGTCAAATGGAATAGAATGGAGAGGAAAAAAGAAAGGTGTGGAAAAGGCAGGGCTGGCAAAGCATATCCGGCAGATGAGGTCATGCAGAAACAAAAACAATGAAAACTACAACAAAACAAACTCATTTATACAGTAACACGGATCTTCGCAAGCTTTTAATTCCGATCATCATTGAACAATTGCTTTCTTCCCTGATGGGAACTGTCGACACGATGATGGTCAGCAATGTCGGGTCTGCCGCAATTTCGGCAGTCTCGCTGGTGGATTCCATTAATATCTTAGTCATTCAGGCGCTTTCTGCGCTGGCGGCAGGAGGAGCGATTCTCTGTTCGCAGTATCTTGGAAGCGAAAAACGGGATGGAGCAATCCGTTCGGCACAACAGGTGCTTTTTGTTATGACAGTTTTGTCCGTCGCATTATCCGCGGGCTGTCTGATTTTCCGTGTTCCGCTGCTGCGCGTGATTTTCGGGGCAGTGGAAGCGGATGTTATGAAAAATTCACAGGTGTATTTCCTGTTTACGCTGCTGTCATTCCCGTTTATCGGTCTTTACGATGCGGGCGCATCCATTCTGCGGGCGCAGAACAACAGCCGCAGTCCGATGGTGATTTCGGTGATTTCCAACTTTATGAACATCGGCGGAAATGCCATTCTTATTTTCGGCTTCCATATGGGTGTCGAAGGAGCCGCGATTTCGACTTTAATTTCGCGTATTTTCTGTGCGGTTGTCGTACTGTGGAAGCTTCGGGATGAAAGCAAACCGATTTTTGGTGAAGCAGTATCTTTCCATTCGGCCGGACTTTGGTTTGATCAAAAAAATACTGTTCATCGGTATCCCATCGGGAATCGAGAACAGTATGTTCCAGTTTGGAAAGCTGGCGATTCAGTCCACTGTGTCCACACTTGGCACGGTTGCCATTGCCGCGCAGGCGATGACGAACATCCTTGAGAACCTGAACGGTGTCGCTGCGATCGGTGTCGGCATCGGACTGATGACGGTAGTCGGTCAGTGTCTCGGCGCGGGCCGGAAGGATGAAGCAATCTACTATATTTAAAAAACTGTGCTGGCTGTCAGAAGTGGTTATCGTTGCAAGCTGTCTGCTGGTATTTGTGCTGACAAAACCGATTACGATGATCGGCGGTATGGAGGCAGAGAGTGCAAAGCTCTGCATGCAGATGATGATCTTTATCACGATTGTAAAGCCGCTCTGCTGGGTCATGGCGTTTGTCCCGGGATACGGCATGCGGGCTGCCGGGGATGTAAAATTCTCCATGATCACGTCCTGCTGTACGATGTGGCTGTGCCGTGTGAGTCTCTGCATTTATCTGTGCCGCGTATGGGGATTCGGCCCGATCGCCGTCTGGATCGGCATGGCGGCAGACTGGAGCCTGCGGTCCATTCTCTTTACCATCCGGTTCAAATCAGGAAAATGGCTGAATCATCATTTAATAGAAGAAAAGAAACAGGAGAGCTAAACATCTTCTTCCGGTGAAAAAGGAAAAGCGTATATGCAAGAGAGTCGTTGAGATGAGATTTTTGACCGCGGCTGGAAGCCGTACCGGATCAATCACCTGAGCTGGTGGAAAGAGGAGCTTGCATCCGAAGAAGAGATGGAAGAGGGACGGAACAATCTTGCAGCACACGACAATCGGAATGTAGATGAAAAGAAAATCCTTTTGTACGAACAGATCATTCGGGTTGTGTAGAAACAGGAAGAAAAAACTGGATTTTTCCAGTACCGGATGATAAGATAAAACTGTGTTTCGGGATGGCTTAAACATATGGAGGTGCAGGATGGAACCAATTTATTTGTCAATCCAGCAGAAAGAAACTGGCAGCCGCATCAAATCCCTTCTTCGTGAAAGCGGATACACCGTGAGAGACATTCAGAATGCCATGGGTTTTGAAAATCCACAGGCGGTCTATAAATGGATTTCCGGCAAGTGCCTGCCAAGTCTGGACAACTTTCTCATTTTAAGCAGATTATTAAACACAAGCATCGAAGATATCCTCGTCATTGACGGGGATATTCCTCGCTTCCGAAGCAAATACAGAGAAATCCGAGAAAGATTAAACCGCTGGTATAATGACAAAATCGTTATTTTGTGATACAGTGAAGAAAAAGCAGAAAAAGAACCGGTTAAAAAGGTTTTGGAAAGGAAAAACAGATGTCAGCAGGAATACGTTTTGGCTACCGCAATTTAGAACATACCCCAGAAGCAACGTTTGTCGTCAAACAGCGTGGCTTTGTTTTGATATGTTCAATTGAGAAAAGCGACAGAACGGATTCTGTGGAATATGATACGGGAGGATCAAATTAGACGACCGCATCAGACAACTGGATACGAACGAAGAGGAGCCGCTTATCTTATGTTGAACACATGGGATAGGTGGCTTTTTCTATTAAATTTTTATATCAGAACAAATTGAGAAGGGAGAAACCCGGAATGGATCAGATCGAAATCAAAGGAAAAGTAAATACAGCCATCTGCTATGCCAGGGTCGTAGAGGAGGAAGCCATCGAGCAGATCCGCCGCATGTGCGATTATCCGATGACGGAAGGCTCGCGGATCCGCATCATGCCGGATGTGCATGCGGGAAAAGGATGTACGATCGGAACAACGATGACCATCCGCGACAAGGCAGTGCCGAACGTCGTCGGTGTGGACATCGGGTGCGGCATGTACACCGTAAATCTTGGAAGAGCCGAACTTGATTTTGCAAAAATCGACGAGGCGGCACATGTTATCCCGTCCGGCATGAATGTCTGGGAGGGGAGACAGGAACGTTTTGACCTGATGACACTTGCCTGCAGCCGGGAATTAAAAGACACAAAACGCCTGGAGCGGTCGCTTGGAACCTTAGGCGGCGGCAACCATTTTATCGAGATCGATGAAGCTGCCGACGGCACAAAATATCTCGTCATCCATTCCGGCTCGCGGAATCTCGGAAAACAGGTGGCAGAGTATTACCAGAATCTGGCAGTGCGGCTGGACCGCGGTTATGACGAGTACCTGGAAAAACGCGAGGAGCTCATACGCACCTACAAAGAGCAGGGCCGCAGAAAGGAAATCCAGGAGGCGTTAAAACAGCTGCAGTGGAAACCGGACGAAGCGCAGATGCCGGAGGATCTCTGCTATCTGACCGGAAAAGTATCTGGAAGCCTATCTGCACGACGTGGAGATCTGCCAGCAGTTTGCACGCCGGAACCGGGAAAAAACTGGCGGAAATCCTGCTGGAACGAACCGGCCTTACCGGCACCGATGCGTTCCACACGATTCATAACTATATCGACACAAACGAGATGATACTCCGAAAAGGCGCAATCGCAGCGCACAAAGGAGAACGAGTGCTGATTCCGATCAATATGCGTGACGGCAGTATTCTCGCCGTCGGAAAAGGAAATCCGGAGTGGAACGATTCTGCCCCGCACGGAGCCGGACGGCTGATGTCGCGTAAAAAATGCGAAGGAAACCCTGGCACTGGAGGAATACCAGAAGAGCATGGAGGGAATCTATACGACTTCCGTCAACGAACATACCCTGGACGAGGCGCCGATGGCGTACAAATCGCTGGATGACATTCTCGATATAGTCCGTGCATCGGTCGATGTCGTGGAGGTGCTGCGTCCCGTTTATAATTTCAAAGCATCAGAATAGAGGCGGAGGAAACCAGTAAAATTCCTCCGCAAGAAGGAGGAAGAAAAAATGATGGCAATTCCGTCAATTGATATGGAAGCAACAGGAAGAAACATTACAAGACTGCGGCAGCAGGCAGGCCTTACCGTCCGCGACCTGCAGGAAATTTTCGGTTTCACCACCCCGCAGGCAATCTACAAGTGGCAGCACGGCACCGCCATGCCGGCAATCGACAACCTGGTCGTGCTGGCAGCGGTACTGAATGTGTCGATCGATGAGATCGTGATTGTGGAGACAAGAGAGCTTGTGCTTGCGAGTGCATAAACCTGAGAACGTATTTTACGCAACTTTAACACAATCTTCCCTCAATTTCATGTAGAATAAAAAGCACAGATTCCGTAGCTTTTCTACAAGCCGCAGCAGCCGGCTTATGGTAGCAGAAGCACTCGGTGAGGCAGAAACAGCAGGCTGGATCGGGTTGGCTCCGTTGACTTTATATGTGCAAACTGATAAGATACTCATAAGTATGTTCTTATGGGTATCTTATTTTTGTATTTCAAAAAGAAAAGGGGAAATTAAATAATGACAAAAAAGAAAATCATTGGCCTTTGCATCGGCGCTGTCGTTCTTGCCGTGGCTGTGGCCGGTGTGAAGGAAGGCAGCTGGCTGATGAAGCATCGCCGGATGCAGAATGAGTTTACGCATGAGATGAATGCATTCACGACTAAAACAAACGCTGAGCTGATCCAGCCGACGATTGTTGCGGAGGATGATATCTACGGCTGGCTTTTCCATGAGGAAGATGACGGGCTGTACATGAATCTCTATTACCGGATCAAAAACGAGTCCAATCAGCACGAAATTGCATCCAGTGAATTTCCTGTGAAGATCAAAAAGGAGCTTCTTGCGGATGATGAAGTGTGGAGCAGAACGACGCGGACCGCGAAAAATCAGGTTCACGCGGAATACCTGGAAGGAGAAGATGACATGACGGTTTCGTTTGACGTCTATTACCAGTGTGAGGGTTCCTGCGGGGAATATTTTGCGGATATTACCGTGACGGACAGTGAGACCGGAAAGCTCTACTACAGCAGTGAAGCAGAAAATGAAGCGGCAGAATAGGAGGAGCGATGGCCGAAAAAGAAAGCAAAAATAAATGGCACACACCGGCGGAGCGGATTATGATGCTGGGGTTTGCTGCGGTGATTCTGCTGGGGACAATTCTTCTTTGCCTGCCGGTTTCTGCGGCGGACGGAAAAAGCGTTTACTGGCTCGACGCCCTGTTTACCGCAACGACATCTGTCTGCGTGACGGGCCTTGTCACCGTTCCGACGGCGACGACATGGAGTACCTTTGGAAAAAATTGTGATCCTCGGGTTGATTCAGTTCGGAGGTCTTGGCATCATGGCGTGCCTGACGATGGTGTTTCTGATCCTGCGCCGGAAAATCAGTCTGCAGAGCCGGAAATTAATTCAGGATACCTATAATCTGCCGGTTTTAAAGGGCAGTGTGGGCATCGTGCGCCGGCTTCTGATTGGAACAGCAACCGTAGAGATTGCGGGGGCGGTTCTGTATAGCTTCTGGTTTGTGCCGGAGTATGGCTTCTGGAAGGGAATCGGCTACAGTATTTTTCACGCCGTTTCCGCTTTCTGTAATGCGGGAATCGATCTCGTTGGCGAAGCCTCTTTTGCTCCGTTTGTAACGAACCCGCTGATAAACTTTACGACGATGGGACTGATTCTTTTGAGCGGTCTTGGTTTTCCCGTCTGGTGGGAAGTTATGGAGCGGGTGCAGGAGCTTGTGAAGGGAAAACGGCCCCGTAAAAATTTTGTGCGAGGATTCACGCTTCATACGAAACTGGTTTTAACGACAACCATGATTCTGGTGTTCGGTGGAGCACTGCTGATTCTTGCACTGGACTGGAATCACGCGCCATCACTTGGCAGCCTGAAACCGGCGCAGAAGGTCATGGCGGCTTTTTTTCAGTCCGTGACGACAAGAACGGCAGGTTTTGAGACGATCCCGCAGGCTGATTTCTCGGACAGCTCTGCAATGGTAAGTATGGTTCTCATGTTCATCGGTGGCTCCCCGATGGGAACGGCAGGTGGTGTTAAGACGACAACGGTTGCCATTCTGGTTGTGCTGGTTGCCTCCTATATTCGCGGAGACTCAGATACGGTGGCCTGGGGGCGGAAAGTGATGGAAGAAAATATCCGTACCGCTGTCGTCATTTTCTTTTTTGTACTGACGACAGTCTTTACTGCCACCGTGCTGCTGATTTCCGTAACCGGAAGCCCGCTGCTGGATTGTACGTATGAAATTATTTCTGCGGTTGCAACGGTGGGCCTCACCCGTTCCCTGACGCCGACGCTTCCTTTTATGGGAAAGGTGATTGTTATTCTGGTTATGTTTATGGGAAGAATCGGGCCGGTGACGCTGGCTGTCGCACTGCGCCGCAGAACAGGAAGAAAAGATGTCGATATTCAGAGACCGGAGCAGCGGATTCTGATTGGATAGTTGGGAAAATAAAAAACAGGACAGATTTCAGAAAACGAGGAAAAGAAATGAGTAAACAGTATGCAGTCATTGGACTTGGAAAGTTTGGTTTTTCTGTAGCAACGACACTTGCGCAGGCAGGAAAAGAAGTGCTTGCCGTTGATAAAGACGCTGAGCCGGTACAGGAAATTGCCGATCTTGTTACCTATGCGGCGCGCGCGGACATCACCGACAGCCGTGTTTTTTGCATCGCTTGGCATCAGCAACATGGATGTCGTGATCGTCGGCATCTCTGAAAATATGGAGTCGAGCATCCTCGCCACCCTGCAGGCAAAAGAGGCGGGCGTGCCGCTCGTCATCGCAAAGGGCATGAGCCAGATGCATGCCAATATTTTGAAAAAAGGTCGGCGCGGACCGCGTCGTGATGGCGGAAAGTGAGACGGGCATCCGCCTCGGAAAAAGCCTGATTTCCGGCGGCTTCCAGGACTTCTTCATGCTGTCGGATTCGTTCTCCATGGTAGAGCTTCCCGTGCCGGAAGCGTGGACGGGGCATAACCTCGAGGAGCTGGATCTGCGGAAGAAATACAGTATCAACGTAATCGCCGTCAAGGACGGGGAAGACATCCGTGTCACGGTCAATCCGAAGACGCTGCTCCGCGCAGAGGAAGTGCTGATTCTGATCGGCGAAAACAAAGAACTTGCCAAATTGATGAAAAACAGGAAATGAGGGGACCATTCATGATTACAAGCAGCAGCAATGCACAGGTAAAAAACATTATTGCGCTGAACAAAAAAGCAAAAGAACGCCGGGAGCAGGACGTTTTCGTGGCGGAGGGCTGGAAAATGTTCCAGGAAGCGCCGCGGGAATGGCTGAAAAAAGTATATGTGTCTGAGAGCGGCAGCAAAATGCATGAAATGCCGTCCGACGGGACAGAATACGAAGTAGTGGACGACCGCGTGTTCCAGTCCATGTGCGACACGAAGACGCCGCAGGGTGTTTTAAGTGTGATCCGCATGCCGCATTACACCGAAGAGGAGGTGATGGACAACGGAAAGACACCGCTTCTGATGGTACTTGAGGATCTGCAGGACCCTGGAAATGTCGGAACAATCATCCGCACCGCAGAGGGCGCAGGAGTCACCGGCATCATCATGAGCCGCGGTACCGCGGATATCTTCAATCCGAAAACGATTCGCTCGACGATGGGCTCGATTTACCGTATGCCGTTTCTGATCGTCGACGATGCGGTCGGATTTGTAAAAGGCTTAAAAGCGCGGAAGATCTGTACGTACGCGGCACATCTGCACGGCGTGCATTCCTACCGCGAGGAGGATTACACAAAAGGAACGGCATTCCTGATCGGAAATGAGGGAAACGGCCTGACCGATGCAATGGCAGAGGCCGCCGAGTGCCTGATCCGTATTCCGATGGAAGGAAAAGTGGAGTCGTTAAACGCAGCGATTGCATCCGCCGTTCTCATGTATGAGGCACACGGCCAGCGCGCATAAAAGAAAGAGCGTTACCGGTTTTCTTACATTTCTCTTAACCTGCCGGAAACCTACTCGACAGAACCGGTATTTTGAGCTAAAATAGAAAGAGCAGAGTCCGGGCTGAATTTCTGTCAGTCCGGTAAAACTGTAATATTTGCCAGAAAAGCAAAAGCTGTTTTGGGAGGAAGGAAAAATGAGTGAGAAAAAAAAAAATCATCAGTAAAAACGGAGCTCCGAAGAAGAAAGCGGAAGCGTGCGCTGATGATCAAAACAGGAATTCTATGTGTTCTGCTTGTCATCTTCGGCATTGGAATCTGGGCTTTGGCCGGAGGAACAGAAAAAATTCCAGCAGAAAGCACAGGAAAAACGAGGATCAGAAAACAGCAGAGGTGGACGGTTCCGTATCGTCGGACAGCACGGGAAGTGCTGAAGCGCCGACAACGAAAGCACAGATTATGGCGGAAGCCGATGCACTTGCGCAGACATACGATTACGATGGAGCCATTGAAAAGCTCCAGAGCGTAGAGGGCGCAGCGACCGACGCGGATATCATCACAAAAGTAGCAGAGTACACCAGCACGAGAGATGCCTGTGTGCGCGTCAACGTCAACGAAGTAACCCACATTTTCTATCATTCTCTTGTAGTCGATCCGCAGAAAGCGTTCTATCAGGACAACGCACAGACCGCAGGCTTCTGCCAGTGGATGACCACCGTGGATGAGTTCAACGCGATCACCCAGCAGATGTACGACAGAGGATATGTCATGGTTTCGATCAACGATCTCGTGAAAAAGACCGTAGATGATGACGGAACCGTTCATTACGAGGAAGGGGACATTTACCTGCCAGAGGGCAAGAAAGCATTCGTTCTTTCTCTGGATGACCTTTCCTATTACCACTCTTACGACGGACGCGGCATTGCCAGCAAGATGGTAGTCGGCGACGACGGAAAACCGACCTGCGAATACATTCAGGATGACGGAACTGTTGTGACCGGTGCTTACGACTGCATCCCGCTGATGGATCAGTTTATCGAAGCGCATCCGGATGCCGTATACCACAATGCGCGCGGAACCGTAGCACTGACCGGCTACGATGGAATCCTCGGATACCGCACCGACGGTGATTACAAGACGAGAGAAGATCTGACGGATGATCAGGTAGCATGGCTTGATGCACACCCGGATTTCGACTGGGATAAAGAGTGCGAGGAGGCGAAAAAAGTAGCCGATGCGATCAAAGCAGACGGCTGGACATTCGCAAGCCATACCTGGGGCCATATCCGTGTCGGCGACAAACCGATCGAGACGATCCAGGCGGATACCGAGAAATGGCTGACGTATGTTGCACCGCTCATCGGCGGAAGCGATATCATCATCTTTGCACATGGACAGGATCTTTCCGACTGGCACGATTACACGATGGACAATGAGAAGTTTGCTTACTTAAAGAGTCAGGGCTTCAACATCTACTGCAACGTAGATTCCTCCCAGTATTTCGTTCAGGTAAGAGACAATTACCTGCGTATGGGACGAAGAAACCTGGATGGATACCGTCTGTACCAGAACCTCTACGGAGGCGGCGAGGACAGAACAAGCGATCTGTTTGATTCTGCCTCTGTTATTGATCCGCAGCGGCCGACAGATCCATCTCTTTACAATTAGGTTAAGAATTTGAAATGAAAAGATCTCACAGAACTTTCTATTATTTATAGAAGAAAGTTTGTGAGATCATTTTTTTCAGCAGGGCGAACCGTTTACAGATATTTTTCTACGAGCGGAAACGGCAGAGGCCCGAGACGGAGCAGCTTTTTCATGGAAACCGATCAATGAGAATGAGTCACCTTCCTGTTCCTGCACTTCCGAGAGGAGCTGTGAAAACGAGAGCGATCCGACACAGTATTTCAGATAGTTCGCAGGTGTCTCGAGAATATACTGATATAAAGAGGCAGCGGCCGACGCATCCGTGATTCCGAACTGCGCCAGAAAGGCTGACGCATCCGAGAGGAGCCATCCCTGGCTGTGGATTCCGAGATCCAGCAGCGAGCAGAGGGTAAGATGCACCGAGCGGTTCAGATACCAGAGACGGCAGAGCGCCTGCGTGTTTGCATCGAGATTACGTGCGGCGTAGCGGCAGGCATATGATTCAACGTAAGTTGCCCATCCTTCCACATAACCCGACGGCGCGTAGAGACGGCGGATCAGAAGCGGGTCGGAGCGCGAGAACGAGACGGTCTGGTACAGATGGCCGGGAAAGCCCTCGTGGGCAAGTGTGGAATACAGCTCGATGCCGGTCATCTCATCCGCGGGATTCAGGTAAATGGAGTTGGGTGAATTGACATCGGCGGGCGGTGTGAGATAAAAGGCGGGGCTTAAAAATCCTTGAGAGAGTCATCCACGGTCTTTACTTCGTATGCGATACCCGAAAGAACGGGAAAATCTTCAGAAACGGCATTCTGCAGATCGGCAAGCATTTCCTCTGGCGTGGAGAACGGCAGCACGAGCGCCTGCTCGGAGAGGGAGAGCGACGGATTCTGATCGAGAATGATCTGCATTTCGGCACACTGGTCCGCAAGCTGCTGTGTTAAAAGGCGGGTCAGCTCCTCCGGTGAAGCGTTAACACCGACGCGGCTGCGGAGAAGATACGCATAGTAGGAAAGTCCGTCTTCCTGCCGGGAAAGACCGCCGGCGTTCTGTGTTCCTTTGCCGCGGAGTGAAGAAAGCGCATCGGAAAGAGAGCGGTAGGCGGGAAAAACACAGGAGGTAAGGAGTTTTTTATGCGTCTGCAGACAGAGATTCCTTTCCGCCTCAGAAAACAGTGAAGACGCCTGCAGTTTATTCTGAAAAACGGTGTGGAGCAGATGGCTTTCCGGTGTATCCGCGTCGGCGAGAAAAGCACTGCACTGGCGGATAATGCCATCGACCGCAAGGTCATTCTGAAACACGCCCTGCCGGGATTTTTGCCTGCTCGAGTGCGATGAGGTCGGAGAAATAGCGCGGTAGATCCTGCAGGAGATGGAGGTAGTCGGCGATATCCTGCTGTGTGCGGAACGGGTACTCCGCGAGCAGAATGGGAAGCTGTGCCTGAATCCCGAGCGACGGACCGAGCGGTTCCGCAAGAAGGCTGGTGCTGCCCGGCATTTTCTCGCAGTCCAGCTCGTAGAGCAGAAGATCGAGCGTGATCTGATTTTCCGCGGAGAGGCGGTTGCGATGAAAGGATGTGAGCGTTGTTTTCACACTCTGCAGCAGGGCATCATACGAGGTGCGGTCAGGGATGGAAACCGTGCCGAACGAGGCGGTGCCGGGGGCAATTCCGCGGGAAGCCGGATCGGCGAGGGTATAGTGGAGCGTGATGGCAGAAGAGGTTACCTCGGAGTGGAACCGTTCCTCCACATACGCGGAAAACCGGCGGTTCTCACCAGGGGAAAAGAACGGGGAAAAACTACCAGAACAGCAGGGCGAAAAGAAGTCCGCCGCACAGAAGCAGAGGGAACAGGATGCGGCGGTGCAGAGAAGCTGGTTTCATAGAATAGGCTCCGGTGCGGACAGTTATCATAAAGTATGTAAAAAATTGCTGATTTTATGCGCTTTTTCCGTGGCCTTTCATTTGACTTTCCAAAACGGCTTTGCTATAATCAGTAACGAATGAAATAAGGGACTTTTCAGTGCGGAACGGATTTGAAAAAGAATCCGCGAAGGTAAAAGAGAATCAGGTGGAAATCCTGAGCGATCCGGTCACTGTAAGCAGGGAGTGTTAGCTGCAGAAATGCCATTGTGCGAAACGCATGAGAAGGCGCGGCTGCCGTGAAGATCTGCGAGTCAGGAAACCTGCTGGAAAGGTTAGTGAATCGCTTCCGATGAAAGCATATATTCATGGAAAGATGTACGAAGCAAAATCGGACATCTGCTTTTTTTGTCGCCATGCGTCCGAAAAAGAGCTCCGGTGGAGAAACTCTTTTGCAGAAAAAGCAGATGTCTGTTTGTCTTTTCGCAGAAAAAATGTGTCCTCAAAAACAAGATTACTTGCAGGGAGACATCATTGACGGGGACAGGCACCGCCCAGCTGCCTGAAAAAGTCAGACGGAATCCGGAGCAGATGCGCGAAGGATATCCGAAGAAAAGGAGAAGTTATGAAAGGAAATTCAAGCAAATTTCTGGCACTGCTGTTGTCGGCGTCCATGATCATGAGCCCGACTGCCAGCGTATTAGCAGATACGCAGGAAAAAGCAGCACAGACAGAAAGCAGCGCAGCCGCAGAGGAAGCGCTGCAGAGCGAAGAAACAGCAGAGACGGCAGAGCCGGAAACAACACCGGCAGAAACCGAGAGCAGTGAAAGCACTGCAGAGACTCCGGCAGAAGAGCCGACGGAAACACCGGCTGCGCCTGCAGAGGATCAGACACCGGCAGGATCTGACGAGACCGAGACACCATCTGCAGATGAGGATGCTTCGGAAGATACTGCAGAGGACACTGCAAAAGACGGTGAAGAGACTGCCGATACCACAGCAAAAAAGAGCCGGAAGCAGCAGATGAGACTTCCCAGGATGCTCAAAAAAGAAACACCGGCAAAAGAAGAAACCAAAGATGCTGTAAAAGAGAATACCAGTCCGGCGGCAGAACAGCCGAAAACGGAAGTAAAAGAAACAACCAAAAATGAGGCATCCAATACAGCCGAGAAGAAAGAAACAAAAGCAGCGGAAGCAGCAAAACCGGCAGATGGTGAGTATGAGACTTCTGCAGAAGCAACCGGAAGCATGTTCCGTGTGATTTCTTCCAGACTCATCGTAAAAGATGGAAAACTGAAAGCATCCATTCTGCTGAGTGGAACCGGCTATGATTACCTGTATACGGGAACAGCAGCAGAAGCTGCCGCAGCAGATGAAAAGAGCTGGATTGCTCCGACAGGAAGCGAAACCTATACGGATACGAAGACCGGTGCAGAAAAGACCGGATATCGTTTTGAAATTCCGGTGGAAGAGCTTGACAAACAGATGGATGTTGCCGTTCGCTCAGCCAAGTAAAAAAACATGGGCTGATAAAACTGTTACGATCCACAGCACCGCTGCAATCCCGACCGTAACCCCGGAACCGACCGAGCCCCCGGCCCCGAGTGAAACACCAGGTGATGATTCTTCCGAGACACCAGTCAGCGTAGAAGCACCTGTTGTAAAAGACAACGGTCAAGCATTCAAAATGTTCCTCATCTCTGAGGCAACCATGATCAACAAGGGCGACAAACTTGTTCTTACCCTGAAAACAAACAACACATCGTTTGATAAACTGTATTTTGGAAATAATGATGACCTTGCAAAAGCACCGGTTATTCAGGGAATGCAGGAAGCAAACGACGGTTTTTCCTTTGCGTTTGAAGTAGATGCTGACAAAGCCGGCACAACCGTTCCGATTGTTCTTGGAAAGAAAGACGGAACCTGGTATACGAAAACAGCAGCTTTACTTTGTGATTCCGGGAACGAAAACCACCAGATGTTACACCAACCCCGGAACCGACCGTAACCCCGGAACCGACTGAGACCCCGGCACCAACCGCAACGCCGACCCCGGAGCCATCTAAAGTTCCAAATGGCATTTACAGCGGAACCGCCGAGACGGGTGCTCAGATGTTCAAAGTAGTGGCTGTGGAGCTGACCGTAAAAGACGGTGATATGAAAGCTAAGATCACCTTAAGCGGTGTTGCTTATGACTACCTGTATATGGGAACTCCGGAAGAGGCAGCTGCTGCAGATAAGAGCGCATGGATCGCGGGCATCGGAACAGCGGATTATACGACCGATGACGGACAGACCAAAACCGGAATGCAGTATGAAATCCCGGTAGCAGCACTTGATCAGCCGCTTACCGTTGCATCCCATTCTAAAAAACAGGACAAATGGTATGCAAGAAACATCACCATCGCATCAGCAAGTCTGAAAAAGACCTCAGATCTTCCGGCAGATGAGACAAACAAAATTGCAGACGGTATCTACGAAGCAACTGCTGAGACTGGTGCAGCAATGTTTAAAGTAGTCAAAGTAAAACTGACTGCAAAAGATGGAAAAATGACAGCACTTATCACCTTAAGCGGAGCAGGTTACAATTACCTGTATCTGGGAACAGCAGCAGATGCAGCAGCAGATAAGAGTGCATGGATTGCATCCAAAGGAAAAGGTGAGTACACCTTAAACGGCGAGACAAAAACAGGACTGCAGTTTGAAATTCCGGTAGAAGCACTGGATCAGGGCCTGGCAGTGGCAGCTCACGCAGTAAAGAGCGGCAAATGGTTTGACAGAACCATCACGATCGCATCCTCCAGCCTGAAAAAGACCGGAGATCTGCCGTCGGATGATTCCAACGATCCGAAACCAACCATCGTTCCGACCAAGACCCCAACCGTATCTCCATCTGAGACACCGGTTGTAAAACCGACCAGCACCCCGGCTCCGGCACCGACCCAGAAACCGGCCGATACCAAACCGGAGCAGGAATCCAAATATGAGTCTGACTTAAGCGGCGGCACATCCAAAGTAGACAGTGCAACCACACTGGCAGACGGTGTTTACACACCAGACGGATTCTCCTTCTCCGGCGGATCCGGAAAGGTAACCATCTCCTGCAGCAAGATTACTGTAACGAACGGACAGGCTTATGCAACGATCGCATTCAGCAGTCCGTACTACGGATATGTAAAAGCAAACGGAAATAAATACATGGCAAATGTCAGCGGCGGAAGCAGCATCTTCACCATTCCGGTTGAGCTGAACAAGAACAATACCATCATCGGTATGACCACCAGAATGTCCGTTGCCCATGAGATTTCCTACAACATCTTCATTTCCCTGGCAGCAGCAAAGAAGGGCGGCAGCACTTCTTTCAGCACAGGATTTGTAAAAGCAGACGGAACAACCTCCACGATCAGCACCGATAACTCCAAGCTGGATACCACCGCTCCGGAGATCATGGGACTGGAATACAAAGCAGAGACAAAACTTGCTTACGCAGAGTACTTCAAGATGTATCATTACGACGAAGGCATCACCCTGCTGGAGATCGATATGACAAAAGATACCGAGCGTGATCCGGAGAAACAGACCGAGGACGACAAGAAAGCAGAAGATACCGATACCGCAGCAGCAGAGGATACCGCAGCAGCAACCGACGAGGAAGAAGCGGCAGCAGCATCCGATTCCAAAAAGACCAGCACTGAGAAAGCGAAAGATCTGACCGAAAAGACAAAAGAGCTGTACGAAGGCAATGTTGTCAAATATCTGATCGTTCCGAAAGATGTTGAGATTCCGGCAGGACTGGACAAAGATATGATCGTGATCCAGCTTCCGGTTGAGAAAGCATACGTAGCATCTGAGGATGCCCTGAAACTTCTCGACGAGCAGTTAGACACAGCAGAGAGCATCAAAGCAGTCGGCATGGAGCAGAAAGACTGCCAGATCGAAAACATTGCAAAAGCAATGGAAGACAAAAAAATTCTCCTTCGACGGAGCATTCGATGATCTGGACTACAAAGCTCTGGTAAAAGACGAAATTGACTTTGCAATTCTTCCGTCTGAGTTCCTTCCAGGAAATGCAAAAGATGAGGAAGATACTGACGCAGCCGACGAGACCGCAGATACCAAAGCTGAGGATCAGAAGGACGATAAAGACGATAAGACAACGGATGAGAAAGCAGACGAAGACAAGACTACGGAAGAACTTCTGAAAGAGGAAAATGAGCGTCTGTCCGACACCGCAGAGCGTCTGGCAACCCTGACCATTCCGATGCTGGTTGACCGTTCCGCAGACGAGAAGACCGATCTTGCGAAAGCAGAGTGGCTGAAAGTCTACGGCGTGATCTTCGGATGCGAGGATCAGGCAAACGAGCTGTTCCAGCAGATGGTAAAGGCAGAAGAGAATAAATAAGTACAATAATTTGCAGCAAAAAATGAGAAAGGGCTGCTGCCGTATGGCAGCGGCTTTTTCTTTCAGAAAGGAATATCAAATGACAGGAAAAAACGAAAGAAAGCTGAAAAAATGGGCCGCACTTTTTCTTGCAGCAGCGATGTCACTGACGGCCTGCGGCAGCACCGCATCAACGGGAAGCAGCACATCGTCCGCGTCGGGCACTTCGGCAGTTTCTGAGAGCAGCACATCCACAGCATCCGCAGCAGACGTTTCCGAAAGCCAGACGGAGAGCACATCCGTCTCGGAAAGTACGGCTGAAAGTGAAAGCACCTCCGAAGCCACTGCTGCGAGCAGCACCTCCGGGAGTGATACCGCATCCGCGGATGGTTTCGCAACGACAGACGATGTCAGCGACGCACCGGACATCACCGGAATCACCATCGAGAGCAAGATGGTCCTGAATTACGCGGAGTGCTTTAACGTATACTACTGCACAGACGGCTATAAACTGATCGATGTCAAAGACGGCGCGCAGTATCTGCTCGTCCCGGACGGAAAAGAGGCGCCGGATGACCTCGATTCCGACGTAATTGTAATCCATCAGCCGCTGGAACGCATCTACATGGCAGCAACCTCTCCGATGGCGCTGTTCGATGCCATCGACTCCCTCGATACGATTCGTCTCTCCGGTGAAACCGCAGACAACTGGTACGTACAGGATGCCGTTGACGCGATGAATGCCGGAACGATGATCTTCGCCGGAAAATACAGTGAGCCGGATTACGAACTTCTGGTCAGTGAGAACTGTGATCTGGCCATTGAATCCACGATGATCCTCCATTCCCCGAAGGTACAGGAGATGATCGAGATGCTCGATATTCCGGTCTTCATCGACCGTTCCAGCTACGAATCCCAGCCTCTTGGCAGAACCGAATGGATCAAACTCTACGGTGCCATGCTGGACAAAGAGGAGGAGGCAGCCGACTTCTTTGCAAATCAGGCAAGTGTTGTGGAAAATCTGAAGGATTTCCAGAATACCGAAAAAACGGTCGCTTTCTTCTATATTAATACGAGCGGAGCTGCCGTTGTGCGGAACCCGGAGGACTACATTTCCAACATGATCGAGCTTGGCGGTGCGCGCAACGCCTTCCGTGATCTCCAGGACGACAGCGGAAAAAGCATCCGTGCCGATCACGATGGAGCAGTTCTACGATACGGCCGAAGATGCGGACTACCTGATCTACAACGCAAGCATCGATTCCACCGTCAAAACCCTGGACGACCTGCTGGCAAAGGATTCCATGTTTGCCGATTACAAAGCAGTCAAAGAGGGCAACGTCTGGACAACCGAGAAATCCATGTATCAGGCAACCGATAAAATTGGCACAGTTTACCAACGACATTAACCTTCTGGTAACGGGCGGCGATCCGGATCAGATGGTATTCTTAAGAAAATTATCCTGATGGAGGAACGTATGTCAGAGAAAAAAAATTATGACAGGAAATGAGAACAGTTTCCATATGGAAAACTTCCGGCGCCGTTCGCGGTATGCCGCTGTGTTCCTGGTGCTGATTCTGGCGTTCGCCGCCATCACCGTGCTGAATATCAATTCCGGAAACGTAAATATTTCGATTCCGGAAATTTTCCGGATTCTGCTGCGGCGGACCGGAGAGGGGAAAGCGTACAATATTATCTGGAAAATCCGCCTTCCGCGTATTCTGATGGCGGCAATCCTGGGCGGTGCTCTGTCCCTGTCGGGCTTCCTTTTACAGACTTTCTTTGAAAACCCGATTGCCGGTCCGTTTGTTCTTGGAATTTCCTCGGGAGCCAAAATGGTCGTGGCGCTGACCATGATCTTTTATCTGGAGCGGGCGCGCAATATCACATCTTACACGATGATTGTTGCAGCATTCTTAGGATCCCTTCTCTCCGTCGGCTTCATTCTGCTGATGTCCCGGCGGATCAAAAATATGGCAGGACTTCTCGTCGGCGGTATTATGATCGGTTACATCTGCTCGGCGGTCACGGATTTTGTTGTCACCTTCGCGGAGGATTCCGATATCGTCAACCTCCACGGCTGGTCACAGGGAAGCTTCTCCGGCATGAGCTGGAGCAACGTAGCGATCTCTGCGGCTGTGATCGGCATCACCTTTGTCATCACGTTCCTGATGGCAAAACCGATCGGTGCATATCAGCTCGGTGAGGCGTATGCGCAGAGCATGGGTGTCAACATCAAAGTATTCCGCATCGCGCTGATTCTGCTTTCGAGTATTCTCTCCGCATGCGTCACCGCATTTGCCGGTCCGATTTCGTTTGTCGGCATTGCCGTCCCGTTCCTCGTTAAACAGAGCCTCGGCACATCGCGTCCGCTCGTCGTAATCCCGGGAACGTTCCTCGGCGGAGCCGTCTTCTGTATGATGTGCGACCTGATCGCGCGTATGGCGTTTGCACCGCTGGAGCTGTCCATCAGTACGGTCACATCAATCTTTGGTGCGCCGGTCGTCATTTTCATGATGCTGCGCCGGAAAAGGGGGTAAGAGAATATGAATGAATATTATTTTCATCTGGACCACCTGACGGTCGGCTATGATAAGAAGCCGCTGATCAAAGATATCTGCATCGGCATCGAAAAAAGGCGAGATCGTTACGCTGATCGGACCGAACGGTTCCGGTAAATCAACGATTCTGAAAAGCATCACCCGCCAGTTAAAGCTGGTCGGCGGAAATGTGGAGTTTGACGGGAAAAACCTGCATGAGCTTTCGTTCCGCGAGTTGTCCACGAAGATGGCCGTTGTGCTGACGGAGCGCATGAAGCCGGAGCTGATGACCTGCCACGATATTGTGGCAACGGGCCGCTATCCGTACACCGGACGACTCGGCATGCTGACCCGCGAGGATGAGGAGAAGGTCGAGAAGGCGATGCGCGCCGTTCATGCCGAAGAGCTCGGCGGCCGCGATTTCAACGCCATCAGCGACGGCCAGCGCCAGAGAGTGCTTCTTGCGCGTGCGATCTGTCAGGAGCCGGAGGTCATCATCCTCGACGAGCCAACTTCTTTCCTCGATATCCGCCACAAGCTGGAACTGCTCGCGATTCTGCGCCGCATGGCAAAGGAGAAGGGCATCACCGTCATCATGTCGCTGCATGAGATCGATCTGGCACAGAAAATTTCAGATAAGATCATCTGCGTCAAGGGCGATGCTATTTCCCATTTCGGCGCACCGGAGACAATTTTCCGCGAGGATATCATCCGCGAACTATACGAGATTGACAATGGTTCGTTTGACCCGTGCTTCGGAAGCATCGAGCTGCCGCGGCCGGAGGGAACACCGCGCGTCTTTGTCCTCGCAGGCGGCGGAACGGGAATCCCGGTGTTCCGGAAACTGCAGAAGGAAAATGTCCCGTTTGCGGCAGGCGTCCTGTATACGAACGATATCGATTACCAGCTCGCCCGCATTCTGGCGATGGAGACGGTAACCGAAGCACCGTTCCAGGAGATCAGCGACGAGGCATTTGTCCGCGCCTGCGAGCTGATGAAGAGCTGTGAACGTGTCATCGACACCGGCGTCCCGGTGGGCATGTGCAACCGCCGGATCGAAGAGCTGAGGGCAGAAGCAAAGCGGCTTGGAAAGCTGGCAGAGTAAAACAAAGAAAAATCCAATCAAAATCTCCTGTCTGGGAACGAAACAATCGTTTTCCGAACAGGAGATTTTCTTTTTGCAGCCATTGTAAAAACAGCAAAAGAACACGAAAAATGTAATATTAAATTGTACGAAAAATTCACACAATTCAAGTCAAAAACCAACAGAGATTGACACTTAAAAAGTCAAGTGCTTTATAAAATCTTTTGGCGAAATAACGGTTTTCTCTGTTATGACCAAAACACGCGTTCTGATTTCGCAAGATTTAAACACATGCTTTCCACACCGTTTTTCGTGGATAATGTGGATAACTCGGTGTATAACTTGTTTTTAGGCATGTTTTCGGTGGTTAACTATGTGGATAACTTGTGGACGGGATGTTTATAAAATTGGCCCGTGTGGGAAAAAACCGGTTTCTTTGTGCAATTTCGACAAAAAGAGGTTTTAAAGTTTTACACGACTGACATGAAAGGTTTTTCAGATTTCAGAAACTACGGAAAAACAGAAAAAAGCAGGCAGTTCTCCGTACAATACGAAGAATGCCTGCTTTTGCCGTATTCTATTCGAAAGAAGCCATCAGTGGCTGATCAGATATTTCTCTACCGAAGTCACACAGTTCGCGCCGTCGGCGGCTGCCGTGATGATCTGACGGAGCTGCTTCGTGCGGACATCGCCTGCGGCGAACACGCCCGGCACGCTCGTCACACCGTCCTCGCCGGCTTTGATGTAGCCAGCCTCATCGGTTTCTACGGTGCCTGCGATCAGTGCGGAGACCGGAACGATGCCGACGGCAATAAACACGCCGTCCACCGCGATCTCACCGGCTTCCCCTGCCATTTTTGTTCGTTACCTTCACGCCGGACACCATCTCGTTTCCCTCGATGGAATCCACAACCGTATCCCACACCATTTCCACATTCGGCAGTGCCAGCAGTGCATCCTGGAGAACACCGGCTGCCCGCAGTTCATCGCGGCGGTGGATCACGTAAACCTTTTTGCACGTTCTGGCAAGGAAAATCGCATCCTCCACGGCGACATCGCCGCCGCCGATAACGGCAACGGTTTTGTCTTTGAAAAATGCGCCGTCACACGTTGCACAGTAAGAGACGCCCATGCCGGAGAGTTCCTTTTCACCAGGTACATTTAACGCGCGGTGCTCCGCACCGGTTGCAAGAATGACCGTTCTGGCATGATACTCACTTTTTTCTCGTGCGGACAATCTTGATCTCTTCGTCAAGAACAAGCTCCTTCACACGCTCGCGGGAAAATTCCGCGCCCACTTTTTTCAGCGTGTGCGCGCAGCGTGCTTCCGAGATCCATGCCGCTGATGCCCGGAAGGCCGGGATAGTTGTCTACTTCATAGGTATTCAGCACCTGGCCGCCGCTTGCAAAGTTTGCCTCAATCGTAAGAGAGGAGAGCTTTGCGCGTTTCGCATAAATCGCGGCAGAAAGACCCGCCGGGCCGGAGCCGATGATGATAACGTCGTATAAGTTTTCCATAAAAATCCTCGTTTTCGTCTGTAGTAAGCTGCCATGCAGCCATTTTTCTGAAAGTATCGTTACGGAGCCGGTGTTTCGGACGGTTCCTGACTGTCGGAAACGGAAGATGAATCTTCCGCGGAAGATTTTTTTGGCTTCTTCTTCCGGCGCTTCCGGCTGGTTGTGAACCACCTTGATGCTGCGTACCAGCTTCAGATCGTTGTCGATGCCGATTTCAGTGTAGTCCAGCTTTTCGTCATCACTATAGAATGTGTAGAGTGTCAGGTTACTATCCTCTTTTTCCGCTTTTTCTGATTTGGCATCCCTGCCTTCGCCAGAAAATCGCTCTCGGAAGTGCCGAGCGTGATGCCGTTTGTGATTGAAATCGGAATCTTTGTCGTATCGAGATCGCCGTACAGCGAAGTAACAAAACAGTTGCGCACTGTCGTCGCCTCCGCGCCGTAATTATGTACGGTGCAGTAAAGTTTCTGACCGCCCTTTTCCAGCGTGACGTAGCCGTATTTTCCGTTTAAAACGGCCGTATCGGACTCTTTCATATTGACGGTCCAGTCGTGGTCCAGAAGTTCACTGACCGGAACGGGAAGATGATAGAGTACATCGTCAAAGCGGACGGTCCAGTCGTTGATTTCAATGCTGTCGGCTTCCGGTGCCTGGTAGGCCTCCACTTCCGGTGTTGTGGCATCGCTGACACCATCGAGCGCTTCTGCATCAGCCGTGGTCGTAAAGTTCTGCATATCGAGGGAATACAGAATTCCCGTTTTGTTATCGAAGCCGAGCGTGATCGTCTGGTACAGCCCGTACTCATACGTGAACTGCACAGAGGTATCGGTCTCATAACGGTCCTTTGGCGCACCGTAGATGCTTTCCGCATCCTCCATCAGCGACTGCTGCAGAGTGACGCCGTTCGGCAGGCTGACATAGATATTCTGGCCCTCAGCGGTCGAGGTGTCGATGTGAATGCCTCCGATCAGGCATTCCGCCACTGGCTTTGCTGTGGTGTCCGGATTGGCAATATCGACGGTAATCTGGTTTCCGTCCTTTTCAAAGCTTTCGCCCTCTGAGAAGGATTCCGGCTGGATTTCCTTCGTGTCGTCGCCGCTGTAAACCCAGCCAAGCGCTGTAAAATTCCGCGTAGGATTCCGGAATTTCGTATGTATCGCCCCAGATGGCAAGCTGAAAACTGTTCAGGTTCTTCGAGAGATCTACATCGTATTCCGGAATCTCATCGGAATCGCCGGAGGCCGCCAGATTGTCTTCGGGGTCGTCATCGTCGGTACTCTGACTGATGGTTGTGATCGGAATCGTTTCTGTTTTCTTTCCGCAGCCGCTCGTTCCCACGAGGAAAGCGGCAAATACTGCTGTTAAAACCCAACGGTATTTTTTCATCAAAACCTCCTCATAATAAATGGTTAAAAATATTTGAAAGTTACTTCATGTAAGTAACGATATCAGTTCCCCCTATTCTATCACATTCCGCTTCGTTTTCCAATGTCTGAAGCGGATTTGAGAAAAATGGTTTTTCAAAAGCGCGGTACGGAATACATATTTAGTAAGGAACTGGAAAGGGCAGAAGTCTGGGAGGAGGCTGTGTATGCGTTTTACAAAAATGCAGGGCTGCGGAAATGATTATATCTATGTAAATGCCATGGAGGAGCGGGTGAGAGTCCGGGGCGGCTGGCAAAAAGCGGTAAGTGACCGCCATTTCGGCATCGGCGCGGACGGGCTGATTCTGATCGGGGCATCCAAAACAGCAGATTTTTCGATGGAAATGTACAACGCCGACGGCTCGAAGGGCGCGATGTGCGGCAACGGCATCCGCTGTGTGGGAAAATACGTGTACGAGCATGGGCTGACGAGAAAAACGACGCTGACTATCGAAACCGGCAGCGGAAACCGTGTGATTCATCTGCAGACGGGGGAGAATCTGAATGAGATCTGTCAGGTGACAGTGGAGATGGGAACGCCGGAATTCCGCGCCGCACAGATCCCCGTTGTTTCTCTGGGGGAATATGTGCTGGAGCATAAAATTACCGTGTGCGGGGAAAATTATACGATGACCTGCCTTTCGATGGGAAATCCGCATGCGGTGATTCCGGTGGAAGATGTGGAAAAAATATCCATTGCAAAGACCGGTTCCGCTTTTGAACACCTTTCCTGCTTCCCGGACCGTATCAATACAGAGTTTATCCAGACTTTAGATCAACACACAATAAAAATGAGAGTCTGGGAACGTGGGAGCGGTGAAACGCTGTCCTGCGGAACGGGAGCGTGTGCGGCAGCCGTCGCGGCGATGCTTTCCGGCTGTGTTTCGGAGGGAGAAACTGCCGTAGAACTGCGCGGCGGCAGGCTTTTCGTTACATGGGACCGGACGAAAAAGTAAGGTCCTTCTGACCGGCCCGGCCGAGACCGTTTTTCGAAGGAACGCTTGCAGAACGAATTTGAAAAATGCAGATTTCTGTCTGCACGAAAGAGCAGTATGCAATATTCTGAAAATAAAAACTTACAGGAAATGCCTTTTCTTTTCAAAAGAAACATGCTACAATATGTGGTGCCCGCTACAAGAAAAGGGTGGGGGACACACAAGATATAGTGTTTGATTTGGAGGACACCACAATGGTTTATATTATCAAAAAGGACGGCACCAAAGAAGAATTCGACGCGCAGAAGATCGTCCGTGCCGTAAATAAATCCGCACAGAGAATCCTGTATACCTTCTCACAGCAGGAGATTGACTTTATCTGTAAGTTCGCAACCGAGCACGTATATTCCCTTGGAAAGACCGAAATTCCGATCAGCGATATGCACAATATCGTGGAGGGAGCACTCGAAAAAGTAAACCCGGCTGTGGCAAAAAGGCTACCGCGATTACCGCAATTACAAAACTGATTTTATCCATATGATGGACGAGGTCTACACGAAGAGCCAGTCCATCCGCTACATCGGCGACAAGAGCAATGCCAACACCGACAGCGCCCTCGTTGCAACGAAGCGAAGCCTGATTTTCAACGAGCTGAACAAAGAGCTGTACCGCAAGTTCTTCATGAACCGCAACGAGCTGCAGGCCTGTAAGGACGGCTACATCTACATCCACGACCAGTCCGCACGTCTCGATACCATGAACTGCTGTCTGTTCGATGTCGGAAACGTTTTAAAAGGCGGTTTCGAGATGGGAAATGTCTGGTACAACGAGCCGAAGACACTCGACACCGCATTTGATGTCATGGGCGATATCGTCCTCAGCACCGCTGCACAGCAGTACGGCGGCTTTACCGTGCCGGAGGTGGACAAGATCCTTGCTCCGTACGCACAGAAGAGCTACGATTACTACGTAAAAGAGTTCCTGAAATATACCAACGCATCCTGGGAGGGTGCACAGGAGAAAGCCATCGAGTATGCGATCGACAAAGTAAGAAGAGAGTGCGATCAGGGATGGCAGGGAATTGAGTATAAACTGAACACTGTTGGATCTTCCCGCGGTGATTATCCGTTCGTTACCGTGACCCTCGGCCTTGGAACGAGCATGTTCGAGAAGATGATTTCCATCTCCCTTCTCGAGGTCCACAAAAACGGACAGGGCAGGAAAGGCCACAAAAAGCCGGTGCTCTTCCCGAAAATCGTCTTCTTATATGACAAGGCAATTCACGGAGAGGGCGGCATCGCAGAAGATGTCTTTGAGGCAGGACTTGACTGTTCCTCTAAAACCATGTATCCGGACTGGCTGTCGATGAGCGGCGAGGGCTACATCGCCGAGATGTACAAGAAATACAAGAGAGTCATCAGCCCGATGGGATGCCGTGCTTTCCTTAGCCCGTGGTACGAGCGCGGAGGCATGGAGCCGGCAGATGAGAACGACAAACCGGTCTTTGTCGGACGTTTCAACATCGGAGCCGTTTCCCTTCATCTTCCGATGATCCTGGCAAAATCCCGTTCCGAGAACCGCGATTTCCACGAAGTGCTTGATTTCTACCTCGAGATGATCCGCGATCTGCACAAACGGACCTACGATTACCTCGGCGAGATGCGTGCATCCACGAACCCGCTGGCTTACTGTGAGGGAGGTTTCTACGGCGGCCACTTAAAACCGTCCGACAAGATCCGCCCGCTGTTAAAGCCGATGACCGCATCGTTCGGTATCACGGCGCTGAACGAGCTGCAGGAGCTGTACAACGGAAAATCTCTTGTTGAGGACGGACAGTTCGCACTTGACACGCTGAAATATATCAACGACAAGGTTGCCGAGTTTAAGAAAGAGGACGGCATCCTCTATGCGATCTACGGCACACCGGCAGAATCCCTGTGCGGCCTGCAGATAGAGCAGTTCCGCAAACAGTACGGCATCGTCCGCAACGTTTCGGACCGCCCGTATGTGAGCAACAGTTTCCACTGCCACGTAACCGAGGACATTACCCCGATCCAGAAACAGGATCTCGAGGGACGTTTCTGGGAGCTCTGCAACGGCGGAAAAAATTCCAGTATGTGCGCTACCCGGTCGGCTACAACAAAGGCGCGATCAAGACACTGATCGAGCGTGCGATGGAGCTTGGCTACTACGAGGGCGTCAACCTGTCCCTGGCTTACTGCGATGACTGCGGCCACCAGGAACTCGACATGGATGTCTGCCCGGTCTGCGGTTCCAAGAACCTGACAAAGATCGACCGTATGAACGGCTATCTTTCCTACAGCCGTGTCCATGGCGACACCCGTCTGAATGAAGCAAAGATGGCGGAAATTGCAGAGAGAAAATCCATGTAATCATCCATGAAATAATCAATGGAATAATCAAAAGCCTCTGAGAAAAGTCCGGTGTGAATGTGACTTTCCTCAGAGGCTTTTTGGGTATTGCATCCGGTGGAAGCTGCCGGCGGCAGGGACTGCAGATGATGTGAGAATTAATCTTCGACATCGCGGGTAATATTGCGAACCCAGATGTACTTTTTATAATGATGATAAACGGCAGGAAGCTTTACAATTTCATCGAGATTTACAATGCAGTAAACCACCATAACCGGAAGCTTCAGCCAGAATGCGGCAAGAAAGCCAAGCGGTACAGAAAAGCACCACATAGCGCCGATGTTTCCCTGCATATCAAATTTCGCATCGCCTCCGGCACAAAAGATACCGTCGAGAACGGTTGTGTTGACCGATTGTGCCATCAGGTTCAGACCGCAGAAGAGAAGCATGTACTGCAGGTATTCGGCTGCGGTATCGGAAAGTGGGGCAAAATGAACGATGGCTGGGGAAATGAGCATCAGCAGGCCGCCGGTCACAATGCCGATGGCAATGGAGAGATGGCTTAAACGTCCGCCATACTCGCGGGCTTTTTCCAGCTCGTTCGCGCCGAGCAGATTTCCGATCAGAACTCCGGCACCACCGCTCACGCCGCGGATCAGACAGGAGAGAAGGCTCTTGGCAATCGAGGTGATGGAGTTTGCCGCAACGGCATCACTTCCCATATGCCCCATGATAACGGAGTACAGAACGTAGGCAATTCCCCAGACGAGGGAGGCCGCAAGCACGGGAAGCGTGTAGCGCCAGAAATCTTCTGAGAGTATTTTCCCTGCGGAAGAGAAGAGGCGGTTCCAGAGAATCCGCACGCGTTCCGGTTTCTTTGTCTCGAGATAAGCCCAGATCAGTTCCACAACGCGGGCGGCTACCGTTGCATAAGCTGCGCCACGGATCCCAAGTGCCGGAGCACCGCAAAGACCGTAGATGAGAATGGCATTTAAAATGATGTTCAGTACAACCGCAGTGGAACTGATACGGGAACTGACTGCTGCATGACCGGTGTTTTTCAGCAGGATCAGATAGACCTGCGAAATACCGCAGAGTACGTAGGAGAGTGCAACAGCGCGTAAATACTGGCTTCCGCTTGCAACCAGGGCCACATCATTTGTAAAGATGCGCATCAGTATTTCGGGACAGAAACCGGCAAGGATGGTAAACAGGCCGGAGAACAGCAGGTTGGTGCGAAGTGCGATCGGAATCACTTTTTCGATCGAAGCAGCATCCCGTTTCCCCCAGTACTGCGCTGCCATAATACCGGCGCCCGCCGCGATGCCTGAGATAAAAAGGCTCAAAACAAACTGCACCTGCCCGGCCAGCGAAACCGCCGACAGCGAGGTCTGGTCAATCCATCCCAGCATGATTGCGTCCGTCGCGCTGACGAGAGCCAGCATAAAGTTCTGAATCGCAATCGGGAGGACGAGGAGCTTTAATTTCTGGTAAAACTCATCCTTGAAATTCATTCGTGTTTTCATAAAAATTCCCCCAAAGTATAAATAGTAGTTTTTTGCTGTATTATAGCGGAAAGAAAATGGGAAAACAATGGCTAAAACAAGCTATTTTCTGGTCAATGTTGACATTCCCTGTATAATATAGAAGAAAAAGAACTTTTCCGGTGCCCGTGTCCGGTACGCCGGAAAGCGGAGAAGAAGTTTGATCAGAAAATCAGGTTTCTTTCAGCAGAAACTCCAGGATTTCTGCTATCAGAATAAATATGCCGGCAGCGGCTGTCTTTATAAAATCCAGAAATCCATGCAGGAGCTGGAGAAGCTTTTGAAAAAGAAAGACAAGAAACGGAAGTAGGTTCGGCTGCCATTGGAGCCGTCGTCGAAACAAACGGAAATATACGAAAAAATTGTGAAATTTAATAGAATTATAAGACCTGTTTTCGCTGTTTTTAACAAAAGTAAAGAAACAGTGAAAAAAAGGTTGCTTTTTTCGGCAGAATCCTTTATAATCTTATTTGTGTTCAGCGAGTGGATCATCCAATGAAACACAGAAAAACAAAAGTAAGCGCCTTTAGCTCAGTTGGTAGAGCAGTAGACTCTTAATCTATTTGTCCAGGGTTCGAGTCCCTGAAGGCGCATCGAAAGCACTGTTTTTGCAGACCTGAGAGCTGCGGGGACGGTGTTTTTCTTGTTTTACAAGCAAAATACCAAAAGTCTGTGTATCAACTTTTTTTACATTGCGATAGAAACAGAGAAAAACCGGCAGCGGAGCGGTCTTACTTTTCAAGAGACCGTTCTGCTGCCGGTTTGTATTTTGGATGGGAATCAAATCATTTGCGAAAGCATTCCGCTACAGAAACCGTGCCTCCATCTTACAGATCGGGTTTCCAATTGAGGAAAACTTCTCCTCATATTCCGTCATTACATTTCCTTCTGAGAGAACCACATCGTGGTGCAGATCGTATGTGAATGCAGTGAGTTCCCATCCCTCTGCATTTTTCATCTCTTTAAGAGAGAAGTCAAACAGATCTTTATTATCGGTTTTGAATTCCAGTGTTCCGTCCTTCTTTAAAATCTTCTCGTACCGTGCAAGAAACTCATGCGATGTCAGTCTCCGTTTCGCATGGCGGTCTTTCGGCCACGGATCGGAGAAGTTGAGGTAAATGCGGTCTACCTCGCCCTCAGCAAACACTTCCGGAAGCTGGCGTGCATCCATGCGGATAAAAAACAGGTTTTTGATTTCCGTCTCCAGTTTTTCCCGTTTCTGTACTGCGCGGAGCAGCACGCTGTCGTACATTTCAATGCCGACGTAGTTGATTTCCGGATGCAGAACCGCCATATCCATCAAAAAGCGGCCCTTTCCCATACCGACCTCAATATGAATCGGATTTTCATTTCCAAAAATTTCAGCCCACCGTCCCCGGCAGCTCTCCGGCTCCTGCACAACGAACGGACAGGAAGCAATCACATCTTTTGATCCTCTGATATTTCTAAGGCGCATATGCGTAAAATTCCTTTCTTAAGTGATAAATATTAGAATAAAAGCCAATCATATCCAGTATATCATAGCTCCCGAAAAAGCAAAACAGAAAAATCCCGTTTTCAAATTTTCGAAGTTTTCAAAATACTATATACAATATCAACCTGCACATAGCATTTCTTATCAGCAATATGACAATCGGATTGGAACCATATCGAAATCATATGAGGGACCATCTTTTGGCTATTGAGATTGGAAGAAAAATATGACCCATTGTCTATTTTAATCAAAAGTCGATCGAAATTCCACATTTTTTTTACGATTTCAATATGTCAACTTTGGAAAAAAAGGTGTAGAATACTAACAGCAAAGATGCGGGGAGTTTTTCCTCGTCTTTGTTGTCTTTTAAATAAATAAGGAGGGAAAGCGATGCTATGGAATCTGTAATTAACAAACTTGCAGAGATCGAAACGGCTGCTACCAAGATTATGCAGGCTGCCGAGAATCAGAAGAAGCTCCAGGATGAGCAGCAGGAAGAGCGGATTGCAAAATTCGATGCAGATCTGGAAGCGGAAACGGCAAAGCGGATTGAAGAGATCACAACAAAACTTCATTCTACTACAGATGCGGATCAGAAAAAGCAGCGGGACTCTGCCGCCGAACTTCTATCTTCACTGGACGCTTATTACGAACAGAATCACGGAACACTGTCCACGCAGATTTACGAAAACATTATAAGGAAGTGAAACGATGAGCGGTCTATTATCCTACAGCGGCCTTACCACAAAGATAAGAGCCATGCAGAGCCATCTTTTAAACGACCAGAATTTTCGGGAAATCGTGGAATTGGAGAGTGTACCGCAGGCAGTTTCTTACCTCAAGCAGCATAAAGGCTATGAGGATCTGTTTGAGGGCTACAACGAAGCTGACCTTCACCGAGGTCAGATCGAGAAAATGCTGCGCCTGACGGTATACCGGGATTTTTCCAAGCTGTACCGTTTTGCAAATGTGGAGCAGAGAAAGTTCCTTGCGCTCTACTTTAAACGATACGAAGTGTCCGTTATCAAAGAATGCCTGAACACGGTATTTGATCACCGTGATGTGGTATTGAACCTGTCCATATTCGACGAGTTCTTTAACAAGCATTCCCAGCTGGACATCAATCTTCTGGCGTCCTCCAGGACGATCGAAGAACTGATTGCGAACCTGAAAGGGACAGAATATTATGCCCCGTTGTCGCAGCTCGCGGATATCGAGCGTCCGACCCTGTTCGACTATGAGATGACCCTGGATCTGTATTACTTTGCACAGATGTGGAAAGACAGATCAAAAGTAGTGACAAAGCGGGATCTGGAAGAGCTGACCGCTGCATGGGGAAGCAAGTTTGACATGCTGAACCTTCAGTGGATCTACCGTTCCAAACGCTATTATCACATGACCAGCGCACAAATCTACGCCCTGCTGATTCCGGTTCATCACCGGCTGAAAAAGGATGTGGTAAAGGCACTGGTAGAAGCCGAGAATATGAGTGCATTTTCCCAGCTGCTGGAACAAACCTATTATGCGAAACGGTATGATTCCTTCAAGGTCGATACGCTGGAATCCATGTATGCAGCCATTATGAAGCACATACTTTCCAGTGAATCCAGACAGGATCCTTATTCCGTTGCCACAATATACTCATACCTCTATCACAAAGAGCACGAGGTAAACCGGCTTATTATTGCACTCGAGTGCGTACGTTACCGTATCAGCGCTGACGAGGCAATGCAGCATATCGCAAAAACTTAATACACGGGGAGGTGTACTCATTGATTGTCAAGATGAAATTTTTGAGCATCACCGGGCCGAAAGCCGACATTGACCGTGTGGTCAACACTTATCTCTCAAAATATGAGATACATCTGGAAAACGCTCTGACGGAGCTGTCTACGATGCAGAATATCACACCGTATATCCAGATCAACCCATACAAAGAGACCTTAAAACAGGCGGAAGATTTTACAGCACTTCTGCCGGAAGAGAAGCGTACCACCACGAAAAGACTTTCCCTGGAAGATGCCATCAACTGTGTCCATGGTTTGGATCACACCCTTGGCCAGTTGAACCAGGAGCGTACAGAACTGGAAGCAAAAAATGAAAGACTTGATGGAAAAAGCACAGAAAATCGAGCCGTTCCAGGATCTGCACTGCAATCTTTCCTCCATTCTGGATTTCCACTTTATTAAATTCAGATTTGGAAAGATCACAAAAGAGTATTACAACAAATTTGAGAGCTACTGCTATGAGAACAGCGATACGGTATTCTACCGCTGCCATTCCGATGAGCAGTATGTATGGGGCATTTACTTCTGCCCAAGAGATCAGGTCACGAAAGTGGACGCCGTATTCTCATCCCTGCACTTCGAAAGAATCTACGTTCCGGACGAGTACAGCGGAACGCCGGAGGATGCTTACGCAGCACTTCAGGCAGAAATCAAAAAGACAGACGATGCACTCAGCGAGTGCTCACGGAAACTGGCAAAATGCCTTTCGGATTCCGCAGAGGATCTGGTTGCAGCAAAAGAGCAGTTAGAGCAGCTCTCCGGCAACTTTGATGTCCGTCGCCTGGCAGCCTGCACGAAATCCAAGAAGGAAACCTTCTATATTCTGTGCGGCTGGATGTCGGAAAAAGATGCCGATTCCTTCCAGAAGGACATCGAAAATGACACAAATCTCTTCTGCTTCATCGAGGATGATGCAAACAACGTTCTGCGTCAGCCGCCGACAAAGCTGAAAAATCCGAAAATCTTCCGTCCGTTTGAGATGTACGTGAAGATGTACGGATTGCCAAATTACAATGAAATTGACCCTACGATTATCGTAGGACTCACCTATGCCTTTATTTTCGGAATCATGTTTGCCGATGTAGGACAGGGATTGTGTCTGCTGATTGGCGGCGCACTGCTGTACCACTACAAGAAGATGGATCTGGCAGCGATCATGAGTACCTGCGCGGTATTCTCTGTGATCTTCGGATTCTTGTTCGGCAGCTTCTTCGGATTTGAGAATGTCATACCGGCCCTCTGGCTGCATCCGAAGGAAGCGATGACAACGCTTCCGTTCATCGGTTCGATGAACACCGTATTTGTCGCAGCGGTTGCATTTGGTATGTTCATGATTCTGACAGGAATGGTTCTGCATATGATCAATGCAGCAAGAAACCATAAGCTCGGCGAGCTTCTGTTCAGCCAGAACTCCCTGGCAGGCTTCATTTTCTACGGAGCCCTTGCCGTTACACTCGTTCTCCTGTTCAGCGGCCATAAAGCTCCGGCTGTCGGCGTGATGGTAGTCATGTTCGGTATTCCGCTTCTTGCGATCTTCTTAAAAGAGCCACTGGAGCGTATGGTAGAGAAGAAGGGCAATGCATTTCCGGAGACCGGAAAGGGAATGTTCTTTGTACAGGCATTCTTCGAACTCTTCGATGTGCTTTTGAGCTACTTCTCCAACACAATTTCCTTTGTCCGTGTCGGCGCATATGCAGTCAGCCATGCGGCTATGATGGAGGTTGTCCTGATGCTCGGCGGAGCAACAGGCGGCGGCAGCATCAGCTGGCCGGTTATTGTTCTCGGAAATGTCTTCGTTGCCTGCCTTGAGGCACTGCTGGTAGCGATCCAGGTACTGCGTCTGGAGTATTACGAGATGTTCAGCCGGTTCTATGAAGGAGACGGAAAACCGTTTGTTCCGATTTTTGCAAAAAAGGCGAGAAATAAAAGAGGATTCAGAGCCATGCAAAATGGAAGCGAATATGGCGGGAAGCTGTATCGGGAAAAAGTGAAAATGGCTCCGGATCGCAGCAAAGAGTAAATTTAATGAATTAACTTCAGGAGGAAAACTATTATGAACTCAGCATTTGTACAGGTACTTACTGCAATCGCAATGGTATTAACCATCGTTGTTCCTATGACTTATTACTTCAAAGGTGAGCACAACAAAAAGTCGTTACAAAAAAGTCTCTGGCAGCCAATGTAAGCGGCTTCTTCGGCCTTCTGCTGATCGCAACCGTTGTTTCCTTCGCAGGCGCAACAACTGCATCTGCTGCAACAGAAGCAGGCGCTGGTCTTGCAACCGGTCTTGGTTACATCGGTGCAGCTCTTGTTACAGGTCTTTCCGGTATTGGTTCCGGTATCGCCGTTGCATCTTCCGCAAGCGCAGCTCTTGGAGCAATCAGCGAAGACGGCAGCATCTTTGGTAAATCCATGATCTTCGTAGCTATGGCCGAAGGTATCGCTCTGTATGGTCTGATCATCTCCTTCATGATTCTTGGTAAACTTTGATTCCAAAACCGGAAGGTATTGATCTTCACCTTAAGTTGGAGGAATCATAAATGAAAATGTTCTTGATCAGTGATAACGTAGACACTCAGACGGGCATGCGCCTGGCCGGAGTGGAAGGCGTTGTCGTTCATGAGCGCGAGGAGCTTTATGATACACTGCAGAAAACACTGGCAGACAAAGAGATCGGAATTATTCTCCTTACAGAAAAGTTCGGGAAGGAATTCCCGGACATTCTGGAGGATGTCCGCCTCAACCATAAGCTTCCGCTGCTCATTGAAATTCCGGACCGTCACGGTACCGGAAGAGCGCCGGACTTTATCACTTCCTTTGTAAATGAATCTATTGGATTAAAACTGTAAGAATGCCCTGGAGGTGACACACATTGACTACTGAGGAAAAACTTCAGAATTTTTATAATCATTCCCTGGACAGTGCAAACCGTGAAGCAGAACGTGTGATCGGCGATCACCAGAAAGCTCTGGATAAGATCTTCGAGGAGCATAAAGCAACCGCAAGACGTCAGGCAGAAGAAGAAGTTGCTGCCGAGACCGAGAAAGCAAAACGTGATGTCAATAAGACACTGTCTGCGGATCAGCTTCATATCAGACGGAAGCTGTCCCGTAAAAATCTGGAATTAAAAGAAAAACTGTTTAAAGAAGTTCGTGAAAAACTTACCGCTTATAAAAAGGATCCATCCTATGAGGAGTATCTGGAGCGCAAAATCCGCGAAGCCGTTACGTTTGCCGGAAATGACAAACTGACCTTATATCTGGATCCGTCAGACGAAGCTCATAAGGCTTCCCTGGAGCAGAAACTCTCCGTAACCCTTACCATTTCGGCCATGCCGTTCCTTGGCGGCGTGCGCGCGGTCATTCCGGAGAAAATATTCTGATCGATAATTCCTTCGAGACCCTTCTGAACGAAGAGCGGGAGAATTTCATCTTTCACGGAGGTGTAGAGCATGAATAAAACCGGAGTTATCTATGGAATCAACGGTCCGGTCGTATATCTGAAAGGAAACACCGGATTTAAAATGTCCGAGATGGTTTACGTTGGTAAAGAACGTCTGGTCGGCGAGGTTATTGCCCTGACAAAGGATACCACTACAGTACAGGTTTTCGAGGAAACCACAGGACTGAAACCAGGCGAAACAGTTACCGCATCCGGAGATGCCCTCTCTGTTACACTGGGACCTGGAATCCTGAACAACACTTTTTGACGGTATTGAGCGTCCGCTGTCCGAGATTGCAAAGCAGTCCGGTAAATATATCAGCCGCGGTCTTACCGTAGATTCTCTGGATACAGAGCAAAAAATGGGATGTCCATGTAACTGTTTCAGAAGGCGAAGAGCTGATGGGCGGCGCAATCATTGCAGAGACACAGGAGACCCGTTCCATCGTACACAAATCGATGGTTCCGCCGGATGTCAACGGCACGGTTATCTGGGCTGCCAAAGACGGAAAGTACACCATCCTTGACCCGATTGTAAAACTGAAACTGGAAGACGGCACCGAAAAAGAGATCACACTGGCACAGAAATGGCCGATCCGTGTACCGCGTCCAACCCTGAAAAGATATCCGGCATCCGTTCCGCTGATCACAGGACAGCGTATCCTGGATACGATGTTCCCGATCGCAAAAGGCGGCACAGCAGCCATCCCTGGCGGATTCGGTACCGGAAAAACCATGACCCAGCACCAGATCGCAAAATGGTCTGATGCCGATATCATCATCTATATCGGATGTGGAGAGCGTGGAAACGAGATGACACAGGTTCTGGAGGAGTTCCAGGAACTGATCGACCCGAAGAGCGGCAACCCGCTGATGGACCGTACCACCCTGATCGCCAACACATCCAACATGCCTGTTGCAGCCCGTGAGGCATCTCTGTATTCCGGACTGACACTGGCTGAGTATTACCGCGATATGGGCTATGATGTAGCAATCATGGCAGACTCCACATCCCGTTGGGCAGAGGCACTCCGTGAGCTGTCCGGCCGTCTGGAGGAAATGCCTGCCGAGGAAGGTTTCCCGGCATATCTGGCATCCCGTCTGTCCGCTTTCTATGAGCGTGCCGGCATGATGCAGACCCTTTGCGGCGCAGAGGGAAGCGTATCCATCATCGGAGCCGTATCTCCGCAGGGTGGTGACTTCTCCGAGCCTGTTACCATGAACACCAAACGTTTCGTCCGCTGCTTCTGGGGACTGGACAAATCTCTGGCTTACGCCCGTCATTTCCCGGCGATCCACTGGCTGACCAGCTACAGTGAATACCTGCAGGATCTGTCGCCGTGGTACAAAGATCACGTAAACAAAAACTTTGTAGATATGCGGAACCAGTTAATGGGAATCCTGAACTCTGAGAGCTCCCTGATGGAAATTGTAAAACTGATCGGTAGCGATGTTCTTCCGGATGACCAGAAGCTGACCCTGGAAATCGCCAGAGTTATTCGACTGGGCTTCCTGCAGCAGAACGCATTCCATCCGGATGACACCTGCGTATCTCTGGAAAAAACAGTACAAGATGATGGAAGTTATTCTTTATCTGTACAAGAAATCCAAAGCGCTTGTGACGATGGGCATGCCAATGTCCGTACTGAAAGAGGACAAGATCTTCGACCGCGTCGTTTCTATTAAATACGATGTACCGAATGACCGTCTGGATCTGTTTGACACATACAAAAAAGATATCGACACCTTCTACGATAAGGTACTCGAGAAGAATGGTTAAGGAGGGAATTCATCATGGCAATTGAATATTTAGGCCTTAGTGAGGTCAATGGCCCTCTGGTTGTTCTGGAAGGTGTAAAAAATGCTTCCTACGAGGAAATCGTAGAATTTACCGTAGACGGCAATGAGAAAAAACTGGGACGTATCGTTTGCTGTATACGAAGATAAAGCCGTTATTCAGGTATTTGAGGGAACTTCGAGCATGTCTCTTACCAATACCCATACCCGTCTGACCGGACATCCTATGGAGATCGGACTTTCCGAGGAAATTCTGGGACGTACCTTCGACGGTATCGGAAAACCGATCGACCGCATGGGACCGATTGATGCTGAAGTAAAAAGAAACGTCAACGGCCTGCCGCTGAACCCGGTTACCCGTAAATACCCAAGAAACTATATCCATACCGGTATCTCTGCAATTGATGGTCTGACCACCCCTGATTCGTGGCCAGAAGCTGCCGATCTTCTCCGGAAACGGACTTCCGCACGACCAGCTTGGCAGCACAGATTGTACAGCAGGCATCCCTTGGAGATTCCGATGAAAAGTTCGCAATTGTATTTGCCGCTATGGGTGTTAAATACGACGTAGCAGAGTTCTTCCGCCGAACATTTGAGGAAAGCGGTGTATCTGACCATGTTGTTATGTTCCTGAATCTGGCAAACGACCCGGTTGTAGAGCGTCTGATCACCCCGAAGGTAGCACTGACAGCTGCTGAGTACCTTGCGTTCGAGAAAGGCATGCATATCCTGGTTATCCTGACCGATATCACATCCTTCTGCGAGGCTATGCGTGAGGTTTCCTCCTCCCGTGGAGAGATTCCTTCCCGTAAAGGTTATCCTGGATACCTGTACAGTGAGCTGGCTACGCTGTATGAGCGCGCCGGAATCGTACAGGGCGTAGAGGGATCCGTAACACAGATTCCGATCCTGACCATGCCAAACGATGATATCACGCACCCGATCCCTGACCTGACCGGTTACATCACCGAGGGTCAGATCGTACTGGACCGCCAGCTTCACGGCCAGTCTATTTACCCGCCAATCAGCGTGCTGCCGAGCCTGTCCCGTCTGATGAAGGACGGTATCGGTGAGGGCTACACAAGAGCCGATCATCAGGACGTAGCGAACCAGCTGTTCTCCTGCTATGCAAAGGTAGGAGATGCGCGTTCCCTGGCATCCGTTATCGGTGAGGATGAGCTTTCTCCGATCGATAAACAGTACCTGGTATTCGGTAATGAATTTGAGCATGAATTTATCGGCCAGGGAATGGATGAGAACCGTTCCATGGAAGATACGTTGAATAAGGCATGGGAGCTTCTCGGACTGCTTCCGAGAGAAGAGCTCGACCGTGTCAACACCAAGGTTCTGGATCAGTATTATCATCCGACCACCATTGATGCAGTAGCAAAAGCAAAGGCAGAAGCCGATGCCATGAATGAGTAAGCGAGAGGAGTGAGATCGGAATGGACCCGAATACCTTTCCTACCAAGGGAAACCTGATTCTTGCAAAGAACTCTCTGAAACTTGCCCACATGGGTTACGAGCTGATGGACAAGAAGCGGAATATTCTGATCCGCGAGCTCATGGGCCTGATCGATGAGGCAAAAGATATTCAGCGTCAGATTGATGTGACATTCCGCGAAGCATATGCGGCGCTGCAGATTGCGAACATGGAGATCGGTATCACCAACGTACAGACCGTGTCCTATACCGTTCCGGTGGAGGAATCTATCCGGATCAAGACAAGGAGTATCATGGGCGTGGAAATTCCGCTGGTAGAGGCTGATCCGTCCGGACAGGCCCCGACTTATGCTTACTACAGCACGAAGGAGTCCCTGGATCAGGCAAGACAGGCCTTTGAAAAAGTAAAAGACCTGACCTTAAACCTTTCCATGATAGAGAACTCGGCGTACCGCCTTGCTGCGGCAATCAAGAAAACACAGAAGCGTGCCAACGCGCTGAAGAACATCACGATTCCGCATTACACCCAGCTGTCCAAGGATATCGCGGACGCACTGGAGGAGAAGGAGCGCGAGGAGTTCACACGACTGAAGGTCATCAAACAGAGAAAGAACAAGGCAAGCTGATAAGGCTTTCCCGGAATAGAGATGAAAAACCCGCTTGGGCCGCGAAGAGATTTGCGGTGCCGGGCGGGTTTTTATGTGTCATGCAAAAAATATGATTTTTGGATGCACATTTTTGTGCCAAAAAATTTTATAAAAAATTTTCTATCATTTTTAAAACGGTCTTTGCTATAATACGTAAGGCGATTGTAAAGAAAAGTTAAGATTTTGTAAGCTGTAATGCTTTTTGGAGGTAGGAAGATGAAACACAAGAAACAGGAAAAAAACGAAAAAAGCAGGGCGCATTTTGCTGGCTGTGTTTGCAGTGTTGATCGGAACGCTTGGCGTGCTGCTGTTTACGTCCGAGCGCTGGATGCGGAAAACATGGCCGAATCTGAGCATGGAAGAGCTTGTTTACCAGTTAAAGGCCCCGATTGCCGGAACCAGCCATGATCTTCTGATGAGTTATATCTGCTCAAGTGCGCTGATCGCAGCGGCAGCACTCATCCTTCTGATTCTGGTCAGCATTTTTCTTCGGGAAAAACGCAAAGCCCATGTGGCGTTCGGGATGATCTGTATCGCGGCAGGAGCCGCCAGCATCGTCTATTCCATCAATGACGTGTGGGCAGCACTGGACGTAAAAGATTATCTGGAAAAATCAGAGCACGTACAATACCGTGGTAGAAGACAACTACGTAGATCCGGACCGCGTGAATATCACGTTCCCGGAACAGAAACGAAATCTGATCTATCTCTATCTGGAATCCATGGAGAGCACCTACGCAGACAAAGCTTCCGGCGGAGCATTCGATAAAAACTATATCCCGGAGCTGACCCAGCTTGCCGCAGACAACATCAGTTTTTCCAATTCGGAGCTGCTCGGCGGCGGCCAGCCTACCGTAAACGCAACCTGGACCATTGCCGGAATTTTCGCACAGACCTCCGGTCTGCCTCTCAGCATCGGAATCCAGCGAAATGAGATGGCATATCAGGCCAGCTTCTTCCCGGAAATCAATACCCTGGGTGATGTCCTGGCGGATGAAGGCTACAAGCAGTATTTCTTCATCGGTTCAATCGGACAGTTCGGCGGCCGGGAAGAGTACTTTAAAGAGCACGGCGACTACGAAGTAGACGATTACAACTGGGCTATGGAAAAAGGCCTGATCCCGGAAGGATATTACGAATGGTGGGGCTATGAGGATGAAAAACTCTTTTCCTTTGCCAAAGACCGCCTGACCGAAATCGCAGCAGAGGGAGAGCCGTTCAACTTCACCATGCTGACCGCAGACACCCATTTTGAGGATGGCTATCCGTGTGAGCTCTGCGATGAAGAAAACGACGGCGACAACCAGTACGGAATGGTTCTGCACTGCTCCAGCAAGCAGGTCACCGAGTTCGTTTCCTGGATTCAGCAGCAGGATTTCTACGAGAACACAACGATCGTAATTTCTGGCGACCATCTGACGATGGATTCCGATTTCTGTGAGAACATTGATCCGGACTACACCAGAACCGTATACAACGTGATCATCAACTCCCCGATCCAGCCGCAGCAGGAGAAAAACAGAAGTTTCACCACCATGGACATGTTCCCGACCACCATCGCAAGTCTCGGAGCTACCATTGAGGGTGACCGCCTCGGTCTTGGAACGAACCTGTTTTCAGGTGAACAGACGCTTGCAGAGAAGCTGACCTTCGACCAGCTCAATGATGATCTCTCCCAGAAATCCAAATTTTTCGAAAAAATGGAAGAGCAGGTAACCTCCATCTGGACCAAAACCGATGAGGGCTGGAAGTTCTACATCGAAGACGAAGACCGCTGGGCCAAAAGCGAATGGGTTTCCCTGAACCCGCACCGCTATGCAAACGACACCGAGCAGAGATACTACATTGACGCAAACGGCTACGCCGTAAAAGGATGGAAACTGATCGACGGAAAATGGTATTACTTCTCCACACAGGGCAGCTACCGCCTCCTCGAAGGACCGTGCGACGAACCGTTTGAGGTGGATGAGTCGCAGTATTCTTAAAAATAAAAAAGAGAAGGATTTTCGGCAGCAAAAAGCCGGGAATCCTTCTTTTTTAATGCAGAATTGTGCCGCTCCGCCTTTTGGCGGAATTTTCTGCATTTTTTGGTACAAAACGTATAAAGATTGTGAAATAAATAATTATCAATTGAATCATCTTACAAAACATGGTAAAATATGGCTATCAATCGGCGGACAAAGCGGAAAAAAGAAAGGGGATTTTAAAACAATGGGTTACAAATCAGACATTGAAATTGCACAGGAATGTACCATGCAGCCGATCACAGCGATCGCAGAAAAAGCAGGTATTGATGACAAATATCTGGAGCAGTACGGAAAGTACAAAGCAAAAATTGATTACAATCTGTTAAAAGACACCAATGCGGAGGATGGAAAACTGATCCTCGTTACAGCCATCAACCCGACACCGGCAGGAGAAGGAAAAACAACAACTTCTGTAGGTCTGGTAGACGGACTTTCCAGAATCGGTAAAAAAGCAATGGTTGCACTTCGCGAGCCATCTCTTGGACCGGTCTTCGGTGTAAAAGGCGGAGCAGCAGGCGGCGGATACGCACAGGTTGTTCCAATGGAAGATATCAACCTTCACTTCACCGGTGACTTCCATGCAATCGGTGCAGCAAACAACCTGCTGGCAGCTATGATCGACAACCACATTTTCCAGGGAAACGCTCTGAATATCGATCCGAGAAAGATCACCTGGAAACGATGCGTAGATATGAATGACCGTCAGCTTCGAAGCGTTGTAGACGGCCTTGGCGGAAAAACAAACGGAATGCCGAGAGAAGACGGCTACGATATCACCGTAGCATCTGAGATCATGGCAGTTCTGTGTCTGGCAAGCGACATCTCAGATCTGAAAGAAAGACTTTCCAAGATCATCATCGGATATACCTACGGAAAAGTAGCAGAGCAGAAACCGGTAACAGCAGGAGATCTGCATGCGCAGGGCGCTATGGCAGCACTCTTAAAAGATGCCCTGAAACCAAACCTGGTACAGACACTGGAAGGAACTCCGGCTATCGTTCACGGCGGACCATTCGCAAACATCGCACACGGCTGCAACTCTGTAACAGCAACCAAAATGTGCCTGAAATTAGCAGATTACACTATCACAGAGGCAGGCTTCGGTGCTGACCTTGGTGCTGAGAAATTCCTCGACATCAAATGCCGTATGGCAGGCCTGAAACCGAATGCAGTTGTAGTCGTAGCAACTGTTCGTGCCCTGAAATACAACGGCGGCGTTCCGAAAGCAGAACTGAACGGCGAGAACCTGGAAGCTCTGGAGAAAGGTATGCCGAACCTTCTGAAACACGTAAGCAACATCACAAACGTATACAAACTGCCATGTGTCGTTGCCATCAACGCATTCCCGACCGATACCGAAGCAGAGCTGAAGCTGGTTGAGGAGAAATGCAAAGAGCTCGGTGTCAACGTTGTTCTGTCCGAGGTATGGGCAAAAGGCGGCGAGGGCGGCGTAGCCCTGGCAGAAGAAGTTGTCCGTCTTTGCGAGCAGCCGAACGATTTCACCTATGCATACGATCTGGAAGGCTCCATCGAAGAGAAACTGAACGCCATCGTTCAGAAGATCTACGGCGGAAGTAGAGTTGTCCTGACCGCAAATGCACAGAAACAGGCAAAACAGTTAGAGGCTCTCGGATTTGGCAACTGCCCGATCTGTATGGCAAAAACCCAGTACAGCCTGACCGATGATCAGACCAAACTCGGCGCACCGACCGGATTCGAAGTTACCGTACGTAACCTGAAAATCTCCGCTGGTGCAGGCTTCATCGTAGCCCTGACCGGTGACATCATGACCATGCCAGGTCTGCCGAAAGTTCCGGCAGCAGAGCGTATCGATGTAGACGCTACTGGAAAGATTACAGGATTGTTCTAATAACACAGGATATTGTCTTGAAAAGACAGAATAAAGTGTGAAATAAAACACAGAAAAAAAGGAGACATTCCTTCGTGAATGTCTCTTTTTTCACGTTTTTATTGCAAAATATTACAAAAGATAATATAATTTCTAATGATAACATGGAGAGAAAAGCAGATATAATATAGTAAGGGAGTTACTTGCCAATGACATCGAAGAAAAAATTGAGAAGTCTTCTGGGCGGTACACTTTTTATGGTGCTGATGCTCAGCGTACATCCGACGACTGTTTCCGCGAGTGCTGTGGGGAGCAGCACGGTGATGGACCAGTCTGTGGAGACAGAGGATCAGCAGAGCGGGATACAGAGTGAAACGCAGACACAGGCTTCACAGGACAGCGGTGCTGCTGTGCGGGCCAGTCAGAATGGCTGGGTTAAGGCAGGCGACAGCGGCTGGTATTTTTATGAGAACGGACAGCTGAAAACAGGATGGCTTTACCGGAATGGAAACTGGTACTGGCTGGATCCGGACCGGAACGGCCGCATGGCAGAAAACAGCTGGTTCACATACGATAATAATTTTTATTATGCCAAGGGAGACGGAGCAATCTATAAAAATGGTTTTCAGGAAGTAGATGGAAACCTTTATTATTTCCAGAGCTGGGGCGGCATTCAGAGAAATGTGTATCTCAGCATCAGTGGGAAAATGTACTATGTACAGGAAAATGGTATCGTTGCCCGTGGAATAGTCAGAACAATGAATGGACATGGTGATCTCTGCGCATTTGATGATACTACGGGAGCGCAGATCACACAAAAAGGCTTTCTGAAAAAAGGCACATCATATTATTGGGTAAGAGAAGACGGCGTCCTGCAGACCGGCTGGCTGCTGTACGATGATAACTGGTACTGGTTTGATGATAATGGTGTCATGATGGCATCCGGCTGGAAAGAAATCAACAACAATCTGTATTACTTCCGGAGCTGGGGCGGCATTTATAAAAACGGTTTCCAGAGCATCGGAGGAAACGAGTATTATTTCCGGAGCTGGGGTGGTGTATATCGAAACACCTTCTTTACCGTAAAAGGAAAAACCTACATAGCGCAGAATGACGGATCGATCTATCATGCCAGCCAGACCGGCTGGGTTCAGCTGGGAGATCAGACTTACTGGATCAATCAGGATGGTTCTGTTCAGACCGGCTGGCTGAAGCTGGAAGGCAAATGGTACTGGCTGAAAGCGGACGGCACACGTGCTGCATCTGAATGGATCACGTATGACAACAACCGATACTATTTCGACGGTGACGGTGTGATGTACACCGGAATGAAAGAGGTTGACGGAACAAGATATTATTTCCACAGCTGGGGCGGCGTTTACCATAACGAATCTTTTACCTGGCAGGGAAAGAAATACTGGGCAAAGGATGACGGAACCTTCTATACAGGTGTCTGCGATATCAATGGAAAGAAATACTATTTTCTGGAAGACGGCGAGCAGATTACAAAAGAGGGCTGGTATCTGACCAACGGAACGTATTACTGGATCAACAAGGATACGTCGCTTCAGACCGGCTGGGTGAAATATGACAACAACTGGTACTGGATGAAAGAAGACGGTACGATGGCATCGTCTGAATGGATCACCTACGACAAAAACCGCTACTATTTCCGAAGCTGGGGCGGCATGTACACCGGAATTCATACCATCGGCGGAACAAAATACGCATTCCAGAGCTGGGGCGGTCTGTACCATGATCAGACATTTACCATCGGCGGTAAAACATACTATGCCAATTCAGATGGAACATTTGCCACCGGCTGGGTGCAGAACGGCGGAAAAACGTATTATTTCGATGAGGACGGCACAAGCCATACGGGCTGGCTGCTTCTGGACGGAACGCATTACTGGATCAACGCCAATGGAACCAGAAGAGATGACGAGCTGTTTCAGTACGACGGAAACTATTATTATGTAGACAAAAACGGCGTTATGGCGACAAGCGGCTGGGTATACTGGGATTATAACTATTATTATCCGAGAAGCTGGGGCGGCATGTACAAGAATGCGTTTATTACCTATGATAATAACCTCTATTACCTTGGATCTGACTCGAAAATGGCAATCGGCTGGCAGTCGATTGGCGGAAATACATACTATTTCCGAAACTGGGGCGGCATGATAACCGGAAAACAGGTGATCGACGGAAAAACGTATGTGTTCGATGAGGACGGCAAGCTGGTACAGAGTCCGGACGGATTTGAACCGTCCGCGCAGATCGGTGTCCGCACCGTACGGAACTTTCTGAAAAATGCACTGCTTCCGCTTGGAAACACCCTGTATATCTGGGGAGGCGGCCACACAGACGCAGAGGCAGAGAGTTACGGCGTCAATGCGCAGTGGAAACAATTCTTCAATACGCAGAATTCCACCTACAACTATTCCGATCATCTGTATGAGTACGGAAAAGGTCTTGACTGTTCCGGCTATGTCGGATGGACCGCACATCAGGTGACGAAAGAGTATGCAACGACAACCTCCACTGGAATGCCGGCCTACTTTGCAAGAAAAGGCTGGGGAACCTGCGTGACAGGCGATACGTCCCAGAAATTTACGCCGGGTGATGTGGTCAGCAAGAGCGGTCATGTCTGGATTGTCATTGGCCAGTGCTCGGACGGCAGCGTGGTTGTCATTCATGCGACACCGCCGTATATTCAGCTTGGCGGAACCGTTTCTTCAACAGGAAGCATTAACAGTGAAGCTATTGAGCTGGCAAATGAATACATGAAAATGTATTATCCGGTTGCGTATGAGCGGTATGGTGTAAAAGTTCTTGACCGGTCCTATCTGACCGGTGTGAATCATTTCACCTGGAGCAGCAGTATCTTAAGTGACAGTGAAGGCTACCGCAGGAAGAAACCGGCAGAAATCCTGAACGATCTGTTCCAGTAAAATATCTTCTATAAAAAATAAGAGAGAATACAAAAAAACTTTGTAGTTCGTGTATTCTCTCTTTCTTTTTGCGCTGGAATTGTCTATACTAGAAGGTGCGTGAAAGACGCAGATCAGAAATACAAAAGAAAAAATTCTGGAAAATAAAAATACAAGGGGAGTAAACATGCGAAAGAGCTGGAAATGGGCGCTCTGTCTTGGCGTAGTGTCGTTGCTGCTGCTGGGCGGCTGCGGAAAAGAAAAGGCGGAACCAGTGGATCTGGTGCTGGTAACCGACGGCAGTGAGGTAGCTTCCGATGCCGTGTATCAGTCAGCATGGAACGGTCTTGCGCAGTATGGAGACGAGAGCGGTCTGAAATATGAAGCAAGTGTTCCGGCAGGACGGACAACAGAGGACTATGAAAACACCATCAAAGAGGCGGCGCAGAAGGGAGCATCCGTTATCGTCTGTGCCGGAACGAGCATGAGCCGCGCCGTTTACGATGCACAGCGCGACTGGAAGGATGTCCGTTTTCTGCTGCTGGAGGCAGAACCGGTCAGTGAGAGCGGCCGCAGCCGTCTCCGCGGAAATACAGAAAGCCTGGAAATTGATGTATCAGAGGCCGGCTACCTGGCAGGATATGCGGCAGTACAGGCCGGCTACACGCACCTGGGCTATATCGGACAGAAAAACGAAGAGAACGGAACAAAGTACGGGACAGGTTATGCACTCGGTGCAGAGGCGGCCGCTGCGGATCTGGGACTTGGAGAAAACAGCATCACGCTGGATTATACGTATCGGAAAAGCAGCAGCGTATCACCGTCGTATTTGGAAAAAATCAAAAGCTGGTATGGTGAGGGCGGACAGATTCTCTTCTCGGACGGTGCATCGTATCAGAATGTACTTGGCGCAGCAGCATCTGCGGCAGGCGGAGCACTGATCGCAAACGGCGGCGTGGAGGAGTACGCCAATGCCGTGTTGAAAGTACGTCTGGATTATGGAACTGCAGTTTACAATGCGTTAAAAGAAATGAAACAAAAGGATTTTGAAGGCGGGAAAATTGTAACGCGCGGCGTGACCGATCAGGAAATCAGTCTGGAATGGAATCAGGATGCGGTGCCGTACTTTACAGAGGATCAGTACCGGGCACTCTGTGCGAAATTCTCCGCAGAGGACTTTTCAATCCCTGACGGCGATGCGCTTTCCTCGCCGGATCAATACAAATTGAGTTGTGTGAGTGTACAGAAGGTAAAATAACATGTATCGTTACTGTTCACGAATTGTTTACAAAAAGTCGGGATATTTTTCCTTGCATCCATTTGTGAATTGTGATATTATGTAAAAGAATTGGGAAAAATATTTCAAAATTGTTACAGAATAATTGAATTTCTAAGAAACAGGGAAACCTGAAACAAAGAAACCTACATACAACGAATCAATTTGGGAGTGAAAGAATGAGAAAAAAATTTCTTGCCTTAAGTTTAGCAGTGATCGTAAGTGCAGCTCAGGTAATGACAGTAAGCGCCTCGAAACAGGAGCAGTTACAGCAGCAGCAGGCAGCACAGGCCGAGACCAGCGCACAGCTTGACAACGCAAAAGCAGAAATCGACGATCTGGAAACTAAAAAGAATCAGATTACCGGCGAGATTGATGACCTGGACGCACAGCTTGTCGTAACCATGGCATCCGTTGAAAATCTGAAAAATGAAATTGCAGAGAAACAGACTGAGATTGAAGATACTCAGAAAAAATTAAGTGACGCACAGGCAGAAGAGGACGAGCAGTACGAGCAGATGAAAAAACGTATCAAATTCCTCTATGAAAGCGGCGGAGACAACGGCTGGGCAGCACTGATTCTGGAAGGAAAAGATTTAAGCAGCATCCTGAACCAGGCTGAGTACACCCAGAAATTATACAAATACGACAGAGAGTGCCTGCAGGAGTACATGGATCTGGTACAGCAGGTAACGGATTACAGCAATCAGCTCGCAGACGAGAAAGCAGACCTGGAAGCCAGCGAGGCAGAGCAGGAAGCACAGCAGCAGTCCCTCGAGGAAATGCTCGAGCAGAAGAAAGCCGTTTCCGATGACTACGAGAACCAGATTGCAGACCTGAATGACATGGCTGCACAGTACAACGCAGTCCTGGCAGAACAGAACGCAAAGATCCAGCAGATTCAGGAAGAGATTGCAGCCGAAGAAGCAGCGAAAGCCGCTGAGGAAGCAAGAAAAGCAGAAGAGGCACGTCAGGCAGCAGAAGCAGCCGAGGCAGCGCGCCAGGCAGAAGCTGCAAGACAGGCAGAAGCAGCCGCAAGCAGTGCTGCAAATAATGCAACAACGGCAGACAACACACCGTCCAGCACAGGAAGCTCCACCACGACAACAACACCGTCTAACGGAGGAAGCTCTTACGATGATTCTTCGTCCAGCGATACCAGCAGCTCGGATGATTCCAGCAGCTCCAGCAGCACCGGAAGCGCAACCGGAAGTGCCATCGTATCCTATGCAACACAGTTTATTGGAAATCCATACGTATGGGGCGGCACAAGCCTTACCAACGGAGCTGACTGCTCTGGTTTTATCATGAGCGTTTACGCACACTTCGGATACGACCTTCCGCATTCCTCCAGTGCACTGCGTGGTGTAGGACGCGGTGTATCTTATGCCGAGGCTCAGCCGGGCGATATTATCTGCTACAGCGGCCACGTAGCCATCTACATCGGCGGCGGTGCAATCGTACACGCAAGCAATGAGCGCGACGGTATCAAGATCAGCAGCAACGCAGCGTATACCACGATTCTTGCGGTAAGACGTGTGGTTTAAAAAGGAATTACATAGTAAGAATTTTCAGATCCCGGGAGAGAAAAATCCCGGGATCTTTTGCGTTTTGCTTAAAATTGAGTGCATTCGCGTTAAAACTGTGATATACTAAAGCACATCGGAGATACAAGGGCGTATTGACCAACAGAAGGTCAGTACGCCCTTTTGCTTGTTAGGAAGAAGGGAGAATCGTTATGAAACTGGAAAATTATTTTCGTCGTTTCGGTATTCGGAACGGATCTGGTGCGGAAAGTAGCGTCAGTGCTGTCCATCTGCATTATCGCCGGTCTGCTGATCGTCTACGTCCCGAACATCATCGCCGGAGCCGGAAAGATCGGCGATACTGTAAACGCCATGAAAACCGCAGACCTCCCATTCGGCAAAGCCCTGTACGCCGCATTCCTCTACGGAACCTTCCAGCTTGCCAATGTCGCAGTCTTCGTCCAGCATGCCAAATCCTTCGAAAAACCGCAGGATGCCGGAAAGAGCATGGCAGTCGGTGCCGTATTAAATGCCCTTCTGATGATCATGGTCGTCCTCGGAATCATGACCGTATACCAGAACCCGGAAATGAGCCAGCAGAGCGTCCCGACATTATTTATGGTTCAGCAGGGCGTCGGCAGTAAATTCATGACACCGCTGATTTCCGTACTGATCATCCTCGGTGCCGTATCCACAGCCGTCAACATGGTTGCCGCCATGGTCAAACGAATCCACGCCGGTCTCGCTGAACGAAGCAGCAGAACAGAAACCGCAGGCAAAATCAGCCGCACCCAGATCCTCGCCGCCCTCGCTTGCTGCATCGCAGACTTCCTCATCGCACAGTTTGGTCTGCTGACGCTGATCCAGAAGGCGTACAGCATCCTGGCATACCTGGCAATCCCGGTCATCTTGGTGCCGTACGTGGTGCACATGGCGGTGATGCGGTTTGATACGAAAAAATAGAAAAGAACAATAAAAATTTGTAACAAAAATTTACACCGCAGAAAGAGAGATTTGCTTCTGGAGAATGGAAGTATTTCGCAGACAGCAGGAAAAAAGAAGATTCATGCAGAGCAGACGTGAGTCATAAAGAAATGACATGCGTCTGCCTTTTTACTGTGCGTCTGGCAGAGTATGTGTCGGTGACAAAGCAGAAAACAGGAACTCTTCTTTGGGACTCGATTGTGCCGTCAAAATATGGTATACTGCAAAAAGGATCAAAAAGCGGATATTGATATTTCACGGGAGGGGAAGAAGATGAAAAATGCACCGGCTTATGTGAAGGTTTACAGCAGACTGAAAAACGAGATCAATAAGGGAACATATCCTGTCGGGGGATTTCTGCCGAAGGAGTGTGAACTGGAGAAAATCTATCAGGTCAGCCGTACTACGGTACGGAATGCAGTAAAGATACTGGTGCAGGAGGGACTGGTTGAGGTTCGCCAGGGTTCTGGAACGAGGGTGCTGAATCATAAGGCAATTCAGAATTATAACAAGGTCACATCGGTCACGGAATCCCTGATGAAAAAAAGGATATCGGGTAACGACGTCAGATATGATGATCGACATCATTTCGGCGGACAAACAGCTCGCCGATGAACTGGAAATTCCGGAGGGAACCAGCGTGGCGAGGATTCAGCGGCTGCAGCTTGCGGATGAAGAGCCTGTTACGCTGATGGAAAATTATATCGAATATGCGAAAGTCCCTGGCATCGAGGCGTATGAGAATCAGTTTGTAGCGCTGTATCAGTTTCTGGAGGAGAAATTCGGCTTGCAGATTGATGAGACACGAGACAGAATTTCAGCGAAATCCGCGACCTTTATGGAAGCCCAGGTTCTGAAAACGGAGCCAAAGGATGCGCTTCTTGTGGTGCACAGAGTCACCTACTGGCAGAACCGGCCGGTGAGCATTGATCATGTGCGGATCATCGGAAGCAAGTACGAGGTGGAGATTTCGGGAAAAGGACGGAGTAAATGAGCGATGAGACAGAAGAACAGAAGAAACTGATGCGGCAGATTGATATCAGCTGTGTACAGGCATTTCATACAATGGATGAAATTGATGCGATGGTGGAGCTGGCAAAGAAATATCGTCTGGCTGCTGTGTTTACCTTGCCGGCGTTCAGCGCCCATGTGGCAGAACGGCTGCAGGACACCAGAGAAATCCATGCGGGAGGCGTGGTAAGCTTTCCGGGCGGCGGAGATACGACCGGACAGAAGAAGCGGCAGGCAAAAGAACTGTGGGAGGCTGGCTGCCGGGAAATCGACATGGTGATGAATCTTACGGCATTCAGAAGCCATGAATTTTCTTATGTAAAAGAAGAACTTCTGGCCATCCGGGAGCAGGTGCCTTCGGCGATTTTTAAGGTGATCATCGAGGCACCGCAGCTGACGGAGCAGGAAATCTGCCAGGCAGTGGATCTGTGTGTGAAAGGCCGTGCGGATTATGTAAAGACGAGCACCGGATGGTATCCCGGCTGTCCTTCCACCGTGGAACAGGTTCGAATCATGAGCCGTGAAGCCGCCGGTCGCATTCAGATCAAGGCCGCCGGTGGAATCCGCAGTCTGGAAACTATACAGGAAATGCAGAAAGCCGGCTGCAGCCGTTTCGGTATGGGAATGCGGTCGGTGCAGAATTTGATAAAAAGTATCTATAAGTAATCTATTGTGCAAAAGCTATAAAAAACGTCACGGAATATTCTACGGCATTCCGTGACTTTTCTGTTGAATTAGTAACCTATTAGTGATATATTCGAACCATAGGAATCGATAAATCATTAACAATCTGAAAGGAGAGCAAAAGATATGAAAGGTTATGCAATGCTGAAAATCGGTGAATCCGGATGGATCGAGAAAGAACGCCCGAAATGCGGGCCGATGGATGCCATTTGCCGTCCACTGGCAGTTGCCATCTGCACATCAGATGTCCACACTTTATGGGAAGGGGCCATCGGTGACCGTCATAACATGATTCTGGGCCATGAGTGCTGTGCAGAGGTTGTGGAAGTCGGAGAGCTCGTAAAAGATTTCAAACCGGGAGACCGGGTTCTTGTGCCGGCCATCACTCCGGACTGGAATTCTCTGGAAGCACAGGCTGGTTATTCCATGCACTCCGGCGGAATGCTGGCAGGCTGGAAATTCTCCAACTTCAAAGATGGTGTCTTTTCTGAATTCTTCCATGTAAATGATGCCGATGGAAATCTTGCGCTGCTTCCGAAAAACATCAATGTTGTCGACGCGTGCATGCTTTCCGATATGGTGCCGACTGGATTCCACGGCGTAGAGCTTGCCGATGTACAGTTTGGTGATACAGTTCTTGTCATCGGAATCGGACCAGTTGGTCTGATGTCGGTAGCCGGAACGAATATGCGCGGCGCATCGAGAATCATTGCTGTCGGAACGAGACCGGTCTGCGTAGAAGCAGCAAAAAATACGGCGCAACGGATTTTGTCAGCTACAAGAACGGACCGATTTTCCAGCAGGTACTCGATATGACAGATGGAAAAGGTGTTGATAAAGTAGTCATCGCCGGCGGTGGTGTAGAAACCTTTGCAGAAGCAGTAAAATGCCTGAAACCGGGCGGAAAGATCGGAAATGTAAACTATCTTGGATCCGGTGACAACATTGATATTCCGCGTGTAGAGTGGGGCGTTGGAATGGGTCACAAACAGATTAACGGAGGCCTGATGCCTGGCGGAAGACTCCGCATGGAAAAACTGGGAGCTCTTGTTTCGGCAGGCAAGCTGGATGTCAGCCCGCTGTCCACGCATGTGTTTGATGGATGGGATCATCTGGAAGAAGCATTGTTCCTGATGAGAGACAAACCGAAGGATTTAATCAAACCAGTCGTTAAATTGGCTGACTGATGATTTGAAAATTTGACTGAAAAAGGAAACGTATGAAAATATTGATCGTATCCGGCATTTTTGGGCGCGGGAAAAACAACATTTATCAAACGGCTGGCCAGGAACGTCGATCAGCGGTTTGCCATACTGGAAAATGAATATGGAGCCGCAGGAATCGACGGCGCACGTCTTGGCCAGAACCGGCAGGGAACGCAGAAAAATGTATGGGAAATGACAGAGCAGTGCATCTGCTGCATCGGGAAAAAGGATTTTGCAGCATCCGTGCTGACCATTGCCAATGTGGTAGACCCGGAATACCTGATCGTAGAACCGACAGGCGTCGGAAGTCTCGCCCGGATTATAGAAAATCTGCGTCAGATCGAGTACGAGAGAATTCAGCTTCTCTCGCCGGTCACTATTGTGGATGTTTACAGTTACCGCCGCTATATGGCGGAATATCCCGAGCTGTATCAGGATCAGATCCGAAGCGCGGATACGATCATTGTTTCCAAAACAGAAGCATGCCAGGCGGAAGAAAAACAGCGCATCCAGGAATTTCTGCAGGAAATTAATCCGCAGGCAAAAATCATCACGGATTATGCATCCACGATGACACGAGAAGATTACCAGAGCCTGCTGCTGGGCGGCCGGTATGAGAAAAAAGTACAGGATACGCAGAGCGGCGAAAAGATGCCGGAGACCTTCTCCTTCGAAAATATCCGAATGGAGGCACCGGAAACCCTGTGGTGTTTTCTGGAACAGATCATTCGCGGAGCGTTTGGAAATATCATCCGTGCAAAAGGACAGTTCGCAGCCGGAGACCAGTTTCTCCAATTTGATGTCGCCGATCACCGCTACAGCATCACCGGCACAGAACAGAAAAACGCCGGCCAGGCTGTGTTTATCGGAAACGATATGAACGAAGATGCGATCCGGCAGTGTTTTAAGAAATGCGCCGGAAACCAGAAAATGAAATATGCTGCCCGTCATGTATCATAAAGTAAATAGGAAAAAGAGATTGCGGAGTCCTGCCAAAATCAGGGTTTCGCAATTTTGGTTTTTACAGAAAGATTCAACTGAAAAACGAAGGATAGGCAAAAAGCGAAAAATTACGCTAAAATAAACATACAAGTATTCCAAATAAAAGCAAAAGAAAAACTCAAGGGGGATCTGATATGGAGGAACAGAAAAGAAGACGGGAAAGAAAATCAGCGGCATACTGGTTGAGCAAAAGCTCGATTTTATATCCGATCTGTATCTTGTATGTGATGTATGTGAAACAGGTTGAGGTATATATTACAGAATGTTCCGTCCATATTTCGTCGGGGACAATGCCTTTTTGCCTATGCGCTGTGCCTGATTTTGTGGCTGGCCTCACCCATTCGAAGCTACTGCGCAGATGGAACTGCAAATGAAGTTTTATTCTATACATTTCCGCCGAGCATACTGATGCTGTTTTTATTTGCCCAATATTCACTGAAAACTTGTGTTGTTTCTTGCAGTGCTGGATGGGATATTTCTTGTTACGGTTTTAAGAGATTTACATAGAAAAAAAGCGAAAATATTCTCCGAAAAAAATTCTGGAGATTAAAAAGAAGTGACTTAAACGCATTTCTGTTTGTTTCAGTATGCGTGAGTATGGTACCGACTTGTATGATGATATATTGGAAGCTTGAGTCTCCGTCCGGAGTGGCAGAACTTTACGAACGCAAAAAAGGACTATAATCTCGTCCAGAATCAGGAGAACATTTTTCAGGAAAATAAAGAATTTCTGCTGAGCTTAAAGGAGAGCGAATGGAGGCAAAAAACACTGGAAGAAAGAACAATTGCAGCGCAGAAGATGGTACGGCTTGAAACAGAACGACTTGGAATTCCCGAAATTCCGCTGTATGTGAAAGAGACAGGATCATCGAATTGCGTTGCATTATATAATAATGAAGAGAACGAAATATGGTATGCTCCAGAGCATTTAACATCTCAGACAGCAGAAGAAATTTTTTACGGGAATTTGCGAAGAATGTTATCATGGAATGGAGTATTATCTGCTGGAGCGAATGGACTGGAATTCGGAAATGGCGAATACTGCTTATTTTGAAGAAATGAGGAAGTGGAAACTAAATGATAATCGCTACATATCTGGACGCGACGAGGGCGATTCGTTTGAAGCATATCAATCACAGCCGCTGGAAGCATCTGCCAAAAAGTATGCCAGTTCCGAAACAGAGGCACTGATTCATTTTATTGCTGTGTACGGCGATGAATAAAAATCTTTTAGGGGGGGAGGGAGAAAAGGAGCGTCGGGAAAAAATAAAAAAAGTTAGCACTCAACCTCTTGTTATTACAGCGTAGCTTTTGTCTTAGTTTCATAGAGTGCCGTAAATGTGTCTTATTTACAGGCTTTTTACGGGTTTTATGAATTTATCACATTTCATCAAAAAATTCGTCAATATACAAAAAATTTGGTGTCAAAATTGGTGTCAAATAACCTTGATTTGAGATTTTGATGAGCAACACATCAGTATAAAAAAATTGAATATTTTATAGA
>ENA-OQHD01000049-OQHD01000049.1-human-gut-metagenome-genome-assembly--contig:-NODE-49-length-52245-cov-30.541521_pt1 | contig 52245 bp, 39 predicted proteins | sample MGYA00242560_ERZ504711 | MGnify/ENA primary metagenome ERZ504711 (study PRJEB26092, sample SAMD00036198) | human gut metagenome | host: Homo sapiens | study: EMG produced TPA metagenomics assembly of...
TGATGTGGATGCCGTTGCGCTGGGTGAGGATGAACTGCTTCATCTTCGGGTTCCAACGACGGGTCTGGTGGCCGAAGTGCAGGCCTGCCTTCAGCATGTCGCTCATAGTGATCTGAGCCATGGTATTGCTACCTCTTTCTTTGTCGGTTCTTGCCTGGTCATGCGTTCCTGCGTGCAGCCAATGCCTTGCAGGCATCAGCCGACCGACACAGGTCGTCGCGAGCATGACGCGAATTGGTTGCGCACCGGTTGACAATAATTGGGCGGTTTGAAGCACTCGCGGCAGCGCTTCTCACCAAATTGGCGCACAAATATTAAAAATACCATGGGGCCACGTCTTTCTGACGTGGCCCCATGGTTGAATCGTCGTTCGCTGTTTCGATCACTTGCGATGGGTGCGCATGTAACGCATCGCCTCGCGGCGTTCTTCCTTTTCCAGACGATCAAGATAGACGTGACCGTCCAAATGATCAGTCTCGTGCTGCAGCATGCGGCCCATGATGCCATGGCCTTCCAACACTACCGGCTTGCCGTCCAGATCAATGCCCCGCACGCGAGCATAATCGGCGCGACGAGTCTTGTACCACAATCCTGGAACGGAAAGGCAGCCTTCATCGCCATATTGCTCTCCGCTGGTCTCCTCCAACACCGGGTTAAGCACATAGCCGATTTTGCCGTCGATATTGTAGGAAAACGCGCGCAGACTCACACCGATTTGGTTGGCGGACAACCCGGCGCGTCCCGGGTCATCAACGGTATCCAACAAATCCTGCACCAGATGGCGCACCGCGGGCGTGATCTCCTTGATGGGATCGCATGGGGTGCGCAGCACTGGATCAGGTACGACTCGAATCTCACGGATTGCCAAAATTAACGCTCCTCGTTGTTCTTGGTTGCGGAAGGCTCGACGGACGGTGCCGTCTCGTCATCCGGTTCATCGGACTGCTTCTTGATTCTCTCCTGCATGGTATCAAATGCCTGCCGAACCTTCGGGCTGACGGATTCAGAAGCCTGCCGCATGCTTTCCGACGCCTGCTTGACGGTTTCGGTGGTGCGGTCGAGAATCTGGACGGTCTTCGGCAACGGCCTGTTGGAGGGTTTTGGCGCGTAAATCACGTTTTCGATGACGTCTGCGTAGCGCTGCAGCACCTTGGGACGAACAACTTTCAGGCTTGCCGTCAAGGTGCCGTCCTGTTGGTTGAATTCCTCATCGAGAATCTCGAATTTTCGTACGGATTCCGCACGGGAAACGTTCGCGTTGGCCTTTTCGACATACTGCTGCACGAAAGCGCGCACGGCATCGTTTTCCGCTACCTGCTTCATGGACATATCGGCATCAAGACCCTGCTGGGAAAGCCAAGAACGAGTCATATCAGAATCCAGTTCAATCAAAGCGCTGATGAACGGCTTGCCATCGCCAATGACCACAGCATGGGACACGATAGGACAGGTGTCGATGATGTCCTCCATCGGGGCGGGGCTGACGTTCTTGCCTCCGGCTGTGATGATGATGTCCTTCTTGCGGCCGGTGATATACACGAATCCATCATCGTCGATGGCCCCCAGATCGCCGGTCCTCAGCCAACCATCAGGCATTTTGACTTCAGCGGTCTTCTCAGGATTCTTGTAGTAGCCAAGAAAAACATTGGGGCCCATGACCTGCAGCTCGCCATCATCATCGGTGCGCACACCCATACCCGGCCCGGGCTTACCAACGGAACCGACGCGATTCGCATTTTGCCAGTTGACGATCATCGGAGCCGCGGTTTCCGTCATACCGTACCCCTGAATGAACGTGATGCCATCCATGCCATTGAAGAAGTGGGCAAGGTCGACGTTCAGCGGGGCGCCGCCGCATGCCAGATATTTCAGGTTCGGACCAAGCGCAGAACGAATGGACTTGCCGACGACGGACATGAAGAAGGAATGCTCGGCTCGGGCCACCATCGAATGATGTCCCCCGTCCTGCTCGTCCTTGGACCATTGCACGAAATGATCGAACGCCTTGGCGAAGACCCTGCCGCGAATACCCGCACCGGCCTTCTGCGAGGCAGCGTTGTACACTTTTTCGAACACACGTGGCACGCCAAGCAAATACGTCGGTTTGAAACTGCGCAGATCGGCGAGCAGATGCTTGGCTCCAGGCAGATAGCCGACCACGCCTTGTCCGCCAATCGCCACGTATTGGATATAGCGGGCGAAGCAGTGCGCCAACGGCAGGAACAGCATCAACCTGTTGGGCTGATACAGCATCTCGTCAAGAATGATGTAGCCATTGAGCACGATATGCGTGAAGTTGCGATGGGACAGCATCGCACCCTTCGGACGTCCCGTGGAGCCCGATGTGTAAACGATGGTGAGCATGTCGTCCGCCTTGATCCGGGCAATGACCTGATCAAGGGTATCGTCATCGACGCCCTCTCCGAAATCGGCGACTGCGTCAAGACCGTCCGCTTTGAAATTGAACACGTAACGCAGCCCTTCATGCATGTCACGAATCTGTTCGAGCGTCTGCGTGTGGACGGAATCTCCAGCGAAGGCAATAACCGGCTCCACCTCTTCCACGATGGAAGCGGCCTGCTTGGCCGAATCGGTTTCATAAATCGGAACGCTTACCGCGCCGATGGCCGCGCATGCGAAATCGACCACACCCCACTCGTAACAGGTGGGAGAGTAAATGACCACCATGCTTCCGGCCTTGACTCCAAGACCGATAAGGCCCTTCGCCACGGCGCGCACACGAGCGAGCATCTGGCCTGCCGTCACATCATGCCATTGCCGAGTCTCATCATCCTGCCATTGTGCGATAAGATCATCCGGATTCTTCTGCGCACGACGCGACAGCAACGCATATACCGTGTCATCATCCGTGGTGCTGTAGGCCGGCTCTGGTACAAATTCTCTCAACATGGTTCTCTATAGTAGTTCCCGTATGCTTAAGGCACGCTGAAAACCCTTGGCATCGACTGCGAACATCGACGCCAAGGGCTTTTGCAGATTCCTACCGTATCATCGCATCAATGCGATCACCCGAAATCAGCCAAGACGCACTTCCACGTGGAGCCTTTGAGCCTGAATGCGGTGTTGCATCTCAACCGCGTTTCGCCGATGTTGAGCAAAGCCGCACATTCGAATTTCGTGGTCGAAGTCAACCAGCCGTTAATGGCGGACACGTTGATGGGAAGCAGACCAATCTTGGCATATAGATTTGCGTCTTCCTTCATACAATGGCCTATTATGGAAGCTGCGATTTTAAGCCTACGCATACAGTCCTCCGTTAGAATACGCTCTACATGCGCCGGCTTTTGCCGACCACGGAAGATGTCGATGGCATCGCACGACATGCGCGCGCCCAATAACGCCAAGGAATAGGCTTGCTTCGCGTCCCACGGTGTGGAATCGGACCGGATAACATGGAAGGGCACCCGCATGCCGGATAGTTGTGTTTCCAAAAACCCATCATATGAAGGAAGCTTCTCGACGGATTTTCCTATGCACTGCAGCCATTGGCCATTGTTTTCCGCTTCTTTAAGACCGACATACGAATCAGGGTCTGACGGTGGGATTTCGTCAGGCTCATTGCCTTCTATCTCCTTGTCGTCTTCCGGCTCCCGCTCAGAGCCGGACTGCCATTCCGGAGGTGAAACGCCATCGTCAGATAAGTCGTCCATTGCCATGGATCCCTCATTTCTTTACCTATTTAATGTCATCCAACTCTCTTCACTGAGAAGGACCAAAAACATTAATACATAAAGACAATCCCCCCGTCAAGTCGACGGAGGGATTGTGGATAACTTTTTTTATCCACAGGACGAAGCTATCTGATCAGTGGCTCGAAGCGACCGTAACCGGACAACGTTGGAAGCTCTTCAAATCGATATAACCGGTCGTGGCCATGGCTCTGCGAAGCGCCCCAACAAAATTGGTGGTTCCGTCGGCGTTATGGCTCGGGCCGAACATGACCTCCTGCAAGGAACCTACGGTGCCCACGTTAGTGCGGAATCCGCGCGGCAACGTCTGGTGGCGGGCCTCGGCGCCCCAATGCATGCCTTTGCCAGGAGCCTCGGAGGCGCGTGCCAGAGGCGAGCCCAGCATCACCGCATCGGCGCCCAGCGCGAATGCCTTGACGAAGCTGCCGGAATCACCCATACCGCCGTCGGCAATCACCTGCACATAGCGTCCGCCCGATTCGTCCATGTAATCGCGGCGGGCCTCGGCGACATCGGCGATGGCTGTGGCCATCGGCGCGTGCACTCCAATCGTGTTGCGGTTGGCGGATACCGCACCGCCACCGAAGCCGACAAGCACGCCAGCGGCTCCCGTGCGCATCAAATGCAACGCAGCCGTGTAGTTGGCCGCGCCGCCAACAATGACGGGGACATCCAGGTCATAGATGAATTTCTTAAGGTTCAGGGGCTCATGGTCCTTGGAGACATGCTCCGCCGACACCACGGTGCCACGAATGACAAACAGATCGACACCGGCCTCAAGCACGGTGGAATAATAATCCTGCGTACGCTGCGGAGACAGCGCGCCGGCTACGGTGACGCCGGCATCACGAATCTCATGCAGACGTTCGACGATGAGTTCCGGCTTGATCGGCTCAGCGTAAATCTGCTGGATGCGTTCGGTGGCCTTGTCCGCAGGCAGCTGCGCGATTTCGTCCAGCAGCGGCTGGGGATCGTCATAGCGGGTCCACAATCCTTCTAGGTCAAGCACGCCAAGCGCGCCCATCTTGCCCATGGCGATGGCCGTGGCCGGGCTGGTCACGGAATCCATCGGGGCGCCGATGACCGGCACGTCGAATTCATAGGCGTCGACCTGCCAAGAGGTGGACACATCCTGAGGATCACGGGTACGACGGGAGGGAACGATGGAGACATCGTCCAGCGAATAGGCCAGACGGCCCTTCTTGCCCAAACCGATTTCAATTTCCTGAGACATGGTTTCAAGGCTAATGCTCAGCTATGACAGTGCCTTCGCGCGTGTCCCCACGGTTTTGGACATTTCCATACGGAATTAACACACGTGTAATAAGACGGAACCCATCACCTTCAATTCCGACAGGGAGGACAAACCATGGCCAAAATCAAGGTCGAAGGCAAAGTCGTCGAACTCGACGGCGACGAGATGACCCGTGTCATCTGGAAAGACATCAAGAACCGTCTGATCCTGCCGTACCTCGACGTGGATTTGGATTATTACGATCTGGGCATCGAAAACCGCGACGCCACCGACGATCAGGTGACCGTCGACGCGGCGAAGGCCATCCAGCGCGAACATGTCGGCGTCAAATGCGCCACCATCACCCCGGACGAGGCGCGCGTCAAGGAGTTCGGCCTCAAGAAGATGTGGAAGTCCCCCAATGGTACCATCCGCAACATTCTCGGCGGCACCATCTTCCGCGAGCCGATCGTCATGAGCAATGTGCCTCGCCTGGTCCCGGGATGGACCAAGCCGATCGTCGTGGCACGTCACGCCTTCGGAGACCAGTACAAAGCCACTGATTTCAAGGTCCCGGGAGCCGGCACCCTCACCGTAACCTTCACTCCGGAAGACGGCTCCGAGCCGATTGAGCACGTCATTTACAATTATGGCCCTGACGGCGGAGTTGCCCAGGTGCAATACAACGTGAACGATTCCATCCGAGGTTTCGCACGCGCCTGCTTCAACTATGGTCTGATGCGCGGCTATCCGGTGTACCTGTCCACCAAGAACACGATTCTCAAGGCGTACGACGGCCAGTTCAAGGATACGTTCGCCGAGGTGTTCGAAAACGAATACAAGGACAAGTACGAGGCGGCTGGCCTGACCTACGAGCACCGACTCATTGATGACATGGTGGCAAGCTCCCTCAAGTGGCATGGCGGCTATATCTGGGCTTGCAAGAACTACGATGGCGACGTGCAGTCGGATTCCGTCGCACAGGGATTCGGCTCCCTTGGCCTAATGACCTCCGTGCTGATGACTCCCGACGGGCAGACCGTCGAAGCCGAAGCCGCGCACGGCACCGTGACCCGCCATTATCGCCGTTGGCAGAAGGGTGAAAAGACCTCGACCAATCCGATCGCCTCCATCTTCGCATGGACCGGCGGTCTGAAGCATCGCGCCGACCTTGACAACACTCCGGAAGTCAAGCATTTCGCCGAAACTTTGGAGAAAGTCATCATCTCCACCGTCGAAGGCGGACAGATGACCAAGGATCTGGCCATGCTCATCGGACCGGACCAGCCTTGGCTCGATACCGAGGGTTTCATGAACGCCCTCGACGAGAATCTGGCAAAGGCTCTGGCAGAGTAATCTATCTGAGCTGTCGAAAGCCCGTATGCGCAATCACACACGCGTACGGGCTTTTTGACGTCCGGATATTACAATCGATGGTCAGTATAAGGAACGTCTATTCTTCAGCAAAGGACATGGCATGATTCTGCATCGCACAATCCCGGCGAAACGTCTGCTCGCTCTGCTGGCATCGGTCTGCATGGCAACAGCCATGGGGGCCTGCTCGCCCAACGGTGATTCGCAATCGCAGCAACAGCCGTCATCACAATCCAGCGCAACAGCCGATGCCGGCAATGTGGCGATTTTCGCTCCGACAGACAGCATCACCATCTCTCAACAGACGCCATTGAGCAAATGGGAAAAACTCGTTCCCGAAATCGTGTCCTCGTTGAAACGGACCGGTGTCAAAAGCGGCGACATCACCGTGAAAACCGCTTCGAACCTCGACAAACAAAGTCAAAGCGTCCAAGACTATGTGGTGAATCACATCAACGGAACCGAGCATTCGTCCACGAAAGCCAAAACCACCTTGATGGTGGCGCCTGTCGCCGAGATGCCGGAATCCGACAGGCAATACGGCGACTATGCACGGCATGATATCACGTGGAACTCCGACGCGTCGGATGAGGACGAACAGGATTATGCGCAATCAGCGCAACGGCTGGTTTCGGCGTTGCAGCTTGCGCAGAATGAAGGAATGAAGGTCGTTCTGATCTCCAATACGCTTCAAGGGTATGCGCCGGACGTGTACGTGCCGATGACCACGGCCGAGCAGATTGGAGAACTGCAAGCCAAAGAGCTCGTCAACAAGCTCGAGCTCGACAAGGCATCGTCCGATGCCCCCAAGCAAATCGAGGCACTACTCCCCTACGACGCGGCCGACGGACATGATGCCAAAACGGACACGTCCTTCGCCCAGAACATGTTCAAAGGCATCTGGAAAGTGCTCGAACCGTATTTCAAGGACGGCAAAGCGGCATCTCCTTCCGAGACGCTCACCGCTTCGACCACCAAGGATGACTGGCGGTCCGTGGCATTCGATTCGTCAAAAGCCGAACAAATCAAATCGGTGCTTGCCGAACGTCTCGACGCGGACAAGGACGATTCGCACCCTGTCCACCTTGATGGCGTCATCTCCTGCAACGACTATGTGGCGAAGAACATCGCCGACGAGTTGGACAAACTCGGCTACACAGGTTCCTCAGCCGATATCAACCCTTCCATCTCAATTTCCGGCATCGTGGACAGCATCACGGGCGAAAAAAGACCTGAAACGGCAGGCAGTGCCTGACCCTGCGAAGACGTCGTCATCGGATGACGACAGCGATTCCGATAACAAGGAAAACGCAAAATGGCCGATCATCACCGGCTATGGGGCCTATATCAGTTCCATGCCGAACATCGTCAACGGCAAGCAATGGATGACCGCCATGGAGAACCGCAAGGCGTTGGCCGATGACATCGCGCAGACATGCGTGCGACTGAACACTTCGGGCAAACTTTCCAAACTCGGTTTCATCCGTTCCGCAACGGTCGAGGGGAAGAAAATTACGACCATCCATGAGGAGACATTGGCGATCAGCGCCGACAATCTCAAGAAAACGCTGATTGAACCCGGCTACATTTCGCTGGCGGATGCGGGCCTATGATTCTTCCGGGATTCTTCGGATATGGTGGGGGCCGGTGGCATCACTCGGATGTCACCGGCCCCCACCATATTTCGAACATCATTCGGCGTGAGCCGCCGGCTTCCTCGGCACGTAGATGACCTTGTCGATCAACGTCCGGTAATGTTCAACCACTGCCTGCCTGCGGGCCTTCATGCTCGGCGTGACCAAACCGTTCTCCTCAGTGAACTCGTCGGGAACGATTTCGAACTTGCGGATTGATTCGGCACGTGAGGCGAGCTCATTGGCTTTGTTGACGGCACGCTCCACTTCCGCACGCACAATGGGGTTCTTCGAGGCTTCATCCAAATCAGCGACCTGTTCCGCTCCCTTGGATTCCAGCCATAGGTTCGTCTCCGCCAAATCAAGGGAGATGATTGCGGCGATGAATGGCTTGCGATCGCCGATCATGACGCATTGGCTCACCACCGGCGAAGTCATGATGGATGCTTCCATCTCGCATGGGGAGACGTTCTTGCCGCCTGCGGTGATGATGAGATCCTTCTTACGCCCGACGATGGAAACGAAGCCGTCATCATCAATGGAGCCGAGATCACCGGTATGCAGCCATCCATCGACAATTTGCTGCTTGGTAACGTCAGGATTGTTGTGGTATCCGGCGCATACGGCAGGGCTCTTTATGCACAGCTCCCCTTCTTCGTCGACCCCCATGGTCACGCCTTGCAGAGGCAAGCCGATGGTGCCGATCTTGTAGCCTTCGGTCGGATTGACGCTCGAGGGGGCGCACGTTTCGGTCATGCCGTATCCTTCCAATAGCGGCAGACCGACACCGTTGAAGAAATGCGCGATAGAGGAATCAAGCGGCGCTCCGCCGGAGACCGCATACTCGACGTGGCCGCCGAACACTTCCATGATTGACGAATACACCAGCTTGTTGTACAGGGCATGTTTTGCGTTCAGCGCGAGTGGAATGCTCCCACCGGACTGCTGAGCATGCGACCAATCGTATGCCGTCTGGGTGGCGTCAGCGAAAACACGTCCCTTGAAACCGGCTCCGGCCTTCTGCGAGGCCGCATTGTAGATCTTTTCGAAAATCCGCGGCACGGCGAGGATGAACGTCGGTTTGAACGCCTTGAAATCGGCGAGAATGGTCTTCAGATTGCTGGACAGACCGAGTGAAACGTTTCCGGCAAAGCAGAAGAACTGCATGTATCGGGCGAATACATGGGCGAGCGGCAGGAACAGCAGCAGTCGACGATTCGGTTTCATGGCGATGTCCGGCATGGAGTTGACGCCGGAATAGGTGATGAACACGAAATTGGCATGCGTCAGTTCAACGCCCTTCGGGGTGCCAGTGGATCCCGACGTATATACGATGGTGGCTAGATCGGAGCCTTTGACCGTTTGTTCACGTTCAAGGAATTCGGCGTCGGAGACCGCGCGGCCGTATTCGATGATCGTGTCAATTGCACCAAGTCCGATGACGTACACGTCGCCAAGATCCGGGCACTGATCACGGACGGATTCGATTTTGTCGCGCTGGAAATCATCCTCAGCGAACGCCATCTTGACATTGGCATCATTGAAAATCATCTTCACCTGCGCCGGCGAATTCGTTTCATAGACCGGAACGGTAAGGGCGCCGATGGACATGATGGCCACATCAAGCGCGGTCCACTGCCAGCAGGTATGCGCGATAATGGATACCGAATCTCCAGGCATTACGCCACGAGCGATAAGTCCTTTGGCGAGGGCGACGACCTTGTTTTTGAACTCCGCAGCGGTGAACGCCGCCCATTCGCCCTGAGCGTTCTTGTATTCGACAAGATTGTCGTCAGGAGTGCGTTCCACACGCTCCTCAAGTACTGAGAAGATGTTTTTGTCCGAGTCAATTCCCTGTTCCAAAGGGCGCGTGTATTCCTTGATCATAAGCTTCTCGCTCCTCGAAATCTAATGTACAGACAGCATTATAGCCGGAATACCGCACTTTTTCTTTAAGGCCACGACCCCAGGACAACGACAACACCCGTGGATATGGCCGTTACAACGGTTTCAGTTCAACCCGCATCGACCTCACTCTGCCCGACGGATCCGCATAATCACGTCCTCCGCTCTTGAGGCCCCAATGCAGGCATCCATCGGCGCAATGTTCCGAGCCACCTTCAACACGAGCGAAACGCTCCCCCTTGGCGATGACGGCCCCGACCGGTCGCGTAGTGACCGCGGGTTCAAACGTCGACGTCAGGCTTCCCGTTTCCGCACCGTGGCGAAGCGTTACCACGGATTTGCCCGCCACTTTGCCACTGAAGGCGACCACACCATCCGCGGGCGCGATGATGGCGTCTTGCGGCCGTGCACGCAAATCCAAACCGCGATGCCCAGGCAACCATTGTTTAGCCGGCGCATCATATTCGCCGATTACTTGCGCGTGCTCCAAAGGCCACTGCATTGATGTGCGGCATGCCGCTTGTGCGACTTCATGCGCCACGTCATCAGCCGATTGCGCGTATGCCGACGCCGTAGGTTGCGCGCAGCATATCGTGAACGCGATATTCGCCAATACGCATACGGCCATCGCCGCGGCGCACCGGTGCCGGTTGCGCTTGTCAATGTCATCGGACATCTTATTGTGTCGAACACGACGACGGTATTCCCATTTGTTCATGAGGCCTCCTGTGGTCCGCGTCTCTATCGGGGAATCGATATCATGGCACGTTCGAAGACCGCCCGTCGACTTGGAACGACCTTGTGGTCGGAGAACAACACTTATCCACAGATGCCGGGCGTGTCGCGCCATGACATGCCAAAACGCCACCGAACGTGGCATACGATGGGACGCATGAGTGACAACACTACGCAACGCAAGGCATTGCAGCAGTTGGAGAGCGAGCCGTCCGAGGAACGCATCGCCTACTACCGCAAGCCATTCATGGTGCTATGGGCCGCCATTCAGGAGGCTTCAAGCGAGCTGCAGGACGATTACACGCTTTCACCCGAATTGTCCCAGTTATGGGTTGGCGAGCAAATACGGCAGGTTTCGGATTCGCTAGTGGATCGGCTCGCGGAAATCGCCGTGGCGCATGGCGAGTCAAAATCGAATGTGGCACGTGCGGCCAACGCAAGTCCCGACAACGTCATACGTCGCTTCCCTCGACTCAAGGCTGATGCGGCACACGACCGCACACTCATTGACGACGTGCTCGATTCGTTGGAATAGCAGCGAAAAGTTCTTATGGAAACAAAAAAGCCCTTGGAAAACCAAGGGCTAAAAAGCTCCTGCGACTGGGCTTGAACCAGTGACCGTTCGATTAACAGTCGAATGCTCTGCCAACTGAGCTACGCAGGAATATGTTCCGGAGTACCCGAAACTGCGCTCCTGCGACTGGGCTTGAACCAGTGACCGTCCGATTAACAGTCGGATGCTCTGCCAACTGAGCTACGCAGGAATATTCCCACCGGAAGACTTAGCTTCCGTGCACAAGTCACATATATTACACGAATCAGCCATTTACGCAAATCATACGTATCACAGCGTGTCGCAACGTCACCATTCAAGCTCTTCGATATCCATCGGATGCTCGTTGACCTCAATCGATGACACACGTCCATCATGCATGCGAATTACACGGTCCGCAATCGGCGCAATCGCAGAATTATGCGTCACGATCACCACTGTCGCGCTCTTCTTGCGGCTCATGTCCTGCAGAATGCGGAGCACTTGCTTGCCGGTGTTGTAGTCAAGCGCGCCGGTCGGTTCGTCACACAGCAGAATCTTCGGATTCTTCGCCACCGCTCGAGCGATCGCCACACGCTGCTGCTCGCCGCCCGACAACTGCGCGGGAAAATTGTCGACGCGGTCCGCAAGCCCTACGTCGGCGAGCGCCTGTCGGGCGTCTTGTGCGTCGGGAACGATTTGTGAGGCGAGTTCTACGTTTTCGCGTGCGGTGAGGTTGGCGACGAGGTTGTAGAACTGGAATACGAAGCCGATGTCGGTGCGGCGGTATGCGGTGAGTTGTTTGGGTGTGTAGTTGGAGATGTCTTTGCCGTCGATGATTACTTGTCCTGAGGTGTTGGCGTCCATGCCTCCTAGGATGTTGAGCACTGTTGATTTGCCTGCGCCGGATGCGCCGAGGATGATGGCGAGTTCGCCTTGTTCGATGGTGAAGGAGACGTTGTCGTTGGCGGTGATGGTGGTGGATCCCATGTGGTAGAGCTTGGTGCTGTTTTTCATTTCGATGTATGCCATGTTCCGCTCCGTTTTCTTGTTTGGCGTCCATGCCGTTTTTGTTTGTTGTTTTTAATATACGACTAAAGTGGTGTTTGTGGTTCCACGCCGAGGGAAAGGATTTTCCATGGATGTCTCCGATGATGCCGACCGTTTGCAGACGTTGTTGTATAGTTCCTATTCCGCCGATGTTGTCCGGCAGTTGGAGCGTCCTTTGTTGGATGATGGTGTGCCGTTGATGCGTATGGCTGCTTCTGCGGTGGCTCGTGTGACGTTGTCGTTGCTTGATGATGAGGATTTGGATGTTGAGGATGCGCGGGTCACGGTGTTGGCTGGCGCTGGGGACAATGGTGGCGATGGCTTGTATGCGGGGGCTGAGTTGGCGCGTGAGGGTGCGCAGGTTACCGCGGTTGCTGTTGGCCGTTCGTTGCATGAGGATGCGTTTAGGGCGTTTGTTCGTGCGGGTGGGCGTGTGTTGGTGTTGGATCCGGCGGCTGATATTTCTGGGTGCACGTCTGGTTTTTCCGCGGGTGAGGCTGGTGAGCGGCTGCAGGCTGCGGTCGAGTGTGCGCGGGGTGCGCATGTGGTGCTTGATGCTATGACGGGGATTGGCGTGGTCGGCGCGTTGCGTGGTGTCGCTGGCACGTTGGCTTCGTCTTTGGGTATGGATGGCGTGTTGCCGGACAAGCCTGCGTTGCCGAACAATGACCCTTCCGCTGATTTGCCGTTGGTGGTGGCCGTCGATGCGCCGTCGGGTGTGGGTGTTGATGATGGTTCGTTGCCGGGGCCGTATATTCCTGCGGATGTGACGGTGACGTTCGGTGCGATGAAGCCGTGTGCGATGGTGCCGCCGGCTTCGTATGCTTGCGGACGGATCACGTTGGTCGATTTCGGTTTCGATGTCGATGATGCTGTTCCGTTTGCCGAGATGACGGATGGCGATTTTGTGGCGGATTCGGTTCGTCTTCCGTCTCTTGCGGATGGCAAGTATTCGCGTGGAGTGGTTGGTTTGGTGACTGGTTCGGCGCGGTATCCGGGTGCTGCCGTGTTGTCGGCGAGTGCCGCGGCGTGCGCGAATGTGGGCATGGTGCGTTATCTGGGGCCACAGCGTGTGCAGGATATGATATTGACCGTGTTGCCGGAGGCTGTGTTGGGCAAGGGTCGGGTGCAGTCGTGGGTGGTTGGATCCGGTGTGCCCGCCGAGGGTGACGTTGCTTCCGGTGATGACATGCAGCGTGCGACCATTGCCGCGCTGCTGGATCATTACGCGTTGGAGGATGGCGATGGCTCGCGGAACGAGCGGGCGGAGGGCATGCCTCCCATTGTGGTTGATGCCGGCGCGTTGGATTTGCTGCCGTGCCATGTTGTGCCGCAGGTCGTTATCACTCCGCATGCCGGCGAATTGGCCGCATTGCTGAATCGGTTGGATGCCGATATGGCTGATGTTGTTTCCAGGCAGTGGGTGGAGGCCCGGCCATTGCGGGCGGCGTTGCGCGCGCATGAGCTTACGGGGGCCACGGTGCTGCTTAAGGGCGCGGTCACCATTGTGGTTGGAGCTGATGGAGATGGGAACACGCGGATCATCCTGTCCGGGCGCGCGCCTGCCTGGATGGCCACCGCCGGTTCGGGCGATGTGTTGGCCGGCGTGTTGGGCGCGTTGCTGGCGCAGCAGGACGACATGCTGTCCGACGATCCGGCTTTGGTTCCGGAGGTCGCCGCGGCCGCCGCGTATATGCATGGGCTTGCCGGCGCGATGGCCAGCGGGTCGGAGCAGCGCGGATGGCATCGTCCGCATCTGTATGGGCATGCGGGCAAGACTCCGGCGAGCGTGATCGGGCATCCGATTGTTGCCGGTGATGTCGTCGCGGCTGTTCCCCGGGCTTTTGGCGAGCTGCTCCGCTGACCGTTTCGTGGAGGGTCATTCCACTGATTTCAGTGCTTCGAGCATGTCCACCGTTTCGAGCTGGCGGTATACGATCCAGCCGAGCACGGATAGTGCCACGGCCACGACGATGGCCGGGGGCCGCCAATGCGATCCAGCTGATGGCGGGGTCGAACATGACTTCGTCGGGTGGCACTTCGGTGATGATGTATCGGTGCAGCCATTCGCCGAAGCCGTATCCGGCGAGTATGCCCAGCAGTGACAGCAGGATCGTTTCGCGGTAGATGTACATCGTGGTCTCGCTGGTGTGGAAGCCGAGCACTTTGATCGTGGATAGCTCGCGTATGCGTTCCGACACGTTGAGGTTGGTCAGGTTGTAGAGGATCACCACGGCCAGCAGCACGGCCACGAGAATCAGCACTTCCATGATCTGGTTGAGCGATCCCACGATTGTGGACACCATGTTCTTCTGCGTCGTGTTCTGCACGACGCCGCGCACGGCGGCCAGTTTCATGAATTTGGCGCCTTGGCGTTCCGTGTTGGCGTTGCTGTGGTCTTTCAGTCTGACCATGTATGCGTTTGTGCTGTACTGGTCGCCGAACACGTGTTCGTAGCATTGCGCGTTCATGAATATGAAATGGCCGATGTACATTTCGCTGATGCCGGCGACTTTGATGGTGCGTTGCGCGCCGTTTTCGTCGTTTACCGTGAAGGTGTCGCCGACCGAGACGTTGAGCATTTCGGCGAGCCGTTCGGAGATTACCGCGCCATTGTTGACCAGTATCTGTGGTTGGTGTGTTTTGCGGTCGCGTAATGTCAGGTATTCGTTGAAGTTGTATGCGTCGTCGGTGGCCAGCAGGGTGATCGACTGCTTATCGTTCTCCTTGCCTGCGGTTTTCGACAGTTCCTCGTAGCGCACCGCTGTCGAGGATTGGACGGTTTTGCCCTTCAGCGTCGTGGCGATTTCCTCGCGTTGCGCGCTGTTGGTGTCGGATTCCTCGGCGACGATCAGGTCGTAGTGGATGAGTTCCTCGAACTGTCGGTTTCCTATCTGTCCGATCGAGGATTGAACGGCGAGGCCGGCCGTCAGCAGGGATACCGCTCCGCATACGCCGAAGATCGTCATGAACATGCGTGTTTTGTATCGGAAGATGTTACGGGCGGTCACTTTGTGTGTGAAATTCAGACGGTTCCATAGTGGTGGGAAATGTTCCAAAAGAATTTTCGAGCCTTTGGCCGGCGGCTTGGGCAGCAGTAGGCTCGCCGGTTTTTCGCGCAGTTCCTTGGACGCGGCCAGCCATGCCGGCACGACGGCGCTTATCCATGCAAGTGCGAATGCGGCCATGGTGATCCAGGGGTGGAATTTGAGCATGATGTCCGGCATGGTGAATCCCGCGCTGTATGCGTGGGCGACGATAAGCGGCAGCAGCGTGTGGCCGGCGAGCACGCCGATGCATGTGCCCAGGGTGGATGCGGCGAATCCGTATACGGTGAATTTGAGCATCACATCCGCGTTGCCGTAGCCGAGCGCCTTCAACGTTCCGGAATTGGTGCGTTCCTCGTCCACCATGCGTCCCATGGTGCTGAAGGTGACGAGCGCCGCGACGAAGTAGAGGAAGATCGGGAAGATGTCCGCCAGTTTCGCCACGATGCCTTCGATGACCATGTACACGCAGTAGCCTTGCGAGGTCAGGCCTTCGCGGCGGCCGCTGACGGAATAGGCCGGGACGGTGAGATTGTCGATCTTCTCCTCGGCGAGGGTTATCTGCCGTTCGGCTTCGGATATCTTGCGTTCGGCTTCGGGCTTCTGCGCGTTGAATTCGGCGAGTTTGCTCTGGTATTCCGTTTCGGCCTTGTCGATGTCCCTCTGGCCTTGGATAAGCTGCGTGACGCCGTCTGCGACTTGCTTGCCGGCCTGCGACACCGCTTTGCCGAGCTCGTTTTGTTTTTCGGCTATCTGTTTGGATGCCTGTGCGAGATTGTCCGCATTGCTCCGATACGCCTGCGAACCTTGGTCGAGCCGCGCTACGGCGTTCTGGTATTGTTGCAGTCCCGCATTGTAGGCGTTCAGCTGTCTGTTGTATTCGGCGCAGGCTTCGTTGTACTGGTTGATCGCCATGTCGTATTTGCCGCGTATTTGTTCGTAGAGTTTGCCGGTGATGCCGGTCTGTTCCCATTTGCCGAGCGTCGCGCCGACTTTGTCGAGCACGGTTTTGCTTGTTTCGAGTTGTTCTCGCGCCGCGTCCAGCTGCGTTTTGCCGTTCGCCAGCTGGTTCCATGAATCGGAGAGCTGGTTCTGTCCTTGAGCCAGTTGCGTCCGTGCCGCCTGCAGTTGCGTCTGTCCGGAGGCGACCGACGCGTTGGCCGAGGCCAGTTGCGCTTGCGCCGTGGCCAGCTGGGCCGCGGCCGCCAAGTCCCACATCGACCAGCGTCTGCACTGGATCGGCCGCGTTCTTGACGAGTTCGGAGGCGAGTTCCACGTTCTCCTTGGCGGTGAGGTTGGCCACCAGATTGTAGAACTGAAACACGAATCCGATGTTGTTGCGCCGGTAATCGGTCAGTTGCTTCGCGTTGAAGTCCGAGATGTCGACGCCGTCGATGATGACCTTGCCTTCGGAATTCGTGTCCATGCCGCCCAGGATGTTGAGCACCGTCGATTTGCCGGCTCCGGATGATCCCAGAATGATCGCAAGCTCGCCGCGTTCGATGCCGAAACTCACATCGTTGTTGGCGGTGATTGTGATGTCGCCCATATGGTAGCGCTTGAAGCTGTGCACCATTTCGATATATGCCATCGTCGGCCCCTTCCTAATGCTTTCCACTAGGACACCCGTCTATTCAGACAACATGTTGATTTAATTTCGGATTGATTGTATGTTCGAAATGGTCGGCATGACAATCATCACAATCTCCGAAAACGTCTAGATTAGCCTTTTTCAAAAACCCAAGCGAGCCTTTCCGCCCCAATGACTTTCAGGAAACGCCGCACGCGAAGACGAAAACGTCCTTCACGAACATGGGTACGGTACACTGGCGGAAGACAGACGCACGCTACAAGAAGGGTTTCCCGATGACCGTTGCAGTTCCGACCATCACCGACGTCGTTTTCGATTTCTGCGGAGTGTTGCTGGATTGGCGGACACGGGCATGCCTTGAAGGCAGATTCGACGACGCGACCGTCGACCGCATCTGCGCCGACGACGACCCCTGCGGCTTCTTCGGATACGAGGACCGTATGGACGCCGGGGAGGACTTCGATTCGATATGGCCCGATGTGGTGGCCGAGCAGGGAGAACGCGTCGCCGGGATCTTCCGTTATTACATCGCGCATTACGACGACGCGCTGCCACGCATGCTGCCCGGCATGGAGCGGCTGCTGCGCGATCTGAAGGCGGCCGGCTATGGCGTGTGGGGATTGACGAATTGGTCCCATGAGACGTTCCATTTCGCATTCGAGAAGTTCCCGCAGCTTGCCGAACTGCTGCAGGGCACCGTCGTCTCCGGCGTGGAGAAGATGCACAAGCCGAACGCCGACATCTACGAACTGGCGATGAGCCGTTTCGGCCTAAGCCCCGAGAGCAGCGTGTTCCTCGACGACACCGCGAAGAACGTCGCCGGGGCGCGGTCGGCCGGCATGCACGCCTTCCGTTTCGTCGACGCCGACCAGGCGCGCAGGGACCTGGAATCCTTGGGCGTGCGCGTGTGAGCGCGGCGGACGTACGCCTGCGTCCCGCGGAACGGGCCTCGGCCATGCGCCCATATCATCGTCCGCTGTAGGCCGCACATCCACCGACCGCGTGTCCACTATGCAAAACGAAGCGCTATAAATCGTCGTTTCGTAAAGCGACGCTGGTATAAATGGGCGTTATGACCCTCCTTCAGCTGAAATACATCGTCAAAATAGTGGAATGCGGCTCCATGAACGAGGCCTCGCACGAGCTGTACGTATCCCAGCCCGCGTTGAGCTCCTCGGTGAAGGAGCTTGAGAACGAGCTCGGCATCGAGATCTTCACCCGTTCCTCCCAAGGCATCGCGTTGACCGTGGACGGCGCGGAATTCCTCACCTACGCGCGTCAGGTCCTCGATCAGGCGTCACTGCTGGAGGAACGGTACAAGAACGCGAAACCCCGCAAACAGCTGTGCTCCGTGTCCACGCAGCATTACATGTTCGCCGTGGAGGCGTTCGTGGAGATGATCGACTCCACCAAGTCCGACGAATACGAGTTCACCATCCGCGAGACCCGCACGAAGGACATCATCAACCAGGTGGCGAACATGCTTTCGGAGATCGGCATCATCTACCTGTCCGACTTCAACAAGGACGTGATCGGCAAGCTGCTGCGCGAGAAGCATCTCGAGTTCCATCCGCTGTTCCGCGCGCCGTTGCACGTGTTCATCTCGCGCGACAATCCGCTGGCCGGCAAGAAGAAGGTCACCATGGACGATCTGAAGCCGTTCCCGTTCATCCAATACGAGCAGGGCGAGGAAGGCAGCTTCTTCTTCGCGGAGGAGGCCGTCTGGCCGGAGTACTCCCCCAAGCAGATCAACGTGACCGACCGCGCCACGATTCTGAACTTCATCATCGGCCTGAACGGCTACACGGTGTGCACCGGCATCGACAACGGCGATCTCAACAACGAGAAGATCGTCACCGTGCCGCTCGACACCGATGAGACGATGCTTGTCGGATGGATCACCAATGAGCGCGCGAAGCTGTCCAAGGCCGCCGAAACGTACTTGGAGAAGCTCAAGTCGGTGGTCGCCAGCCACGGCTACACGCTCATCGACTGACCCCGGAACAGAGGAACCACAACGAAAAGGCACTGTACTGCCCGAAAGCAGCACAGTGCCTTTCTGTCATATCCGAGACGACTATGACAGCCGATGAGCGCGGTTCAGCGCGAACGCCGCAGTCAGGCGCCGTACTGTTCCAGGTACGCGTCGGCGGCGGCCTTGATCTCCGGTGTGACGTACGGGGTGCCGTCGGCGTTCTGGATGTGCTGGCCGGCTTCGAAGATCTCCTTCACGTTGGCGATGGCGAACACCGGGAAGCCGAATTCGGCTTCGACGGCCTTCACCGCGGACGTGTCGGAATCCTTGGTCTTCTCCATGCGGTCCACGCTCAGTACCAGGCCGATGACCTCGACGTTCGCCTCGGCCTTGAGCTTCGGGATGACCTCGCGCACAGCGGTGCCGGCGGTCATCACGTCGTCGACGAGCAGGACCTTCATGCCGTCCGCAAGCTGCGTGCCGACCATCATGCCGCCGTCGCCATGGTCCTTCTTCTCCTTGCGGTCGAAGGTGTAGCCGACCTCCATGCCATGGGCGGACGTCAGCGCGATGGCGGTGGACACGCCCAGCGGGATGCCCTTGTAGGCAGGGCCGAACACGGTGTCGATGTCCTTGGGCAGGTTGCCCGCCTCGATCTCCTCGACAATCTTCTCGGCGTAGAACGCGCCGAGACGGGCGATCTTGCGTCCGTCGTTGAATGCGCCGGCGTTGATGAAGTACGGCGACTTGCGGCCGGACTTCAATGTGAACTCGCCGAATTTCAACGCCTGCGATTCCAGCAGGAACTCGGTGAAACGATGGTCGAGCGATGCGGTCATTTGCTTGTTCTCCTTACATTGATCGATTACGAAATTTCAGCGCCAGGTCTCGCCTTTGGCGAGCTTGTCGGCGAGTTCGGGACGTTCGTCGAGCAGATCGTCGAGTTCGCGGGCCACGCGCAGCGGCGCGGTCGGCTCGAACAATGCGGCCGCGCCGACTTCGACGGCGTTGGCGCCGGCATACAGGTATTCGAGCGCGGTCTCGCCGGAGTCGATGCCTCCGATGCCGATGATCGGTATTTCTGGCAATGCGGCGCGCACGCGCCATACCGCAGCCAGTCCGACCGGCAGGACGGCCGGGCCGGACACGCCGCCGGTGACGTGCGTGATGACCGGCTCGCCGGTGCGGATGTTGATGCGCATGCCGAGCAGCGTGTTGATCAGGCTCAATGCGTCGGCTCCGCTTTCCACCGCGGCTCGTGCCGGCACGGTGATGTCGGTGACGTTCGGGGTGAGTTTGACGATCATCTTCTTGTCGGTGAGCTTGCGCAGTCTGGTGATGAGGCGGCTCAAAGCCACCGGGTCGGTGCCGACGCTCATGCCGCCTGCGGACACGTTCGGACAGCTCACGTTGATTTCCAGCATGTCGGCCGGGGAATCGTCGAGCTTGGACACGACTTCCGCGTAGTCGTCGTCGCAGTGTCCGGCGACGTTGGCGATGACGGTGGCGTTGATGGCCTTGAGTTTCGGCAGATCGTCCTCAAGGTAATGGTCCACGCCGGGATTCTGCAGGCCGACGGCGTTGATGTTGCTGGAGGGGCCTTCCGCAGTACGGATGCCAGGATTGCCTTCCCATGGCACCGGAGACACGCCTTTGGTGGTGACGGCGCCCAGCTGGCTCACGTCATAGAACCAGCGCACGGCAGCATATTGGAACGTGCCGGAAGCGGTCGCCACCGGATTCTTCCACGGGATACCAGCCACCTGGGTGGGATGCTTCCATTCGTGCTGTTCGTACAGGTTCGCATGTTGTTCTGCGGTCATGCTCACTCCCCCCATCCCAATTGTTCGCGGGTGAACACAGGTCCGTCCGAGCAGACCTTCAATCGTCCTTCGGCGGTGTCGACGGTGCACAGCACGCATGTGCCGTATCCGCAGCCCATGCGCTGTTCCAAGCTCAGCTGTGCCTCGATGCCGCGTTTCGCCGCCCATGCGGCGACGGCCTTCATCATCGGCAACGGCCCGCATGAGAGGACGACCGGCTTCAGCTCGCCGTTCACCAGTTCATTTTCAATACGGTCAAGGAGCGTTACGACATTGCCTTCGGATTCGTCGATGCTGTATGTCTTGTCCGCGTACCGGCCGACGTATCCGTCTCCGAAACGCACGTTGCGGTATCCGAACACCGCGGTGCTCGTCGACCCCTCCGATTCGGCGATGGCCTGCGCGGCGCGCACCAGCGGCGGCACGCCGAGACCGCCGGCCACCAGCACGTAGTTCGCGTTCTCCTTGGTGTTGAAGGAGTTGCCGAGAGGACCCATCACCCGAATGGTGTCGCCCGCACGCAATTCGGAGAATTCGGCGGTGCCTTTGCCGACGACGGCGAAGATAAGGCTCACCTCATCGCCATCCACTTCGGCCACGCCGAACGGGCGGGGCATCAGTCTGCTCGGATTGTTGGAATACACGTCGACGAACTGCGCCGGCTTGGCATGTCCCGCGATGAATTCGTCGCGGAATGTCAATCGGTACACGCCATCGGCCAGCATGCGGTTGTCGACGATTTCGACCGTGTGCCTGCTGGGGAAAAATCCCGCTTCCCTCGCCTGGCCGACGGTCGGCATGAACGTTGCTGCGGCGGTCATGACTCCCTTTCCTGTGTTTCGTTCGATTGTTCTGGTAGCTTACGGCAGTACCGCGCGCAGATTGTCGCGCATGTCCTTCGCGGCCTCGCGCGCCGATTCGGCGACCAAGTCGAGCGCATCGTCTGCGCTCATGGATTCGCTGTATTTGCCGGACTTCTTCCAGGCTCCGATGATGCCACGCGACGAATTGACGAGCGCGCCCATGCCGTCTTTGTCGAACATGCCGGCCACGCCTTGGGCGGTACCGCCCTGCGCGCCGTAACCGGGGACCAGGAAGAACGTGTGCGGCATGCGCGCCCGCAACGCCTTGCCTTCCTCGGGATGGGTGGCTCCGACCACCGCGCCGACACGGGAATACCCGTTCGCGCCGATGGTTTCGGCTCCCCAGCCTTCCACGAGGCCGGCGATATGCTCGTACACGCGCTCGCCTGAGGCGAGTTCGAGTTCCTGCAGTTCGCTGCTGGATGGATTGGAGGTGCGTACCAGTACGAAGATGTCCTTGTCGGCACCAGTGGCGGCTTCGACGAACGGGGTGATGCCGTCGGTGCCGAGGTAGGGGTTCACGGTGACCGCGTCCTCATGCCACGGGTCGAAAGCGCGCTCCCCCGCGTTCACACCGCTCAGATGGTGGGCGTAGGCGGCTGCGGTGGAGCCGATGTCGCCGCGCTTGACGTCGCCGAGGACGTACAGTCCCTGCTGTTTGGCGTATTCGCAGGTCATGCTGTAGGCGTCGATGCCGGCTGGTCCGAGCGCCTCATACATGGCGATCTGCGGTTTGACGGCCGGGACGATGTCGGCTACTGCGTCGATGATGGCGCGGTTGAATTCGAAGAAGGCGACGGACAGTTGGGCTGCCGGCGCTTCCGTCGGATCCTCCACCTGTTCGGCGATTTCCTCGGCGAAGCTGGCCACGACCTGCTTCGGCACCAGCGCTTCGGTGGGGTCGAGTCCCACGACGCTTGGATTCTGCTTGTCTTCGATGGCTTCGATCAGACGGTCCATCAGTCCTCCTTGTCGATGCGGCTGAAGGCCAGCTTCGAGCCGATGATGGTGGCGAGCGGCCGGCCGGTGACCTGCCATCCGCCGAATGGGGTGTTACGTGCCGAGGAGTGGAACTTCTCCGGGTCGACGGTCCATTCCTCTCCGGTGTTCAGCACCACGAGATCCACCTGGTCGCTTTCGGGCACGCGGCCCAGATCAAGCACGCGCTTGGTGTCGTCGTCTCCCGGCACGGCGTCGGCGTAGTCGTCGAGCACCGCCGTGATGTCCGTTTTGTCGTGGCCCATGAGTTCGGCCGGACCGGTGGACATGAGTTCGATGAGACGTTCGTCGGAAATGAATCCGCCGTCGACAAGTACCTTGTGGCAGACGCCGTATGCGCATTCCAGCCCGATGATGCCGTTGGGCGCGTCGAGGAAGCCGAGTTCCTTCTCTTCCATGGTGTGGGGCGCATGGTCGGTGGCCAACAAATCGACCGTGCCGTCGGCGACGGCTGCGATGGTAGCCTGGCGGTCCGCTTCGGAGCGCAGCGGCGGGTTCATTTTGGCCAAAGTGCCGTACTTAAGCAGCGCCTCGTCGTTCAATGCGATGTAATGCGGCGCGGTCTCGCAGGTGATCGGAAGTCCTTCGGCCTTGGCTTTGCGGATGGCGTCGAAGGAGATCGCGGTGCTGACGTGCTGGAAGTGCACGTGCACGCCGGTTTTGCGGGACATGTCAATGTCGCGTTCGACGATTTTGAGTTCCGTGTCCTCCGGAATGCCTGGAACGCCAAGCTTGCGGGACACCGGACCGTCATTGACCGCGCCGGTGTCGTGGTGTTCGCAATGCTCGATGAGGTACAGTCCCGACTCCTTGACGTTTTCGAACACCTGTTCGAGAATGCTGGGGGTCACCGCGGAACCGTCATCGCTGATGGCGGTCACCGGATGCGCCAGCTGGTAGGCGTCCTTATGCTCGTCGCCATGTTCGGGCAGGTAGCCGATCCAGTCGGCCACTTCGGTGGCCTCATGGCCGGCACGCCCCTTTGAGGCGCATACGCATAGGTCGTAGCGCACCGGCAGTTTCACGCCATGAGCGGCCTCGTAATGCTGCAGGTAATCGATGACCGTGTCGTATTCGGCGTCGAGCACTTCGGAGGCGCCCGGCTGGCCGGCCTCCACCTTCACGCCATCCATGGCCGGCACGGTGTTTGGCATGATGAGCACGTTCGTGTATCCGCCGGATGCCGCCGCCGCGCAGCCGGAGATCATGGACTCCTTGTAGGTCTGTCCGGGATCGCGGAAATGCACGTGCGGGTCTTCGAATCCGGGGGCGATGGTCATCGCCGAGGCGTCCACGGACGCGTCCGTGTCGGAGGGGACGACGAGGTCAATGACTTCGCCGGTGTTCCAGACCTTGATGTCGTGAAGGGTGAGGGTCATGATTTCAGAACTTCGCTTCCTCGTCGCAGTAGTCGCAACGGTATTCCTGACGGTCGGAATGCACCAGATGGAACATCTGCACCGCAGGCTCGGTGGTAGTGACGCAGCGCGGGTTCACGCATTTGATGATGTTGACGACATGTTCCGGCAGGGTCGGCTTCTTCTTTTCGACGATTTTGCCGCCGCGGACGATGCCGACGGTCGCGGTGCGCGCCACGAGGCCGAGCACGTCGAGGTCGATGGATTCGGTCTCATCCTCGATTTTGATGATGTCCTTCGTGCCGTACATGTGGCTGTCGGTGTTCATGATCAACGCGAGCTTGGTTTTGGACGGGTCGATCTTCAGATACTCAAGTACCTTGAGCGCGGTTCCGGCGGGCACGTGATCGATGATGATGCCGTTCTGAATGCTGGTGACTTCCATCAGGCTTCAACCTCCTTGGCTGCGAGCGGTTCGTATCCCGGCAGTTCGTCACCGACCACCGAGCTTTCCAATGCCATGCGCATGAGCATACCGTTCTTGACCTGTTCGAAGTAGGCTGCACGCGGATCGTCGTCGACTTCCACGGCGATTTCGTTGACGCGCGGCAGCGGGTGCAGCACGGCCATGTCCTTCTTGGCGTACGCCATCTTGGCTTCGTCGAGGATGTAGGTGTCACGCAGACGCAGATAATCGTCCTCGTTGAAGAAACGTTCTTTCTGCACGCGGGTCATGTACAGCACGTCAAGATCGCCGATGACGGAGACCAGATCCTTGACTTCGGTGTAGGAGCAGGATTCGGTGGCGTTGATGCGGTCAAGCACGTACTGCGGGGTCTTGAGCTCGTCGGGGCTGATCAGCACGAAGTTGACGTTGCCGAAGCGGCACAGTGTTTCGATCAGGGAGTGCACGGTGCGGCCGAAGGTCAGATCGCCGCACAGGCCGACGGTCAGGTTGGTGACACGGCCGAAGCGCGATTGAAGCGTGGCCAGGTCGGCGAGCGTCTGCGTCGGATGCATGTGTCCGCCGTCGCCCGCGTTGATGACCGGCACGGAGGCGGCGCGGGATGCGACCAGCGCGGCGCCTTCCTTCGGATGGCGGATGGCCACCACGTCGACGTAGTTGGACACCGTCTTCAACGTGTCGGCGATCGTCTCGCCCTTGGTGACGGAGGCGAGCTGGGCGCCGGCGAAACCGATCACCTTGCCGCCGAGGCGCAGCATGGCGGTTTCGAAACTCAGACGCGTGCGCGTGCTCGGCTCATAAAACAAAGTGGCAAGCACCCTGCCTTCGCAGGTGTGTGCCACTTCTTTACGATGGGAATCGATGTACTGCGCTTTGTGCAGCATTTCCTGAATCTGACGAATGGAAAGATCATCGAGAGTGATGACGCTTTTTCCGACCATCGGCGTTTCGACCGCCGGTTCGAGTACTGAGGACAACGGCTCACCTTTCATGCAACTTGTGGTTGAAGGTGGCCACTGAAAGTGACCTAGCCAACTATAGCCCGAAACACTGACCCGGAGCGTTCACCGCGTGTTCACCGAGCGCCCGCTCGAATCGTTTCATGAAAGGCCGTAGAACAGACGTTCCGTCACGTCGCGCGCCTTGCGCATTACGGCAAGCAGATCGTTTTCGAAATGCTGTCCGCGATTCGCGTCGTATCCGAGATAGACGGCGAGTCCTCCCAGCGAATACGTGTCATCCGGCAGGATATCCGCCTGGTTGACGCGCCCGCTCCACAGGTAGCTGCCGTTGCGCGCAGCCGTGCACATCCACCATGCGCGTCGCAATACGACGGCGTCGCCGGCGGAAACCAGCTTGCGCCGCTCCAACTCGTTCAACGCCTGCATCGTGCCGTTGACTCGCAGGTTCGCGTTGTCGCCGGCATGCTGCAACTGCAGCAGCTGAATCGTCCATTCCACGTCGGACAGACCACCTTTGCCCAGCTTCAGGTGACGGTCCCTACGCACGCCGCGCGGCAATCGCTCGGCTTCCATACGCGCCTTGAGCTTGCGTATTTCGGCGACCTGCGCCTCCGTCAAATCGATCTTCGGATAGCGCAGCGGGTCGGCGACGTTCATCAGGAAATCCTCGGCGAGCGCCGCGTCGCCTGCCGCGTAACGCGCACGCAGGAGTGCCTGGTGCTCCCATGTGCTCGCCCAGGAACGGTAGTATTCCTCGCAGGACGCGTAGGAGCGCACGAGGGGTCCGTTTTTGCCTTCGGGCCGCAGGTCCATGTCGAGTTCGATTTTGGGTTCGAGCGTGGTCGGTCCTTGCAGGATGGCGCGGAGGTCTTCCTGCACTTTGTGTGCGAAGAGGTTGGCTTGGTTGTCGTCGGCGTTATCGGACGGCCGGTAGATGATGATGACGTCGGCGTCGGAGCTGAAGTTCACTTCCCTGCCGCCGTAGCGTCCCATGCCGATGACGGCGATTGCCGCCGGCGCTTCGTCGAGTCCCATTTCCTGCGTTTGGTGGCGGATGGCCCAGGTGAGCGATGCGTCGATGGCCGCATCGTATACGTCGGTCATACCTGCGAGCGACGCCTTGTCGTCGATGACGCCGCTCATCCACCCTAGTCCGATGCGTTCGATTTCGTGGCGTCGCATGGCGCGGATGGAGTTGGCGAAGTCGTTGATGCTGCCTGCGTTGCGTTCGAGTGAGGCGTGTGTCTGCACGTCGAGGCTTTCGCGTGAGCGTGGCTGCAGGTCGTTGTCGCTGCCGAGCCAGGTGACGGATTCGACGGATTTGTTGAGTGCGTCGCCCAGGAACCGCGAATTGGACAGGATGTGGCACAGGCGTTGCGCGGCGGACGGCGAGTCGCGCAGGAAGCCGAGGTATTCGCTGTCCGTGCCAAAGTGTTCTTCGAGTTTGCGCCAGTTGAGCAGTCCCATGTCGGGGTTTTGCCCTTCGCCGAGCCATTGGAGGGCGGCGGGCAGGAGGATGCGGTTGATTTTCGCGGCACGGGAGATGCCGGCGGTCAGTGCGGTGACGTGGCGCATGGCGGCGTCGGGGTCGGCGAATCCGATGGAGGCGAAGCGTTCCTGCATGGCGTTGGCGGACAGTTCCACTTGTTCGTCGTCGAGGCCGGCGTTGATGGGCAGCATGGGCCGGTAGTAGATGTCCATGTGCAGGTGGCGCACTTCACGTCGGGTTTCGTCGTATTTGTCGACGAGTTCCTCGGGGTGCATGTGGAAGGCCCGGGCGAGTCTGCGCAGTTCGAGGTTGTGGTTGAGTTCGTCGTCGTTGGTGTCGCGTTTGCGTTCGATGCCGCCGAGACTGGCTTTGCCGAGGTCCGGGAACAGGTGGGTGCGTTTGAGCGCCCACATTTGCTGGCGGTGTTCCATGACGCGTTCGAAGCGGTAGTCCCAGGAGAGCTTCTTGGCTTGTCTGCGTGAGACGTATCCGCCTTCGGCGAGGCGTTGCAGCGATTCGAGGGTGGAGCTGGTGCGCAGGGTCTCGTCGGCGCGGCCGTGGACGAGTTGGAGCATCTGCACGGTGAATTCCACGTCTCGTAGGCCTCCGCGGCCGAGTTTGATTTCACGGTCCTTCAGGGGCGCGGGGATGAGGTCTTCGACTCGTTTGCGCATCTGCTGGCAGTCGTAGACGAAGTTGTCGCGTTTGGATGCGGCCCATACGAACGGTCGGGTCATGTCCATGTACGCTTGGCCGAGGTCGGGGTCACCGGCCACGGGGCGGGCCTTGAGCAGGGCTTGGAATTCCCAGTTTTCCGCCCACTGTTCGTAGTAGGCTTCGTGCGATTCGAGTTTGCGTACGAGCGGGCCGTCCTTGCCTTCGGGGCGCAGTCCGCCATCGATCTGCCACAATGTAGGTTCGGCGACGCCCATGATGACGGATTGGCATACGCGCTGCAGGGTGGTGGCCATTTTGGTGCCGACACGGTTGAGGGTCATGCCGTTGGTGTCCGCGTCCGCCGGTTCCACCACGTAGATGAGGTCCACGTCGGATACGTAGTTGAGTTCGCGTGCGCCGAGCTTGCCCATGCCGATGATGGCGAAGCGCACGTGTTCGCTGCCGTCCACTTCGTTGCGGGCGATGGCGAGCGCGCCTTCCAGGGCCGCGTCGGCAAGATCGGACAGTTCCTGGCTGATTCTCGGCTGGATTTCGATGGGATCTTCCGCGGTGGTGTCCTGCGCCATGATGGCGGCGAGCTGTTTTCTGTAGGTCTGTCGCAAGGCAGTCGCCGCCTCCGCAAGGGGTTTCGAGGCTTTCGGCGTGCGGCTGTCGACAGGGTCGGCACCGACCGCTTCGAGCACATGTGCGCGCCGCTGGGCGTGGTTGTACAGGTGGCTTTCGCATGAGTCGCTGGCTGCGGCCATGACGAGTTCGGGGCGGAAGCGCATGAGCTTGCCCATTTCGTCGGACACGCCGAGCACGGTGACGAGTCGTACGAGTCCGGCGTCGTCGGTGATGACCTGGTGGAAGTCGCGGCCTTGGCTTTGCAACGCTTTGATGATGTCGACGAGGTTGCGTAGCGCGATGTCGGGCTCGCAGGTCTGTTCCAATGTTTTCATCAGCAGGCATAGCCGGTCGTCGTCGATGCCGTCGGCGCGCAACTCGTCAAGCAGCGTGCGTGCCGTGTCCAGATCCTGCAATCCTGCCCGAATCAGATCGAGCACCCCAAACTGATACGTAGAAGAAGCCATGGTTCCCATAGTAATCGTTTATATCCGTAAGTATGGCGAAAGGGATGGTTTCCGACAGCTGCCGGAAACCATCCCTTTCGTGTTTGTTGCATCGTCCGGAATCAGACGAAGAATGGTTTGACGTTGGACCAGATGCGCCGGCTGACGCATGGATGGTTCATCGTGTACAGGTGCACGCCGTCGACGCCGCGTGCCGCCAAGTCGCAGATTTGTTCGGACGCGTAGGCGATACCCGCCTCTTTAAGCAGCGCGGTGTCGCTCCCCCACTTGTCAAGCAGGACGGCAAGTTTTTCAGGAACACGCGATTCGCACATCTTCGACATGCGCAGCACCGACTTCGCGTTCATCACCGGCATGATGCCGGCTTCGATCGGAACGTCGATGCCGGCGGCACGAGCCTTGTCCACGAATCGAAGGAAATCCTCGTTGTCGTAGAACAGCTGGGAGATGAGGTGGCTTACGCCCGCGTCGACCTTCTTCTTGAGATTGTCGATATCCTCCTCAAGCGTGGCCGCCTGCGGGTGCTTTTCCGGATAGCAGGCGCCGTAGATCTTGAGATTAGGACGCTTCTCGCGGATGTAGGCCGCCAGATCGCTCGCATGGTCGAACACTCCCGCCGGTTCGGCTCCTTCCACACGGTCGCCTCGCAAAGCGAGCACGCCGGAGACTTTGGCTTGGTCGAACAGGTCGAGCGCCTCGTCCACGTCGTCTTTGTCAAGGTATTGCGCGGTCAGGTGCGCCACGGCCGGAATGCCGTATTCGTTCACCGTATGCGCGATGCGTGCGGTCAACGTGCGGTCGGACGATTTGCCGGTGCCGTAGGTGACGGAGATGAAGTCGGGGTCCAGCCCCTGCAGGCCATCCAACGTATCGTAGATGGTACCTACAGGGCTGGTGCGCTTGGGAGGGAACACCTCCAGCGAGAAGATTGGCGAATGCATGTGATTCCTTGGAAATCTTGCCTGTTATTGCCGATGCCGGTTACTTGGCGAGTTTGGCGCGCACGGCCTTGGCCGCTGTGACGAGGTTCTCCAGGCTCGGCCAGGTTTCGGCGTTGCCACGGGTCTTCAGGCCGCAGTCCGGGTTGATCCACACCTTTTCGACGTCCATCTTCTTCAGGATCTCGTAGATGCGGTCCTTGATCTCCTGTTCGGACGGAATGCGCGGAGAGTGGATGTCGTACACGCCCGGGCCGGCTTCGGTTTCGAAGTTGGCGTCGTGGATGGCGTCGAGCACCACAAGGTCGCCGCGGGAGGCTTCGAAGGAGATCACGTCGGCGTCCATCGCGTCGATGTCCTTGATGATGTCGTTGAACTCCGAATAGCACATGTGCGTGTGGATCTGCGTGGTCGGCTTGACGGCGGAATGCACCAGACGGAACGCCGGAATGGCCCAGTCGAGGTACTTCTTGTGCCAGTCGGTCTTCCTCAGCGGCAGCTTCTCGCGCAGTGCGGCCTCGTCGATCTGGATGACCTTGATGCCGGCCTTCTCCAAATCGAGCACTTCGTCGCGGATGGCGAGCGCGAGCTGCTGGGTCTGCTGCTCGTGGGTGATGTCCTCGCGCGGCCAGGACCAGTTGAGGATGGTGACCGGACCGGTGAGCATGCCCTTCATCACATGGTCGGTGCGGGACTGCGCGTAGGCGCTCCATTCCACGGTGATCGGGTTGGCGCGGGATACGTCGCCCCACACGATCGGAGGCTTGACGCAACGTGTGCCGTAGGACTGCACCCACGCGTTCTTGGTGAACAGGAAGCCGTTGAGGTTCTGGCCGAAGTATTCGACCATGTCGTTGCGTTCGAATTCGCCGTGGACGAGCACGTCGAGGCCGATTTCCTCCTGATGCTTGATGCAGGCGTCGATCTGGTCCTTCATGAATTCGTCGTATTCGGCCTTGGTGATCTCGCCCTTGCGCAGCTTGGCGCGTTCGGCGCGCACTTCCTTGGTTTGCGGGAAGGAGCCGATGGTGGTAGTGGGCAGCAGCGGCAGGTTCAGCGCCTCACGCTGCTCCTTCTGGCGTTCGGCACGTGCCGGCTGACGTACGAAGTCGGCGTCGGTAAGGCTTGCGATTCGCTTGGCGACCGCAGGATCGGCGGCGACGCGGGTGCCGTCGAACAGCGCCTGGTTGGCTGCGAGTTCGGCGGATGCCTTCTTCTCGTCGTCGGAAGCGTCGGCAAGCACGGCGACTTCGTGCAGTTCGTCGAGCTTCTGGACTGCGAAGGCGAAGTGCTTGCGCACGTCGTCGGCGAGACCGTCCTCGCCTTCGGTGCTGAACGGCACGTGCAGCAGGGAGCTGGCGGTGGAGACGGCCACGTTGGCGGTGACCTGCTTCAGCGCGTCGACCAGGCCGAGGCTCACGGCGTAGTTGTTGCGCCAGATGTTGCGGCCGTTGATCACGCCGGCGAAGATGGTGGTTTTTTCTGCCACGCCGTACTTTTCGACGGCGGCGAGGTTTTCGTCCTTGCCTTCGTTCAGGTCCAGGCCGATGCCGTCGAAGCCGAGCAGGTTGACGGTTTCGTACACGTCGGCGATATGTCCGAAGTAGGTGTTGAGCAGCACCTTGACCTTGCCTTCGCGGGCGGGCAGGATCTTGGCGTACAGGCTCTTGAACAGTTCGACATCGCCCGGCTCCTTGTCGAGCACGAGGTACGGTTCGTCGATCTGGATCCACTGCGCGCCCAGTTCGGCGAACTTGGCGACGACTTCGGCGTACACCGCGGCGACCGCGTTGACGAGGCCCTTGTCGTAGTCGAGCTCCTCGGCCTGCGGATTGCGGGCGAGCTTGAGGAAGGTGTACGGGCCGATGAGCACCGGCTTGGTGGCGATGCCGAGCGCCTTCGCCTCGTTGAATTCGTCGAACGGCTTGGTGCTGTTGAGCTTGATGTCGGTGGCGGAGTCGATTTCCGGCACGAGGTAGTGGTAGTTGGTGGTGAACCACTTCTTCATCGGCAGGGCGGTCACGTCGCCCTTCTCGCCCTGATAGCCGCGGCCCATTGCGAAGAGGGTCTCTTCCGGGTTCTCGAAGGCGAGACGCTGGTAGCGCTGCGGAATGACGTTGAGCAGGATGGCAGTGTCGAGCATCTGGTCGTAATAGCTGAAGTCGTTGCTCGGAATCAGGTCGATGCCGGCGGCCTGCTGCAGCTTCCAATGCTTGGCGCGCAGTTCCTTGGCGGTGGCACGCATCTCGTCGAGGGTGGCGTTGCCCTTCCAATACGCTTCGATGATTTTCTTCAGCTCACGGTTCTGGCCGATGCGCGGGAAACCGGAGACGGAAGTAAGAGCGGACATGAATCCTCCATCTGATATGAACAATGCAACCCGCTCAAGCTATCACAAAACCGCCAGCTATAAGACATCAAGAAAATTTGAGTGTCGCTATAAACTGTCCTTATAACGCAGTCCGTATGCCGTCTATATTCACACATTTATGTTTATGGATCAATAATGCAGAACAGCCCGGCAAGCGGATTTAACGCAATGTCCCGTATGCGTCGGGGTCCACGGGTTCCAGCCATTCATTCGTCGCGTCGCCCGTGCCATCCGCAATCATGAACGCCAAATGGCTGAAAGCTTCGTGAGGGGCGGCGCCGTGCCAATGCTTAACATCCGGCGGAATACGGACGGCCTGTCCCGGTTCAAGCTCCTTCGGCTCTTCGCCCTCAAGCTGGTAGTAGCCACGCCCTCCGACCGCAATGAGAATCTGGGCCGCGTGATGGTGGATATGCCAGTGGTTCCGGCATCCAGGTTCGAACGTCACATTGTGGATTGACACTTCAGGCGCGTCAAGTACCGGCGCAAGCCAGCTCTGTCCGTCGAAATACTGGGCGAAACCGTCATTTGGTTCCCCAAGAGGGAACGCACTGGGATTGTTCATATGGGCTTTCCTATCCATCATTCTGAACATCGGTTCAGAAAGCACCATACAACCTTGAAGCCGCTTGAAGTCAAATCACAGCACTCTGCGGAATGCTCATCGTTCCGAATCAGCCCGGAACACGCAAGCCCTACTCGAAGTCTTTGGCGGTAAGCAGCGCGATGAGTTCGCCGCTGTGCAGCTGCCACTGGTTGAATGGCTCGTTCGAGCCGAATACGGCGATCGAGGCCGGGGACATGCCGAGATTCAGCAGGTCAAGCAACGTCGGATCGGATTCGGTGCTGGCCAGCCATTGGCAGGCGATCGAAATGGTCGGTTCGTGGCCAAGCACGAGCAGCGTGCGATGCTTTTCCTTGGTTTGCGCGAGCTCGTCGAACACGGATTGCACGCCGCCTTCGTACAGGCTTTGCCGGTAGTCGACTTTCGGATCGTCGCCGAACACCTTGAGCATGCGATCGCAGGTCTGACGGGCGCGGGTGGCGCTGGAGCATGCGATGCGAGTGGGCACCATTTTGAACGCCGCCAATCCTTTGGCCACGGTTTTGGCCTGCTTACGTCCTTTGTCGGTGAGCTCACGTCCCACGTCGCTGCCGTTGCCGCCGAACGGCTCGGTTTTGGCGTGGCGCATCGCCAGCAGCACATACTTGTATTCCTTGGTCTTTTTGGCGACCTTCTTCAGGCTCGTTCCCATAATCGCACGCTCCGATCCGGTTCCAGCGCCGCATTTCAAATGTCTAATGTCCATTGTCTCAGATTTTCCGCTGGGACATGGCATGAAACGCTCTAAATCTACTCCTTTATGGCTTCGACCTGCGCGTCGAGGTCACGCAGCACCTTGCGCAGCTTGCGATCGGAAATGTCACGCAATTCCAGATCCTCAAGCTGTTCGGCACGCTCCTCGAGCGTCAACGAATCGATGTCGGTCGTCGTGTCCTTCGTGGCACGGTCGCGTTTACGCAACGCCTGGAAGCCCGGAGCCATCGCGCGAGAAACCATGAGGAAACCGGTGTGTCCAATCATCTGGTGATCGGGGCGGATGGCCAGTCCTTGCGCCTTCCAATTACGTTCCAAAGTCTCCTGAATGTCCGGCTCGGTCCAGCAGCCGGCCTCGCGCAACGCTTCGGCAAGACGGCTCAACTGCGTGGTGGTGGTGACGTACGCGACGAGCACGCCGCCAGGCGCGATCACGCGATACGCCTGTTCAAGACGGTTCCACGGGTCAAGCATGTCAAGCATGATGCGGTCGAAGGAGTGTTCCGGCAAACCAGCCGCGACCGAATCGAAATCGCCGGTCCTCAAATCCCACCATGCGGGACGTTCGCCAAAGTAAACCGTCGCGTTGGCTTCGGCGACGCGCGCGAATTCCGAACGCATCTCGATGGTGGTGAGGCTTCCGCCCTCCCCCACGGCATCCAGCAGATTGATGCTCATCGCGCCCGAACCGGCTCCGGATTCCAGCACGTTCATACCGGAACGAATATCACCGAGCTGGATGACCTGCGCGATGTCCTTCGGATACATGATCTGCGCGCCACGCGGCATGGACAGCACATAGTCAGCCAAGCGCGGACGCATGACGGCGAACTCCCAACCACCGATGGCACGCGTCCCCTTCCACGGCTTGTTCGCGTCGCGTTCCGGATGCGTCTGGTTGACCTGAGCCTCACGTTTCGCACTCACCGTCACGACAACGGATCCTTCCGTCTGGCCAATCACATCATCATGCAGGATGATGCCATGCGAGGTCTGCGTCACACCACCCGGCACCAGCTGATCGGTGATTTTATTCGACCTGCGGTCCGTGAACTGCACTTTTTCACCGGCGGCAAGCGGCCCTCGACGCATGGTTCACGCTCCTTCGTACGTTCGTTCAGTATGCGATTTCACGACTATGGCTTACGATTGCAGACCGCATTATTCCACGGACAGCAACGAACCTATGCTACCGTATCCGCCGTCATACCGGCAGACGGCACGAAGCGACGGCAATGTGACGGCGATATCAACATCACACCGCGTACGCGTTCCAACGACCATTCGCATGCGTGACCTTCAAATCCAATCCAAACACCTGGCTCAACCGTTCAGAAGTAAAACCATGCTCCAAATCACCCGTATATACGATAGTGCCCGGCGCCGGATCGTTGCCGGCCACATTATCCGCATACGCGTCCGCCTCGTTGCCGGTGATACGTCCCATGATCGCCACATGGTCGAAGCCTTGCGGAATCTCCTCAAGACGGTGCGTCACCAGAATCACGGCGCGGTCAGACTGCTCCGCACCAACACGACTCAACGCACGCAAAGCAATCTCACGCCCACCCAAATCAAGACCCGTGGTCGGCTCGTCAAGAATCAGCAAATCGGGATCCGCCATCAACGCACGGCAGATAAGCACGCGAGTGCGTTCGCCTTCGGAAAGCTTGAACATCATCTTGCCTTCCAGGTATTCGATGCCGAATTCACGCATCAATGAGCGGGCTTTGGCGTAATCCTCGTCAGTATAGGTGTCGCGCCAACGGCCGGTGGTTGCGGTCAGCGCCGTCACGATGGCGTCAAGAGGATCTTCCTGCGGTGGGAACGCACGTCCGAGTTCGGCCGAGCTCAAACCGATGCGGTTGCGGTAGGAGAACACGTTCACTTTGCCCAGACGGTTTCCAAGAATGTCGACTGTGCCTTCGGATGGGAATCCACGGGTGCTCATCATCTGCACCAACGTGGATTTGCCGATGCCGTTGGGACCGAACAGCACCCATTTCTCGCCTTTTTTGACTTCCAGATTAACTTTGGTGAGAATTACGCGCCTGCGGCGACGGAATTCCACATCGTCCAGTTTCAACGCGATGCTCTGTTCGTTCATGGTCCCCTCCATTTTCACAAACCACTTGGATGCGATGATGCCTCCTGCCAGCATAGTGCGTCGGCAGGAGGCATTTCAGGAATATTCTGGCTATCGATCAGCCGGATCGGTTATCCGCGATCAGACAGGTTCGGTTCTACTTCCGTTCGGCAAGCACGTCCTCGTAGACTTTGACGGTCTTGTCTGCGATGGACTCCCAGCTGAAGTGGTCGCGGGCACGCTCGTAACCGGCCTGTCCCATCCGCTTCGCCTTTTCAGGGTCAGCCATGATGCGGTTGATGGCGTCGGCCATATCGTGCACGAATTTGTCAGGGTTGGTGGGGATGCCAGTGCCGTCATGCAGTTGGTCGACCGGCACCAGATATCCGGTCTCGCCGTCGACGACGACTTCCGGAATGCCACCGGTCGCAGAGGCGACCACCGGCAGACCGCATGCCATGGCTTCCAGATTCACGATGCCGAGCGGCTCGTAGATGGATGGGCAGATGAATGCGTCACAGCCATGTTCGAGTGCGTTGAGTTCCGGCTTCGGCAGCATCTCCTCAATCCAGATGATGTTGCCGCGTTCCTCGTCGAGCTTGGCGAAGGCGGTCTTGACCTCTTCCATGATTTCCGGCGTGTCGGGAGCGCCGGCGCACAGAACGACCTGGATGTTCGGGTCCACGAAGTGCAGTGCCTGAAGCAGGTACGGCAGACCCTTTTGACGGGTGATGCGTCCGACGAACAGCAAGGTCGGTTTGCTGCGGTCGATGTTGTAACGTTCGAACACCTTCCAGCCCGGATCGTCATCCGCCGGGGTTTCAAACTGGCTCATGGTGATGCCGTTGTGCACTACGACCACCTTGTCCGGGTCAAGGTTCGGATAGGCGGTGAGGATATCCTCACGCATGCCCGCGGATACGGCGATCACGCGGTCGGCATGCTCGTAGGCGTCTTTCTCAGCCCAGGAGCTCAGATTGTAGCCGCCGCCCAACTGCTCACGTTTCCATGGACGGAACGGTTCAAGCGAGTGCGCGGTGATGACCAATGGGGTGTCATGCAGCATTTTGGCGAGATAGCCGGCAAGGCATGCGTACCATGTATGCGCATGGATGATGTCGGCATCAACGTCGTTGGCGATTTGCAAATCGACGCCAAACGTCTTCAGCGCACCGTTCGCATCCTCAAGCTCTTTCGGCACGTCGTAGCCGACGACCGTGAGCGACCCTTTCGGGTCGGTTCCGGGAATCGCGGGAATGTCGGCGGCCGCGCGCGGCCCGTCGAATGCGCGGACCGTCACATCGACACGTTCCGCCAGCACCTTGGAAAGCTCTTCGGCATGCACCCCCGCGCCGCCATACACCTTGGGCGGGTATTCACGCGATAGAATGTCAACCTTCATGTCTGTAATCTCCTCCTCGAGTCTTCCAGCGTTTCCTGTTCTACTGTAAAACATCAGACACGAAAAACGCTCATTGTTTTCATCGTTTTTCAGAAAGTTCCATTCTTTTTCTGAAAAACGATGAAACAGCATTCTCGCATACCCTTTACGGTTAGTCGAAGTCAAGTAGCGCATACCTAAAATCCGATAGAAAAAGCGGTGAGACAAATGCTTCTGGTTGTCTCACCGCTTTCCATCGTTTTTGTGATCAGACGGCTGTTCCGTTTTGGTCGAGATTCGGATTGTGCTTCGGGTTGCCGGCCGTGAAGAACAGGCTCAGCACACCGACTGCGAAGACGATGGCGACTGTGGAGATGAGCCACATCGGATGCGACGGCAGCCACATGACCACGAGGAAGGCGATGGCCGACAGCGCAATCAGCACCCAGCTGGCCACACGGAACCATTGGCGGACGGAATGGGGTGCCTTGAACATCTTCGGATTCTTGTAATCAGGATTGGTGTTCAGCACGTTTTCCGTTTCCGTGATCGTACTGGCACTCGGCTTCCATGGCCCATCAGTGCCGTCCTGCAGACGACGTGACTTTTCCTGCAGCTGATACTCGTCCAACATGCCGGAACGTGCGCGGCCTTGGGTTTGGTCGTATTGCTGTGGCACTCCCCTGCGATTGCGCTTGGCTTGGGCACGTCGTTCTGCGCGATTTGGCATTAGTCACTCCTTTGTTGCATGGTGCTGGGATTACTTTACCGCATTTTGGGTGAAAAACAGGTAGCCCGGCTCACTATTCGCGAGCCGGGCTACCTCGTTCATACCCTTACAACAGTGTTGTCTATCGCGGCAGCATCATCGGACGCTTGGAAGCGACGATCGGTGCCGGCAGTTCGGTGGAGCCGGTAAGGTACTCGTCGACCGCGGCAGCGCAGGAGCGACCTTCGGAGATGGCCCACACGACGAGGCTCTGGCCACGTCCGGCGTCGCCGCAGGCGAAGACGCCGTCCTGGGAGGTGGCGAACTTGTCGTTACGCGCCACATTGCCTCGACCGTCAAGGTCGACCGGCAGCTGATCCACCAACGTGGTGGTGTCAGGGTGCAGGAAGCCCACGGAGATGAGCACCAGATCGGCGGGAATCACTCGTTCGGTGCCTGGCTGGCGGGTGAACGGCCCGTTCTCTCCTGGAGCGACGTTGACGACCTTCAGACCGGTGACATGTCCGTTCTCGTCGGCGACGAAGCCTTCGGTGGCGGTGGAGTTCTCCACCTTCACCTTGGCCTTGTCCTCGTCGGAGCCCTCGAAGTTGACCGAGTCGGTGTTGTACACGTATTCGGCGCGCTGCGTTTCGAAACCTTCCTCCATGGAGGAGGTTTCCTTGTACAGGCGGGCGAAGGTCGGCCATGGCTGGTTGGCCGGACGCTCCTTCGGTTCCTGCGGCATGATCTGCAGCACGGTGACGTCCTTAGCGCCTTGGCGCAGGGATGTGCCGAGGCAGTCGGAACCGGTGTCGCCGCCGCCGATGATCACCACATGCTTGCCTTCGGCGGTGATGTCGTTGACCGGCTTGACACCGTACACGCGACGTGTGGCGTCCGGCAGGAACTCCATGGCGAAATGGATACCCTTGAGCCCGCGGCCTGGAATCTTCATGTCACGCGGCACGGTGGAGCCGATGGCAACCACCACTGCGTCGTAGCGGGAACGCAGGTCATCCCAGGAGATGTCCTTGCCGATTTCCACGCCGGTGCGGAACACGGTGCCTTCGGCTTCCATCTGCTCGACTCGGCGGTCGATGAGGCGCTTGTCGAGTTTGAAGTTCGGAATGCCGTAACGCATCAGACCACCGATGGCGTCATCACGCTCGTATACGACCACGGTGTGGCCGGCACGGGTGAGCTGCTGGGCGCAGGCGAGACCGGATGGGCCGGAACCGACCACGGCAACGGTCTGGTCGGTCAGACGCTGCGGCGGCAGAGGCTTGACGTAGTCAAGGCTCCATGCCTGATCGATGATGGTGCGTTCGTCGTTCTGAATCATCGTGGCCGGCTGATGGATGCCAAGCACGCAGGCGGCTTCGCACAATGCCGGGCAGATGCGACCGGTCACTTCGGGGAAGTTGTTGGTTTCGGACAGACGGTTGTACGCGTCCTCCCACTTCTCCTGACGGACCAGATCGTTGAACTCCGGAATGATGTTGCCGAGCGGGCATCCGCTCATGCAGAACGGGGTTCCGCAATCCATGCAGCGGGCCGCCTGCTCGGTGGTCCAGGACTGCAGGCCGGATTCGGTGTGAACGTCGAACCAGTCCTTGATTCGCTCTTCAACGGGGCGTTCGGCCAGTTCGCGACGGGTACGGACCTTCAGGAATCCACGAGGATCTCCCATGTCAGCGCGCTCCTTCCATAACCTGCTCGTACACCTGTTCCCAGACGCCGGGCGTATTGAAATCGATGTTCTTCTCCTCGGCTTCCTTCATCGCCTTCTGCATGGCGAGGAAGTGCTTCGGAACGATGTGGGTGAATCGCTTGGCGCTGTTTTCCCAGTCGTCAAGCAGGGCCTTCGCGAAGGCGGAGCCGGTCTCTTCGGCATGCTGCTTGACGAGACCATGCACCAGCTTGTCGGCATCGGCGTCAAGCGGCTCGAACAGCAGCGCGCCGTTGGTGGCGGCCGCCGGGTTGACCTGCTTCATGTCGAGGTCGAGCACGTACACGTTGCCGCCGGAGAAGCCCGCGCCGAGGTTACGGCCGGTGGAGCCGAGAATCACGACCGTACCGCCGGTCATGTATTCGCAGCCGTGGTCGCCCACGCCTTCCACCACGAAGGTGGCGCCGCCGTTACGTACGGCGAAACGTTCGCCTGCGCGGCCGGCCACGAACATTTGGCCGGAAGTCGCGCCGAAGCCGGTGACATTGCCTGCGATCACGTTCTCGTGCGGATCGAAGGTGATGCCGTCCTCTGGACGGACCACCATGCGGCCGCCGGACAGGCCCTTGCCCGCGTAGTCGTTGACTTCGCCGTAGACGCGGATGGTTTCGCCACGCGGAATGAACGCGCCGATGGACTGGCCGCCGGCACCATGGAACGTCATGTCGATGGTGTCGTCCGGCAGACCTTCCTCGCCGTAGCGCTTGGTGATCTCATAGCCGAGCATGGTGCCGAGCGTACGGTACACGTTGCGGATCGGCATTTCGATACGCACGGGCTCCTTCTTGTCAAGGGCGGGCTGGGCAAGCTCGATGAGCTTGTTGTCGAGCGCCTTGTCGAGCTCGTGGTTCTGATCGATCGTCTTGTGCAGGATGGTTCCCGGAACCGGGCCCGGCTGCATGAGCACGTTGCTCAGGTCGATGCCGTCGGATTTCCAACGCTTGATGGCTTCGTCCTGGTCGAGGCATTCGACATGGCCGACGGCCTCTTCCAGCGTGCGGAAGCCGAGCTGAGCGAGCAGTTCGCGGACTTCCTCGGCGATGAACATGAAGAAGTTGACGACATGTTCCGGCTTGCCCTTGAAGCGTGCGCGGAGCTCCGGATCCTGGGTGGCGATGCCCTGCGGGCAGGTGTTCTTCTGGCAGGCGCGCATCATGACGCAGCCTTCGACGATCAGCGCGGCGGTGGCGAAGCCGAATTCCTCGGCGCCAAGCAGCGCGGCGATCACCACGTCGCGACCGGTCTTGAGCTCGCCGTCGCACTGCACGGTGATGCGGGAACGCAGGCCGTTGAGCACGAGCGTCTGCTGGGTTTCGGACAGGCCGATCTCCCACGGGGTGCCGGCGTGCTTGATGGCGTTGAGCGGAGCCGCGCCGGTGCCGCCGTCATAGCCGGAGATCAGCACCACATCGGCATGGCACTTGGCAACGCCTGCGGCGATGGTGCCCACACCGAACTCGGAAACGAGCTTGACGTGCACGCGGGCCTTCGGATTGGCCATCTTCGCGTCGTTGATCAGCTGCTTCAGATCCTCGATGGAGTAGATGTCATGGTGCGGCGGCGGGAGATGAGCTCGACGCCCGGAGTCGCGTGACGCACCTTGGCGATCCACGGCGGAACCTTGGCGCCAGGAAGATGTCCGCCTTCGCCAGGCTTGGCGCCTTGGGCGAGCTTGATCTGCAGGTCGGTGGCGTGCACCAAGTAGTCGCTGGTCACGCCGAAACGTGCCGATGCGATCTGCTTGATCTTGCTGTAGCGCAGCGGATCATTGATGCGGTCTTCGGATTCGCCGCCTTCACCGGAGTTGGAACGTGCGCCGATGGTGTTCATGGCGATCGCGAGGGTCTCGTGCGCCTCCTGGGAGATGGAGCCGTAGCTCATGGCGCCGGTGGAGAAACGCTTGACGATCTCGCTGGCCGGTTCGACCTCGCTGATGTCGATCGGCTTGCGATCGGACTTGAACTTCATCAGGCCGCGCAGCGTCATCAAACGGTTGGAGGTGTCGTTGATGTGCGCCGAGTACTTCTTGAACATGTCGTAGTCACCGCGCTGGGTGGACTGCTGCAGCAGGAAGATGGCTTCAGGGTCGTTGAGGTGGTCTTCGCCGGTACGACGCCACTTGTATTCGCCGCCGGTGCGCAGGTTGCGGTGCGGACGGGCGGTCCACTGCGACGGGTAGGCCACGCGATGGCGGATGGCGACCTCTTCGGCCAGTTCGTCGAGTCCGACGCCTCCGACGCGGGAGGTGGTGCCGGTGAAGTATTCGTCGATGACGTCCTTGTTCAGGCCGATGGCTTCGAACAGCTGTGCGCCACGGTAGCTCATGATGGTGGAGACGCCCATTTTCGCCATGATCTTGAGCACGCCGGTCGACAACGCGTTGGTCAGGTTCTTCACCGCGGTTTCGGCATCGACGTTGAGATAGCCCTTGCGGGACAGGTCTTCGACGGATTCGAACGCCAGATACGGGTTGACGGCCGCCGCGCCATAGGCGATCAGCAGAGCGACATGGTGGATTTCACGCACATCGCCGGCCTCGACGACCATGGAGATCTGGGTGCGCGTGTGTCTGCGCAGCAGATGGTGCTGCACCGCGGAGGTGAGCAGCAGCGACGGAATCGGTCCCCACGTGTAGTTGGAGTCGCGATCGGAGAGCACGAGGAAGTTGGATCCGTTTTCGATGGCTTCGTCGACTTCCTGGAAGATCTCGTCGAGACGTTCCTTCAGCGCCTTGCCGCCGCCAGCGACCTGATAAAGACCCTTGACGACGAACGGCTTATAGTAGCCGCCGAGGATCTTGGCGCGGTCGAGGCGCTTGAGCTGTGCCATCTCGTCGGAGTTGAGCACCGGCAACGGAATGAGGATCTTCTTGGCATGCAGTTCGGAATCGGCCAGCAGGTTCGGCTCGGGACCGATGGCGGATTCAAGGCAGGTCACGATCGTTTTCACGCTCCCAGTCGAGCGGCGGATTGGTGACCTGCGCGAACTTCTGGGTGAAGTAGTCGAACAGCATGCGGCTGCGGGAGGAAAGCGCGGCCATAGGCGCGTCATTGCCCATGGATCCGAGCGGCTCCTTGCCGGTGTTGGCCATCGGGGCGAGCAGCAGCTTCAGATCCTCTTCGGTGTAGCCGAAGGCGCGCTGGCGGCGTTGCACGGACTGGCCGGAGTGGTTGACGTGCTCGCGCTTGGGCAGCTGGCTCATCTCGACGGTGTTGCCTTCGACCCACTGACGGTACGGATGCTGGGACGCGAGGGACTTCTTGATCTCCTCGTCCGGGATGATGCGGCCTTCCTTGGTATCGACGAGGAACATCTTGCCCGGTTCCAGACGGCCCTTGGACACGATGTGTTCCTCGGCGTTCTCCGGGAGCACGCCGGTTTCGGATGCGAGCACGATGTAGCCGTCGTCGGTAAGCTGCCATCGGCCGGGGCGGAAGCCGTTGCGGTCAAGCAGCGCGCCGACCTGGGTGCCGTCAGTGAAGATGATGTGCGCCGGACCGTCCCACGGTTCGATCAGCGTATTGTTGTATTCGTAGAACGCCCTGACATCGGGGTCAAGCTGGTCGTTCTTCTCCCATGCCGGCGGCAGCATCATGGAGATGGCATGTGGCATGGAACGTCCGGACAGGTGCAGCAGTTCGAGGCATTCGTCGAAAGTGCCGGAATCGGAGTAGCCCGGGGTAGCGATCGGCAGCAGCGGCTTGAATTCGCCGAGCAGTTCGGAGCTTAGGCGGCCTTCACGTGCGGACAGCCAGTTGCGGTTGCCCTGGATGGTGTTGATCTCGCCGTTATGGGCCAGCTGGCGGAACGGCTGTGCCAGCGGCCAGCTTGGGAACGTGTTGGTGGAGAAGCGGGAATGCACGATGGCGATTTTCGCCTTCATGCGTTCGTCGGACAGGTCCAGGAAGAAGGGCTTGAGCTGCATGGTGGTGAGCATGCCCTTGTAGGTGATGGTGCGTGCGGACAGGGACGCGAAGTAGATGCCCACCTCGTGTTCGACGCGCTTGCGGATGCGGAAGGTCTTGCGGTCCAGTTCGATGCCTGCGAGCTGGCCTTCGGGGTCGGCCACGACCAGCGTCTTGAACGCGGGCATGCTGGCGAGCGCCTGCAGTCCGAGTCCGTCCGGGTTGGTGGGTACGACGCGCCATGCGAGTACTTCGAGGCCTTCTTCTCGCACGATTTTGGCGATGGCTTGTTCTTGTTGTCCGGAGGTGGCGATGTCGCGGTCGAGGAATGCGATGCCGGCGGCGTAGTGGCCTTCTTCGGGCAGTTCGACGCCTGCGGTGGCGCGCATGAATTCGTCGGGCATGCTCATGAGGATGCCTGCGCCGTCGCCGGTGTTTTTTTCGGCGCCTACGGCTCCGCGGTGGTTGAGGTTGACGAGCACTTCGATGGCGTCGTCGACGATTTTGCGTTCGGGGCCGCTTGTGAGGGTGGTGACCATACCCACGCCGCAGGCGTCGTGCTCGGCGCCGGGATCGTACATACCTTGGGAATCATGGATCGTGAGATCTAACGGGGCGTGGAAAGTCACCGAAACCCACCTTCATGTTTTTGGGCAAGAAAAGTCTTGCGGTCTTTAATGCGTGGTTTAGAATACCGGCCCCCTGTATCAAATACGTTTCGCGTGTCCATATAACGAATACTCGGAAAAAGTCAAGACTGTTTTTTCTTGGGAAAATGTGGAGGATATGTGTTGGGTTGTGGTGGTTGCCGGTATCGATGCGTGTCGTTATGCTGGTGGTTGTCCGAAGAGTACAGGGGAGCCGATGTGGCTGAGATGGGCGTTTGCCCGGACCCTTATGACCTGAACAGGGTAGTGCCTGCGTAGGGATGTTACGAACGGTGCGCGTGCGCGTCTTCTCTGTGCTGACGGCTGGTGTTTGGCCGTGTGTTTCGTGGAAAGAGAAGGGATTTGGCGTGTCTGATGCGTCGCAGGTGCCTGAGCAGCTTGGTTCGGGTTCGAAGAAGTTGACTCCGAAGAATGTGCTGCTGGGTTTGCAGCATGTGTTGGTGTCCAATGTGTGGCTTGATCCGGTGTTTGTGGCTGGTGCCATTGGCTTGCCGTTGGCGTTGTCGTCAAATATGGTGAATGCCATTTTCATTGTGTCTGGTTTGGTCACATTGATTCAGGCCACGAGGTTGGTGCGTTTGCCGATTGTGCAGGGTCCGTCCGCCGCGTTCGATGCGTTGATGATCGCTGCGGGCACTGCTGGTTCGTTGGCTGCCGCTGGTACGTCGATTTTTTGTCAGTTCGCTGATTTTCTTGGTGCTGTGTCTGACCCGTGTGATTGAGAAGATGCGGTTTTCTGTTCGCGCCGATAGTGTCGGGCGTGATTATTTTTCTGGTTGGCGTTTCGCTGTCGAGTTTCACGTTGAGCGAGTTTCTTGGTGGCGCTCCCGGCGATGATGGTTTTGCCGATCCGAAGACGTTGGCCGTGTCTATCGTGACTTGCGTGCTGGTGGTGGCGCTTTCCCAGTTCGGCAAGGGTATGGCCAGGGCACTTTCCTATCTGATTGCTCTGGTTGCCGGCACTGCGCTTTCGATGGTATTTGGCATGGCTGATTTTTCCGGTGTCGCGTCGAAGCCTTGGTTTGGTCTTCCTCAGATTATGCCGTATGGCGGTTTTGACTTTGATGCGGCGGTGTTTGTGCCGTTCTTCATCGCATATATGGTTGCGATTATGGAGGCGCTTGGCGTGTATCAGGCGGCCAGTGAGATCCAGGGCGTCAAGCTTGAGGATCGTCAGGTTCGTTATGGTTTGGCCGGCGAGGCTGCCGGTTCCGCGATTTCTTCGCTGATCGGCGGTTTCACCACTACCGCGTATCCGCAGAATGTCGCGTTGCTTAAGGTCACGGATGAGGGCAAGACCCGTACCCGTGTGCCGGTGATCATCGCCGGCGTGGTATTTGTGGTTCTTGGTTTCATTCCGAAGGCCGGAGCGGTATTGTCGTTGATTCCTTCCCCTGTGATCGGCGGCATTTTCCTGCCGGCCGCGGCAAGCCTGATCAGCACGGGCTTCAATACGCTGCGCAAGGTGGAGTCGAACGACCGTTCCCAGGCGGTCATTGGATTGTCCCTGCTGTTGGGCATCGCGCTGCCGAGCGCGTTGAGCGGCTTGGAGGGCGGCGCTCACGTGTTCTTCTCCAATTCGATTCTGGTCGGGGCGTTCTGTGTGGTGATTCTCAAGGCACTGCTGATCGACCTGCCGAATCTGATCAATCGTCGTAAAGGAAACAGCGAAGCTGAAGTTCCGTCGCAGATCTGATTTGCTTTCGAATATCAGTATCGTTTATAGAAAGGAATACCGCATATGACATCAATGTCGTTGGGTGCCGACGCGCAGGAAGTCAAGGCAAACGTGCTTGAGTTCATCGAAAAGTATGGTTGCGAGGTCGCTCCGGATGAGGCGTTCGACGCGCTCGCACATAAGATTTTCGCTTTCCAGTTTGCCCATAACATGCAGTATCGCGCGTATTGCATGTCTCGTAGGGTGACTCCGCAGATGTTGTCGGATTGGATGGATATTCCGCCGATGCCGGTGGATGGGTTCAAGATGCTGACGCTCACTTCGGTGCCTGAAGATGATTGCGAGGCAGTGTTCATGACCAGCGGCACTACGCATCCGGGTCAGCGTGGACGCAACTATCATCCTGATCTTGAGGTGTGGGATGCGTCGATGATCGGCCCGTTCCGTCATTTCATCATGCCTGACCGTGAGCGCATGCGTATCGCGGTGCTCTCCCCTGCCTGGGAGATGAATCATAATGGTTCGTTGGCCCGTTATCTGACGCGTGCGGTGGAGCAGTGCGGCAGCGAGGGCAGCGGCTTCTTCTTCCATGAGGATGGTTTGGACTTCGCTGGTGTGGAAAAGTTCCTTGATCAGTCGGTGGCAGACGGCGAGCCGGTGATGCTGATGGGCGCTTCGTCCGCGTATCTGTATCTGCTTGACTATCTTGCCGAGCGGGGCAAAACCTATGCGTTGGCGAAGGATTCGCGTGTTTTCGATACCGGTGGTTTCAAGAGCACGAAAACCGATATGACCGTCGATGATTTGTATGCGAAGTTCCTTGAGGTGTTTGGCGTCGCACGCACGCATTGCGTGAACATGTACGGTATGACGGAGTTGAGTTCGCAGATTTACGATCAGAATCTGCTGTCGTACTATACGGATGGTTCGTCGAATTATCTGAAGGCGACGCCGTCGTGGGTTCGTTCCGTGTTCCTCGATCCGGCGACGCTCACGCCTGTCGCCGATGGCGAGCAGGGGGTGATCGCGCATTACGATTTGGCGAATTGGAATTCCTGTCTGGCGATTCTGACCGAAGATCTTGGCGTGCGCACCGATTCCGGTTACGAGCTCAACGGTCGTGCGAAGGGTGCGGAGGCACGCGGCTGCTCCATCGCCGTCGACGAGGTGATGGCGGCAAACGCATGAGCGTCATCGACATTTTCCATGCGCCGCGCGGCTTCGTATTTGAGGATTTCGAAACACGCGGCGTTCTCACCGACCGCGGTGAGGTCACGTTGCGTTATCCGGTACTCACGCCTGAGACTGTCCAAGATTTGTGCGAGACAACGCGTTGCAATCGATCGCAGACATTGGCAGCATCTTCCGTCGAACACATCGTCGACATCATCGGCGAGGCGGTGGAATTGTGGACGAATCCCGATTATGAGGGTCGCCAGATAGCGGAGTCTCTGATTCCCTCCATCACCGGCTATGACGCGACGATGACGCGTATCGAACTGAAACGTTACATGCGCATGTTCCGCAGACGCGAACTATTGCGTTTTCTTGATGACGAACTGCCAAGCCCGCGCATGCTGGACGAATACCGACCGAACAAGTCCGGCGGATACACGCGCCTGTACGGGCCGGACTTGACATTCCACGTGTTTTCCAGCAATGTTCCCGGCATTCCCGTATGGAGCATGACCATGAGTCTGCTGACGAAAAGCGCGATCATCGGCAAATCATCGTTCGACGAACCGCTGATGCCCGTACTGTTCGCTCGTTCTCTGACACAGATCAACCCGGATCTCGCCGACGTATTGGCCATAGTGCCGTGGCGCGGCGGCACGGTAGAGCTTGAAGACGTGGCGATCGGCGAAGCGAACGCCGTGATCGCCTACGGTTCGTCGCACACCACCGAGGCGATCCGTCCACGCGTGAGCGCGGGCAAACCGTTCCTCAGCTATGGCGCACGCATCGGCTTCTCACTCATCGGACGTGAAGCGCTACGCGCGGACACTCACGTGCAAACCGTGCACCGTATGGCCGTGGACGTGGCCACCTACGACCAGCAAAGCTGCCTGGCGCCGCAAACCATCTTCGTGGAACGCGGCGGAGCCATCTCCCCCGCTCAGACGGCGGAACTGCTCGCCAGCGAGCTCGACTCGCAACAACGCAAATATCCACGATCAACCCCTTCCGACACGGAATCCCTCGCCATCCGCAGGGCACGCTCTCAAACCGAGATGCAAGCGCTGTTCATGACGTCCATGACTCCAGACAGCGCCGCACAGGCCGACCCACAGGCACCGTTCGTCATCGAATCGCCGCAAGGCACCGACTGGACCGTGCTCTACTACCCCAATACCAGCAGTCTCCCCTCGTTGGGGACACCGCTCAACCGCACCATTAACATCGTCGCCGTGGACCAACTCAAACACGCGCTGCCCACACTGAAACCCTACCGCGAGTGGCTGCAAACCTGCGCGATCGCCACAAGCTCATCCAGACTGTTCGCACTCGCGCAACAAGTGGGCGAATACGGCATCGACCGCATCTGCCCCGTCGGAGAAATGAACCGCGCGAAATCCGGATGGCACCACGACGGCGGATTCAACATCCTCGACCTCGTCAGAGCCGTCGACATCGAACGCAACACCGACCGTTACGCCGACACCTTCGACATCGACTACGAATAATCCCAAAGGACCTTACGTGAACCAGCAATCCGAACACCGGACACTCACCGGCAAAACCGCCATCATCACCGGCGCAAGCCGAGGCATCGGCGCCGCAATCGCACTCAGACTCGCACAACTCGGCGCCAACGTGACCATCGACTACCTAAGCAACGACGAACGCGCCCAACACACCAAGCAACACATCGAAAACGAAGCGGACGCACAAGGACGCGTCATCACATGCAAAGCCGACGTGACCGACGAAACCCAAGTCAACGAACTCGCACAAACCACAGCCAACGCCTTCGGCGGCATCGACATCCTCATCAACAACGCGCTCAGCCACTACTCGTTCGACCCACGCAACCGCAACACCTTCAGCAACACCAGCTGGAACGACTACGCGACCCAACTCGAAGGATGTCTCAAAGGCACCTACAACACCTGCACGACCGCGCTGCCCTACATGCGACGCCAATCATGGGGACGCATCGTCAACATCTCCAGCAACCTCGTAGACAGCCCGATCGTCCCCTACCACGACTACATCGCAGCCAAAGGAGCACTCATCGGATTCACGCGCTCGCTGGCGCAGGAGGCCGGAGCGTGGGGCGTCACGGTGAACGCCATCGCGGCCGGTTTGACCGTGGGCACGGATTCGAGCCGCGCCACCACCGAAGACATCCGCGAGCGCATCATCGCGCAGACGCCTTTGGGCAGGCTTGCCACGGCTGATGATATTGCGGGCGGTGTGGCGATGCTGGTTGGCGAGGACGCTCGTTTCGTCACCGGTCAGACGTTGCATGTCGATGGCGGACTCACGATGCGCTGATTACGAACATCCGGTGACAGCCTCGTTCTAGGCTCTATGCCATCGGGCCTGGAATGCAACAACCTGCATCCGAGGCCCGTTTCAATCTGCACACTGTATCCACCCATACCAAGATGGATCATCTAAAACCAATTCGTCAGAGGATTATCGGCATTACAACGAGCAGGCGTCGAAGAAACGCTCGATGACGGTGTCGTTGAGCAAGCGTCCGGTTCGGGTTGGAATCACACGTCCGTCACGGATAACGATAAGGCCTTCGTCTTCCATGGTCTGGATGCGAGCCATATCAACCATGTTTCCAAGGCGACTCAAATCCAGACCCTCACGTATGCGCAGACCAAGCATGATGATTTCTTCGAGGTTCTCCTCGTTGGAGATTCGTTCGCTTCCCGACCATGGCACATTATCATCGTTGATAGCCTGCCCCCACATGCGAGGATGCGCAATATCCCAGCTGCGCAAGCCCGACGATTTGACCGTTTCAGATGTTTCAGCCGACGTGGACTGTTCAACATCCATCACATTGCCGTAATGGCTGTGTGCGCCGGGACCGAGCCCCGCCCAATCAACATTGCGCCAATAGCCAAGATTATGTTGCGATTCATAACCAGGACGTGCCCAATTGCTGATCTCATACCATTCAAGACCGGCTGCGCTCAGTAGATCGTCGGCAATCTCATACTTGGTCGCCTCATCGTCATCATCAGGCGTAGGCAAGGTTCCAACAGCAATCTGACGTCCCATTTTCGTGTTCGGTGCGACGGTCAACGCATATGCCGAAATATGGTCAACACCCAAGTCGATCGCCGTCCGTACGGAAACACGCCAATCGTCGAGACTCTCCCCCGGCGCACCGTAAATCAAATCCACGCTGGAACGCATGCCGGCAGCATTTGCCGCTGCGATTCCCGCCGCCACATTGGCCGGGGTATGCGTACGATCCAATGTTTTCAGCACGCTTGGCACAGCCGACTGCATGCCGAAAGAGATGCGGTTGAATCCGCCGTCCGCGAGTTCCTTCACGTAATCGGCGTTCACCGTGTCCGGATTCGCTTCGGTGGTGATTTCCGCATTGTCGGCAATGCCCCACGTGTCACGCACGGCATTCAACATGGCGACCAGATCCGAGGCTTTCAGAATCGTGGGAGTGCCACCGCCGAAAAAGACGGTGGCCGCTTCCGGTTCGTTAACGCCATGCGCGATCTGCCAATCATGGACGATTGACATCTCGCGAATCACCATATTGGCGTAATTGCCACGCGAAGCGCCCGCTCCCATGTCGACAGCGGTATACGTGTTGAAATCACAGTACCCACAGCGCCGTATGCAGAACGGCACATGAATGTAGGCTTCGAACATCAGCCTTCGGTTTTCTGGGCGGCGCGAATCTTGTCTTTGGTGTCGCGGTCGTTGCCTGCGTCTCCGGTCGACAATGCGGCGATGAATGCCTCCTGCGGCACCTCGACATGGCCGAGCATCTTCATACGCTTCTTGCCGGCCTTCTGCTTTTCGAGCAGCTTGCGCTTACGGGAAATATCGCCGCCATAACACTTGGCGAGCACGTCCTTGCGCAGTGCGCGAATGTTCTCACGTGCGATAATGCGGGAGCCGATGGCGGCCTGAATCGGAATTTCGAACTGCTGGCGAGGAATGAGCTCACGCAACTTCTTCGTCATCATCACGCCGTAGGAATACGCCTTATCCTTATGCACGATGGCGCTGAACGCATCGACCTTCTCACCCTGGATGAGAATATCGACCTTCACCAGATCGGCGGACTGTTCGCCGTCCTCATGGTAGTCGAGCGACGCATAGCCCTTGGTGCGGCTCTTCAACTGGTCGAAGAAGTCGAACACGATTTCGGCCAACGGAATGCGATAATGCATTTCCACACGGTCGGCGGAAATATATTCCATAGTGCCCATCTGTCCACGATGGTCCTGGCACAAGTCCATAACCGCGCCGATGAATTCCTTCGGAGTGATGATGTCGGCGGCAACCACCGGTTCGACGATCTGCTTGATCTTGCCGTCGGGGAATTCGCTCGGATTGGTCACACGATGCACGGAATTGTCTTCCGCGGTGACCTCGTATGGCACGTTCGGTGCGGTGGAGATCAAGTCGAGATCGAATTCGCGGCTCAGTCGTTCGGTCACGATTTCCATATGCAGCAGGCCAAGGAAGCCGCAGCGGAAACCGAAGCCCAACGCCACGGACGTTTCCGGCTCGTAGATCAAAGCCGCGTCGTTGAGCTTGAGCTTGTCGAGCGCCTCACGAAGTTCCGGATACTGCGCGTTGTCGATTGGGAACAGGCCAGCGTAGACCATGGGCTGCGGGTCACGATAGCCTTCGAGCGGATCGGCCGCAGGCTTGAGCGCGGAAGTGATGGTGTCGCCCACCTTGGACTGGCTGACGTCTTTCGCGCCGGTGATAACATAACCGACCTCACCCGCACCAAGCGCCTTCGTAGGCATCATGTCTGGGCTGATCACGCCGATTTCAATCGGATCATGGGTCATGCCGATACCCATCATGTGCAGTTTCTCACGGGAACGCAACTCGCCATCGACCATACGAATGTAGGTGACGATGCCGCGGTAGGAGTCGTAGACGGAGTCGAAGATCAGCGCACGCGCGGGAGCTTTCGGATCGCCGGTTGGTGCAGGAACGTCGGCAACAATGCGGTCGAGCAGTTCGGTCACGCCTTCACCGGTTTTACCGGACACGCGCAGCACTTCGGAAGGATCGCAACCAATCAGGCCTGCGATTTCCTCGGCATGCTTGTCTGGTTCCGCGCTGGGAAGATCGATTTTGTTCAGTACAGGAATGATGGCCAGATCATGGTCGATGGCCATATACAGGTTCGACAGGGTCTGCGCTTCGATGCCCTGCGTCGCGTCGACAAGCAGCACTGCGCCTTCGCATGCGGCGAGAGCGCGGGAAACCTCATAAGTGAAATCGACGTGGCCTGGAGTGTCGATCATGCCGAGGGTATATTCGGTGCCGTCGAACGTCCACGGCACGCGCACAGCCTGCGATTTGATGGTGATGCCACGCTCCTGCTCAATATCCATACGATCCAGGAAACGATCACGCATCTCACGTTCGGGCACGATGCCGCTGAGCTGCAGAATACGGTCTGCCACCGTGGACTTGCCGTGATCGATATGCGCGATGATGCAGAAATTGCGAATCAACGACTGATCGGTGAAACCGGGCTGGTTATGCTGCTGGCCCACGCCATCCTCCTCTGGAAATATTCGACGCAAACGATTCTAACTGCTAGTATCGGCATGGTGAGTCGCGACACTCCTAAGCCCGTTGGCAATTTATCCGCGCGCCATGTTATCATCATCGTTTGTATGTCCTTATAGCAAACGTCGTTTGGAGAAATAGTGGCAAACATCAAGTCGCAGAAGAAGCGCGTTCTCACCAACGAGAAGGCGCACAAGCGTAACGTGGCCGT
>ENA-OQHD01000052-OQHD01000052.1-human-gut-metagenome-genome-assembly--contig:-NODE-52-length-51271-cov-5.446582_pt1 | contig 51271 bp, 57 predicted proteins | sample MGYA00242560_ERZ504711 | MGnify/ENA primary metagenome ERZ504711 (study PRJEB26092, sample SAMD00036198) | human gut metagenome | host: Homo sapiens | study: EMG produced TPA metagenomics assembly of...
GGCCCTTCAAGAAAAGGTAGTCCGTGCTTGCAAAAATATTATGCCGAATGAAACGGTAGTATTAGCTGAAATGGATGGACCGGGTATTATTCAGCATATATGGATTACGGTTAATAATAAAACATCAGATGCGGATTGTTATGTACTCCGTGATTTAGTACTCCGCATGTACTGGGATGATGAGGAAGTTCCATCGGTTGAAAGTCCTTTAGGTGATTTCTTCTGCTGTGGTTTTGCAAGAGAATGTCTTGTTACATCTATGCCAATATCCGTAATTCCAAACAGAGGTTTTAATAGCTATTTTCAAATGCCATTTCGTAAAAAAGCAAGAATTACTTTAGAAAATCAACATGATAATCCAATTCCTGATTTCTTTTATCAGGTAGACTATTGTTTGTATGATGAGTTACCAGAAGATACAGCTTATTTTCATGCACAGTGGAGACGTCAAAGAATAACAGAACTGGCAAAGGATTATGTTATTTTGGATAATGTGAAAGGAAAAGGCCATTATATTGGTACATATCTTGCTCTGACAACACTTGAAAGATACTGGTGGGGAGAAGGCGAAGTTAAATTTTATATTGACGGAGATGAAGAATATCCTACAATATGTGGCACGGGAACAGAGGACTATTTTGGCGGGTCATGGAGTTTTGCTCACCAGGTAAACGGAAAGACGGTAGAACAGACTTATAATTCTCCATTTTTAGGATATCCGTATTATTCAGCACACGATGAACTGGTGCATAATCCATATCATAATGATGATTGTCCGCCAATGAGAGGATTTTATAGATGGCATCTGATGGATCCGATTTGCTTTGAAGAAAATTTAAAAGTTACTATCCAACAGATCGGTGTATGTTATAAAGGACTATTTGAAAGACAGGATGATGTTGCCAGTGTAGCATATTGGTATCAGAGTGAACCGCATCAGGCTTTTAAAAACGTTAATGAATAAAAAAGAGAGATGGCCAAGATAGAATGGTCTAAATCATTACAAATTGAGTGTAATTGTAAATTTAAAAAGTTTTGTGAAGCCCATGAAATAAGGACTTCACAAAATTTTTAAGAAAAGAATTAGCACTCAACCCTTTACAGTGCTAACAATACGTGCTATATTCCTAATAGAACACAGGAAAAGCAAATTTGTGGTTCAAAGGAGGGAAAGACCATGAATATCAATAAATTTACACAGAATTCATTACAGGCAGTTCAGAACTGTGAGAAGATTGCTGCGGATAACGGGAATCAGGAACTGGCGCAGGAGCATTTGCTGTATGCGCTGCTGACACAGGATGACAGTCTGATTTTAAAATTATTTGAGAAGATGAACATTCAGGGCCAGCTCTTTATTAACAGTATCGAGCAGGCAATCGGCAAGAGACCGAAGGTGCAGGGCGGTCAGGCTTATGTCGGTCAGGATCTGAATAATGTTTTGATCCATGCAGAAGATGAAGCAAAGCAGATGGGAGATGAGTATGTCTCTGTTGAGCATCTGTTTCTTGCAATGCTGAAGTATGCAAGCCGTGAGTTGAAGCAGATTTTCCGTGAATATGGCATCAGCAGAGAGGGTTTCCTCCATGCGCTGTCAACAGTAAGAGGAAATCAGAGAGTTACTTCTGACAATCCGGAAGCAACTTATGATACATTGAATAAATACGGTCAGGATCTTGTTGAAAAAGCAAGAGACCAGAAACTGGATCCGGTCATCGGACGTGATGAAGAGATCCGTAATGTGATTCGTATCCTGTCCCGTAAGACAAAGAATAACCCGGTGCTGATCGGTGAACCTGGTGTAGGTAAGACTGCAGTTGTAGAAGGACTTGCACAGCGAATAGTCAGCGGAGATGTACCGGAAGGTCTGAAAGATAAGACAATCTTTTCGCTGGATATGGGAGCACTGGTAGCCGGAGCGAAGTATCGTGGTGAATTCGAGGAACGTCTGAAAGCAGTTCTTGAAGAAGTGAAAAACAGTGACGGAAAGATCATTCTTTTTATCGATGAGCTTCATACAATCGTAGGAGCAGGTAAAACAGACGGTGCGATGGATGCAGGAAATATGTTAAAGCCTATGCTTGCCAGAGGCGAACTGCACTGTATCGGCGCAACAACACTGGATGAGTATCGTCAGTATATTGAGAAGGATGCAGCTTTGGAGCGTCGTTTCCAGCCGGTTCTGGTAGATGAGCCAACCGTTGAGGATGCAATCTCTATCCTGAGAGGACTGAAAGAGAGATACGAAGTCTTCCATGGAGTTAAGATCACAGATAGTGCGCTTGTTGCGGCAGTTACACTTTCGAACAGATATATTTCTGATCGTTTCCTGCCGGATAAAGCAATCGACCTTGTTGACGAGGCGTGTGCATTGATCAAAACAGAACTTGATTCTATGCCGACAGAGCTTGATGAGCTTCGCCGTCGTGTGATGCAGATGGAGATTGAAGAGTCTGCACTTAAGAAAGAGGAAGATCGCTTAAGTAAAGAGCGTCTGGAACATTTGCAGGAAGAACTGGCAGAACTGAAAGCGCAGTATGCAAGTAAGAAAGTACAGTGGGAGAATGAGAAGAATTCCGTAGAGCATGTGCAGAAGATCCGTGAGCAGATCGAGCAGGTGAACAAGGAGATTCAGAAAGCTCAGAGAGAGTACGATCTGAATAAGGCAGCAGAGCTTCAGTATGGTCGTCTTCCACAGCTGCAGAAACAACTGGAAGAGGAAGAAGCGAAGGGTTAAAAAGCGAAAAGACCTTGCTCTTGTGCATGAATCTGTTACAGACGATGAGATTGCGAAAAATCGTTTCCAGATGGACAGGTATTCCGGTTGCAAAACTGAACGAGAGCGAGAGAAACGAAAACGCTTCACCTTGCAGATGAATTGCATAAACGTGTCATTGGACAGGATGAAGGAGTAGAACTTGTGACAGAGGCAATCATCCGTTCCAAAGCAGGTATCAAAGATCCGACAAAACCAATCGGTTCCTTCTTGTTCCTTGGCCCTACAGGTGTAGGTAAGACAGAACTTGCAAAGGCACTTGCCCAGAGCCTGTTTGATGATGAGAACAACATGGTTCGTATCGATATGAGTGAGTACATGGAGAAATATTCCGTGTCTAGACTGATCGGAGCTCCTCCGGGATATGTCGGATACGATGAAGGCGGACAGCTGACAGAAGCAGTCAGAAGAAAACCATATTCTGTTGTACTTTTCGATGAGATCGAGAAAGCACATCCGGATGTCTTCAACGTATTGCTGCAGGTACTGGATGATGGACGAATCACAGATTCCCAAGGACGTACAGTTGACTTCAAGAATACAATCTTGATCATGACTTCCAACATTGGTGCAAACTATCTGCTGGAAGGAATTAAGGACGATGGTTCGATCGATGAACAGAGTCAGGAGATGGTAATGGGTGATCTGAAAGCACATTTCAGACCGGAATTCTTGAACCGTCTGGATGAGATTATCATGTTCAAACCATTGACAAAGACAAATGTACGTTCCATCATTGACCTTCTGGTTGCTGATGTGAACCGCCGTCTGGAAGAACGTGAACTGAGTGTTGAGCTGACAGATGCGGCGAAAGACTTTGTTGTGGAAGGTGGATATGAGCCGATGTACGGTGCAAGACCACTGAAACGTTACTTGCAGAAGAATGTAGAGACATTAGCTGCAAAACTGATCCTTGCAGGAGATGTGGGACGTGGAGACACGATCTTGATCGATGTGAAGGATGGTAAACTGACAGCAGGTGTGAAGAAATAAAATATGATACCAGGGTCAAAAGGTCTGAAACCACCGGTGCTTGCACAAAACAATCCGTAGGTATCCTAGTTGGGGGCTTTTGCCCCCAACATCAAAATACTAGTATAGTAATGATATAATATGTAGGGCTGTGAAAAATTGAAAACTTTCCGGAGATTTTTAGAAAATTGGATTTTTCACAGCCTTTTTTACGTTCATCGAAGCAATTGATACAAGCGCAGATTATATGTTAAAATAAAAACCTGACAGAATGTATATGCATACAACAAGAATTAATACTAAGAAAGAACTCAGGCAGAATCCAGAAAGGAGGCTCCCATGGCGCGCATTATTTTCCACATCTGACGTCAATTCAGCACTTTTTAAGCTGGACGGCGGTTGAACAACTTTGGAAAAATGGATCGAAAAGTGGATCTGCGGGAGATTCCGGCGATTATTGGCGGAGATCAGAGCTCTCGTCATGGAATCGTTCTTGCAAAATCATCACTTGCCCAAATCCTATGGGATTCAGACGGGTGAACCTGTAGTAAATGCATTTCGAAAATGTCCGAATCTTGTGACAGCACCGCCGAATCATAAGATGTATCGAGAAAAGAGCCGGATGCTGATGGGTTTCCTGCGGACATATACAAAGAAGATCGAGCAGGTCAGTGTCGATGAATGTTATATGGATTTTACAGAGCTTGTCGGGCGATATCCAACACCGGTGGACGGGGCGATGGAGATTAAGGAAGAGGTAAAGAGACGTTTTGGATTCACGGTGAATATTGGAATCTCCAGTAATAAACTGTTAGCGAAGATGGCTTCGGATTTTCAGAAACCGGATCGGATCCATACGTTATTTCCGGAAGAGGTTCCGCAGAAAATGTGGCCACTTCCGATCGGAGAACTCTTTATGGCAGGGCGTTCAAGTGTGGAAGTCTTTAAGAAACTTGAAATTAATACAATTGGAGATCTTGCTCATGCGGATGTAAATGTAATTACGCTGCATTTAAAAAGTCATGGCCGGATGCTCTGGAATTTCGCAAATGGAATCGGGGACGATAAGGTACAGTATGAACCGGAAGAGGCAAAGGGAGTAGGAAATTCAACGACTCTGTCAGAGGATGCAACGACTTATGAAGAGGCGAGAGATGTATTTCGTGAGCTTGCGCAGAGCGTGGGGAACAGGCTGAAGAAGGCAGGAAAGAAAGCCGGGATGGTGAGCATGGAGGTTCGCTATTATGATTTCAGAAATATGTCGCATCAGGTGCAGCTTCAAAAGCCAACGAATGATCCGGTTATCTTATGTGAGACAGCATGTAATTTGTTCCGTGAAAGCTGGAGTGGAGAACCTGTCCGTCTGCTCGGAATCCGAACGTCAAAGTTAGTAGAAGAGAATGCACCGGAACAGCTGACAATCTTTGATATAGAACTTCCAAAAGAACCGGATGAGAAACATAAGAAATTAAATGCTGCATTGGAACAGCTGAACAACCGTTATGGAAAGGGTGCGGTTGTGAAAGGCACAATTTTATAAACCGGACGGAAAGAAGTAAAAAAAGATGGAATTTAGAGAGATAGAAAGAGGAACGTGCATTGAAAGAGGAAAAATTATAATCTGGAATTGATTCGAATGATTTCTTTTATATTTGTTATTGTGATCCATGTATCAAACTATTACTGCAGAGCCTATGGCGATATTACGATTTGGGGAGTACAGTTTTTCACTGCTATTAAATCTGCTGGCAAGGATAAGTGTACCATGGTTTTTTCATGATTACAGGAGCACTTCTGCTTGGAAGACAGGAATCACTTCATAAACATGCAAAAGAATCTTTCGTTTTCTAATTGTTCTGCTTGTGTGGAGTGTAATATATATGATCTGGAATGCAGTTTATATGGAGGATCCTTATCAAATCAAAGATTTATTATATAAGCCGGTAGAACAGCATCTGTGGTATTTGTATGCAATGATTCCGATCTATCTGGTACTTCCTTTTTTCCAGGTTATGTGTAAAGGGATGAACCTTCGGATGGAACGCGCATTTCTTGTGGTGATTACGGCGGCTGTTTTGTTCAATTATATTTCCACATTTTTTAGATGAAAAGATGTATTATTCCGTCCCAATGGTGGGGGACAGAATCTATTCTTATTATGTATTTATCGGATATTATATATATAAATACCGTAAGCATGTGATGAAGGAGAAAACTGATTCCGGTAGGTTATTTTTGGTAGTATGCATGGCATTAAATTATGGGCTGACTTATGCGGCAACCTTGCAGGATGGAGAACATTATGAACGTCTGCTGGAATATGGTAATCCACTGCTTGCACTGGCAGCAGCGATGGCATTTCTTATGTTAGTACGATTGAAAAAGAGCGAATTCAATCCGTCCGAACAGGCAAAGAAGTGGATTGACAGATTTTGTGGATGTTCCTTTGGGATTTATTTGATCCATATCATGTTTCTTGATGTTTATAAGAGAAATATTAAGCCAGAGACATTTTCAGCCTGGATCATGATTCCGGTAGTGAGTGTGGGACTTGTGTTATTGTCATTTGGATGTGTCTGGCTGATTCGAAAGACGAAAACAGGACGAAAGATTATGTAGGTTTTTTTGCATATGTGGTGAGATTATGTTATTCTATAAAGGTTAAGACAATCGTTATTTGCCTGAAAGTCAATGATGCAATACACCAGTTCAGAACAGGAGGGTTAGATCATGAAATTAGATAAATTATTAGAACGCCTGGACTACACAGTAGTACAGGGAAGTGATTCTACGGAAGTAACAACACTGATCAATGATTCAAGAAAAGTGGAAGAAGGATCTGTTTTCGTGTGTATCAGCGGAGCAGTATCTGATGGACATAAATATGCAGCGGACGTTGCGGCGAAAGGTGCGGCAGCTGTTGTTGTAGAGAAAGATGTCGAAGTGCCGGAAAATGTGACTGTAATTAAGGTAGAGGATACTCGTTATGCACTGGCTCTGATGTCAGCGGCTTACTTTGGATATCCGGCAGATAAGATGAAAGTCATCGGTATTACAGGAACAAAAGGAAAGACAACAACAACTTACATGATCAAGTCTATTCTTGAAGAGACAGGACACAAGGTTGGATTGATCGGTACAATCGAGGCAATTATCGGAGACAAGAAGATCCCGTCATGTAATACAACACCGGAGTCTTATACAATCCATAAATATTTTGCAGAGATGGTAGAAGCTGGCTGTGACTGTGTTGTTATGGAAGTTTCATCACAGGGACTGATGCTTCACAGAACAGCGGGAATTCCATTTGAGATCGGTATTTTCACAAATCTTGGAAGAGATCATATTGGTCCGAATGAGCATAAGGATTTTGATGATTACAAGAGATGCAAAGGGCTTTTGTTCAAACAGTGTAAGCTCGGAATCGCCAATGTGGATGACAAGTATTTCAAAGATGTATTTAAAGGGTCTACATGTAAGATTGAGACATTTGGATTTTCACCGGAGGCAGATCTTCGCGCAGAGAATGTAGAACTGGTATCCAGACCAGGATATCTTGGTGTTGCATACCATGTTGCAGGCGTGATGGACTTTGATGTGGAAATCGATGTTCCAGGCAAGTTCAGTGTTTACAATTCACTGACTGCAATCTCAGTCTGCCGCCATTTCCAGGTGCCGGTTGAGATGATCAAAGATGCACTTAAGAAGGCAAAGGTAAAAGGACGTATCGAGATGATCAAGGTGTCTGATGATTTTACACTGATGATCGATTATGCGCACAATGCGATGAGTCTTGAAAGTCTTTTGACAACATTGAAGGAATATAATCCGAAGCGTCTTGTATGTCTGTTCGGATGCGGCGGAAACCGTTCGAAAGACAGAAGATTCGAGATGGGTGAGGTATCCGGAAGACTGGCAGACCTGACAATCATTACATCAGATAATCCGAGATTTGAAGAACCACAGGATATTATTAACGATATCAAAACCGGAATCGCAAAGACAGATGGAAAATATGTGGAAATCTGTGATCGTAAAGAGGCAATCAAATATGCAATCGAACACGGCGAACCGGGTGATGTTATTGTGCTGGCAGGAAAAGGACATGAGGACTATCAGGAGATCTGCGGCGTGAAGCATCCGATGGATGAGCGCGTGCTGATCAAAGAAGTTTTGGAAGAATTAAAAGAGAAATAAGATTGTGTTTGCAGATGTTATTGTAGATATAGAACATGAAAAACTGGATAAGATCTTTCAGTACCGAATACCGGAACGACTGAAAGACGAGCTGCATCCGGGGATGGAAGTAATTATCCCTTTTGGAAAAGGAAACCGGCAGATCAAAGGTTATGTGACTTCATTATCAGAGACTTGCAATTATGATCTGTCAAAAGTGAAGGAGATTACAGACATTTCCAGAAACAGTGTGGCAATCGAAGCGAGACTGATCGCGCTGGCGGCATGGATGAAAGAGCAGTATGGCGGAACGATGATCCAGGCGCTTAAGACAGTGTTGCCAATCAAGCAGAAGGAGAATGCGAAGGTAAAGAAACATCTCCGTTTGCTGCTTACTGAGGAAGAGAGTCAGGAGAAGCTGGCTTTTTATCAGAAGAAGAATCAGAAAGCAAGAGCAAGGCTTTTGGAAGCTTTGAAGGAAGCCCCAATTCTGGATTATGAGCTGGTGACGGAAAAAATTAAATGTGACACTGCCCGTGATCCGGGCATTGGAAGAGCAGGGCGTGTTGAAGATAGAGTCAGAGCAGGTATACCGTAATCCGGTGAAACAGGCAAAGAAATCACAACAGGAGATCATCTATACGGAAGAACAGCAGCATGTGATCCAGGGGTTCCGGCAAGACTATCTGTGTGGAACAAGGAGAACTTATCTGCTTCACGGAGTGACCGGAAGTGGAAAGACAGAAGTCTATATGGAGATGATCCGCACGGTTGTTGACCAGGGAAAACAGGCAATCGTTCTGATTCCGGAGATCGCACTGACATATCAGACAGTGATGCGGTTTTACCGCTGTTTCGGCGACAGAGTTTCTATCATGAACTCAAGACTGTCTGCCGGAGAACGTTACGATCAGATGATGCGTGCGAAGAAGGGCGAGGTCGATGTGATGATCGGACCACGTTCTGCACTTTTTACTCCATTTCCGGATTTGGGTCTGATCGTTATTGACGAAGAGCATGAACCAACCTACAAGAGTGAGCAGGTGCCACGTTATCATGCAAGAGAAGTAGCAGTCCACAGGGCAGAAGTAGAAGATGCAAGCGTTGTGCTCGGAAGTGCAACTCCGTCAATGGAGGCAATGTATCGGGCAAGGCTTGGTGAGTATCAGCTTTACGAGATGAAGAATCGTTCTCATATGCAGCAGATGGCGACTGTGCATACAGTTGATATGCGAAAGGAACTGAAGAATGGAAACCGTTCCATCTTGAGTGAGAAGTTGCAGGAACTGATTGAAGACAGACTGAATGCAAAAGAGCAGATCATGCTGTTTTTGAATCGCAGAGGATATTCAGGTTTTATTTCCTGCAGAGAATGTGGCCATGTAGTGAAATGCCCACACTGTAATGTATCCTTGTCGGTACACAAAGGCGGGAAAATGGTCTGTCATTACTGTGGTTATGAACAGCCGAAGGTGACGGAGTGTCCGGAATGCGGTTCCCGTTATATCGGAGAATTCCGCGCAGGAACCCAGCAGATCGAGGACATGGTGAAGGCAAGATTCCCACAGGCAAGAGTACTCCGCATGGATATGGATACGACGAAGAAAAAGGATTCCCATGAGCAGATTTTATCTGCCTTTGCGAATGAAGAGGCGGATATTCTTGTGGGAACACAGATGATCGTAAAGGGACATGATTTTCCAAAGGTCACATTAGTCGGTGCATTGGCAGCAGATATGTCTCTTTATACAGATGATTATCGTTCCGGTGAGCGAACATTTCAGCTTTTGACACAGGCAGCAGGCCGTGCCGGAAGAGGTGACAGACCGGGTGAGGTCGTGATTCAGACTTACGATCCGGAGCATTATGCAATCGAGGCTTCAGCAGCGCAGGATTATGAAGCATTCTATGAGAAAGAAATCCGTTACCGCAGTTTGATGGGATATCCACCGGTGGAGAACCTGATGGCAGTACTTGCAGCATGTGAAGATGAGGTACTTTTAGAGAAAGCGTGCAAGTATCTGAAGGAATACATTTTGCGGATCAAAGGTCAGGCACAGCTCGACGTGATCGGCCCGGCAAGTCCGGGAGTGGATAAGATCAAAGATATTTACCGGAGAGTGATTTACGTAAAAGCGCCGGAATACCGAACCTTAGTTGTATTAAAAGACAGGATGGAACAATATATAGAAATTAACTCAGGGTTTCAGAAAATGAGAATCCAATTCGATTTTAACCCGATGAATTTATAGAAAAGAGAGGAAAGAATAATGGCAATCAGAGAAGTAAGAGAGATGGGCGATGATGTTCTTGAAAAACAGTGTAAACCAGTGACGAAGATGACACTTCGTACAAAGATTTTAATTGAAGATATGCTTGATACGATGTATGAGAAGATGGGGTGGGGCTTGCAGCACCGCAGGTTGGTATTCTCAAACAGATTGTAGTGATTGATGTCGGAGAGGGTCCGATCGATTTTGATCAATCCTGAGATTGTTGAGACATCCGGTGAGCAGACAGGCGAAGAAGGTTGCTTAAGTGTGCCGGGAAAATGGGGAATCGTAACTCGTCCGAATTATGTAAAAGTACGTGCACTTAATGAAAATATGGAAGAGTTTGAGATAGAAGGAGAAGAACTTCTTGCAAGAGCGTTCTGTCATGAGATCGATCACCTGGGAGGACACCTCTATGTAGAGAAAGTAGAAGGAGAACTGCATGATTCACCGACCTACAACGAGGAAGATATGGAATACGAAGTGGAGGAATAATTGATGAGAATAATTTTCATGGGAACACCGGACTTCTCCGTGGGAACACTGGAAGCACTGGTGGAAGCAGGACATGAGGTATGTCTCGTAGTGAGCCAGCCAGATAAACCAAAGGGACGCGGTAAAGAGATGCAGCCAACTCCGGTGAAAGAAGCTGCGCTGAAACATGGGATTCCGGTTTATCAGCCAAAGAAGATCCGTGACCCGGAATGTGTAGAAGAACTGAGAAAATACAATGCAGATGTGATGGTTGTCATTGCATTTGGTCAGATCATTCCGAAAGAAATCCTGGAGATGACACCATACGGATGTATTAATGTACACGCATCTCTACTTCCGAAATACCGTGGTGCCGCGCCAATCCAGTGGTCTATCATCAATGGCGAGGAAGTGACAGGTGTTACAACAATGCAGATGAACGAAGGACTGGATACAGGCGACATGATCCAGAAGGTTGAAGTGCCGATCACAGAAGATGAGACAGGAGAAAGCCTTCATGATAAGCTTGCAGAGGCAGGAGCAAAGCTTTGTGTAGAGACTCTGAAAGCTATTGAAGATCATACTGCAACTTTCGAGAAGCAGGGAGAAAGCCCGACAGAATATGCCAGAATGCTCGATAAGAAGCTTGGAAATATTGACTGGAATACATCCGCAGTACAGATCGAACGTCTGGTGCGTGGCCTGAATTCCTGGCCAAGTGCTTACACACATTGGGACAAAAAGGTAGTGAAGATCTGGAGAGCAAAAGCAGAGGCTGATGGCACGGTAAAAGCAGAGCCTGGAACAGTGTTGAGTGTAGAGAAAGATTCCTTTACTGTTCAGACAGGGGATGGCGTCTTACGAGTTCTGGAACTTCAGATTCCGGGGGGAAAAAGAGAATGGATACAGGAGCTTTCTTAAGGGGATACACAATTGAAAGCGGAGTTAAATTTACACAGGAATAAGAGGACTTCTGGAGGGGGACTGCAGATAGATAACAGGAGGTAGTTTTAGTATGTATTATGGATTTTATTATGACTGGACTTATATACTGGTACTGATCGGTGTGGTTCTCAGCCTGCTCGCATCGTCCCAGGTGAAAGGAACATTTGCAAAATATTCGAAGATCCGCAGTTATTCAGGAATGACAGGACGAGAAGCGGCAGAACAGATTCTCAGAAGAAATGGAATCTATGATGTGCAGGTGACTCATATCGCGGGAAATCTGACCGATCATTATGATCCGAGAAACAAGACACTGGCACTTTCTGATCCGGTTTATAATTCAACTTCTGTAGCAGCAATCGGAGTTGCGGCACATGAGTGTGGTCATGCAGTACAGCATTTTGAAGGGTATGCACCTTTATCAATCCGTGGGGCACTTGTGCCGGTCGTAAATTTCGGCTCCATGATTTCCTGGCCGTTGATCATTATCGGCCTGTTTATGAATGGCCAGATGTCCAGCTTCCTTATTGATATCGGAATTCTGCTCTTTATGGTGGCTGTGGCATTTCATCTTATAACACTTCCGGTGGAAATCAATGCTTCCAGAAGAGCGGTGAAGGTACTTGGAAATTCAGGAATGCTCCGTGAAGACGAAGTTGGTGGAGTGAAGAAGGTACTTCGGGCAGCAGCAATGACATATGTGGCAAGTGCGGCCGCAATGATTTTACAGCTTTTACGTTTGTTGATCCTGACAAATGGACGAAGAAGGAATGACTGATAAAAAGAAAAAATTGCTGTAACTGTTCAGAGCCAACCTCCAAAATGCGGAGAATAGGAGATTATTTATGGGAAAGCAGATCAATGAACGCGAGGTCGTTCTAGAGATTTTGATGGAAATAACAGAGAATGGAGCATATAGTCATAAGATTCTTGGCGATGTTCTGTCAAAATATCAATATCTTGAGAAACGTGAGCGTGCATTTATCACCAGAGTTGTGGAAGGCACTCTGGAACATAAGATAGAAATTGATTATATTTTGAATCAGATTTCTAAGACAAAGGTTAAGAAGATGAAACCGGTCATCCGTAATCTTCTTCGTAGCAGTGTCTATCAGCTGAAATATATGGATAGCGTACCGGATCATGCGGTGTGCAGTGAGGCAGTAAAGCTTGCGGTTCGAAAAGGATTTTCAGGTCTGCGGGGATATGTGAATGGAGTTCTGAGAAATGTTGTCCGCAAGATGGACGAGATCGAGTATCCAAAAGAAGATGTACAGAGATTGTCTGTGAAATATTCTGTCCCGGAATGGATTCTTTCTTTATGGAAGAAAGAATATGGGGAAGAGATCACAGAGAAGATGGCAGCAGATTTTCAGAAAGAGAAGCCGATTACGATCCGCTGTTGTCTGAACCGGGTTACACCGGAAGTATTGAAAGAAAAACTGGAAGCAGAAGGAGCGAAAGTAGAAGCACATCCGTATCTTCCTTATGCGTTTTATCTTTCAGATTATGATTATCTGGAAGGTCTGGAAAGTTTTCAGGAAGGACTCTTTGCAGTACAGGATATCAGTTCTATGTTTGTCGGAGAACTGGCAGATCTAAAAGCCGGCGATCATGTAATTGATGTCTGTGCGGCACCGGGAGGAAAATCACTTCATGTGGCAGAGAAGCTTCAGCTGGCAGATGAAGTGGCGGCGAGAGAGAACAGAACAGAAGAAAAGACAGGACGGGTTGAAGCAAGAGATCTGACCGAATATAAGACAGATCTGATCTGGCAGAATATCGACCGTTCCGGACTTGGAAATATTTGTGCTGTATGCAAGGACGCTTCTGTATTTGATGAGTATGATAAGGAAACAGCGGATCTTGTGATTGCAGACCTTCCATGTTCAGGTCTTGGCGTGCTTGGCAAAAAAGCCAGATCTGAAATATCGCGTACAACCGGAAGATCTTGAAGAACTTGCAGATTTGCAGAGAAAGATTCTGACTTGCGCACAGGCAATCGTCAAGGATGGTGGCACATTGGTGTACAGCACATGTACCGTAAATCCGGGAGAAAACATGGACAATGTACACTGGTTCTTGAAAGAATACCCACAATTTGAACTGGACGATATTACAGAAAATCTTTGCAAGGAGTTACGAAGTGATGTGATCGAGAAGGGATGTATCCAATTTTTCCCGGGAGTTCACGATTGTGACGGATTCTTTATTGCAAGATTAAAGAAAAAAGCATGATTTTCAGGAAATGTGAAAAATAGAAAAAACAGACAAATAATGTGAATAACTCACAGAAAAAACGAAATACAGGAGGAAAACTTTAAGATGAAGAAGGATATCCGTGCTTATGGATATGAAGAATTACAGAAAGAGATGGCGACGATCGGAGAAAAAGCATTTCGTGCAAAACAGATTTATGAATGGCTGCATGTGAAGCTGGTAGATCATTTTGATGAGATGACGAATCTTTCAAAGGCTTTGAGGGAAAAACTGGAAGAGAATTATGAGATTCTCCCGGTTGTTATGCTGGAGAGACAGATTTCCCAGATTGACGGTACGAACAAGTTCCTGTTCCGTCTCTATGATGGAAATGTAGTCGAAAGTGTTCTTATGAAATATAAGCATGGAAATTCTGTCTGTATTTCCTCCCAGGTCGGTTGCAGGATGGGATGTGCATTCTGTGCATCAACGATCGGAGGTCTGGTGAGAAATCTTTCTCCGTCTGAGATGCTTGGACAGATCTATCAGATTCAGAAGATAAGTGGTGAGAGGGTTTCGAATGTGGTGATCATGGGAACCGGAGAACCGATGGATAATTACGATAATTTCCTGAAGTTTATTCATTTACTTACAGATGAGCATGGACTGAATATCAGTCAGAGAAATGTCACCGTATCAACCTGTGGAATAGTTCCAAGGATGAAAGAACTGGCGAAAGAGCATTTACAGATTACACTTGCACTTTCGCTTCACGGTTCAAATCAGGAAAAACGAAGAAAATTGATGCCGGTTGCAAATAAATATGATATCACAGAAGTACTCGCAGCCTGTGACGAATATTTCAAAGAAACCGGCCGGAGAGTGAGCTTTGAGTACAGTCTTGTACATGGTGTGAATGATACGGATGAAGATGCACAGGAACTGATTCATTTATTAAAGCATAAGAACTGTCATATCAATCTGATACCGGTCAACCCGGTAAAAGAGCGTGATTTTGTTCGTCCAAGCCGGAAAAAGTGCTTTGAATTTCAAAAATAAACTTGAAAAAAGCGGAATAAATGTTACTATAAGAAGGGAAATGGGCTCTGATATTGACGGAGCCTGCGGTCAGCTCAGGCGCCGCTACGTAGAAACTGAAGGAGAATAGAAGGTATGAAGACATTTTCAATTACAGATGTTGGAATGGTGCGACAGGTAAATCAGGACTACGTCTTTACGACGGGAAAACCACTGGGTATTCTCCAGAACCTGTTCGTGGTAGCGGATGGTATGGGTGGCCATCAGGCAGGAGATTATGCTTCCAAGTGTACGGTGGAAGTGATGATCAAAGAGATTGCGAAGAGCGAGGGAGAGGATATCGAACGTGTTCTTGTGAAAGCAATCAAGTCTGCCAATCGTGAGATTATCAAAGAAGCATCCAGTGACGAACATCTGAAGGGGATGGGAACAACGGTTGTTGCCGCTACTGTGAAAGAACAGATGCTGTATTTTGCCAATGTGGGAGACAGCCGTCTGTATCTGATCAATCAGGGAATCCAACAGCTAAGTAAGGATCATTCTCTTGTAGAAGAGATGGTTCGTCTCGGTGGAATTAAGCCGGAAGAAGCGAAGCATCATCCGGATAAGAATATTATCACAAGAGCGATCGGTGCAAAAGCTGATGTGGATGTGGACTTTTATGAACACCGTCTGAAACGGGGAGACATCATTCTGATGTGTACAGACGGATTAAGTAATATGGTGGAAGATGAAGAACTTTTCCATATTGTTCAGGGAAGCCGGGATATCGTCGAGGCAGGTGAGATGCTGGTGGAAGCAGCAAAAGAGAATGGAGGAACAGATAACATCGGAGTGGTATTGTTTGAGCCATTTGCAGATGAGGTGAGTGTATGATTAAAGAAGGAGTATTTTTAGGGAAACGATACGAGATACTTGGTCGTATCGGTTCTGGCGGAATGGCAGATGTCTATAAAGGCAAGGACCATAAGCTGAATCGTTTTGTTGCGATCAAGGTGTTGAAGAGCACATATCGTTCGGATGAGACGTTTATTAAGAAGTTTTTAAGCGAAGCTCAGGCAGCAGCAGGATTAATGCATCCAAACGTAGTCAATGTCTATGATGTAGGACAGGATCGTGGTCTTTATTATATGGTCATGGAGCTTGTAGAAGGAATTACGCTGAAGGATTACATTCAGAAGAAAGGAAAGCTTTCAGCAAAAGAGACGATCAGTATTTCTATTCAGATGGTGACAGGCATTCAGGCAGCGCATAACTGCCATATCATTCACCGGGATATTAAGCCGCAGAATATTATTATTTCCAAAGATGGAAAGGTTAAGGTTACTGATTTCGGAATCGCGCGGGCTACGACATCAACGGCAACGCAGGCAGTAACAACAACGGTGATGGGATCTGTACATTACACATCTCCGGAACAGGCCAGAGGCGGTATTGTAGATGAGAAGAGTGATATCTATTCAGCAGGTATCACGATGTATGAGATGATCACCGGGCATGTTCCATTTGACGGAGATTCGACAGTGACGGTTGCTTTGAAACATTTGAATGAAGTGATCAAGTCTCCAGCAGAAGAAGTACCGGATATTCCGTACAGTCTGGAGTGCATTATTATGAAATGTACACAGAAACTGCCGAATAAACGATATATGAGCTGTGAGGAACTGCTTCAGGATCTGAAGCACTCACTGGTAGATCCAGATGGAGATTTTGTAGTTCTTGATGGTGTGACAAAACGTATGCCGGCAGCATCCCAGGATACAGGACGGACCACGGTTGTTATGTCACAGGATGAACTGAATCGTATGAAGAATCGTCAGAATTATGATGATGATTATGACGACGATTACGAGGATGACTATGACGATGATTATGACGATTACGACGACCGCCGCAGAAGCCGTTATGATGATGACGATGATTATGATGATCGCCGCAGAAGCCGCTATGATGATGATTATGATGATGATTACGACGATCGCCGCAAAGACCCGTTATGATGATCGCCGTAAGAAGAATGAAGTGAATAAAGACACGAAGAAGATCATGAAGATTCTTATGGTTATTGCCGGTGTTGATGATCGCACTTTTGATCATGTTCCTTGTAGGAAATGCAGTGGGCGTATTTAAAGGTGGAAAAAGGAAACGACTACACAGCAAACGGATTCAGAGATGGTAAAAGTACCGGATGTGACAGGCAAGACATATGAGGAAGCACAGAAAGAACTGAACAAATATGATCTCGGAATCCATAAGTCAACTGCGCCTTCCGATACTGTTGCAAAAGGAAAAATCATCAGCCAGGATCCTGCTGATGGAAAGAAAGTAAAGAAGCATACAACAGTCAATGTCGTGATCAGCAGTGGAGAAGAAGCTAAGATGACAACGATTCCAAGTGTTGTTGGAATATCGGAAGCTGATGCAGAAAAAGCACTTCAGGCGAAGAACCTTGTTGTGAAGAAAGGTGATCCTGTTTACAGTGATGATGTGGAGCAGGGAGAAGTTGTTTCTGTCAGTCCGAGTGAAGGTGCAGAAGTAAAAGAAGGAACAACGGTTACTCTTGTAATAAGCAAGGGAAATCAGCCGGCAACAGTTCCTAAACTTACAGGAAAGTCCCAGTCGGATGCTGAAGCAGCACTTTCACAGGCAGGCTTGTCCGGAAATGCAACTGAAGATTACAGTGATACTGTAGAAGAAGGATATATTATCTCACAGGATACAGATGCCGGAAAAGAAGTATCCAAGGGCACAACGATTGGATATGTGGTGAGCAAAGGACCAAAGATGACGGTGGTTACTGTGCCGGATCTGTCCTATAAAGATAAAAACACAGCCGAGAAACTGCTGAAACAGGCAGGACTTACACCGGAGTATATTGGTGAAGATTATAGTGATGAATATCCAAAAGGACAGGTATTCTATCAGTCTGTCAGCAGCGGTACACAGGTGGAAAAAGGGAACAACTGTCCAGTATATGGTCAGCAAAGGATCTCAACCATCAGCCCCGGATAGTGGAAATTCCGGAAATGATTCCGGAACAGAAGAGAACACGAATCAATGATAACAGAGAGCAAGTGTATGCAGGGAAAGATAATAAAAGGGATTGCCGGATTCTACTACGTGAATGTAGTAGAATCCGGAATTTTTGAATGTAAAGCAAAGGGTGCTTTTCGAAAAGACGGAATCAAGCCGTTAGTCGGTGATGATGCTGTGATCGAGGTACTTGATGAAAAAGAAATGACAGGGAATATCACAGAGATCCTGCCGCGAAAGAATGAGTTGATTCGTCCGGCAGTAGCCAATATTGATCAGGCACTGGTTGTGTTTGCGGTGACAAAACCGAAACCACATTATAATCTGTTGGATCGTTTTCTTGTCATGATGGAACGAAAAGAGATACCTGTCGTATTATGTTTTAATAAGACGGATATTGCCAGTCATCCTGAAATTGCAGAATTGAAAGAAGTTTATACCGGATGCGGATATCCGGTAATCTTCACAAGTGCGAAGGAAGAAGAAAATATCAGTGAGTTAAAATCACTTTTAAAAGGAAAGACAACCTCGATTGCAGGTCCTTCTGGCGTTGGAAAATCATCCCTGATCAATCTTCTGCAGTCTGAAGTGAAGATGGAGACAGGAAGTATCAGTAAGAAGATTGACCGTGGGAAACATACAACAAGACATTCCGAACTGATCGTGATTGGAGAAGATTCTTATATTATGGATACTCCGGGATTCAGTTCTCTTTACGTCAATGATTTCGAAAAGGAAGATTTAAAATATTATTTTCCGGAATTCACACCGTTTGAAGGACAGTGCAAGTTCAATGGCTGTGACCATATTCATGAACCCGGATGCGCTGTAAAAGAGGCAGTTGAAGAAGGGAAGATCCATAAGATCAGATATGAAGATTATACGGAGATGTACCGTGAACTAAAGGAAAGAAAGAGGTATTAAGTTTATGAAAAATATTTTGGCACCATCTATTCTCTCAGCAGATTTCAAGATTTTAGGAGAACAGTTGAAATTAACAGAAGAAGCAGGCGCAGAGTATATTCATTTTGATGTGATGGACGGAATGTTCGTTCCAAGCATTTCCTTTGGAATGCCTGTTCTCGCATCAATCAAGGGAGCAACAACACAGACACTGGATGTTCATCTCATGGTGACAGAACCGATTCGTTACGTGGAAGAATTCGTGAAAGCAGGAGCAGATATCGTTACAGTTCATTATGAAGCATGTGAAGATCTGCAGGCAACAATTGATAAAATCCATGCAGCAGGAGCGAAAGTGGGAATTTCTATTAAACCAAAGACACCGGTTGATGTACTGCTTCCATATCTGGAGCAGGCAGAGATGTTTCTGATCATGTCTGTAGAACCGGGATTCGGCGGACAGGCATTTATTCCGGAATCACTGGAGCGTATCAGTGAATTGAGAAACCTTCTGAATGAAAAAGGACTTACAACTGATATTGAAGTAGATGGTGGAATCTATCATAAAAACGTGGCAGAAGTACTTGCAGCCGGAGCGAATGTAATGGTCTCAGGTTCAGGCGTTTTTAAAGGTGATATCAAAGATAATACAGCAAAGTTTATGGAGATTTTAAACGGCAATGTGTAAGAGAACAGTTATTGTGAGCGGGGGAATGCTGGAAGAAGATTTTGTCCTTCCAATTCTTGAGGCAGAAGAGACGGAATTTATTATCGGAGTAGATAAAGGACTCGCATTTCTTTATGAACATAAGATCAAGCCGGATTACATTGTGGGAGATTTTGACAGTGTACCGGAAGAAGTGATCGATTATTATAGAAAAGAAGCAAGTGTACCGATCCGGGAGTTCAATCCGGTAAAGGATGCGTCTGATACGGAGATTGCACTTCGTATGTGTCTTGGACTCAGAAGAAAAGAAATCTGGATTCTTGGAGGAACAGGAAATCGTCTGGATCATTTCTGGGCTAATGTTCAGTGCCTGAATATTGCACTTGAAGCAGGATCTCAGGCGATGATCTTAGACAGTCATAATAGAATTCGTCTGCTTGATCATGGAATCGCAATTCGCAGAGAAGAAGCTTTCGGAAAGTATTTTTCAGTATTTCCGATGCAACTTCCGGTTGAGGATTTCTGTATCAGCGGCGCAAAATATCCATTGCAGAATCATTTGCTCTCATCAGGAGACAGCTTGTGTGTGAGTAATGAGTTTGCAGAAGGTAAAGATGAAGTGAAGATCTCTTTCGTGTTTGGAAAAGTGATTTTGATGGAGACGAGAGATTGAAATTCAAGCCCCATTATAGTATAATATTAGATGCTATTTTGGGGCTTCTTTTTGTGAAAGAGTCACATAACAGAAAATAAGAGAAATAGACCTTGTGGATTTAGCTTTAGAAATCAAGGTTTTAAGGAGGAAATAGAGAAAATGAAACTTGGTATTGTGGGATTACCGAACGTAGGAAAAAGTACACTGTTCAATTCACTGACAAAGGCCGGTGCAGAATCTGCAAACTATCCATTCTGTACAATTGACCCAAATGTCGGTGTCGTAACAGTTCCGGATAAGAGACTGGATGTGCTTGGAGAGATGTATCATACAAAGAAGATCATTCCGGCAGCAATCGAGTTTGTTGATATTGCAGGACTTGTGAAGGGAGCATCAAAAGGAGAAGGACTTGGAAACCAGTTTCTTGCCAACATCCGTGAGGTTGATGCAATCGTTCATGTAGTAAGATGCTTTGAGAATACTAATATCGTCCATGTAGACGGAAGCATTGATCCGCTGCGTGACATTGAGACAATCAACCTTGAGCTGATCTTCTCAGATCTTGAGGTTCTTGAAAGAAGAATCTCCAAGACAGTGAAGCTTTCAAGAAACGATAAGATGGCGGCGAAAGAGCTGGATCTTCAGAACCGTCTGAAAGCGCATCTGGAAGAGAATAAGATGGCGAAGAGCTTTGTGACAGAGGATGAGGATGAGCAGGCATGGCTTGCAGAGTATAATCTTCTGACAGCAAAACCGGTAATCTTTGCAGCAAATGTATCTGAGGATGATCTTGCGGATGATGGTGTAAACAACGCAGGGGTTCAGGCAGTCCGTGAGTATGCAAAAGCGGAAGACTGCGAAGTGTTCGTAGTATGTGCAGAAATTGAAGAAGAAATTTCTCAGTTAGATGACGATGAAAAATCAATGTTCCTTGAAGATCTTGGATTGGAAGAATCCGGACTTGAGAAGCTGATCAAGGCAAGCTATCATCTTCTTGGACTGATCAGTTATTTGACAGCAGGTGAGCCGGAAGTTCGTGCATGGACAATCAAGAAAGGAACTAAGGCACCACAGGCAGCTGGTAAGATCCATACAGACTTTGAACGTGGATTTATCCGTGCGGAAGTAGTAAGTTATGATGATCTGATGGCATGTGGAACTCATGCGGCAGCGAAAGAAAAAGGATTAGTTCGTCTGGAAGGAAAAGACTATGTCGTTCAGGACGGAGATATCATGCTGTTCAGATTTAACGTTTAACAGATATAGGGAATATGCTTAAAAACCGGTTAGATTCATTGTTTTCTAATTGGAAAAGCAGTAAAAACAGGAATCAGGGACAACTAGATTTGTTCCTGATTTCTGTGGATATGAAAGGAAATAACATAATATGCATTACAATATCAGCTTTCCGAATTTAGGAATTTATCTGGATCATGTAGGAAAAAGCATCAGCATCTTTGGTTTTTCCATTGCTTACTACGGCATGATCATCGGTGCAGCAATTTTGATTGGATTTCTGATTGCCACAGCGGAGGCAAAAAGAACAGGACAAAATCCGGAAGACTATCTGGATATGGGAATTGTCGGAGTGATTGCAGGAATTGCGGGTGCAAGAATCTATTACGTGATTTTCTCCTGGGATTTATATAAAGATAATCTTTTGTCTATCTTTAATCTCAGAGAAGGTGGTCTGGCAATTTATGGCGGCGTGATCGGAGCAGTGATCGCAGTTTTTTGTGATGGCTGCTGTTAAGAAAAAATCTCCATTTCAGATTTTGGATACAATTGCACTGGCACTTCTGAATGGTCAGATGCTTGGACGTTGGGGGAATTTCTTTAACAGGGAAGCATTTGGAGAATACACGGATTGTCTGTTTGCAATGAGGCTTCCGGTTGATGCAGTAAGGCCGGGAGATATTACAGAACTTATGCGCGAGAATATGCAGAGAATTGACGGAGTCAGTTATATTCAGGTACACCCGACATTTTTTTATGAATCATTATGGTGTGCCGGACTTCTTATCATATTGTTTTTTGTATAGGAAGCATAAGAAATATGAAGGTGAACTTTTTCTCATGTACCTGTTTGGATATGGGGCAGGACGTGTATGGATTGAGCGGCTTAGAACGGATCAGCTTGTTCTTCCGGAAATCGGATTTCCGGTGTCAGAACTTCTGGCAGGTTGCCTGGTGATTGTGACAGGAATTATGCTGATCTATTGCAGAAGGCATTGCAGAAAAAGAAATGAGAAGAAAAAAGTGGATCAGTATGAGCCGGTGCCAACAAAGATCAAAGGGAAAAAACCACCGAAGTGGGATGACCGGTTGTTTAAAAACAGATAGAATGATAAGAAAAAATGTATAGTGATTCATAAGCCAGAAGAGTTAATGTTCAACAGAAAGTACTCTTCTGGCTTTTTCCATTTCTGCCTGTTTAGTTAATAATCCCCAATAACAGCACTGATAACTATTCTCAAAACACTGTGCTGTACACGAAAATATACAAAAGAGGATATTTATAACTCTAGACTTTTGTGACTTTTGGAGATATAATGAAATTACATGTGAATTAATTATACTTAACTCAGTGTAAAACCTATGTAACACCTAAGGAGGAATAAAAATGGCAAGAAAAATGAAGACCATGGACGGTAATCAGGCAGCAGCTCACGTTTCTTATGCATATACAGAAGTAGCAGCTATTTACCCGATTACGCCTTCATCCGTTATGCCGGAGCATATCGATGAGTGGGCTACTGAAGGAAGGGAGAACATTTTCGGACAGACTGTACAGGTTACAGAGATGCAGTCCGAGGCCGGAGCAGCAGGTGCTGTTCACGGATCATTAGCAGCAGGTGCTCTTACAACAACATTTACTGCTTCTCAGGGACTCCTTCTTATGATTCCTAACTTATATAAGGTTGCTGGTGAGCAGCTTCCGGGAGTATTCAACGTATCTGCCCGTGCACTTGCAAGCCACGCACTGTCAATTTTTGGAGATCATTCTGACGTTTATGCATGTCGTCAGACAGGAGCAGCTATGCTCTGTGAATCCAGCGTACAGGAAGTAATGGACCTTACTCCGGTTGCTCATTGTGCAGCACTTGAAGGAAAGATTCCATTCATCAACTTCTTTGATGGATTCAGAACATCACACGAGATTCAGAAAATCGAGACATGGGATTATGAAGATCTGAAAGACATGGTAAGCATGGAAGCAATCGACGAGTTCCGTGCACATGCACTTAACCCGAATCACCCATGCCAGAGAGGTTCAGCTCAGAACCCGGATATCTTCTTCCAGGCAAGAGAGGCTTGTAACCCATTCTATGATGCACTTCCGGGAATCGTTCAGAAGTACATGGATAAGGTTAATGAGAAGATCGGAACAGACTACAAACTGTTCAACTACTATGGAGCAGCAGATGCAGAGCACGTGATCGTAGCTATGGGATCCGTTTGTGACACAATCGAGGAGACAATCGATTACCTGACAGCTGCAGGAGAGAAAGTCGGAGTTGTTAAAGTTCGTCTTTACAGACCATTCAGCGCAGAAGCTCTGATCGACGCTATCCCGGATACAGTTAAGAAGATTTCTGTTCTTGACAGAACAAAAGAGCCAGGAGCACTTGGCGAGCCACTGTACCTGGATGTTGTTGCAGCACTTAAAGGATCTAAGTTCGATGCAGTTCCGGTTTATACAGGACGTTATGGACTTGGTTCTAAAGATACAACACCTGCTCAGATCGTTGCTGTATACCACAACGATGAGAAAGCTAAATTCACAATCGGTATTGAAGATGATGTTACACATCTTTCACTTGATGCTGGTAAGCCACTTGTTACAACACCAGAAGGAACAATCAACTGTAAGTTCTGGGGACTTGGAGCAGATGGTACGGTTGGAGCAAATAAGAACTCCATCAAGATTATTGGTGATAACACAGACATGTATGCACAGGCTTACTTTGATTATGACTCTAAGAAGTCCGGTGGTGTTACAATGTCTCACCTTCGTTTTGGTAAGAAGCCAATTAAATCAACATACCTGATCCATCAGGCTAACTTTGTTGCATGTCATAACCCGTCTTATGTTAACAAATACAACATGGTTCAGGAACTTGTTGATGGAGGAACATTCCTTCTGAACTGCCCATGGGATATGGAAGGACTTGAGGAGCATCTTCCAGGACAGGTAAAAGCTTATATCGCTAACCACGGAATTAAATTCTACACAATCGATGGTATCAAGATTGGTAAAGAGATTGGACTTGGTGGACGTATCAATACAGTTCTTCAGTCTGCATTCTTCAAACTTGCAGCTATCATTCCGGAAGAAGAGGCTATTGACCTTATGAAAGCAGCTGCTAAGGCTACTTACGGAAGAAAATGGTGACAAGATCGTTCAGATGAACTACGATGCAATCGATGCTGGTGCAAAAGCAGGTCGTAGAAGTAGAAGTTCCGGAAAGCTGGAAAGATGCAGCTGATGAAGGACTTGCTACACCACACATCGCAGACGGCGGAAGAACTGATGCAATTGCATTTGCTAAGAATATCCAGGCAAAAGTTAACGCTCAGGAAGGAAATACACTCCCTGTATCTGCATTCAATGATTATGTTGATGGATCTACACCGTCAGGAACATCTGCATATGAGAAACGTGGTATCGCAGTAGATATTCCGGTTTGGAATCCAAATCAGTGTATCCAGTGTAACCGTTGTGCATATGTATGTCCGCACGCAGTTATCCGTCCGGTAGCTCTGACAGAGGAAGAAGTTGCTCAGGCTCCAGAAGGACTTAAGACACTTGATATGATCGGAATGCCGGGAATGAAGTTCACAATGACAGTATCCGCTTACGACTGTACAGGATGTGGATCTTGTGTGAATGTCTGCCCAGGCAAGAAGAATAAAGAGACAGGCGAAGTTGAGAAGGCTCTTACAATGGCTAACATGGAAGCTAATGCAGGAGAGCAGACATTCTTCGACTTTGGTAGAGAGATTCCGGTTAAACCAGAAGTTGTTGCTAAATTCAAAGAGACAACAGTTAAGGGAAGCCAGTTCAAACAGCCACTCCTTGAGTTCTCAGGAGCTTGTGCAGGATGTGGTGAGACACCATACGCTAAGTTGATCACACAGCTGTTTGGTGATAGAATGTATATTGCAAATGCAACAGGATGTTCTTCTATTTGGGGTAACTCTTCACCGTCTACACCTTACACAGTAACACCGGAAGGTAAAGGACCTGCATGGAGCAACTCCCTGTTTGAAGACAACGCTGAGTTTGGATACGGTATGCTGCTTGCACAGAATACAATCAGAGACAGACTGAAAGCAAAAGTTGAGAAGATCGCAGAGAAGACTACAGATGAGGCAGTTAAGGCTGCAGCAGCTGAGTATCTTGAGACATATACAGTAGGCGCTACAAATGGAACAGCTACAGACAAACTTGTTGCAGCTCTTGAAGCACTCGATTGCGATTGCGAAGAGAGAGCAGAAGTTCTGAAGAACAAAGATTTCCTTGCTAAGAAATCCCAGTGGATCTTCGGAGGAGACGGATGGGCTTACGATATCGGATACGGCGGAGTTGACCACGTTCTTGCAAGCAAGAAAGATATCAACATTATGGTATTCGATACAGAGGTTTACTCCAACACAGGTGGACAGTCCTCTAAGGCTACTAAGACTGGTGCTACAGCTCAGTTCGCAGCAGGCGGAAAAGAGACTAAGAAGAAAGACCTTGCAGGAATGGCTATGACATACGGATACGTATATGTAGCTCAGATCGCTATGGGTGCTGACTTTAACCAGACAGTTAAGGCAATCGCTGAGGCTGAGGCTTATCCGGGACCATCACTGATCATCGCTTATGCTCCATGTATCAACCATGGTATCAAGAAGGGTATGAGCAAAGCTCAGACAGAGGAACAGCTGGCAGTAGAGTGTGGATACTGGAATAACTTCCGTTACAACCCGGCTGCAGAGGGAGACAAGTTCTCACTTGACAGCAAGGCTCCGAAGGCAGAAGGATACCAGGACTTCCTGAATGGTGAAGTACGTTACAACGCACTGAAGAGAGCTAACCCGGCTAAGGCTGACAAGCTCTTCGCTCTCAATGAGCAGGAAGCTATGGAGAGATACGATTACCTGAACAAACTGGTAACTGTATACGCTGCGGAAAAAGAAGATAAATAAGGATATTTCATGAGTGAATGAGATATGAAAAGAGGAGATCTCCGTAAGGGGATCTCCTTTTGCGTGGAAAAAAATGATGGGGTTGACCTGATTTCGCAAATTTTTGATTACAGTGGTGCGCGAAGATATTTCTTCGGTGTCATTCCTTTATACTTTTTTAAATGTTTTGATAAAGTAGCTTACATCGTTAAATCCACAGCTAAGTCCGATGTCTGCGATTGATTCATTCGAAGTAACGAGCTTGAAACAAGCTTGTTCTATTCTATAGTAATTCAGATAGTCAACAGGAGTTCTGTGGGTCATATCTTTAAAGTAGCGGCAGAAGTATTTTGAATTCATGCCGGCTGCCTGAGCCAGATCTTCCAGTGTGATACAGTCAGCATAATGGTTTTCAATCACTTCGAGAGCTTTCTTTAAATGTTCTACTTTTTCGGCTATCCTTCTGACTGATGATTCGAACGTTTTCGTACAATTTATTTTCCAAAATGTAGCCTAAAAATTGGTACAGAGTACCAATCACCATAAGCTCGTGCCCTTCGGTACGCTTTTTGATATGTTCAAACATCATGGAAGCAATATGTTCTAAATTCTTTACGGGTGCTTTGATGAGGGAAGGGATAGTCAGAGTGTCGCTTCCGATCTTCTTAAGCAGACGTTCGCTGGCATGATTTACTGCCATGAGCGATTCAAGGTTAAAAACAAGGCATTCATAGACACAATCCTTAGGAGTTCCGCCATGAAGAAGCCCTCCTTTTATAAAAATAAGGTCTCCGGCTTCTGCAGTGAATTCATTTTCACCAATTGACATAAGTAATTTCCCTTTTAAAACACGAATAAGTTCGTATTCGATGTGCCAGTGATAAGACATGTCATACCGTGGATGATTCGGCGTAACATGATAAAATTCAATTGGAAAATCAATGGTTCCGTGATTACGCTCTTCTTTGTAATTAATGTATTTCATGCAATAATCTCCTTTAAAAATCTAAATAGTGTAAAAACAAACACATATGTGGAAATATATGTTTATAAATTGTACTTTGTTGTATAAAAGGTGAATATCTTTATATTTTTATTCTAGTATACCACAAGACAAAAAGAAAGGAAAGAACTATAATGATACTCAAAGAAGCGGTTCTGCGAAGGAAGATAAGCAGAGCAAGGCAAACAATTAAGGAGGAATGTAATTATGGCAGAAAGAAGATTAGTAGGATCTTATCCAGTAATTGGTATCAGACCGACAATCGATGGACGTAGAGGAGCTCTTGACGTAAGAGGATCTCTTGAAGAGCAGACAATGAACATGGCAAAATCTGCAGCAAAACTGTTTGAGGAGAACTTAAGATATTCAAATGGCGAGCCAGTTAAAGTTGTTATCGCTGACACAACAATCGGACGTGTAGGTGAGAGTGCTGCTTGTGCTGATAAGTTTAGAAGAGAAGGCGTAGATATCACAGTTACAGTTACACCTTGCTGGTGCTACGGAGCTGAGACAATGGATATGGATCCACAGACAATCAAAGCTGTATGGGGATTCAACGGAACAGAGAGACCGGGAGCTGTATACCTTGCATCTGTACTTGCTACACATGCACAGAAGGGACTTCCGGCATTCGGAATTTACGGACATGACGTTCAGGAAGCTGACGACACAACAATTCCGGAAGACGTTAAAGAGAAACTTCTTAGATTCGGACGTGCAGCTGTTGCAGCAGCATCCATGAGAGGAACATCTTACCTTCAGATCGGATCTGTTACAATGGGTATCGGTGGATCTATCATTGATTCTGATTTTATCGAGTCTTACCTTGGAATGCGTGTAGAGTCTGTTGATGAGGTAGAAATCATCCGTCGTATGTCAGAAGAGATTTATGACAAGGCTGAGTACGAAAAAGCTCTTAAATGGGCAAAAGAGACTTGTAAGATCGGTTGGGACAAGAACCCAGAAGAGCTTCAGGCTTCTCCAGAGGAGAAAGAGGAGCAGTTCGAGTTCGTTGTTAAGATGGCAGTTATCATCAAAGACCTTATGAACGGAAATAAAAACCTTGACGAGAAATTCTCAGAGGAAGCAATCGGACACAACGCTCTGGCAGCTGGATTCCAGGGACAGAGACAGTGGACAGACTTCTATCCGAACGGAGACTTCGCAGAGGCAGTTCTGAATACATCTTTCGACTGGAACGGAGCTCGTGAGCCATACATCCTTGCTACAGAGAACGACGTTCTCAACGGACTTGGAATGATGTTCATGAAACTTCTTACAGGACGTGCTCAGATCTTCGCTGATGTTCGTACATACTGGAGCCCAGAGGCAGTTAAGAAAGCTACAGGATATGACCTCGAGGGCGTTGCTAAAGAGAACGGTGGATTCCTTCACCTGATCAACTCTGGAGCAGCTTGTCTTGATGCATCTGGTGTTGCTAAAGACGAGAACGGTAATGGCGTTATGAAAGAATGGTGGAACGTTACAGAAGAAGACCAGAAAGCAATCATGGATGCTACAGAGTGGTGCATGGCTGACAACGGATACTTCCGTGGAGGCGGATACTCAAGCCGTTACGAGACACGCGCTCAGATGCCAGCTACAATGATCCGTCTTAACCTTGTAAAAGGACTTGGACCGGTTCTTCAGATTGCAGAAGGATGGACACTTGAACTTCCAGAAGAAGTATCTGATAAGCTTTGGAAACGTACAGACTACACATGGCCATGTACATGGTTTGCTCCAAGATGTGATGGTAAAGAGGGCGCATTCAAGACAGCTTATGATGTAATGAACAACTGGGGAGCTAACCACGGTGCTATCTCCTATGGACACATCGGAGCTGACTTGATCACAATGTGTTCAATGCTTCGTATTCCAGTATCTATGCACAACGTACCGGAGAAAGATATCTACCGTCCGGCAGCATGGAATGCATTTGGAATGGATAAAGAAGGCGCTGACTTCAGAGCTTGTAAGAACTACGGACCACTTTATAAATAAGATGGAGTCCATTTTGTCAGGAAATGTTAAAAAGACTGTAAATACAGTTTCGATACAGAGCTAGAACAAAGAATGCAGGGGGGTCTGCCTATGCAGGGCCCCCGCTTTAATACCGACTAAAAGAGTATTAAGAAAAGAGGAAGATTATGGAGAAAAAAGTATTAGCATTTGACTTTGGTGCTTCAGGCGGAAGAGCAATGTGCGGAACTTTTGATGGTGACAAGATCAGCATTGAAGAGCTTCACCGTTTTTCTAACGATCCGGTTATTTTGAATGGATCAATGTACTGGGATGTACTGAGATTATTTTTTGAGATCAAACAGGGTCTGATCAAAGCAAAGAAATGTGGAAAGATCGAAAGTATCGGTATCGACACATGGGGAGTTGATTTTGGACTGATCGACGAGGAAGGAAGACTTCTTGAGAACCCTGTACATTACCGTGATGCACGTACAGAAGGAATGATCGAAGAAAGTTTCAAACTGATCGATAAAGAGAAATTCTACCAGATCACAGGAAATCAGTTCATGGATCTCAACACAGCATTCCAGCTCCTTTCTCTTGTAAAGACAAGAAAAGAGCTTCTTGAGAAAGCTGACAAGATGATTTTGATGCCAGACCTTTTCAACTACTTCCTTACAGGGGAGAAAAAAGCTGAGTATTCTATCGCTTCTACAACACAGCTTCTTGATGCGAAAAAGGGTGAGTGGTCAGACGAAGTGATCGAAGCACTGGGAATTCCGAAACATATTTTCCCGGAAATCGTACCTACAGGTACAAAGATCGGCACTCTTACAGATGAAATCTGTACAGAGCTTGGTCTGGATAAGATTGATGTTATGGCTGTTGCGGGACATGATACGCAGAGCGCACTTGTATCTGTACCAACATCAGAAGAAGATTTTATCTTCCTGAGTTGTGGAACATGGTCACTGCTTGGAACAGAGCTTGCAGAACCTATTATCAATGAGAAATCTGAGCATTACAACATCACGAATGAAGGTGGATATGGAAGAAAGATTTCCTTCCTTAAGAATATCATCGGATTGTGGTGTATTCAGGAAAGCCGTCGTCAGTGGATCCGTGAAGGAAATGAGTACGGATTTGGCGAGCTTGAGATTATGGCAAAAGAAGCTCCGGCACTCCAGAGCTTTATTGATCCGGATGCACCGGAATTCACACCAGCCGGAGATATTCCGACAAGAATCCGTGAATTCTGCAAGAAGACAGGACAGCCTGTTCCGGAAACAGTCGGAGAAGTTGTTCGTTGCATCAACCAGAGTCTTGCAATGAAATATCGTCATGCGATGGAAGAGATTAAAGAGTGTACAGGTAAAGATTATAAGACAGTCTACATGGTAGGCGGTGGAACACAGAGTGCTCTTCTTTGCCAGTTCACAGCAAATGCATGTGGATGCAGAGTTAGTGCAGGTCCAATCGAGGCAACTGTTCTTGGAAATATTGCACTGCAGCTCATGGCTTCCGGAGATATCAAATCTATCGAAGAAGCAAGAGAAATTATCAAACGTTCTCAGGACATCAAGATCTACGAGCCACAGGATAAGGAAGCGTGGGACGAAGCATACGAGAGATTTAAGAAAATTTTAGTATAGTGCTTTGAACTAAGGGGGAATGAGTTGCCAGTTGTAGTGTAATTATGGCGTTACTGTTCACTCCCGTGTCAATCACTCTGCTGATCGACACGGAGGATGCGTGTTTTGACTTGAATGCATCTCGCCCCATCGCCAAAGGCGATTTGAAATGGCGAGATGCGTTGCTGGTCGCACATCGTGTGAACAGTAACATTATGGCTGGCAACGTAATAAAAAAGAATTCTTCAGAAACACTTGACTGTCAATCTGCTGTATGATTTAATGGAATAAGCAGTTGAGTTGGGCAAAATGCATAACGGTTCGCTAATTGGCCTGGGAGGAGAAGATTATGGCTGCTACTATTCGCGATATCAAGAAAAGGACAGGATTGTCCCTTGCAACGATATCGAAGTATTTGAATGGCGGTAATGTATTGCCGGAAAATCGTATCTTGATTGAGGAGGCAATCAACGAACTGCATTATGAAGTGAACGAGCTCGCAAGAGGGCTTGTTACCCACAAGACAAAGACGATTGGAGTTCTGGTTTATGATATACAGTGTCTTTTTGTAGGAAGTATGCTGCATTATCTGGGAATGGAACTTCATAAAAAGGGATATGGAATGTTGATCTGTGATTCCTGCAATGACGAGAAGCTACAGAAAGAAAATCTGCAGTTTCTTCTGAGCAGGAAAGTAGATGGAATATTGGTATTTGCTGTAGGTATGCATGGAAAGTTTCTTCATGCTGCGAAAAAAGCAAATGTTCCGGTTGTTCTGGTTGACAGATCATTCCAGGATGAAGAATATGATTGCGTTGAGGTTGATAACCGGACAGCAATCTATCGTGCAACGAATAAATTAATTGAGAACCATCACAAGAAAATCGCTGTGATTGCCTCTAATATTGAATATACCGGAAGGGAACGTGTGAAAGGATATTCTGATGCGATGAACCAGGCAGGACTGGAGATTCCAAAGGAATACTGTAAGCTGGGAGGGCATTCTTTTGAACATGGGTACAGAGGAATGAAAGAACTTTTGGAGCTTGAAGACCGTCCGACCGGTGTGATCTTAGGAAACTATAACACCATGCTTGGTGGAATTATGGCATTGAACGAATCAGGACTCTCCTGTCCGCAAGATGTCTCGCTCATCGGAGTGGATAATCTTCCGATGACCCAGGTGCTGCGCCCTAAATTATGGCTGATTGTCCAGCCAATGGAAACGATGTGCGAGAAGGCTGTAGCTATGCTCCTGGAGCGAGTAAACGGAGAGCAAAACGGTATGCCGGTAAAAATTAGTTTCAGTACCTCTGTAAGAGAGGGAGACTCAATACGAGACCTTGGATAGTGCATAAGCAAAATGCACAGAAAAGCGTGGTTTTTGTTGTGAGAATGGATAAAAAAATAGTGAAAACAAACAAAACGAACCGTTTCGCTCTAAAAACGGTGGGAAATCTTGACAAAATATGAAAACAAGGCTATAATTTATTCTTGTATTAAAGGTGTGCGGGAAAATTGAAAACACACTTTGAAAAACGAAAAAAATCTTAAAGCTTTGAAAGCGAACCGTTACGCTGAGGTTAAGAGGAATGGGGGTATCGTAAGAGTTAATCGACAATCCAGTCAACACCAGCAAAGTAAAAAGATGGGAGGAAGAAAATTGGCAAAAAATTAAACAAAATCCCTTTTGTAAAAAAGGTAGGATTTAACAGAATTGTTTTGTGCTGTGTCCTTCTTCTGATGTACGGACTCTTCTGTGCACTGACCGGAGGAAGCTTCGCAGGAATGAACCGAATCATGAGCGCACTCAATTATGCTTATTTCCTTGGATTTTTATCACTGGGTGTTACATTTGTAATTGCTACAGGAGAGATTGACTTCTCTATTGGACCGGTTATGTTCTGTTGTGCACTTATCTCAGGTTATACACTGACAACACATGGAATTTCCATGCCGGTTGCAATCCTGATCAGTATCCTTGTGGGATTTGCTTTTGGGCTCTTTAATGGATACCTGGTAGCTTACTGGTCAGTACCTTCATTCATTACTTCAATGGCAAGTATGAATATTGCAAAAGGTCTTGCGTCAGTTTACACAAAGACACAGTCAGTCAGCTGGCCGCAGGCAGCAGATCCGGACAACGGATGGTTCAGAAATCTTGTAAGATATAACGGGTTCCCGGTTGGACTTGTTATTCTTCTGGTAGCTGCAGTTATCTGTGCGATTATCCTGAACAAGACAAGAATCGGACGTTACATCCTTTGCCTTGGTAGTAACAAAGAAGCTGTTAGACTTTCAGGTGTAGATGTTAAGAAATGGGAAATGCTTGCATTCATTATCTGTGGAGTTCTCGTTGGAATAGGCGCTATCTTCTATGTATCTGCATATACAACAGTACAGCCTGGTTATGGAGATCAGTACAACAACGAAGCAATCGCCGGATGTGTAATGGGTGGTACATCCATGGCAGGTGGACTTGCATCCATCAGCGGTACAATCATTGGTGTATTTATCATCGCTCTTCTTCAGGAAGGAATTCTGGCTCTTGGCTTTACAAAAGATTATCAGCTTATCATTACAGGTGTTATTGTTATCGTCGCAGTATTCAGTGACGTACTTGCAAGACGCAGAAAGAACTAATTTCTCTTCTATATTAAGAGATCAGCTTTATGAATGATGAACGAAATGTTTGATTGAAAGAAAGGCAAGGGTAATAAAATGGGCGAAGTTATATTGGAAATGAAAGGGATTGATAAATCTTTCCCAGGTGTTCACGCACTTGACCATGTAGATCTTGAGATCAGAAAAGGCGAAGTTCTTGCTCTTATGGGAGAGAATGGTGCCGGAAAATCAACTCTGATGAAAGTTCTCACAGGTATTTATACAAAAGATTCAGGAACAATTACATATGAAGGTAAAGAAGTTGAGTTCCATAGTGCTCGTGAAGCACAGGACAATGGTGTTATCATCGTACACCAGGAGCTGAACATGCTTGGTCATCTGACAGTTGCTCAGAACATCTTCATCGGAAGAGAGTTCAAGAAGGGCATCAAGATCGATGACAAGAAAATGAACGAAGAAGCACAGAAACTGTTCGACAGAATGAACGTTGATATTGATCCGAGAGAGACAATGTCAAAACTTACAGTAGGTAAGCAGCAGATGTGTGAGATCGCAAAAGCTATTTCACATGATGCAAAGATCATCATCTTTGACGAGCCATCAGCAGCTCTGACAGAGACAGAGATCGAGCAGTTGTTCAAGATCATCCGTGACCTGAAAAGTCAGGGAATGGGAATTGTTTATATCTCCCACCGTATGGATGAGATTAAAGTGATCACAGACCGTGTTACAGTCATGAGAGATGGTACTTATGTTGGAACATTGATCACAAAAGAAAGTACAAAAGACGACATCATCAACATGATGGTTGGACGTGTTATTTACGAAGATCCGAAGGAGAAGAACATGACACCTCCGGGAGCACCGGTAGTTCTTAAAGTTGAACACCTGAACGCTGGTAAGATGGTACAGGATGTAAGCTTCGAACTTCACAAAGGTGAGATCCTTGGATTCTCCGGACTGATGGGAGCTGGACGTACAGAGACAGCCAGAGCACTCTTTGGAGCTGACCCGATCGACAGCGGTGATATTTATATCAACGGTAAGAAGGTTACAATCAAGAGCCCACAGGATGCTGTTAAGTGCGGTATCGGTTATCTGTCAGAGGACAGAAAGAGATATGGTATTGTTGTACAGAAATCAGTTGCTGAGAATACAACAATGGCAACACTTGTAAAAATTCATGAGCGGTCCTTTTATCGATAAGAAGAAAGAGAACAAGATTGCTCAGGAATATGTTGAGCAGCTTGCAACAAAGACTCCTGGTACAGATCAGCTGGTAGTTAACCTGTCAGGTGGTAACCAGCAGAAAGTCGTTATTGCAAAATGGCTGACAAGAGACTGTGACATCCTTATCTTCGATGAGCCTACAAGAGGTATCGACGTTGGAGCTAAGAATGAGATTTACAAGCTGATGAATCAGCTGGCAGCAGAAGGAAAAGCCATTATTATGATTTCCTCCGAGATGACAGAGATCCTTCGTATGAGTGACAGAATCGTTGTTATGTGCGAAGGTAAGAAGACAGGTGAGCTGGATATTTCCGAAGCTACACAGGAAAATATCATGAACATGGCTACACGTGAGATTGAGTAGGGAGGGAAAAATGTAATGGCAAATAATACAACAAAGAAGGCCGGCTCTAATAAGTCATTTATTGACAGAATGGGAGGACAGAAATTCATCGTCCTGCTCGTTGTTATTGCACTGTTTATCTTCTTCTGTGCAATGAGCCCTAACTTCAGAAAATATACAACATTTATTAACATTCTGGACTTCTCCTATTATATTGTCCTGATGGCAATTGGAGTAGCCTTTCCACTGATGACAGGTGGTGTTGACCTGTCAATCGGTACTGGACTTGTATGTTATTCACTCGTTGGTGGATATCTGATCGTTCACAAAGGAATGCCTACAATCGTTGGTATCCTTGCAGCAATTATTCTTGGAATGCTGATTGGTGTTCTGAATGGTGTACTGGTAGCAATCATGGACCTGCCGGCATTCCTGGCAACACTTTGTACTTGTATGATTACTCGTGGACTTGGTTCCATTATCGTAGGTGGATTCGGAATCTCATGGCCGGCAGCAGCAGCACCGGGCGGATGGTTCAGAAGTATCTTCAAGATTCAGTCCGGCGGACAGAATATCCCGATCGGTTTCTTATGGGTAATTCTTCTGGTTGTTGTTATGACATTTGTACTGAATCATACAAGAATTGGACGTTATACACTTGCAATCGGAAGTAACAAAGAAGCAACAAGACTTTCCGGAGTTAATGTAAGATTCTATCATATTGCAGCATATGTAATCTGTGGATTCTTCGCAGGACTTGCTTCTATCGCATACTCCGCTATCTTCGCTACAGTTCAGCCAGGAAGTGGTGCTGGATTCGAGCTTGAGGCTATCGGTGGAGCAATCATCGGTGGTGTATCCATGACAGGTGGTGTAGGAAGCATCACAGGAACACTGTTTGGTGTATTCGTTATCTGTCTTCTGAAGACTGGTCTTCCATTCATCGGACTGACAGCTAACTGGCAGCAGATCATTACAGGATTTGTCCTGATCGCAGCCGTACTTGTTGATATTCTTAAGAGAAAAGCAGGAAAAGAGTAAATTTTTTCCACTTAAATTTAGAATTTGTGAAAAATCACGAAAAAGCAATAATTAATTGCAAAACCATTGGTAATGTGTTATATTATTAATGTGTGCGGATAGATAGCAGCGGGGAAATATGCTAAAAAGCGTGAAAAAGAAAGCTGTTACTATAGAAGCTAAACGAAACAGACTGTATAAAGAGCTTTCGGACAAAGAAGCCTGGGCAAACTACTTCTGCAGAGCGATTTAAGAAATGCACGAAAGAGGCTCTGCCAGAGAGGCCCGGCATTAGGGAGAGGAAAACTGGAAGAAAACTCAGACAAGCAGTCACAAATTTTATTTTTGTCAGGAGGACATAATTATGAAAAAATGAAGTTTTAGCAGTTTTACTTGGTGGATGTATGGTAGTTGGAATGCTCGCAGGATGTGGATCCAAGGCAGATGACACTAAGAAAGCAGATGGCGACACTAAGGCAGAAGGATCAGGAGATTCCAAGGGATATCATTTCGAAGTTGTTGTAAAGAGCTTCCAGTCTTCATACTGGCAGGCAGCTGTACAGGGAATCAATCAGGCTTGTGATGAGCTCGGTGTTACAGCTAACACAACAGGACCGAACGCTGAGTCCGATATCGCTGACCAGGTTAACATGCTGAACAACGCAATCAACAAAAAGTCCAGACGGAATCGCTCTTGCAGCTTGTGACCAGAACTCAGTTCTTGATTCACTGCAGTCAGCACTTGACAAGAAGATTCCGGTTGTATGTTTCGACTCAGGTGTTCCGGACGCTCCAGAAGGATCTGTATACGCAACAGTTGTAACAGACAACGAGCAGGCTGGTGGAATTGCTGCTGAGCACATCTATCCAGCAATCAAAGACCAGCTTGGAAAAGGACAGGTTCGTGTAGGTGAAGTTAACCAGGATGCAACATCCGCTAACATTTCTGAGCGTGGTATGGGATTCATCAACAAGTTCATCGAACTTGCTAAAGCTGATGGATTTACAGTAGCAGTTGTAGGAAATGACTTCTATGTAAACCAGGTTAAAGACAACGGAGATCAGGCATCTGCAGACGTTATCCTTGAAGTTGCAGTTCCGGCTCAGACAACAGTTGAGCTGTGTGCTACAGAGGCTTCTAACATCATGAACAAAGACGATACAATCGCTATGTTCGGATCAAACCAGGTATCTGCTGAGGGTGTTCTCACAGCTAACCAGAACCTGAACAAACTTGGAACAGGCGAAGGAAAGATCATCGGTGCTGGATTCGATGCTGGTGCAGTTCTTAAAGCAGCTGTTAAAGATGGTACAATGCTCGGTGCTGTTACACAGTCTCCTCTGATGCAGGGTAAAATCTCCATCGAGACTCTTGCTAAGATCTGTGATGGTGAGTCTGTAGAAGACGTTACAACAGATGGTTACTGGTATGATGCAGACAACATGGAAGATGCTGACATCGTTCCAAACCTTTATGACTAATTCATATCTGTAAAGAGAAGCTGAATTATTAAAGTGAAAAGAAAGGAATCGGGAAATTCCCGGTTCCCTTTTTTAAAATAATATGTTATTATATCAAGGAGGAAGATAATATGTTAAAAGGAATTCCCAAAAATTTTATCACCAGAACTGTTGAAAGTACTTGCTGAGATGGGACACAGTGACAGACTGGTTATCTCTGATGGAAACTTCCCGGCTGAATCAATGGGAAAAGACGCGATTGTGATCCGTTGCGACGGACACGGAGTACCGGAGATTCTTGATGCGATTCTTCAGGTGTTCCCTCTGGACAGCTATGTGGAGCATCCGGTAAATCTTATGGAAGTTATGCCTGGAGATACTGTGGAGACACCAATCTGGGATACATATAAAGAGATTATCCGTAAATATGATGACAGAGGTGATGCTGTTGTTGGAAACATTGAGCGTTTTGCATTCTATGATGAAGCTAAGACAGCTTATGCGATCATTGCAACAGGTGAATCAGCACTTTATGCGAATGTAATGCTTCAGAAGGGTGTTGTAACAGACTAGTCACATTTTTTGAACGTAATGGAGGAACAATATGCTTGATCATGTAGAAAAAACTATTTGCAGATATGAAGCCGATGATGAAAAATGTTGAAGAAGGCTTCTTATAAAGTAAATATGGAGGCTTTTATAGAGAATCATGGACATTATTTCCGTGAGATGACAGAATATACGGAGAATGCTTCTGATAAAGAGACGGCAGCCAAAGAGCTTGCAGTAGACTTTACAGATAAGGTTTATGATGCATATGTTTCTCCGCAAAAAAGGAAAAATAGACAGTGCTGTGCAGACAGATCTGAATTTCTTTATGATCTATTATGTATTTCCGGCAATTCTTTTGACAGAGCATGACGATGCGAAACTGATCGCAGATCATCTCTGCAGCAGATGGGGAGAAAAGTTTAAGAACAGTAAGATTCAGTATACAGATTATGATTCCCTATATGTTTCATTCCGTGAGAAGATATTTGGAATCTTTTAATACTTGCAAATCAACCTTACTTGTGATAGAATAATTAAGATTCATGTAATGGCATGAGAAGATTTTAGAAGCTATATTTTATGGTTTAATAAGTGTGCTGTTACGTTAGTGTGTAGGAGGTCATAGAAGATGGACATTTTGAAGATTGTTTTATACATTATCTTTGTTATAGACTGTATCGCATTATCAGCGATTATTCTTTTGCAGGAAGGAAAGTCAGCCGATTGGGAACAATTGGCGGTATGGCGGATACTTATTTGGGGACAGAACAAAGGGACGTTCTATGGAAGGTGCACTTGTAAAGTCTACAAAGTTTCTTGCTATCCGTTTTCCTGGTGCTTGCAGTAGTACTGAACCTTAAGGATTTTTTAATTAATAACAGATGATGAAGTAAGTATAAGACATTCTATAATAAGACTATAGAATGTCCTTTTTTTCTTTAAGTAGAGATGAAAGGTTACTGTTCACTCCCGTGTCAATCACTCCGCTGATTGACACGGAGGATGCATGATTTGACTTGAATGCATCTCGCCCCATCGCCAAAGGCGATTTAAAATGGCGAGATGCGTTGCTGGTCGCACATCGTGTGAACAGTAACGATGAAAGGAAACGGAATGGATCAGACATTTGAAAAGAGAAAAAAGTGATTTATGACTTTATTTGTGATGATTTTTATGTCCCAATGAAAGTCAAAGAGATTGCGACGGTTCTTCAGGTATCGAAAGAACAGAGAAGAGAGCTTCAGGAAGTGTTGGATGCACTCGTTGAAGAAGGAAAGATTACACTTTCTAAAAGAGGGAAATACAGTAAAGGGCAGACGAAGCGTATCACAGGAACCTTCCAGGCGAATATCCGTGGATTTGGATTTGTTATGGTAGAGGGTGAAGATGAGGATATCTTTATTCCTGGAGAGAATGTGAACGGTGCATTCCAGGGAGATGAAGTGGAATGTATTATTACAGGTGCGCCGGGAGGCAAGAGAAAAGAAGGAAAAATCGTAAGAATCGTGTCGCATCAGGTGAAGAAGATTGTCGGATTGTATGAGAAGAGTAAGAGCTTTGGATTTGTACGTCCGGATAATCAGAGATATCTGAAGGATATTTATATTCCGGCCGGAAAAGAGATGGGTGCCATGGACGGTCATAAGGTTGTGGTAGAACTGACATCTTATGGACAGGAACATGCTAAGCCGGAAGGAAAGATTGTTGAGATCATCGGTCATGTGAATGATCCGGGAGCAGATATTTTATCTATTGTAAAGGATTATGATCTTCCTACAGAATTTCCGGAGAAGGTATTGAATCAGGCGGTTCGTGTTGGAAAAGATGTATCAGAAGCAGATTGTGCAGGAAGATTGGATTTACGTGACTGGCAGATGGTTACGATCGACGGTGAAGATGCGAAGGATCTGGATGATGCGGTTTCTCTGACAATGAAGGATGAGAATTATCAGCTGGGAGTTCATATTGCGGATGTTACCAATTATGTACAGGAGAAAAGTGCTCTGGATCGAGAAGCACTGAAGCGTGGGACGAGTGTTTATCTTGCTGACCGTGTCATACCGATGCTGCCGCATGTGTTGTCGAATGGCATCTGTTCTCTGAATGCAGGGGAAGACCGTCTGGCATTATCCTGTATTATGACAGTGTCTCCAAAGGGCGAAGTGATCGATCATCAGATCGCGGAGACTGTGATCCGGGTAGACAAGCGTATGAGTTATACAGGTGTATCTAAGGTGCTGGCAGAAGAACCGGAAGCACTGGAAGAAGATAAGGATTTTGTTCCGATGATTCAGAAGATGCAGGAACTTTCAACGATTCTCAGAGAACGACGTGGCAAGAGAGGTTCGATTGATTTTGATTTTCCGGAGACAAAGATTGAATTGGATGAGAAGGGGAAACCAATTAATATCAAACCTTATGAGAGAAACAGTGCAACGAAGATCATCGAAGATTTTATGCTTCTTGCCAATGAGACAGTGGCAGAAGAATATTTTTGGAGAGAGGTTCCATTTCTCTACAGAACGCATGAAGTTCCAGACGAAGAGAAGATAAAGAAACTGAGTACCTTTATCAATAATTTCGGTTATCATATTCATGTGCATGATGAAGTAAAGCCAAAGGAGATTCAGAAACTTCTTAGTCAGGTGGAAGGAACCCCGGAAGAAGCTCTGATCAGCAGACTTACATTACGCTCCATGTGCCAGGCAAAATACACAACAGATAATACAGGACACTTTGGATTGGCAGCGAAGTATTATACACATTTCACTTCTCCGATCCGCCGTTATCCGGATCTCCAGATTCACAGAATCATTAAGGAGAACCTGCGCGGACGATTGAATGAGAATCGTATAGAACATTATGACAAGATCCTCCCGGAAGTAGCGAAGCAGTGTAGTGACAGAGAACGACTGGCAGAAGAGACAGAACGTGAAGTTGTGAAGATGAAAAAAGGCAGAGTATATGCGCATGCATATTGGAGAAGAGTACGAAGGTGTCATTTCCGGTGTTACAAAATGGGGAATCTATGTAGAACTTCCGAATACAGTGGAAGGCCTTGTTCATGTTGTGGATCTGCGGGACGATCATTATAATTTTATAGAGCAGACATATGAAATGGTCGGAGAGCATACAGGAAAGACATATAAACTTGGTGAAAAGGTGCGTGTCCGTGTAAGTGATGCAGACAAGCTGCTCCGGACAATTAATTTCGAGCTGGCATAATACTTGCAGGAGTGCGGTTAAAATAGATGAGTTAGAGGTTGGAATCAGATGGCAAAGACAGAGGAAAAAACTTATTGCGAATAATAAAAAAGCATATCATGATTATTTTATTCTTGAGAAATACGAAGCAGGACTTGTGCTGCATGGCACAGAAGTAAAGTCTCTTCGTATGGGAAAGTGTAGTATTAAAGAAGCATTTATCCGTGTGGAAGACGGGGAGATGTATATCTATGGTATGCATATCAGTCCTTATGAGAAGGGGAATATCTTTAATAAAGATCCGCTTCGTGTGAGAAAGCTGCTTCTTCATAAGAATGGAGATACTGAAAATATTTGGTAAGATGAAAGAACAGGGAATTACAGTTGTTCCGCTGCAGGTTTATTCAGCGGAAGTCTTGTAAAGAATTGAGATTGGACTTGCCAAAGGTAAGAAATTATATGACAAGCGTGAGACGATCGCAAAGAAAGATCAGAAGCGTGAAGCACAGAGAGAATTCAAAGCGTTCAATCGATAAAGGATTGAGGCAGGAGCGAATAGAAAAAGCAATTGGATCAGAAACCAATTGCTTTTTTTTACTTCATTGATATCGCCAGTAAATACAAGTCCACCCATTCCGGCTTCTTTTGCTGCATTGATGTTTGGCTCAAGATCATCAATAAAGAAACATTCTTCTGCCTTTAAATCAAATTTCCTGAGAAAATGACTGTAGATTTCAGGAGACGGCTTTGCAAGTCTAATCGGTCCGGAAAATAAGATTCCATCAAAGTGAGAAAGAAGTTCACTTCCTTCATAGTATTCTGCAAAATAGGTTGGAGCATTAGACAGCAGATAGATTGGTATATTGCGCTCTTTTAATTCATGGATAAATGTAATGGTATCCGGAAGTAAAGTAGTGCAGCGTGGCCATTCTTTTGCAAACCGGCGGATGCAGTCCCTCAAATGTTCCGGAACCTGATCGATGACTTCATTTATGTAACTATCATAATCAAGTGTGCCGGCGTCAAGTTCTGCCCAGCGTTTATAAACGATTTCGGATAAATAATCCAGTTCTTCTTCATATGGACAGAATTCTGAGAGGATCGCTTTTCCATCAAAACGTCCAATGACATTTCCAAAGTCAAAAACAATATTCTTGTATTTCATGACAAATTCCCTTTCTATAGATGCTTATTTTATTATACTGCGCAGAAAAGACAGATTCAAATAAAATATGCATTGCTGGTCGCACATCGTGTGAACAGTAACATCGTGCGAACAGTAACTAATAGACAAAAAGAGAAAATCTGTCTAAAAATTTATCTTGACATCTATTTTATTTGTGATATACTTTGAGAGTCAAAGTATTTAAAGGTCAAAACAATTATGGTTCAGATATAGAAAGAATCATACTGTGAAGAGTGACAATTATTTTGACAGAGTTGGAGAAGAGATATGATAGGAAGAATATGCGGGACAGGATCGTACATACCGTCCCATCGAATGGACAACGTGGAATTGTCCTCTCTGGTCGACACAAGTGATGAATGGATCCGGGAACGCACAGGAATTCAAAGCCGACATCTCGCAAAACAGGAGACGGTATCTTTTATGGCTGCAAAAGCAGCAGAAGAAGCTCTTGCAGACAGCGGGCTGAAAGCAGAAGAGATTGACCTGATCCTTGTAGCGACGTCTTCTTCAGAAACAGTATTTCCGAATACTTCCTGTGAAGTGCAGAAAGCAATCGGTGCAGTTCATGCATGGGGATACGATCTGAATGCAGCCTGTTCGGGATTTATTCTCGCATTGAATACGGCGCAGTCTTATATCCGTTCGGGTCTTGTTAAGACTGCACTGGTGATCGGTGCAGAGAAGATGAGCAGAATTGTAGACTGGAAAGACCGTGGAACTTGCATTTTATTCGGAGACGGTGCAGGTGCAGTGGTTCTCCGGGGAGAAGAAAGTGAAAGCGCAGAAGCGGTCTACACGGCCATGGCACATTCGGCAGGAGACAAGGGAGAGGCATTGACCTTACAATATGGAACAGAAGAAATGCCGGTAATCAGGATGGATGGACAGGCAGTTTTTAAGTTCGCTGTGAGAAAGTACCGGAAATCATCGAAGAAATGTTGAAAAAAGCAGATGTTTCAAGAGAAGATGTGGATTACTTTGTTTTGCATCAGGCAAACAGAAGAATCATTGAAGCGGCTGCAAAGAGGGTTGGCGTAGAAATTGAGAAGTTCCCAATGAATCTTGGTGAATATGCGAATACGTCGGCGGCGTCAGTTCCAATCCTTTTAAATGAAATGAATCGGGATGGAAAAGCTGAAAAGAGGTCAGAAAATTTATACTTGCCGGATTCAGGGGCAGGACTTACATGGGCAGGATGCCTGATGGAATGGTAAATTCAAGAAAGGAAAATCAAAATCATGTTAGAAAAAGTAAAAGAAATCGTAGCAGAGTCATTAAACGTAGAGGAAAGCACATTAAGTGAGACAACATCTTTCAAAGAGGATCTTGGAGCAGATTCCCTGGATCTTTTTGAGATGGTAATGGCATTTGAGGAAGCTTTTGAAGTAGAGATCCCATCTGAAGATCTGGAGCAGATCACAACAGTGGGTGACGTTGTAAAATATATCGAATCACACAAGTAAAAGTATAGAACTAGTAGAAAACGAAGCATTTCGGTTCCTTTTCGGCAGCCGATCCGAGAGAACCGTTGATAGAGAAGTGATCAAGAAGGGAGTTCTTATGAGAACGAGAATAACAGAATTACTTGGAATTGAGTACCCGATCATTCAGGGCGGTATGGCATGGGTTGCGGAATATCATCTGGCGGCAGCAGTTTCAAATGCCGGTGGACTTGGACTGATCGGAACAGCAAGTGCACCGGCCGAGTGGGTCAGAGAACAGATCCGTGAGGCGAAGAAGCTGACAGATAAGCCGTTTGGAATCAATATTATGATGATCAGTCCTTATGCAGATGAAGTTGCAAAGGTGGCTGTCGAAGAAGGTGTCGCAGTTGTCACGACCGGTGCAGGATCTCCGGAAAAATATGTAAAGATGTGGAAGGAAGCCGGAATCAAAGTGATCCCTGTAGTTGCTTCTGTAGCGATGGCGAAGAGAATGCAGCGTTGTGGAGCAGATGCTCTGGTGGCAGAAGGAACAGAAGCAGGCGGACACATCGGTGAGAATACAACGATGGTTCTCGTTCCGCAGGTTGTAGATGCAGTTGAAATCCCGGTGATCGCAGCCGGAGGAATTGCAGATGGAAGAGGAATTGCAGCGGCATTTATGCTCGGAGCAGAGGGTGTCCAGATTGGAACACGTTTTGTTGTGACAGAAGAAGCACAGGTGCATGAGAATTATAAAGAATGCATTTTGAAAGCAAGGGATATTGATTCTCGTGTGACAGGAAGATCTACAGGTCATCCGGTTCGTGCTCTTCGTAATAAAATGACGAAAGAGTATCTTGAGAAAGAACAGGCAGGAGCAACATTCGAAGAACTTGAACATCTGACACTAGGAGGACTCAGGAGAGCTGTTGTTGATGGAGATGTTCAGAGCGGAAGCGTGATGGCAGGGCAGATCGCAGGTATGATCAAGGAGAAGCTTACCTGTCAGGAAGTGATCCAGAAGCTGGTCTCACAGACAGATGAACTGATCGGAGGAAAAGGATTCTATGAGTAAGATCGCATTTATTTTCCCGGGACAGGGAGCACAGAAAGCCGGAATGGGAAAAGATTTCTATGAAAACAGTAAGACGGCAGCAGAGGTGATCGACCGTGCAAGTGAACTGCTTGGACTGGATATGAAAGCACTCTGCTTTGAAGAAAATGATCTTCTGGATCAGACAGAATATACACAGGCAGCACTTGTGACTGTCTGTATGGCAATGGAGAAGGTATTAAGAGAACGGGGACTCGCCCCGGATGTCACAGCAGGCTTAAGCCTGGGTGAATATTGTGCGATTGCTTCAGCAGGAGGAATGAGCACAGAAAATGCAATCACAACAGTAAGAAAACGCGGTATTCTGATGCAGAATGCAGTACCGGGTGGTCAGGGAGCCATGGCAGCGGTTCTTGGACTGGATGCCGGAAAGATTGAGGAAGTGCTGGCAGATCGAAGTGGTGTAATGATCGCCAACTACAATTGTCCGGGACAGATTGTGATTACAGGATGGAAGGAAGATGTGGAACAGGCAGCAGATGCACTGAAGGAAGCCGGAGCAAAGAGAGTCCTTCCGCTTAATGTCAGTGGACCGTTCCATTCTTCCCTTCTGGAGCAGGCCGGAGAAGAACTTGGAAAAGAACTGGAACAGGTAGATTTTTCTGATCTCCAGATTCCATATGTGACGAATGTGACAGCAGAATATGTAACTGATATTACAAAGACAAAAGAACTGCTCGCACGTCAGGTAGCATCTTCCGTACGCTGGCAGCAGAGTATGGAACTTCTGATCTCGGACGGTGTAGATACATTTGTCGAGATCGGGCCTGGAAGAACACTGGCTGGTTTCTTGAGAAAGATAAACCGTGAGGTGAAAGTGTATAACGTCGGAACCTGGGAAGACGTAGATAAGGTGGTAAATGAATTATGTTAGACAGACTGACAGGGAAAGTTGCGGTAGTGACAGGTGCTTCCAGAGGAATCGGAAGAGCGATCGCGCTGCGTCTGGCACAGGAGGGCGCAGCAGTAGTGATCAATTATAATGGATCGAAAGAGCGCGCGCAGGAAGTGAAAACAGAGATTGAATCTGCAGGCGGAACAGCACAGATCATGCAGTGTGATGTGGCAGATGCAGCATCTTGTGATGAGATGTTTCAGACAATCATTAAAGAATTCGGAAGAATAGATATCCTTGTGAACAATGCGGGAATTACAAGAGACGGACTGCTTATGAAAATGACAGAAGAGGATTTTGATGCTGTGATCGATACGAATCTGAAAGGAACTTTTCATTGTATCCGTGCAGTCTCAAGACAGATGCTACGTCAGAGATCCGGAAGAATTATTAACCTGTCTTCTGTATCAGGAGTTCTTGGAAATGCAGGACAGGCTAATTATTCTGCATCAAAGGCTGGTGTGATCGGACTCACAAAGAGTGCGGCAAGAGAACTGGCTTCCAGAGGAATTACCGTAAATGCGATCGCTCCGGGATTTATTAACACAGAGATGACAGAAGTACTTTCAGAGAAGGTGAAAGAAGGAGCAACAGCCCAGATCCCTCTTGGAAAGTTTGGAGAGACAGAAGATATTGCGAATGCGGCGGCATTTCTTGCTTCTGATGAAGCACGTTATATCACAGGCCAGACGCTGCATATCGATGGCGGAATGGCGATGTAAGAATAGAAGGAGTAGGAAAATGAAGAGACGAGTTGTTGTAACCGGAATGGGTGCGGTGACACCGATTGGAAATACAGTAGAAGAATTCTGGAACGGAATCAAAACAGGTAAAGTTGGAATTGGTCCGATCACAAAATTCGATACAACAGATTATAAGGTTAAGCTGGCAGCAGAAGTGAAAGATTTCGTTGGAAAAGAACGAATGGATTTCAAGGCAGCAAAGAGAATGGAATTGTTCTCCCAGTATGCGGTTGCAGCAGCAAAGGAAGCATTTGCGGATGCGGGACTTGATATGGAGCAGGAAGATCCTTATCGTGTGGGAACAATCATCGGTTCAGGTATCGGAAGTCTCAGCTGTGTAGAGCAGAATTACGACAAGATCCAGACAAAAGGACCAGCGCGTGTAAATCCATTGATGGTTCCTTTGATGATCTCCAATATGGCAGCAGGAAATGTATCCATTCAGCTTGGACTGAAAGGAAAATGTACAGATGTCGTGACAGCATGTGCATCAGGATCTAACAGTATCGGAGATGCACTCCGTGCGATTCAATATGGTGACTTGGATGTCTGTGTTGCAGGGGGTACAGAGAGCTGTATCTGTCCGACCGGAATTGCAGGATTTACTGCGTTGACAGCACTGTCTACAAATGAAGATCCAATGACAGCTTCCCGTCCGTTTGATCAGGACAGGGATGGATTTGTCCTCGGAGAAGGAGCCGGAATCGTAGTTCTGGAAGAACTTGAACACGCGAAAGCGAGAGGCGCGAAGATTTACGCAGAACTCGCTGGATACGGCTCTACAGGAGACGCTTATCATATTACATCTCCGGCAGAAAATGGAGAAGGAGCCGGAATGGCGATGAAACTTGCAATGAAAGAGGCTGGTGTGGCACCGGAAGAAGTGGATTATATCAATGCCCATGGAACAAGTACACATCACAATGACCTTTTTGAGACGCGTGCGATCTGTTATGCATTAGGAGATGCAGCCGAAAATGTAGTTGTCAATTCAACAAAATCTATGATCGGTCATCTTCTTGGAGCAGCAGGAGCAGTAGAATTTGTTGTCTGCGTAAAGAGTATTCTGGATAATTTCATCCATCAGACAGTTGGTACAAAGAATGTAGATCCGGAATGTGGATTGAATTATGCAGTAGGCGCACCGGTAGAGAAAGAAGTGAATTGTGTAATTTCTAATTCTCTTGGGTTTGGTGGGCACAATGTGTCTCTTCTTGTAAAACGTTTCGAAGAATAAGGAGAAGCGAAGATGAAGATGGAAGAAATATTGAAGCTGATCGAAGCAGTCTCTGCTTCTGAGCTTACAGATTTTAAATATGAAGAAAATGGAACAAAGCTGAATCTGAAGAAAGAACAGCAGAAGGTGGAGATTATACAGAGTCCGGGAGTAGTTCCGGTGACAGGAACTGTCACAGCAGGTCTTCAGACAGCAGAAATTCTGCAAAATCCAGGAAATGAAGCGGATCACACACAGGAAGAGCATCAGGAAGTGATAAAAGAAACAGAAGGTGAACTGATCGTTTCACCTCTGGTTGGAACTTTCTACGCAGCACCGGCAGAGGATGCACCGAGTTTTGTTAAGGTTGGTGACAAGGTCGAAGCCGGACAGGTTGTCGGAATCATAGAAGCGATGAAACTTATGAATGAGATTGAGAGTGAATGTGCCGGTACAGTTGCAGAAGTTCTTGTAGAAAACGGAGAACCGGTAGAATACGGCCAGCCGATTTTTAGAATTGTTTAAGAAAGGAATTCAGATATGAATAGTTTAAATGTAGAACAGATTCAGGAAATCATTCCGCACAGACATCCATTTCTTTTGATTGATAAGATTGAAGATTATGTTCCGGGAGAATATGCAATTGGATACAAAGGTGTTTCTTATCATGAGGATTTCTTTCGTGGACATTTCCCACAGAAAGCAGTAATGCCGGGAGTTCTGATTCTTGAGGCACTTGCTCAGACAGGAGCTGTGGCAATCTTAAGTGTACCGGAGAATCAGGGAAAGATTGCATTCTTCGGTGGTGTACAAAAAATGTCGCTTCAAAGGAATGGTATTTCCGGGAGATCAGTTGAAATTAGAGACAAAGATTATTAAAAGAAAAGGACCGGTAGGCGTAGGAGAAGCTGTGGCAACAGTTAACGGAAAGGTCGTTGTTACGGCAGAACTTACATTTATGGTTGGAGAATAAAAAAATCAGGAGCAGAAGAAATGATAGAGAAGATTTTAATTGCGAACAGAGGGGAGATTGCAGTCCGGGTGATTCGCGCCTGCAGAGAAATGGGAATCCGTACGGTTGCTGTTTACTCTGAGGCAGATAAAGATGCGCTGCATACCCAGCTCGCAGATGAAGCAGTCTGTATAGGTCCTGCTCCATCCGCAGAAAGTTATCTGAATATGCAGAATATCATCAGTGCAACACTTGTGTCCGGCGCAGATGCAATCCATCCGGGATTCGGATTCCTTTCTGAAAACAGCAAATTTGCAGAACTGTGTGAACAGTGCAAGATCACATATATCGGACCGGATTCAAAGGTGATCAGTGCTCTTGGAAATAAATCCGTTGCAAGAAATACGATGGTGGAAGCAGGTGTTCCGGTTATTCCGGGAAGCAAGGAGCCTGTCTATACCGTAGAAGAAGGCGAGAAGATCGCTGGTGAGATTGGTTATCCAATCATCGTTAAGGCAGCACTTGGCGGTGGAGGAAAATGGAATGCGTGTCGCACAGACACCGGACGAGTTCCAGGCAAGTTTCCAGACAGCACAGAAAGAAGCGCAGATGGCATTCGGAGACGGAACAATGTATCTGGAACATTTTGTAGAACATCCGCGTCATATAGAATTTCAGATTCTTGCAGATAAGTATGGAAATGTGGTCCATCTTGGAGAAAGAGACTGTTCCATTCAGAGAAATCATCAGAAGATGATCGAGGAATCTCCGTCAGAAGCACTGACACCGGAATTGAGACAGAAGATGGGAGAAGCGGCTGTGAAAGCGGCGAAGGCAGCTCATTATACGAATGCCGGAACGATTGAATTTCTCTTAGAAAAGAGTGGAGCCTTTTACTTTATGGAAATGAATACAAGAATCCAGGTAGAACATCCGGTGACAGAATGGGTGACAGGAATCGATCTGATCAAAGAGCAGATTAAGATTGCGGACGGACAGAGACTAAAACTTCAGCAGAAAGACATCAAGATCACAGGTCACGCGATCGAATGCAGGATCAATGCAGAGAACCCGAAAAAGAATTTCCGCCCGTCTCCTGGAAAAATCACAGATGTACATTTCCCGGGTGGTGAAGGCGTACGTGTAGACAGTGCGATTTACACAGGATATGAAGTTCCGCCTTATTATGATTCCATGCTTGCGAAACTGATCGTACATGCTGATGACAGAGAAGAGGCTATCCGTAAAATGAGAAGCGCACTTGGCGAAGTTATTATTGAAGGTGTGGACACAAATATTGATTATCAGTATGAGATTTTGAATCATAAAAAATTCATATCTGGAGATATTGATGTGGAGTTTATCGGAGGAATGATGAATGAGACTGCATAATATGTTTAAAAAAGACCGGAGAGAAGATCACTTCGATTCATTCACGAAACAGAAGAAAGCCGGAAGCACCGGAAGGAATCTTGGAAAAAATGTAATAAATGCGGTGCGGCAATCTTAACAGATGAAGTAATCAACGGCAAAATATATTTGTCCTAAATGTCATGGATACTTTCGTATTCCGGCATATAAGAGAATTGAGCTTGTGACAGACGCAGGCTCTTTTGAAGAATGGGATGCAAAGATCGATGAAGGGGAAAGACCGGAGAATCCGTTGGATTTTCCGGGGGGTATACAGGAAAAAAGTCGAAGCTTTAAGAGTAAAGACAGGGCTTGATGAAGCGGTTGTTACAGGAAAAGCAACAATCTGTGGATATCCAGTTGTGATCGGGGTCTGTGACGGAAGATTTATGATGGCCAGTATGGGACATGCGGTAGGAGAAAAGATTACCCGTGCAGTCGAGCGTGCAACAGAGGAGAGGCTTCCTGTCGTTCTTTTTACCTGTTCCGGAGGCGCACGTATGCAGGAGGGAATCATTTCCCTGATGCAGATGGCAAAGACTTCAGCAGCACTGAAACGCCACAGTGATGCAGGCCTTCTTTATATTCCGGTATTGACTGATCCAACTACGGGAGGTGTCACAGCAAGCTTTGCTATGCTTGGAGATATCATTCTTGCAGAACCGGGAGCACTGATCGGATTCGCCGGTCCGCGTGTGATCGAGCAGACGATCGGACAGAAATTGCCGGAAGGATTCCAGAGAGCTGAATTCCTTCTTGAGCATGGATTTGTTGATCAGATCGTAACCAGGGATGAGATGAAGGAAGTACTGGGGCAGATTCTGAAAATGCATACGGTTACAGATGAAAAGAAAGAAGACTGTCCAGAAAAGAAAAAAGAGAACAGAAAAAAACATATCTGCAGTAAAAGAAAATGTGTCAGCCTGGGAGCGTGTTCTGAAATCCAGGGAAAAAGAACGCCCGGTCGGTAAGGATTATATTGACAGATTGTTTACAGATTTTGTAG
>ENA-OQHD01000055-OQHD01000055.1-human-gut-metagenome-genome-assembly--contig:-NODE-55-length-50779-cov-7.471156_pt1 | contig 50779 bp, 54 predicted proteins | sample MGYA00242560_ERZ504711 | MGnify/ENA primary metagenome ERZ504711 (study PRJEB26092, sample SAMD00036198) | human gut metagenome | host: Homo sapiens | study: EMG produced TPA metagenomics assembly of...
GGTGCGACGGTTTTTGACGGTCGCAGGCTTGGTTTTGCAGGCATACGACCGCCAACCGTCACGGTAAAACGGTTTTTCGCAAAAAGCAAAATCGCGCAATCGCACGAAAAATGGGCGGACCCGCATGTGCGCAGTCCGCCCACCGTCAACGGTTAGACCCGTTTTCGTGACTCGGCCAATCAACAGTCAGTCAGGCCAAACCGATCAGCCGAATGACTCCGACCGTCACTTAGCCTCTGCCGAAAAATCGTCGTCAATCTGCCCCGGCGCCCACGAGGAGAGCTCCAAATGGTCGCCACCGGTCTGATCCACAAGCACGGTGTCGCCGTCGTGCACTTCGCCGGCCAGCAGCATGCGCGCCAACTGGTCGCCGACTTCGGTTTGTACCAAACGACGCAGCGGGCGAGCGCCATACGCCGGGTCGTAACCGGTGTTGGCGAGCCAATCGCGCGCCGAATCGGTAACATCCAGCTTGATGCGGCGATCCGCCAAGCGGGCCGAAACCTGCGCCACCTGAATGTCCACGATGCCGCCGAGCTCTTCGCGCGTAAGCGGGTGGAACATAACCAGTTCATCCAAGCGGTTGATGAATTCCGGCTTGAACTGCATATGCACGGCGTCCATCACGGCCTTCTTCTTGGCTTCGTCATCCAGTTCGGTGTTCACCAGGAACTGCGAGCCAAGGTTGGAGGTCATGATCAGAATCGTGTTCTTGAAGTCCACGGTCCTGCCCTGCCCGTCGGTCAAACGGCCGTCGTCGAGCACCTGCAACAGCACGTCGAATACTTCAGGATTAGCCTTTTCAACCTCATCGAACAGCACCACCGAATATGGGCGGCGACGCACGGCCTCAGTCAGCTGACCACCCTCCTCATAGCCGATGTAGCCTGGCGCAGCACCGATCAGACGAGACACAGAGGCTTTCTCCATGTACTCGCTCATGTCAATGCGCACCATGGCCTTTTCATCGTCGAACAGGAAGTCGGCGAGCGCCTTGGCGAGCTCGGTCTTGCCCACGCCGGTCGGGCCGAGGAACAGGAACGAGCCGGTTGGGCGGTTCGGGTCGGAAATGCCCGCACGCGAACGACGTACCGCATCGGAAACCGCTTGAATGGCTTCCTTCTGGCCGATCACACGTTTGCCGAGATAGTCTTCCATGGTCAGCAGCTTCTCGTTTTCGCCTTGCATGAGGCGTCCGACGGGAATGCCCGTCCAGTCGGACACGATTTCGGCCACGGAGTCGGCGTCAACGCGGTCCGGCACCATCGGAATATCGCCACCCAAGCCACCGTCAGCACCGCCTGCCGCACTGTTCTTGGCCGCCGCCTCGTTTTGTTCGGCTTGCGCGATCTCCTTCTGGATGGCCGGAATTTCGCCATAGTTGATGGCGGAGGATTTCGCCAGATCGCCTTCGCGTTCATACCGTTCGGCTTGGGTGCGTAGTTCGTCGAGCTTCTTGCGCAGGTCGCCGATGCGGTTGTGCCCGTTCTTTTCGGCGTCCCAGCGTGCTTTCAGACCGTTGAGTTTCTCGCTTTTGTCGGCGATTTCCTTGTTGAGGTCGTCGAGACGTTCCTTGGCGCTTTCATCAAGCTCGTTTTCCGCTTTCTGCGCGGCGGCATCGTCTTTCGGATTGCCAAGCAGGTACGATTTTTCCATCTTGAGACGGTCGACCTGACGCTGCAGTTCATCGATTTCCTCAGGCGAGGAGTCGAGTTCCATGCGCAGGTGCGATGCGGCCTCGTCAACCAGATCGATGGCTTTGTCCGGCAGCTGACGGCCGGAAATATACCGGTTCGACAGCGTCGCCGCGGCCACGAGCGCATCGTCTCCGATGGTCACCTTGTGGTGGGCTTCGTATTTCGGTGCGATGCCACGCAGGATGGCGATGGTGTCTTCCACGCTCGGCTCTCCTACGAACACCTGCTGGAAACGGCGTTCCAATGCCGGATCCTTTTCGATGTTCTCACGGTATTCGTCGAGTGTGGTGGCACCGATCAGGCGCAGTTCGCCTCGCGCGAGCATGGGTTTGAGCATGTTGCCCGCGTCCATGGATCCTTCGGCCGCGCCCGCGCCGACGATGGTATGGATCTCATCGATGAACGTGATGATCTGCCCGTCTGCGTTCTTGATTTCCTGCAGCACGCTCTTCAGGCGTTCCTCGAACTCGCCACGGTATTTCGAACCTGCCACCATGGAGCCCAGATCAAGCGAGATGAGCTTCTTGTTTTGCAGGGTGGTCGGCACATCGCCGGCGACGATACGCTGCGCAAGGCCTTCCACCACGGCGGTTTTGCCCACGCCAGGCTCGCCGATCAGCACCGGATTGTTCTTGGTGCGGCGGCTCAGGATCTGGATGACTCGGCGGATTTCCTGATCGCGGCCGATCACGGGGTCGAGCTTGCCTTCTTTCGCGGCTGCCGTCAGGTCGGTCGAATACTTTTCGAGGGCTTTGTAGGAGCCTTCGGCGTCGGGACTGGTCACTTTCGCGCCTCCTCGGATCGTGGGCACGGCTTTGCGTAGCGCGTCGGCGGTCACGCCGTATTGTTCCATGATTTGCGCGCTCTGATTCGGCTTTGCCGCCGCGATGGCGATGAGCAGATGTTCGGTGGATACGTATTCGTCGCCCATCTGCTGCATTTCCTTGCCGGCTTGCGCAAGTACTGCGGATAGTTGCCTGCTGACTTGCGGTTGCGCGGTGGTCGATCCGCTGGCGCTTGGCAGCGCGTCCTGCGCTTGGTGCACGGCGGCGCTGATGTTTTGCGCGTTGCCGCCCGCGGCTTCGATCAGACCGCGGATCACGCCGTTTTCCTGGCGCAGCAGCGCATCAAGCAGGTGCAGGGTTTCGACTTGCGCGTTGCCTGCTGCCGACGCGTTCTGTACGGCGTCGGAAATGGCTTCCTGCGCCATTGTGGTGAACTTCTGTTCCATATCATCCTCCATGGTTCGCGCCGATCGTCCGTTTTTCGCACGGTCGCGTCGACGCATATGTCGTTGTCTGATATGCTCAACCGACTTCACCACCATTCTATTCCCAAAAGTTGAGCCTGCAACACTCAACTTTTGTTCACTAAACGGGAAATCGCGAACAACGCAGCACAAAGGCCGTCACCCACGAAAGGTGACGGCCTTCATATCTTCAATATGTCAATCAGCAATCGGCAATCAGCCGCGCACCACCACGTTGCGCAGGCTGCCGATGCCTTCGACGTGCACGATCGCCTCGTCGCCCGGATCAAGATGGCCGGAAGCGTTCGGCGTGCCCGTCAGAATCACGTCGCCCGGCAGCAGCGTCGTGAAGCTGGAAATCGCCGCGATCTGCTCCGGAATGCCGTGAATCAGATTCGCCGTGGTGCCGGAAGCCAGCTCGACATCCTCACCGTTCAGCGTGAAGGAGATCTTCGCGTCCTTCCAATCCAAATCGTCGCGGGTCACGATCCACGGGCCGAGCGGGCAGGAGGTGTCGAAGCCTTTCGCACGCGTCCACATCGGGTCAAGTCCCTGCAGGTCACGCAATGTCACATCGTTCACGCAAGTGAAGCCGAGCACGTAATCCATGGCCTGTTCGACCGTCACGTTCTTGGCGATGCGCCCCATCACCACGGCCACTTCCGGCTCGAAATTCATATCGTTCGAGTACGACGGGATCACGATCGGATCGTCCGGGCCGATCACCGACGTGCTCGGCTTGGAGAAGATCACCATGTCTTCCGGAGCGTGCTTGATGTCGGAATGGCCTGCTTCATGCATGAACTGCGCGTGCGCCTCGTAATTCTTGGCCAGCCCGTATACCTTCGACGGGATCACCGGAGAGAGCAGACGAACGCCATCGCCATCCACCGGAAAACGCTCGCCGGTCGGCTTCACACCGGCACCGGCCAGAGGATGCCCCTCAAGCGCCACGAGATAGTCCTTGCCGTCGTTCTTGTCGGTCTGAACGAAGGCGTACTGCGGTACATCATTATGCGTAAAACGTGCGATTCTCATGTCTGCCAGTCTACCCGCAACAATCGTCGAATCGTCCATATCATCGACATGCAACGCCCGACAATCAAAACATCGCAAAAAAAAACGGGCCATCACATCATGCGAAGGCCCGTCACAGGAAGAAAACGTCAGATAAAAGCGCGCTCGCCGAAAATCGCGGTGCCGACGCGCACGATGGTGGATCCTTCCGCAACCGCAAGTTCCATGTCGCCGGTCATGCCCATCGACAGTTCACGGCAGGATTGCGTGCCCGGCTCGCCGGATTCGAGAATATGGTCGCGGGTTTTGCGCAGGTGCTCGAATCCCTTGCGGATGGCGGTTTCGTCGTCGACATGCGCGCCGATGGTCATCAGCCCCTGCAATTCAAGTCCGTCCAATGTACCGAATTTTTTGCGCGATGCGGATGGCATGCGAGGGATCGCAGCCGGATTTCGACGCCTCACCCGATTCGTTGACTTCCAGCAGCACGCCCACGGTGATGCCGCGCGCCACGGCCCTGCGTGAGATTTTCTCCGCCAAGTCAAGGGAATCAACCGATTCGATGGTGTTGACGACCGGCAGCACTTTGCCGATCTTATTGCTTTGCAGCTGGCCGATCAGATGGAACGGAATATGCTCACCCGCAATAGTGGAAGCGCCGGCATCGTCGGCAACGCCCAACGCGAATCCGCGCTCCCCGCAACGTGCCATCAATCCTTCGGCCTTCGCCATCACTTCCTGCGGACGATTCTCGCCGATCATACGCACGCCAGCGTCGATCGCAGCCATGATCTCACCCACGTCGCGCGTTTTCGTGGCGGCAAGCAGGCGTACGGAACCTGCGTCACGCCCGGCATGCTGCTCCGCCGATGCGATGCGGTCCAGCACACGGTGCACGCCATCGGCGATCTGCACGGCACGCACACCGTCGATCGCCTCATTGGCAAGATTCTTATGGTCCATATATGCAGTCATGTTCAGCCTCTTGCGTTCAATCCCAACTACCTCTACCAGAGTAAGAAGAAGCCCGTACGACGGTCTGAAGTGAAGCGATAAAGCGACCGATATCCGTACGGGCTAATAAAACAGACGGCAGTAGAAGGGGGAACTTCAAAGACTCCGTCCGACAGCAACTATATGCAAGATTTACTAAACACGCGCCGAAAAACTTTTTCTTCAAAAAAATTTTCTCAGCGAACTCAAATTCAGCCTTGCGATTCGTCTAATTTGCGTTCCAAAGCATCAACGCGTTCCTTCAACGCAAGCACCTGACACGTCAGCGATCGAATCTGCCCCAACTGCACAGTCACCAATCGTTCCCTAGTGTCGGAAGACAAGGCGCCCGTCGTGGAATTGCTTCTTGCGGCCGCCATAATATCCAGATCCACTTTCCAACGTGCGATATTACGTTCCACACGCTTGCGCCCGATAATCGCAGGGCTCAACCCAGCCGACGTGAAAATCGTGCTCGGCCGCTCGCCATCCAAATATCGGCGCATGCAACTGATCTGAAAATCACGCGAATACGTGATCCGATTTTCCGTAACCGACTCAACCGCCGGCAACGCACGAAGATACTCGACCTCCGTGTTACTAAACTGCCTTTTCGTCATATCGACCCCATTCATCCGACAAAACGGAATACCATTCTCGTGCTCGTAGATTACCATCACAAACGAACGCGCCCGAACGGCATATACTACCACTTTAACGTAAGGCTATGGGGGCTCACGCCACCTGAATCGCCCTACGCTAAACCTAGCTAAACCCCAACGGGTACAGTTGCGTACTGCCACAGTCAACCCACCAAAGGAGCAGCCATGACCGGCCGATTCGCACCAACCCCATCAGGACGCATGCACATCGGCAACGTTTACGCCATGCTCGGAGCATGGCTTTCCGCCCGCAAATCGGGTGATTCCATACGGCTGCGCATCGAAGACATCGACGAGCCACGAGTGGTTCCCGGCGCCGCCGAAACCATGATGCGCGATCTCGAATGGCTTGGTCTCGGTTGGGATGACGAACCGGTATTCCAGTCGTCGCGACACGCCCTATACCAAGAAGCGCTTGAGCTTCTCAGCAAGCTGAGCTTTGACGAAATCAGCGATATTATCAGTACTGGTTCCAACGATTCCAAGCCCTGCAGCACTACAGCAAGCAACGAAGCAGCCACCTCTGAGGCAACACCGCTCATCTACCCCTGCTTCTGCTCGCGCGCCGACATCCGCGCCGCCTCTGCACCACAGGAAGGCGATCGTTTCACCGTGTACCCAGGAACATGCCGACGCCTCATCGCCAGCGAACCGCAGCGTGCGAAACAACGCCTCGCCAACAACGACCGCCACTCGATGCGCATCGCCACCGCCGACACCACCATCACCTTCCACGACGAAGTATTCGGCACCCAGCAATACAACCTCGCCCACGACATCGGCGACATCATCGTGCGCCGCTCGGACGGCATCTACTCCTACCAGCTGGCCGTCACCGTGGACGACCTCGACATGGGCATCACCGACATTGTGCGCGGCCGTGATCTGCTTCGCTCCAACGCTTTGCAAATCTACATTCGCAAAGCCCTTATCAACGCGGGATTCAAGCCTTCCGAACCGACACAGCCCTTCCATCCTGCCGACGGTTCCAATAAACCTGACGATGTGACCATCTCATACGCGCATCTGCCCCTCATCGACAACGCAGCCGGCCAACGCCTTGCCAAACGCGAGCGCTCGCTCGATCTCGGCATACTCACGGCACACGGCGCCACCGCGCAACAGATCATCGGCTATTGCGCATGGCTGCTCGGATTGCAGGGAGACCTGAAACACACCAAACCGCAGCCTATGAGCGCCGACGAAGCGCTTGGCGTATTCAGTTGGGATGCCGTTCGCACCAACACGTCAGACCGCACGCTCGATCAAGGCGAGTTCAACGCATATTTCGGACTGTAGGCCCTATTCTGCAGTTTTATTCTGCAGTTTTATTCTGCAGCTCTATTCCGCAATCGCGTTCAGCCAATCCATAATTCCGAATCAAGCGGATATTCGTTGATCGCACAGCCATCCAAAAATATGGACTGCTCCTGCATAAGCGGTGCCGCTTGGCCAGCCCCCGCGCACGTCATCTCATTGTCGATATGCCCCAACCGGTGCCCGACCTCATGATTGATCACCATCGTGCGATATCGCGCCAAGTCGCCGCCTCCCGACATCCACACGTCCGTGCCGGAATTCCAACGATCATCGTTGATAATCACATTGTTGCCCACACGGCAGCTGTATTGCTCCGAACATACCGACGAGAACGTCGGCAAGGTCGACGCTTGGGCGAGCACGATATCGAAATCGCAATTGCCGTCCGTAGAAGGTTCGAAAATCGCGCCTGCGCGCCCATCCATGTTCGCTGTTCAGAATACGAAACACGGCATTCGAAAAATCTTCGACTGATCCGACTTCACCATTGGTGACCACACAGTAATGATATTGCACCATGCCATATCCGCTGTTTTGCGCCGTTTGCTGCGCTTTCGCAAGTATTTCGCTTTTCTGATCGTCCATCAGCGCGGCCGACTGCTCGCGAAGCGCTTTGGTGACGGCGTCTTCCTGCGGTTCCGCCGTTTCCTCCGCTGAGGCCTTTGCGTCTTCCGTTTCCGACGATTCCTAGGTTTTCTTCTCTGATTGTTGCGATTTCTTTTCGGATTTCGCGGATTGATCCGTTTTTTCTGAATGTGTTCCGGAATTGCCGATCTGCGCCGTTTTCGCATGTCCGTTCAGTACCGCGTTGACCAGCACGGCATGCACGCTGCACGACGTACATGACACGATGACGCATAATGCAAGAATCCAAGCCACGACGCTTCTGCGGATGTGGAACGCTTCCGTCCGTTCCCGGCGGCTCATGGTGGCGGCCGCTTTCGGATCGAGCGCACGCAGAATGGTACGAATTCGCTTCAATCCGGCCTCCTTATAACCCTGCCGTCACGCAGGTGGCAGCATATCTCCTCCGCGGCAACACTACCAGCCAACAGTAGGCATGCAAAAAGCCCGCTTCCTCCGTACCGGAAATTTTCCGAGGAAAACAGGCTTTATGCAACAGTTCTCATATATCAAACGCAACTTATGCGACGGTCAGGCAAACAAGTCACGAATGATTGAATGCGATCAGGCGAACAACTTGAACACGAACGCACCCACGATAGCGCCCAGAATCGGGGCGACAACCGGAATCCAAGCCTCGCCCCAGCGGGAGGAGCCCTTGGACGGGATCGGCAGGATGGCGTGCAGCAGTCGCGGCATGAGATCACGGGCCGGGTTCAGGCCAGGACCGGTCGGGCCGCCCATGGAAGTCACGAGACCCCACACAATGAAGCCGACCACGATGGAAGCGGCAGCGTGGTCCGCTTCGCCCCACGGCATGGACAGGCAGCACAGGGCGCCGAACACGAGCACGAGGGTGCCGAAGAACTCGTTGACGAAGTAGTTGATGCGGTCGTTGTGGGCGTCGGTGGTGCAGAAGGTGCCGAGGATGGCGTTGGCGTTTTCGGTGTCCTTATAGTGCGGGTAGTAGGTGATGTACACCACGAGCTGACCTGCGGCGGCACCAAGCAGCTGGGCGATGATGTACGGCAGCACGAGGCTCCAGTCGAACAGGCCGTTCACAGCCTGGGCGATGGTCATGGCCGGGTTGATGTGCGCGCCGGAGACGGCACCGAACATGAGCACCGGGATCATCACGCCGAAGCCGTAGCCCATGGCGATGTTCAGCCAGCCCGCATGGTGGCCCTTGGTGTTCTTCAGTTCAACGTTCGCGACAGCGCCGTTGCCGAAGATCATCAGAATGGCGGTACCGAAGAATTCGGCCGCAAGTTTGACAAAAGTCGAGTATTCCACTGCTGTTTCCTCTATTGCTTCTTCTCAATAAGAACCAGATTGATGTCGATTCCGCTCTCGGCGGACAACAGCGTCCAACATTACTCACCGCACTGGAAGTCAGTATGCCACTAGGTATGACGTCATAGCGCTGGTTTCATATGTTGGATATTGCACTCGTAGTTTGATTCGGCAAACCGCGGTTTCGCCAGTTCCACCATTATCGTCAGTACTGCCGCCTTGGCAGAGAATCCCCATGTGCCAATGAGATTGCCTTTCGCAGCCTTCTTCGGTGTGGTCAGCGTGGCCACAACCATGGTGCTGGCTTTATCTATAGATGATGAATCCACTCCGAAGAACTCTGCAATACCGATGTCTTCGCCATCCCTGTAGAAATGAAGATTAGAGATGTCGTACTGCGCGTTGGAGCCTGTCGACCTGCCCTTGCCAAGAGTGCCCACGATCTTGTCTTCTGCAATCAGAGTAACACGTCATTATTCTCAGACAAAGAAGCAAATCGATGATCGGACCGCACGTGGGCCTTTGAGCATGTAGGAACCAAAGTTATTGCCTATACCCTCGGAAGTTATTACCAGGGTGGACGCACCGGGGGGATTGAACCTGGAACGCGTGTCTTCATGGAGTGATGAGGCGTCGGCCGACGTGCGGGAGCCATAGTGAGTCCGTCGCGGGAAGCCAGTAGGGCCGGTACGTAAGTCCATCCACGGGAATTCATCGCAAAGCCTTTTCCTTAGCATCCCATTTCCTCCACCCGCTGGATGTTTTGCCCGCTGAAAGGCTTGCTTTCCGGGTAAATTCCCCCCAAGTCACTGGAGGAATCAGGACTCCGAAGCGTGCGCCATCGGGTAGATTTCCCCACCGGCTGGAAGAATCAGGACGCTGAGACGCCAGTCGATGGGTGGATTCCTCCACCGACTGGATGTTTCGCCCGCTGGAAGGCTTGCTTCCGGGTAGATTCCCCCAGTCACTGGAGGAATCAAGATGCTGAAGCGTGCGCCAGCGGGAAGCTTCCCCCACCGACTGGATGTTTCGCCCGCTGAAAGGCCCACTTCCGGGAAGATCCCTCCACCGATTGGATGTTTTCGGACTCTGGGATGCTTACAAACGGGAAGATTCCTCCACTGACTGGAGGAATCAGGACGCTGGAGAACCTTGCCGATAGTACGGATGCGGAGTACGAGGAGGATAGGCCCGAGAAACAGTTTCTACGCAAACTGCAGTGGATGTGGGAGTAGACATGCGAGCATCAGAAAACAAAAAAATCCTTGGAACCGGAGTTCCAAGGTTTTGTCTGTGCCCCCTCAGGGATTCGAACCCTGGACACGCTGATTAAGAGTCAGCTGCTCTAACCAACTGAGCTAAAGGGGCGTTGGTCTTGCGAGGTTTTGTTCTCGCTGAGCACGAGAAATAAATATACTCAGAATCAAGAAGAACGCAACTCTCGGCGTGTCGCGATTGTAGAACCGCTAATTTTTCAACGATTTCAGCATATTGCATAAATTACAGAAAAATGCGATCCAGCCATCATGTTCCCTATCTAAACAGCACAGCCAAGGCAGGAAATCACAATTTCTTCACAACTGTCGTTCCGCGTAATCCAATCACCCCAAACACTTCCGCCAATTCATTTCGCTAATTTATTTGCACGGCCATGCAATCATTCTCCCCGAATCCATTGTCCGAACACCATGCACGCGCATCAGCCACCGAACCGAACTCCTCCCCGGAAAGAAGCACGTAATAATCGGCCTCATGCCCATACCGCGTGTAGTAGCTGTAGTCCGCGGCCCACGCCAACACCGCCTTCGGCCATGAAGCGCGCAATGTAAGATACTGCGCGTAAATATCGCGGTATTGCTGGGTTTTGCCGTCGACTTCCATACCGTATTTACGACTGAACAGCTGCGTTGTCGGAATGTCGTACAGTCCGGAAACCGCCGACCGGTCATGAGACAGCTGCCAGCTCAACGCCAGCTGCGCATAGCGTTCCGCATCGGAGTCGGCAATGTTCGCACCACCCCTTGCGTCTCCCACACTCGCAACCGCATTACCGTTCGGCGTCGCACCCTTCTGCACCACCATGCTGGTCGACTTGGTTTCGATCTGGTCGGACGCACGCCAGTACTGCCCTATCGCGTACGCCAGCTCGAGCGTCGCTGTGCCGCTTGTGAACTGCATCGGATCGGATGCGAAGTCGTACACCGCGGACGCGATCACCTCATTGCTGGAATCCTTGATGGAGATTGTGACGTCCTCGCCTTTCCACGCGGTGTCACCGCAGGCGTGTGCAGAGAACGCGACGGTCGCAATCATCGTGGTTCCGTTTTTCTCGACACTCTCCAAGCCCGCGTCGGGCGTTGTCGCGCAATCCTTGGTTTGCTTGGCCGCATCGTTCTGCTTGGTTTTGTTGGATTGCTCATCCGCGTTTTGCGCCGTCGAAGAACCGTTTTGCGCCGAATCGTCACCGCTATTATGATTGGTTGATTTCCATACAACAAATCCCGCGATTAACGCTATCACCGCAATAATTACAATAATTGCGATGATGATTGGCTTCTTGCGGTTCTTGCAATCATTGGCTTGCGGATCAGATTGCGTTCCGGACTGCATGTCTAGCTGCAGGCTTGATGGCGCGGGCATGGGAACCGGAGGATATGCGGCCGTTGCCGGCGGAACATCGATTTGAGTGGTCTCAGCCGGCTGAGCACCTTGTGTCCCCAACGGAAAACCGCAGGAACCACAGAATCGCATATCTGCGGTGACGGCAACGCCGCACTGCGGACACACGGAAGGAATTCCCGCAGCCGCATGGCCATCCTGCAATTGCGCGGCGCCGCACTGAGGGCAAAACCGTCCATCTCCGTTCCACTGAAATCCACAGCGAGCGCACTGGCCGGCATACTGCTGATTCCGCTGCTATTGCCTGCCGTACCGTTCGTACTGTTTTCCGTATCTTCGTTCGGTGGTGTCACGGCTTCGGTTTCCGGGCAATCCTCCTACACGCTTTCCCTGTTCAATGTCGCCAGCGTCACCCAATACGCTTGGGCACTGTGGATTTGCTTCGTGCTTTTCATCATTGCAACGATTTACATTGCGCTTCGTGAGACGGCCCGCAACATGTATGACCCGTATTATGCGAAGTGGGAGAACACATGGAAGGCTCCTGTCGCCGTGATGGTGTTCTGGCTTGTCGCGGAATTCCTGTGCACGAATTTCCTTGCCGGATACAGCTCGAATACGGTTTCGACGATGGTGCCAATGTGGTATTTCATCGTCGCCGGCGTCTGGGCTTTCCTCGTTGAAGTGATTGCGATGACGTTTGGTCCGACGTTGGTTGCGTCGACGCCGGGATTGTGGAAGATTCTTGTTGGCGGTACCGTACAGCAGACTCCGCAGAACGTCGTCGATTACGTCAAGGCTTGCGATCCGCATTTCGGCCAACCGAAGGCAGCCAGGACCGCAGCTTCCACGCAGACCGCGCAATACAACGCGCAGTACGCCAATCCGTCCGCGCCAGCAACGTCACCAGCCGCGCAGACCGCTCCTACGCAAGCGATGCCCGCTGTTCCAATGCCAACCACGCCAATCCCAGCGCCAGCCGCTTCGGTTCCACCAGTGCCGCAGTCAACGGCTTCGGTTCCTCCCATGCCACAATCTCCGGCCGACATTCCGATGCCAGCCGTTCCACAGGGTGAAGGAAAGCCACTCGACCCCAAAAACTAAGAAGACGATCCTGATCGGCTGCATCGTCGCCGGTGCACTGATCGTATTGGGCATTGTCTATGGTGTGCTCAATTCGACCGTCTTCAGCGCGAAATCCATGGCGGAAAGCTATGTGTCGGCAATCGCCAGCGGCGATTACGACAAGGCTAACGACATTGCCGATCCTCAAGTGGGTAAAAACCAACGCAAGCTGCTTTCCAACAGCGTCGCCAAGACCGATAACGCGACCATTTCGAATGCGCATGTCAATGGCGTGAAATCCGGCAATGGCACAACCACCGCATCAATCAGCTACTCGTTGAACGGCGAAACCGTCGATGAGTAACTCACGATGCGCAAATCCGGCAACAAATTCCTGATTTTCCCGAACTGGCAAATCACCACGCCACTGATCAAGTCCATCAATATTTCCGTGCCAAGCAGTGTGGAATCGTTGACGGTCAACAAGGTTGCGGTCACAGCCAAAAAGCGCGGAGAAGACGGATTCCGGCGAATGGCAGTTGCGCGTATACCCGGGCACGTACAACATTTCCGTTACGAGCACGGATTATATCGTCAGCGAAACGGTGGTATTCCGCACGAACGAAGACAGCGATTCGCCGACCACGCTGAAGGTGACGACCACCAGCAAGTTCAAGGATGCATTAAGCACCGCTGTGAACAACGCGCTCGACAAGTGCGCGGAATCCACCGACTATGCGCCGGAAAACTGCCCGTTCGGCTTCCGCGTATGGGATGAGGATAATTACCGTAATTTCGCGTGGTCGATCAGCGTCTATCCGAAAATCGACGAAGTCGACCTTGATTATGGCGCTTTTGATACTAAAACCGGTAAGGCAAAGTGCACATACGAGGTGAAAGACGGCGATTCTTGGGATCCGGATGATGATAGTACGACGTTCAATGCGAGCGGATCGTTCGCTATCAAGGATGGTAAGGTCACGGTCACGCTTGATGACGGTGGCTACAGCTATTAAATAAAGTATGAAAATCCCCCCTGCATAGCTGTTTTCAGCTGGTGCAGGGGGATTTTCCATGCTTAAGCTCAGACGTATCTCAGTCTGAAGTCATTCGCCGTAACCGCAATGAATGCAGCCATAGCGAATGGGGCCGAATCACTCAGCGACAACCTTCACGGTGAAGGAAGCGGAGATTTCCGGGTGCAGAGCGACGGCTGCAGCGAACTCGCCGGTGGTCTTGATCGGATCCACGGTGATGTTCTTCGGGTTGACGGCAGCCTTGGAAGACAGCGCGATGGCGATCTTGTCGGCGGAGATGCCACCGAACAGCTTGCCGGACTCGGAGACCTTGGCGGCGATTTCGACGACGGAACCCTCGATGAGTTCCTTGGCGGCAACAGCCTCTTCGCGGGTGGCAACGGCCTTGGCCAGACGAGCGCGCTTCATGGCCTCGATCTGGGCGGCAGCGTTCTTGGACCATGCGAAGCCCAGACCCTGCGGAATCAGGTAGTTGCGAGCGTAGCCGGCCTTGACGGACACGACGTCGCCCGGGTGACCCAGGTGATTGACGGACTTGGTGAGAATAACCTTAGTTTCAGCCATTTTTCAAACCTCTCTAAGATCAGCGACCGGAAGTGGCGTACGGCAGCAGAGCCATCTCGCGGGCGTTCTTGATAGCCTTGGCGAGCTCGCGCTGTTCCTGCACGGAAACACCGGTGATACGACGGGAACGAATCTTGCCGCGATCGGAGATGAACTTGCGCAGCAGGGCAACGTCCTTGTAATCGATCTCGGTGACCTTAGCGGCCTTCAGTGGATTCGGCTTCTTCTTAAACGGCTTGACCGGCGGCTGCGGCCTCTTGCGTGACATCTTGATGTTCTCCTTACAATCTGGAAATTGCTTTTCTTTTAAGCTGCGATCCGGGTCGGATCAGAATTCCGGTTCGTCGCTGCTTCCACCAAATTCGGAGGAGCCAAAGGAACCGAACGATGAGGAACCGGAATTATCCGAATTGCCCCACGGATCCGATGCCGGAGCAGGCTGCACGGCAGGCGCGGCATTGGCTGGAGCGGCAGCCCCACCCTGATAGCCAGCGCCACCGGAATACCCGGCACCGCCCTGATATCCACCGGCATTGCCGGCGAAGCCACCGTTGTTGAACCCGCCGTTGCCGCCAGCGAAAGCATTGCCGCCACGATTGCCGGCAAAATTACCACCGTTGGCACTGGAGGTTCGGGTGACTTGGGCGGTCGCATAGCGCAGGGACGGACCGATCTCATCGACCTGAAGCTCAATAACCGTGCGCTGGGAACCATCGTTCGCCTGATAGGAACGCTGCTGCAAACGACCCTGCGCGATCACACGCATGCCCTTGCTCAGGCTCTGCGCGCAATGTTCGGCCATGTCGCGCCACGCGGAGCAGCGCATGAACAAAGCCTGACCATCTTCAAACTGGCCCGTATTACGGTTCCAGGTGCGCGGAGTGGAGGCAATCGTGAAGCTGGCCACGGACGAGCCGTTGCCAACCGTACGGATTTCGGGATCAGCCGTGAGGTTACCCACCACAGTGATAATCGTTTCGCCTGCCATCGTTACCTACTTACTTTGCAGCTTATTGTTTTGCAGCTTGAAAAGCTTGGAATTACTTACTTGCGAAGAATCTTCGTACGGATGACGGATTCGTTCAGGTTCAGCAGACGATCGAGTTCGTCGCTGGTGGCCGGCTCAGCGGAGTAGTTGACCACAACGTAATTGCCTTCGGTCTTGCCGGCGATCTCGTAGGCAAGCTTGCGACGGCCCCAGATGTCGATGTTCTCGACAGCACCGCCTTCCTTGGTGACAGTTTCCAGATACTGCTCGGTCAACTTCTTCAGACCGCGCTCATCCAGCTCAGGATCGGCAATGAACATCAGTTCGTACTTATGCGCAGACATCACCCACCTCCTTCGGACTATCGGCCATGGACCTTCCATGGCAGGAGTGTGTATGCGTACTGCCTTCACGCATCTATATATGAAAGGTATAAAGATACAGTTCAGACAACCTGTTCAGCATAGCCCTTCTGCTGGACGAGCGGCAATTGCGCACGTTCTGTGGTGCAGGCGCGTCATGGGCACCCGCATTGTTATATTGAATACGGCTATTTTTGTACGGTTGGTACCGTATTTACGCGACTCTAGATTTGTGGAAGGCGAAGCATGTCGGCGATTCTCGAAGGCACCCCGGATAAGAAATTGGCTTTGGTGACGGGTCGTGCGTACCCTGAGCAGGCCCATGAAACCGCGAAATACCTGGGAATCGACGTACTTGAGACCACGGCTTACGATTTCGCCAACGGCGAGATGTATGTGCGTTACACCGAGCCGGTGCGTGGCGCCGATGCGTTCGTGATGCAGGCGCACACCGAGCCGATCAACAAGTGGATTATGGAGCAGCTCATTATGGTTGACGCCATGAAGCGCGCTTCCGCCCGTTCCATTACCGTGGTCGCGCCGTTCCTTGGCTATTCGCGCCAGGATAAGAAGCATCAGGGCCGCGAGCCCATCACCGCCCGACTGATTTTCGACCTGTTCCGCGCAGCCGGCGCCGACCGTATTATGACGGTCGATCTGCATGCCGCCCAGGAGCAGGGTTTCTTCGATGGACCGGTCGACCATCTCACCGCCACTCCGGTGCTGCTTGACTACGTGCGCAACAGCATGCCGCTGGAGAACACCACCATCGTGTCCCCGGACGCCGGCCGCATCAAGGTTTCCGAACAGTGGGCCGCGAAGCTGGGCAATCTGCCGCTCGCGTTCATTCACAAGACCCGTGACACCACCCGCCCGAACCATGCCGAAGCGCATGGCATTATCGGCGAGGTCGAAGGTCACGACTGCGTGGTGGTCGACGACATGATCGACACCGCGGGCACCATCTGCGAGGCCGTGCGCACACTGAACAACGCTGGTGCGAAGTCCGTGACGCTGGTTGCCACGCATGGCCTGCTGTCCGGCCCGGCCGTGGAACGCCTGAGAAATTGCGGTGCCAAGGAAATCGTGCTCACCGACACCGTGCCCGTTCCGGAAGAGAAGCGCTTGCCGAACATGACCGTGCTGTCCGTGGCTCCGCTGTTGGCCGCCGGCATCCGTTCCGTGTTCGAATCCGGATCCGTTTCCACGCTGCTCAACGGCCTGCCCGAAGACATGCGTCCCCGCAATATCTACGCCTGATTCGCGCAATCTTTTCAACGTAACAAAAACTCGCCCCCATCCGGTCGGCGAGTTTTTTAATGTCAGATCTTCCCAAAAACGGGGTGCCGCATCCTACGTCGGTAGGATGCGGCACCCCGCGTATCAAGAGAGAAAAGAGAAATCTGGCTAGCGTCCGATAGGCATCCTCGCTTCCGTTATTTGGCGAATGCTTCGCGGATTTGCGCGGCATTGCCGTAGGAGGCCTGCGCACCATACCCTGTGGCGGCGTATGCCGAAACATACGAGGCAAGCTCGGCCGCTTCGGAAAGCGCCATGCCCGAGGCAAGACCGGCCAGCACCGTGCCCATGAAGGAGTCGCCGCAGCCGGTGGTGTCCACCGCGTTCACACGCACGGGGGCAATGCGCTGGATCGGCGTTGCCGAAGTGGAATCCAATACCACGGAACCATCGCCGCCGAGCGTCACGATCGCCTGTTCGAAACCGAATCCACGCATTGCTTCCAGCGCATGATTCCAATCGAAACCGTCCCAATCGTCGTTTTCCGGCTCGTCAATGCCGAGCAGCTGCACCATCTCATGCTCGTTGACGAGCAGAATATCGGATGCTTCCACCAGTTCGGCCGGCAGCGACGGGGTGAACGGCGAATCGTTGAGCAGCACTTTCACGCCCGCTTCATGGCACATGCGCGCGGCGGCCGTCACCGTTTCGATCGGGCTTTCCAAGCACAGGCCAAGTACGGAAGACCGTGCCAGCGCATCGCGCACGGATTCCACATAATCCACGGTGACCTGTGCGTTCGATCCCGGCGAGTACACGATGGTGTTTTCGCCGGTTGCGTCCACGGTAATCACGGTTGTGCCGGATGGTCCGAGCACGCGGCGAACATGCGTGGTGTTCACGCCCGCCTCGCCCAGAGCGCCGAGTAGGAAGTCGGCGTTGGAATCGGAGCCGACCGCGCCGAACATCTGCACGGTTGCGCCGATGCGCGCTGCGGCGGCCGCCTGGTTGCCGGATTTTCCGCCCGGCAGCAGCTGCAGCGGACCGCCGGTGATGGTCTCCCCGGCCCTGGCAGACGCTGTGCGGTGACGGTGTAGTCCGCGTTCATCGAGCCGATTACGGACACTGTGCCGTGGATGCGGTCCAATGCAGAGAGAACTTCAGTCGCGCTCATCTTTACCTTCCTTACATCAAAAGAAGATTTATGAAAATGGAGATTTGCGAAATAGTGTTGTTCAGTAATCGCAATTATCGCAAATCCCCATTTTTATTATATTGAGGATGTAATGTGCGATTACTTTGCCGATTCCTCGGTTTCCAGCGCATGGTTGCCTTCGTAGATCTTCTTCTTGAAGACGAAGAACACGATCAGGCCAAGCAGTGCGGTACCGGCGGCGACCAGCAGCAGGTTGGCATAGTTGGCGGCAGTGCCGGTTGCGCCGGTGATGGAGCCGCCTGCGAGGGCGTTGGAGCCGAGCAGGCTGCCGATGATGGCGATGCCGATGGACGGGGAAACGTTCATGGCCAGATCGTTCATGCCGACGCCACGGCCGGATTCGTCCTTTTCAATGGTGCCCAGCACGGTGGAGACCACCGGGGAGTACATGAGGCCGCAGCCTGCGTAGAACACACATGCGCACAGGGTCAGCACCACGAAACCGGAGTTCACGCAGAATGCCGCACCGGTCCAGCCGAGGAACATGAGGGTGCCTGCGGTCACGATGCCGGCCTTGATTCCGATCTTGCGGATGATCATGCCGGAGCAGGTGCCCACCACGGCGGCGACCACGAAGGCCCACACAATGTGCAGGGAGACCTGGGTGGTGGTCATGCCGTAGATGTTGGTGCCGATGGCGTTGAAGATCGGGCTCAGTGCGTAGTTCACGAAGTAGAACACGAGAATCAGGCAGATGGCGCGCAGCCAGCGGGTGTTCTTGAAGAACGCCGGGGTGATGAACGGGTTGGAGGCCTTGTTGATGTAGAAGGCGAATGCCACGAACAGCAGCAGGGAGACCACGAGCATCCACCATGCCATGTACGAGAAGAACAGGGTGAGGAATGCGGTGGCGAAGCCGAAGATCACGAAGCCGAATGCGTCAACCTTCTGCCCGTTGCCGCTCTTGGACGGCAGGGTCTTGAGCAGGATCGGCAGGAACAGGATGGTGACGGACGGGATCAGGAACAGGAACTGCCATGCGATGGAGCTGAGCATGCCGGCTGCGAACACGCCGATGGATGCGGAAAGCTGGTATGCTGCGGTGAACAGACCGAAGAAGATGACCTTCAAATCGTTACGCAGGTACTTGGTGGCCACCACCAGGAAGGCGGAACCTGCCACCTGTTCGCCTGCGGTCTGCAGCACGCGTGCGATGATCACGGTCCACAGGTTTGCGGCGAAGAAGTAGTTTGCCACGAAACCGAAGATGGAGCCGACGAACAGCGTCACGAGACCGACGGTCACAAGCTTACGCAGGGAGACGAAATCGCCCAGGGAACCGTAGATGAAGCACACGATGCCGAGCACGATGCTCGGAAATGCGGTGATCAGGGACGCCTGGTTCGGTGCGCCGACGTCGGCGCCGACCTGCTGGAACACCAGGTTGAAGCCCTGCAGGCACAGGGTGCCGAGCACGAAGGTGATCAGCAGCGGGATCAGGGCGCGGATGGCCATCTTGTTGCTGGTCACCGGATCATCGAACGGATCGGCGGATGCGGTGCCGGTCACGGCGGTTGTGTTGTTAGACATAATAAAAATCCTTGATTCTCTCGAATTGCGCGATATGCGATACGCGATTGCTTGGCCGGTTACGCTTATTCAGCCTTGGCTGCGAGGCCGGAGATGCGGGTCATGAATTCGTTCAGGAAGCGCGGCACGTCGACGCCGACGGCAACCTTCATGGTCTTGGCCGGGTCATTCAGGCGGGTTTCGTCGCCGATGGTGCGTCCGCGGGTCGGGCCTTCCACGTCGACCTTCATATTGATGTCGAGGGTGGTGACGAGGGTCGGGTCCACTGCCACGCCAACGGCGAGCGGATCGTGCAGGCCGCAGCCGCCCAGATGCGGGGACGTGGTTTCGTAAGCCTTGATGTAGAAGTCGGTCATGTCGGCCAGGAACTTGCCGGCCTTGGTGCCGAGGTCGCGCCACTGCTGGGTTTCCTTGTAGGTGAGCAGGGTCTGCAGGGTTACGTCGAGACCGATCATGGTGGTCGGCGCCCCGGAACGGAACAGGTAGTCGGCGGCTTCCGGATCCTGCGAAATGTTGGCTTCCATGCAGGCGTTGCAGTTGCCGGGTACGGTCAGTGCGCCGCCCATAAGCACGATTTGGCCGATTTCATCCTTGATTTCCGGTGCTTTCTTCAGTGCGGCTTCGATGTTGGTCATCGGGCCGGTCGGCACGTAGACGAGATCCTTGCCATAAGTCTTCACTGCGTCGATGATGAAGTCGACCGCAGATTCGGTTTCGACGGAACGGCTGGAATCGGGGATTTCCACATCGCCGATGCCGTTGTCGCCGTGGATGAACGCGGAGATCGGCAGTACTTCGAAGTGATCGGTGGTGCTGGAGTGCGGCAAACCCTGATACACCTTGACTTCCGGGTGGCCGAGCAGGTCGGTCACGGCCAGTGCGTTGCGCACACCCTGCTCGACGAGCACGTTGCCGTAGGTGCCGGTGATGCCGATCAGCTCGACTTCCGGGCTTCCCAGAGCATACGAAATGGCAAGCGCGTCATCAACGCCGGTATCAAGATCAAGAATCATCTTTTTCATGTGTGTGCCTTTCCTCTTTGACGGCCTGACGACGGTCCGCCACCATACGGGTGCGTCGTCAGTTATACATCGAGCGCATTCTCGATTGTGTTGTGTTGACAAGATTTATGATAAAGCGTTTTATCAAGAACGCAAATTCTTCACCTATACACGGCGTGTTGCCTGTATTCCCAACGATTACAGCATATTGGAGATGCTTACGTCACCACATACCGAGATTGATCTGCACCACCCGTTTTGCACCAGTCTGCAGCATCTAAAAATGGCGGTTTACGCGCAGGCCGCCTGCACCAGTTTCGGCGTAAGCACTTCAACCTGCGGATCGGAAAGCCACGGACGGGCATCCCCTGATTCCGTACCGGACTTGGCACGAACCGCAACATCAATCCGCTTACGCAACATACCCCAACAAGCGGCGGCCAAATCAGTCACGCTCTGCTCAACGGTGGTCATACGCCAACCAAGACCGAATCGTTTGAGAATATTGTCGTAACCAATCACCTGCATATCCTCAGTAACATGCAACCCACGCTCCGCCATACGCTGACGGAAACCAAGCGCCATCACATCGTTGCAGCAGAACACGGCCGTCGCCCCGCCATCGATGATCTGATTCGCGGCACGATAGCCGCTATCGAAACGGTAATCACCCTCAACACACAGCGAAGAATCAAAATGCTTCCCCGACTGCTCGATGGCATCCACAAAACCACGACGACGCTCCGCGGCACTCGACTCCGCAATATCGCCGGTGACAATGCCAATACGAGTATGACCACCTTCCAACAGATACTGGGCAGCCAAACGACCACCAAGATAGTTGTCAAAACCGACGGCATCGCACCAGCCGCACTGCGTCAAACGGTCGATCAGCACCACCGGGCACGACACGAGCGCCACATCCTCACACAGCTGCTCAACAGCACTCCCAACACACGACTCACGCGCCGGGATCAACATCACCCCATCCACCCCACGGGCAGGAAGACGCTGCAACAACTCATGCTCCGCAGCACGCGAATCATCGGAATTGGCCACAATCAGCGAATACCCCTGCGCGGCGCACTCATCCTCCACACACTTGGCAAGCGCCGCGAAAAACAGGTTCTCAATATCAGGCACGATCAGCGCAACCAGCTGGGACTGCTTGGTCACCAAGCTACGCGCGCTCTGATTCGGCACATAATTCAGCTTCTTCGCCGCGTCGGCAATGGCCTTACGCTTCTCCTCAGACACGCGAGCCGGCCGATTATTCAACACCAGCGAAACCGTCGTCACAGACACCCCCGCAGCAGCGGCCACATCCTTCAACGTCGCACGATACGCCATTCAAACCCCTTAAAACGTTTCTCCTTCCAGCATAAATGCCACGCACTCCTGACGCGCCCAGCACCCCCATCCACAAACAAATTCCTTTCACAGCAAAATAATCCGCACTATTTCCAGCGGTAAATCGTTTCTCGGAAGTGATTTTTTGTATACTCGCAACGTTTTGCCCGAAATGAGAACCGCACAAGAAGAAAGGAACCAGCAATGCAGCCAACCACGCAGAAAAACAATGCGAGACAGCGCAAGACCATCGCCATCGTCGCCGTGATAGCAGTGGTTGCCATCGCGCTCGCAGCCGTTGCCATCATCGCAGTCGCCAATAAGCGCGAAATGACGCAAGCCGCCAGCGACACCTGCACGTTGAACGCGAAGGCGCTCGCCACGCATCAGCAAAACTTCGAAGAGGCTCAGAAAGAAGCCGAAGATGCGGCAAAACTCACCGTGGACGACGTGGCCGACGGCACCACGCTGGAAACCCTGAAGGATGCGATCACGCTGGCCGAAGCCGTGGAAAACGCGCCAACATGCCCCGCGAACGGCAATGCCAGCGACTTCACCAAGGCGACAGACGATATTCGCACGTACGCCGACAACCTGCGCAACATCACCAACGAACTCGACGCGGCCGCCAAGTCGGTGATCGCCAGCCAGGAACTCAAACTCGAGTCCGCCAAGTAAGCCGTCCGAGCCAGACGAGCCGACAGGGCGCCGCCCCCAGCTCCGCCACCCCTGCGTTCAACGGGGCCAAGTTGCGTTTTCAAACAACTTTGACCTCGTTAAAGATGACTTTCGCAACGTTTTCACAACCCGATAACCGCCCATACCGCAAATCGATACCCCCTTCCGCAAAAACCCGAAAGAGCTTATTAACGGGGTCAAAGTTACGTTTTGGACGACTTCACCCCCGCACAAGCGCTTTCGCACCGTATCTGGCTTATATATGGCAGATTCGACAGTCCGACCGGAGGCATTTCCTGACGAAGTCAGCTACTTGCAACACGTTATTTCCCAATCGCCACTTACCGAACCCAGTTGCCAGGCTGCGCCGCATCCACCATGACGCACCGTCACAAACGTTCCCATCCGACGCGCTTTACTGGCCTTGGGCGCGGTAGCGGGCTTCGGTGGCGGCTTTGGCGGGCTCCCACCAGGCGCGGTTGGCAGCATACCAAGCGATGGTCGCTTGCAAACCGGCTTCGAAATCGGTGTGCATGGGCTTCCATCCAAGTTCGGTACGCAGCTTGCTAGAGTCGATCGCGTAACGCCGATCATGCCCGGGACGGTCACGCACCCAGTCGAACGCATCTTCGGCACATCCCATAAGCCGCAGGATCATACGCATCACGGCAATATTGCTCATTTCACCATCCGCGCCGATCAGGTATGTTTCGCCGATCCGCCCGCGTGTAAGAATCTTCCACACCGCAGAAGAGTGGTCTTCCGTATGGATCCAGTCGCGCACGTTCTCGCCTGTGCCATATAGTTTCGGACGCACGCCCTCCATGATGGAAGTGATCTGGCGTGGAATGAACTTTTTCCACATGCTGGTATGGCCCGTAATTGTTGGAACAGTTGGAAATCGTGGCGCGAAGCCCGTACGTGCGCACCCACGCGCGCACCAGCTGGTCGGATGCCGCTTTTGACGCGCTGTACGGGCTTGACGGCTTATATGGCGTGCTTTCGGTGAATTTACATGGATCGTCGAGCGCAAGGTCGCCGTACACTTCGTCGGTGCTGATGTGATGGAATCGCACGTCATGCTTGCGCGCCGCCTCAAGCAGGTGGAACGTACCCTCCACATTCGTTGTGATGAAGGGTTCAGGATTGGCGATGGAGTTGTCGTTATGCGATTCGGCCGCGAAATGCACGATCGCGTCATGCCCGGGCACGATACGTTCCAGTAGTGCAGCATCGCAGATATCGCCTTGCACGAGTTCGACTTGCGATCGCGGAAGACCGGCGATATTCTGCGGATTTCCGGCATACGTCAGCTTGTCGAGCACGGTTATGCGCACGTCAGGATGGTTGTGTGCCACGTAGCGCACGAAATTGGCTCCGATAAACCCACATCCGCCGGTCACGATGATGTTGCGCGGCTTGAAAATCTCACTACTCACCATTTCAGGGTACCGGCAGGGTTGCATAGTTCATGGAGCAATTTCACACCTACCTCATATATGGCAGATTTGGAAGGCTGACCGGAAATATCTACGAGACACTCGTTCGTCCACAGCTGAACACTAAAATGTATCCGGTTTAATTGTACAGAGCCCCTAATTATAAGGGGCTATCTTGTTGAAGGATGCGACGATGCCTAATTTTTTCGCCTGACCGTCATGCTTGTGCACCTTCATACGTAAAACTTACTAAGCAGCCGATTGCGGGTGGAACATATCGCCCTCTTGCGAATGACGAAGACAGCAACGCTTGCGCCCCATCCGCCCTTTCAGGCCACCACGGTTCAAAACTGTATACGCAGAAATCAGCAATTCACGCCATCTCCGATAACACAAGCATCTTTATTTCAGGCGCTGGCACCCTACCCTGTTTACCGGAGATGGCTTCCAGTGGATCCGTCAGTAAAGCCGAAATAGACAATAACGAACAAATCGCTTCTTCTGAGCTCCAGCCCCATCAACCCGCTGAGCAGCCTTTGAATCAGGTCGTCTCGGTTTGCAAACGAGCCGCACATACTACGGCAAAAACGCTTTCCACCGCAGGGCACACGGCTGTAAAAGCAACCAAAGTTACCGGTCACGCCATCCACACCGCTGCCACAGCAGTAAAAAATCGCATGGCATACTTTTATTAATTTCAAAGCCGTTCAACTCATCATCAAATTCTTTAGAAAAGCATATGGCCCGTGGAAGAAGCGCATGAGGTTCTCCTATGCGTTCTACGCCATCGTGTTCACCCTATTGACTTCTGCCGAGGTCATCTTCCTTCAGTGGGGAATGTATAGCGAACCAACGTACGATAAAGGCGATGAAGTTGATCAGACAACCAAAATTCTGAACAGCGTCGCAGGGCAAGTCACCAAATTCGTCAGTCAAATGTGGCTCGAACAGAAATACCAATTTCTGCTCAGCTTGTTTGCACTTGCAATAATCTATCTTGTTTTTATCTTTGTTACCAATCGGTTTTGGATTGCGACATTATTGTTCGGTATTCTTTTCACTATTTACGGCACGGCCGATAACATTAAGATGGGACTACGCAATGAACCAATTATTCCAGCTGATCTATCTTTTGTGACAGGAGGAGATTCAGGAAAACTTCTGTCTTTCATTCCTGAAGAAAGTCAATCATTCGTCAACAGTGTAATCACTGTTTTAGCATGGTTTATTTGCTGCTGTATCGTTTTCTTCATTATAGATGGTAGACGGAGTTTCATCTATTGCTCATGGAAAAGACCTTTTGCAAGCATTAAAAACTTTACTGGCACTCTTACCCGCATTGTTGCCGCAATAGCCAGTATTGCCTTGCTCTGTTCGTACTCTTGGAATCTCAGTATTCCTGGTTCTTGGGCATACTCTTTCGCAGGATCGCTTGGGTATACTCCTTCCTTATTCGATACTAAAATTGACGCCCAGACCAATGGTCCGGTCACTACATTCCTCAGCTTGGCAAAAAATCGAAAGTGATAGAAAACCAAAAGATTATAATCGCGATACAATGACGCAAATTGCGGAAAAATACTCTCAGCAGGCCATATCAATCAACAACAACAGGCAGAATGACCTTACTGACAGTACTGTAGTAATGATTCTTTCGGAGACTTTTCCGATCCAACAAGAATTCCTGGTATTTCTTTTTCGACTGATCCGATTCCGAATATTCATGCTATAAAAGACACCACGACCTCGGGCTTGATGCTGTCTTCGGGGTATGGCGGAGGTACCGCCAATATGGAATATCAAGCTTTGACGGGTTTAAGTCTGTCTATTTTTGATGATTCCCTCATTATCCCGTTCCAACAGCTTGTGCCTAATCAGAAGAACCCTTATGCCTTCAACCAAATCTGGAACAATCGATATGGCGCTGACGGCTCTGACGCAGTTCATCCGTATTACCAAAGCATGTATCTGAGAAACGTTGACTACAAGAAATTTGGCTTTTCTCACCTACGCACTCTTGATAGCACTCCCTCAATCAAGCACAAAGACACAATCGACTACTCTCCATACGTCAGTGATGAAGAGGCATACAAAAATATTATTGATTTAATCGAAAAGCAAAAGCACCCACAGTTTTTGCAATTATCCACCATGCAAAATCATATGCCTTACACCAATTGGTACATCGATAATGAATTTGTAGGCGCAGATACTTCCACAGGATTGTCTGCGGACGAATATCAAAATCTCGAAACCTATACTAAAGGACTAAACCTCACCGATCAGGCAACCGCTTCGTTCTTAGACGAACTCAACCAAATTGACAAGCCAATTACTGTGATTTTCTATGGCGATCACCTGCCTAGTATCTATTCGACAGCTGATCAGGATACTGAAAATCACGTCGCTCTACATGAAACCGACTACTTTATATGGTCAAACAGTGCATCAGCATCAAGTGGAACGAAACTCGATGCCTCTAATACAGCCTTCACGTCGCCAAATTACTTCATGTCATTAGCAGCCAACCATATGAATGCGAAAGTATCTCCTTATCTTGCATTACTTACACAATTGTTGGAACAAATTCCCGCAGCAAGTCGCATCGCAACAGAAACAGGCGGAATCAGTTCAGGGGACACAACGTATCTGGACATGTCAGGCAATCAGATCTCGAAGAAATCACTGAGTAAGGACGCAAAACAACTACTTCGTGACTATGAATTGGTTCAATATGATATGACCGCAGGCAAAGGGTATCTAAACAACACCGATTTCACCAAAGTCCAATAACCTTGTACGATAGAAACGTACGACTAACCCATGCGTCAAGGATGCACTTCATGACCGATATAAGACCGTTGGTCTCAATTATTGTTCCCGTGTATAACGCAGAAAAATATCTGCCATACTGTATCGATTCAATTCTGGCTCAGTCATACCAAACCTTGGAAATCATCCTCGTCGATGATGGCGCTACGGATAAGTCGCCACAAATTTGCGACAGTTATGCAGCTCTGGACTCTCGTGTTCATGTTATTCATCAAGAAAATGGTGGCATCGCTAAAGCTCAGAACGCTGGCCTCGATGCCGCACACGGTGAATATGTCGCTTTTGCGGACAACGATGATATTTTGGATTGTCATAACATTGAATTCCTTCTGCATGCTCTCCTAAGCAGCGGCTCTGACATGTCTAAGGCTCGGTGGCAACAGTTTGGCATCTCACAGCTCGATAAGGTCAAATCAGTTGCAGCAGTAGGCGCAACGGCACCTAACAAAGTAACTGCATTCAAAAACCCACTTCGGTCGTATCAAACTGTTTTCTGCAAGAGTCTTCGTCTCATCGGTGACATACTCAAAAAAAAATACCGAAGCTCGTTACTTCAACGAGGCGAACTGGTGCCGCTTATACAAACGAGAATTGTGGGACGGCATTCGTTTCCCCGAAGGCATGTATGCCCAAGATGTCATGGTAGCCGGCAAGTTATACTCCCGCATGCATAAAGTTGTGGACATCGATTGTACTTTGTACTACTGGCTCCAGTCCCCTGGATCCGTCACTCACAGCAAGCGCAATTACAGTTTTTACCAGGACAATCTCAACGCGGGGCTGTCAAATTTCGAGCATGCTCTCAGCCAAGGCGTGCTTCCAGCCCGCAGCTACTACACCATGATCGGATCACTAAACGAGGCAGCCTCCGCCCCCGATTTAAGCTCAAATAGAAGCACTTATGAGCGTAGCAAGAACGAGGCTCAATCTCTTATTAGGAAGCTGTCTCTTTCGCAAAAAACAATTTGTGTAATTCTGCGTCATATGCGGTTAGTTGAAAAGGCTGTGTACGACCGCAAAATTAAAAACATGCAGTAGCTTGCTTCCCAAAGCAATCCAACGTTATATGTGGCATGTGCATAGGGTGTAGATTTTAAACAGCCTAAAGTTTCAGCTATCCCTTTTGATAGAGTGGAGAGACTATGAGTGACTTAATCCGGCGTTTCAAGGCTAAGTACCGATATTCAATAGTGGTATTTAAAGAATTAGTGAAGACTGACTTCCAGCTAAGATATCAAGGATCTTTTCTAGGCGTACTTTGGTCTGTCTTAAAACCGTTGATGCTTTTTGCCGTCATGTACATGGTTTTCGTCCGATTCCTACGTTTTTCGGACGGTACTCCTACATTTGCGATTTCACTTCTGTGCGGTACATGCTTGTGGTCATTCTTTTCTGAAGCGACCACTATGGGAATGCAGTCAATAGTTAATCGTGGCGATTTACTTCGCAAGGTTCATTTCCCGAGCTATATCATCGTTGCCGCAACAACCATGGGATCTATGATTTCCCTTGGAATAAACTTGCTTGTGGTTGTTATCTTCGGTTTCTTCTCGCACGCCCATTACACATGGTATATGCTGCTAGTTCCTCTGAACGTACTGCAGCTTTATGCGCTGGCCCTCGCCATTTCGTTGCTTCTCGGCACGTTGTATGTATATTTTCGAGATGTGTCCCATATATGGGATGTCGTTTTACAAGCAATGTTTTATGCGATTCCTGTAATTTATCCACTTTCTATGGTTTCACAGTACTTCCCCGCTGTGTCCAAAATTATGTTACTCAATCCAATAGCGCAGGCCATCATGGATGTCCGTCACAATCTGTTATCTCCAGAGGACATTCCAACTGTATGGACATGGGTGGGTGACCCCATTCTTTCCCTTATCCCGTATGCTCTGACGGCATTATTGCTCTGGCTTGGTGTACATGTTTTCCGAAAGAATAGCAGCAAATTCGCGGAGGTACTCTAGTGACTACAGTTGAAACCCCGATTGTCCTGTCGAACGATGAAGAGAATCCCCTCGCGCTATCTGTTTCTCACGTTGCAAAATCGTTCCGTCTGCCAACAGAACAGGCAAGTGGCCTAAAACAAGCCTTCCTGAACTGGACCAAAGGCATCAAAGGATACCGTGAACAGCAAGTGCTGCGCGATATTTCTTTCGAAGTACGAAAAGGTGATTTCTTTGGTATCGTCGGACGAAACGGCTCTGGAAAATCAACCCTCCTCAAGATTATTTCAGGTATCTATACACCCGAAAAAGGCAACGTTGTGATAAATGGAACTTTAGTCCCGTTTATCGAATTAGGTGTCGGTTTTAATCCAGAATTAACGGGTAGAGAAAATGTGTACCTCAATGGCGCACTCCTCGGTTTCTCTCGCGACCAAGTCGACGCAATGTATGACGATATCGTTGAATTTGCTGAGCTTGGTGAATTCATGGATCAGAAACTTAAAAACCTATTCTAGCGGCATGCAGGTGCGTCTTGCTTTCTCTGTGGCTATCAAGGCGCGCGGAGACATTCTAGTTCTAGATGAAGTACTTGCGGTTGGAGACGAGGCTTTCCAGAAGAAGTGCGATAGGTTCTTTAAGCAGGTCAAAACCGATCCAAGCAAGACAGTTATACTTGTCACGCATAGCATGGATGCCGTCAAGAAGTATTGCAATAAGGCAATTCTCATTAAAGACGGTGAAATTATTGCCTCTGGTGACCCACATAATGTCGCAGATCAGTATTCGCTCGAGAATGCACATGAACTCAACTATTACAAGACAAAGAACGACTCGAGCAAGGAGCTTCGCTATCCCAATGGTCTGAACCAGCGCGTTCCCGTGCTTCGAATAACTCCTGTCAGCCCTAAAATCGTCGATGGGGAATCTCCCATTTGTTTTTAGACGTTGAATATGAATACGCCATTAGTGATCGACAGGGATATCTGGGGCTAATTCTGCAAGATGCACGACGCGGTGGCCAAATTTATGACGTCGATACTCAAAGCGAATATTTCGGTCTCCCAATTGAAAAAGGGCACCATAAAGTCCGGTTTTCCATTCCAATGGAGCAATTCAATAACGGGGAGTTCCGCATTTTCGCCACCATCCGTTCTGAGTCAGAGGAATCAGAACGGCCAGATTACGTCGCTTTCACCAACGATGATTTCTGCTGCTATTTTGCAGTGCGCAATGATAGAAACAGCGAAAACGGTATCCTCAGTGACCGCGCGTTGACTTTTAATCGCATCGACTAGTCAAGTTTTACGAGAAGGACGACTTTCAAAAAAATTGACAGGTCTTTAGAAAGCGACAGCGAGTCATTGCTGTAAGTAATTATGACCAGATAAATAACTGCAGCAACCTGTCCAGGTCGTGATACGTATTATCAATACACACAGAGAGAGCAAACTACTATGAAAATTCAAGATGAGTCATCGGTAAAACGTCTTGGGATTTTCTTCTTCTACGATGCAGAAGGCGTGGTAGATGACTACATCCCTACATTGCTGAATGGTTTCAGACCCTATCTTTCTGAAATGACTATCGTCTGCAATGGAAAATTGAACGAGGCAGGAGAAAAAAAGTTCTTTCCTCGTATACAAATAACCTGATTGTTCGCCCAAATGAGGGCTTCGATGTTTGGGCTTATAAAACTGCAATGGAATCTTACGGTTGGGAAAAAAGCTCGTATCTTTCGATGAAGTTGTGCTGTTCAACGCCACCATCATGGGTCCTGTCTATCCGTTCTCTGAAATGTTTGAGACGATGGATCAGCGTGATTTGGACTTCTGGGGTATCACAAAGTTCCATAAAGTTCCACAGGACCCATTCGGGCGCAGTCCCTTTGGATATCTACCAGAGCATATTCAATCCCACTTCCACGCATACCGTCGAAGCCTGATTGAGAGCAAGTCATTCCAAGACTATTGGGACAATATGCCTCCTATTAAAAGCTACTATGATTCTGTTGGCCTCCATGAGTCATTGTTTACTAAACGTTTTGCTGACAAGGGATTTAAGTGGGACACCTACGTCAATACGGATGATTTAGAAGGCTTTACATACGGACCGATTACTTTTGCCGCGAAGACACTAGTCGCAGAAAAGCGTTGCCCTATTTTCAAACGTCGCTCATTCTTCCATGACTACATGGATACCATGAATCAGTCCGTAGGCAATGCCGCGTTGGACTTGTTTGAATTCCTACGTGATCATACTGACTTTGATGTTGATCTCATTTGGCAAAATGCACTGAGAACCATGAATCTCGCAGATCTTGTCAAAAACCTGCATCTTGATTTTGTTCTTCCCACAAATACTATCGCTCCCATTCCGACTAATAAGCGTATTGCTCTTATCATGCATTTGTACTATATGGATTTGCTCGATAAGACTCTGGAATACGCTAAATCCATGCCGGAAGGTTGCGATTTCATTTTCACCGTTGGCTCTGAGGAGAACGCTACGATTGTGCGAGAGCGTTGCAAAGATCTGCCCTATAACGTTGATGTGCGTGTTATTCAGAATCGCGGACGTGACGTCAGCGCATTATTGGTTGGAGCAGGCAAAGACTGCCTTCAATACGATTACGTATGCTTCGCACATGACAAAAAATGTTACCCAACTTTCTCCATACAGCATAGGTGATGGCTTCGCTTATAAGTGCTTCGAGAATGTATTAGGAAGTAAGGCTCTGGTCAGCAATATAATCAATCATTTCGAGAATGATCCGCATGCTGGCGTTCTTGCACCTGCGCCGCCGAACCATGCTGATTACTTTGGTAATTTCGCCAGTCTTTGGGGACCAAATTACGAAGGTACCAAAAAAATTGCTTGAAAAAAGCACTACGGGTTAAGGTTCCACTGGATAAGGATAAAGAACCTATTGCTCCCATGGGAACGATGTTCTGGTTCCGTCCAAAAGCTTTGCAACAGTTCTTCGACATCGACTGGAAGTATGAGGACTTCCCTCCTGAGCCGAATAAAATCGACGGTTCCATGCTTCATTTTGTTGAACGAGCTTACGGTTATGTTCCTCAAGCTAACGGCTACTACACAGGCTATATCTATTCTGACCGTTTTGCGCGTATCGAGATCACTAACCTCTCTTATGATATCCAAAAGCTAGCCAATTGTGCCGCTCCCTATCTTGATGCGACTTTACTTGAAACTTGTACAAATGTACCCCGTGGCTTCTCTTTAAGAGCTGCCATTCTTCTATGGTTCAAGCGTATGCTGGTAAAAGTGCCCTTTGCCTATCATTGCGGTGCAAAATTCATGAACTTGTATAGACATATCCGTCACCCGCGCACATACAAAACCCGATATGGAAACGCCAACAGCCATCTGAAGAAAGACCGTACATGACAGACAATAGTCTCACCGCTAAGAAAGCTGAGGACGTAGCCCAGCAGAGCAAGAAAAAACGTCCACGACTTTTCTATTTGGATTTGGTGCGTGCGCTAGCTGCAATCCTTATTGTTATCACGCATTTCAACAATCCTTATATGCTCGGCCATCCAGTTTTCATGTATGAACCATTTGGCATTTATGTAGGCAGTCTAGGTGTATCGCTGTTCCTCATCATTTCAGGAGCAGCGCTTATGTACACATATGGCGAATCCGACAAACTAGACTGCAGGCATTTCTATTACAAGCGCTTCATTGGAATCTATCCAATGTTCTGGATTGCATTTATCCTTGCGAATGCTTTTCTCTTCCTTCGTAACGGAGGACACGTACTTGCTTCCGCACCGAAATGGTCATTAATCTTTTCGGTACTTGGCATCGATGGCATGGTCGCGAACACCTCGTTCCCGACTTTTTATACGCTAGGTGAATGGTTTTTAGGGTTCATCCTCATCTATTATGCGCTATTCCCTCTGTTGCGCTGTGGAGTTAAGAAGCACCCGATTATAACAGTCATTATCGCTCTTGCACTTTATGCAGCTACTTTGATCCTTCAACCAACAATATTTGGTTTGCCTTCGGATCTGCTCATGACTACGCGACTGCCAGAATTACTGTTTGGCATGTATTTCATCCAGTACATACAAAAAGTACCAACGGTCGCAGGAGCTGGAGCTCTTCTAGTGCTTATCATACAAGAGCTTCATCCTTTGCTAAAAGGTTCTTTTGCCGTGACTGTAGTAGGAATCGGTGCATTCCTAGTCATCGTTTATGCAGCAAAATGGCTTGATGTGCAACCCGTACGTGTACCAGTAAAGTCCATCGCGAAATACTCGTATCCAATTTTCCTGGTACATCACGTCTTGATTGCCCAAGTCTTCACAATCGTTGATTGCACCGCTCTGTCACCTTTTGACGGATATCTACTTTTCTTTGCAGATTTCTTAATAATCATGGCATTAGCAGTTGGACTCTTTAAACTTGAGAAAGCGACAGTCCAATACGTGCGTTCGATGTTCGCAACAGGAAACAGAAGATGACTTTATTCTAAATTGTCCTCGTCTGTTTCCTTGATTATATATATAGGCCTATGTTTTACTTCAGTGTAGGTTTTGGCCAGATATTCTCCCACGATGCCGATGCAAAAAAGGTTGCAACCCACCGATCAGGAGAATAATGCTAATCATGCTTGGCCATCCTGCAACAGGATCGCCAAAGAGTAATGCCCTCAGGACAACAATAATGATGCCTATGAATGCAGCATCACAGCAGAAAACACCTAAAAATGAAGCAAAGGCAAGAGGAACCGTTGAAAAACCTGCAATACCCTCAATGGAATATCTAAACAATGACCAGAAATTCCATTTGGTCTTTCCAGCGACTCGTTCTATATTCTTATAGGAAATCCAATGAGTCTTAAAGCCAACCCACGAAAAAAAGTACCCTTAGAAAAACGATTATATTCAGTTAAATCAAGAATAGCATCAACAAATTTTCTTGTCATAAAACGGAAATCTCGAGCACCGTCCATAATCTCCGTACCAGACAATTTATTAATGATTTTATAGAATAATTTAGCAAAAAGACTGCGGACTAAAGGCTCGCCCTTACGTGTTTCTCTGCGCGTAGCGACACAATCGTATTCTTTATTTTCTATAAGGAATCTCAACATTTCAGGCATAAGAGACGGAGGATCCTGCAGATCCGCATCCAATGTTGCTACATAATCGCCTTCAGCATTTTTCAAGCCAGCATACAAGCCAGCTTCCTTACCGAAATTACGGGAGAAAGAGATAAACCGAACACGATCATCCTTCTTCCGCAATTTTCGGAGTTCCTTGACAGTTCCATCGGATGAGCCATCATCGATAAAGATAAACTCAGCCTCGGCTTGATATTCTTTACGCAGAATATCGGAGACATGACAAGCTTCTTTATAAAAAATTCGGCAACGACTCTTCTTCGTTGTAGCAGGGAACAACAAAACTGACAAGCATCACGCATAATCCTTATTAATACTTTTAACCCGGAACATGGCCACATGAATAAGTCAAAAATTTGACTATTACAAAATCATCCTTCTGTACAACACTCCCTTTAGCTGGCCAATGAGGCATCGAACGTCCCACCTCCGTCGCTTTTTCAATCTGCTCGGTAGAAGCTTGTGCAAAATTTGTTCCCGTAATATTTAAGAAATTCGTCTTAACAAACGTTCCTTGTTCGGGGGAAACGGTCACTTCAAACAAAGATCGTCCCACCAAACCCAACTGGTCCGAGGTATAGCAGTCTTTATTACAAGCGGACTTATGATAATTCAGGAATACTAGAGACACCTCAGACTGATCGTCGATATTCAGCTCATCGATTCGCGTTCTAATCTCCTGCGCCAGTTCCATATCCTGCTGATGATTGGTGGCTTCCGTATAAAAGATACGATTCACGATGAGTGCTTGACTCCATCCAATTGCCAGCACCGAGAAGATCGCAAGCCACTTTACACAACGTTCCTTAGTGAATGAAACAGATGCCCATACCGCCAAGAAAGATAACACAAATGAGAATGCCAACGGATACGACATCTCAGTCCGAGTGGAAGGATTGCCTCCTAAAACAACGCTCATCATCATCGGAGAGGCGCACACACACAATGCGACAATGAACATCAAAACATCAGCATGTTTTCGGGATACAGCAATCCCCATCACTGCCAAGAAAATACCCAGCACAATTGGGAACGCAACGGAATAATATATCCCCTCTCCTGAATACAACGTCACAGCATGGCTCAAAATAGCATGCGCAATTTCGTGAATAGATCCCTTACCCCAACTTGATTGATCGCTAATGTATGCGTTTGTCGTCACATGATACATCTTCATTGCAGCAGCATTAGCGACTTTGTAGAAAGCATAAGCAAAAACAAAAATACCAGCAGCGACAAAAATGAAAACAAAACGACGTAATAAATCATGCTCACGGTCATCCCAAAAAAGCACGAGAAAAACCATGGCAACCCCAGTGATAAACACAGTTACCATCGCCAAGTACAAGGTAAATGCAGCAAAAGCCGTCAGACACGACAATACTGCAACCCACCATTTTTTTGCTAAACCAACTGTTTAGCAGCAGCATCAAGGAACATGCTACAAGTCCCAGTGCGATGCCAATCTCTGCCCCTGTTAGAGTAAAACCTACCATCTCCGCCAAAATAGGCGATGCGACAAATGGCACTGTAAAGAAAGCCGGATGGAACTTGCCTTTAAGATTTGAGGCCCCCGCAAGCAAGTAGGCCCATAACAGCGCTGCCAGTAGAAGACACATGGCCGTCAAAAAAGAAGCAACCGCATTGTTATACCAATACAGTCCCAATACCTTCTTTAAAGCGAGAAGGCCGAAACGCTCAAGCCCTACCCAAGACCTATACAGATTCTCCGGCACCTGCATCATGGCCTCCGTGTCGATGGAATACGAGTTACCAAACATCTTCAATTCGTATCCCATAAACAGGAAAAACACACTCAGCACCATGTCCCAAGGATTTCCTTGCAGGTACTTCATAAAACCTCTGAGAGAATATTTGTCTCTCAGAGGAATGGAAGGTCTCTTCACTTCAGAAACGCTGACCGTCTCTGAATCTTCAATACTAGAAGTTTCGACACTTATAGCTTCAACACTTGCCATTATTATTTTAGCTAGTTCCAATCACACCTATTGCGGTTCAGTTACCTAGAATCTGCCGAATTTTAGTCGCGTCGCCCCACACACCCGGAGAGTCATACGGTCGATCCGGGAATGCGCCGTACTCAAGCTTAATGTTGAGGCCATTCTCCTTGATGTAACGTTCCACTCGTTCAGCCAAAGTAAGTGGCTCACCTGTGCAGCAATTGATAATCCCGTTAACCTGATCCTGAGAAACAACAGCACTAATCTGACGTGCAAGCTCATCCACATCAATGAAATCGTACTTGTTCTTTCCTGTAGTAAACGGGAATGTTGGCTTACCCTCATTAGCAGCCTGAAGCAGTTTTGAAAAAATGGAACTTCCATGTGCATCGTCGCCGACAATATAATACGCACGAATCCACTGAACCGTCGCATCTTTTTCCTTAGCAAGCATTAGAGTCGCCTCTCGGAGAGCGTTCTTAGCGATGCCATACATAGATGCCGGATGGCAGGGAGTACTTTCATCAATGGCGCCCTCCCAGTAGCCGACTTCGTGCATCGTGCCCATGACCGCAATCTGCTTTAGCCCCGCATCCAGCATGGTCTTAATGAACCTGTAGTGGCTGGAAAGATCTCCCATATGATTGTCTGAATTGTGCTTAAAACCGTCACGCCAAGCCATGTGCAAGCACACATCAGGAGAACCAAGTTCCTCAAACAGCGAATCATTTGGTTCAAAAATGTTTGCCTGAATCTTTGTTGCCCTGTCGTCAATACCATCAACTCGGAGGTCAGAAGCTACAACTTCCAGTCCGGAATCCAATAATGCCTTCACCACATGGCGGCCGATGTATCCGCCAGCACCCGTAACCAAAATTTTCTTAGCCATAAAACCGAGTTTACCAGCAGCAGTTCCCCTACACCAAGGCGTGAAAAGACCCAACGGAAATTTCACGTTTCACTCGGCTTTCGTACGTGTTGGCAGCTACTATTAAGTGTATGGCTGAAGAGACGTTTACTCCTAAGAACATCATCGTGACCGGTGGCTGTGGTTTCATCGGGTCGAATTTCGTGCATTATGTGGTCGACAACCATCCGCATGTGCACGTGACCGTGTTGGACGCTTTGACCTACGCGGGCAACATCGAGAACATCGCGGGCCTTCCCGAGGATCGTGTCGAGTTCGTACACGGCAACATCTGCGACGCGGAACTGCTCGACAGGATTGTGCCGGGCCACGACGCGATCGTGCATTATGCGGCCGAGTCCCACAACGACAATTCGATCGCGGATCCGGAACCGTTCCTGAAGACGAACGTAGAGGGCACGTTCCGCCTGCTCGAGGCCGTGCGCAAGTACGGCATCCGCTACCACCACGTGAGCACGGACGAGGTGTATGGCGACCTCGCTTTGGATGATCCGGCCAAGTTCACGGAGTCCACCCCGTACCATCCGTCCAGCCCGTACTCGAGCACGAAGGCCGCGTCCGACATGCTGGTGCGCGCGTGGACCCGCACGTACGGCCTGAGGACCACTATTTCCAACTGCTCAAACAACTACGGCCCGTACCAGCATGTGGAGAAGTTCATCCCCCGCCAGATCACGAACATCCTCGAGGGCGAGAGGCCGAAGCTGTACGGCAAGGGCGAGAACGTACGCGACTGGATCCACACCGAGGACCATTCCAGCGGCGTGTGGACGATCCTGACCAAGGGAAGGATCGGCGAAACCTACCTGATCGGCGCGGACGGCGAGAGGAACAACATCACCGTGCTTCGCATGATTCTGAAGATGATGGGACAGAGCGAGGACGCGTTCGACTGGGTGAAGGACCGTCCGGGCCACGACCGTCGATACGCGATCGATTCCACGAAACTGCGAACCGAGTTGGGTTGGACGCCCACGCACACGGACTTCGAGTCCGGCCTGAAACAGACCATCGACTGGTACACGGACAACCGCTCCTGGTGGGAGCCGGCCAAGGCCGCCACTGAAGCCAGGTACAAGCAGCAGGGCCAGTAAGACACATACGAGAACGGTCACACCCCAAAGGGCGTGGTCCCATGATGATTCCCATCTACGGCAAAGGATTTACGAGGGTATGGATTTCGAGAAGGATTTGAGGGTCGAGGAGACGAACGTTCCGGGACTGCTGGTGTTCGACCTGCCGGTGCACGGCGACAACCGTGGCTGGTTCAAGGAGAACTGGCAGCGGGCGAAGATGACCGAGCTCGGCCTGCCGGATTTCGGTCCGGTGCAGAACAACATCAGCTTCAATGCGAAGAAGGGCGTGACGCGAGGCATCCACGCGGAACCGTGGGACAAGTACATCTCGATCGCCACGGGCTCCGTGTTCGGCGCGTGGGTGGACCTGCGTCCGGGCGAATCCTTCGGCCAAGTGTACACGACCGTATTGGATCCATCGAAGGCGATCTACGTGCCGCGTGGCGTGGGCAACAGCTTCCAGGCTTTGGAGGACGGCACCGCGTACACGTATCTCGTGAACGCGCATTGGAGCCTCGAGCAGAAGAAGACCTACACCTTCGTGAACCTCGCGGACCCGGAGCTGAACATCCAGTGGCCGATCCCGCTGGAGGAGTCCGAACGCAGCGAGGCCGACCTGAAGCACCCGATGCTGAGGGACGCGAAGCCGATGGCGCCTAAGCGCACAATGGTTTTTGGATGCAACGGCAAACTCGGCAAGGCAATCAGGCAATATGCCGAAGATCATCATCTCGAAGGTTTTGAATATCACGACACAGACACCTTCGACATCTCCGATGCGCGTGCTTTTGAAAATGTGGATTGGGATTTGTACGGCACCATTATTAATGCCGCAGCTTTCACTGCCGTCGATGCTGCCGAAACAGCAGAGGGACGAAAAGCGGCATGGTTGACAAATGTTCAAGGCGTAAAGAACCTTGCTAAAGTCGCTACAGATCACAAAATCACCTTGGTTCATATTTCCAGTGATTACGTATTCGATGGCGAACTTGAATTCCACAAAGAAGACGAAGGCTTCGCGCCACTGGGGGTCTACGGACAGACCAAGGCCGCGGGTGATGCACTTGTGGAAAATGTTCCTCAGCATTATCTCTTGCGTTCTAGCTGGGTTATCGGTGAAGGGCGCAACTTTGTAACCCGCATGCTAGGTCTTGCGCAATCAGGCGAACCTGCAGAAGCGCCACGAGATCAATTCGGGCGTTTGACTTTCACCTTTGATATGGCAAATGCTATTTTCCATCTCCTGACGACCCATGCTGAATACGGTACTTATAACATGACTGGATCCGGCAAAGTTGCTAGCTGGTACGATATCGCAAAGATTGTTTACGAGACCGCAGAAGCTGATATATCTGCGCTTAAGGCAAATTCCGTCGAAGAATATGTTCAGAACACTCACGGTGCACTTCGCCCACGCAATTGTTCTCTGGATCTAAGCAAATTGGAATCCACCGGATATGCACCGGTTGACTGGGAAGAGGCTCTCCACGACTACCTCCAGAAGGAGATTGCAAAATGAAAGGTATCATTCTTGCTGGAGGATCCGGCACGAGGCTTTATCCTCTAACAACCGTCACTTCAAAGCAGCTTCTACCGGTTTATGACAAGCCGATGATCTATTACCCGCTCAGCGTGTTGATGATGGCTGGAATTCGTGACATTTTGATCATCAGCACTCCGAAAGATCTACCGAACTTTGAACGACTTTTGGGAGACGGTAGCCAGTATGGAGTCAATTTCAGTTACAAGGTTCAGCCGTCTCCGGATGGTCTGGCACAAGCTTTCATCATCGGAGAAGATTTTATCGGAGGCGAACCCTGCGCACTTGTTCTTGGAGATAATATCTTCTATGGAAATGGTCTTGGCAAAACCTTGAGAAGAGCCGCCTCCGTCAAACACGGCGCTACTGTTTTCGGGTATTACGTTGATGATCCTGAACGTTACGGTGTTGTCGAGTTCGACAGTAACCATAAAGCGATATCGATAGTAGAAAAGCCCGAACATCCTGCTAGCAATTATGCTGTTACGGGTCTTTATTTTTACGATGCACGAGTCAGCGAGTTCGCCAAGCAGGTAAAGCCTTCTCCTCGCGGAGAACTCGAAATTACTGATTTGAACAAGATGTATCTAGAAGATAATAGCTTAAACGTCCAAACCTTGGGACGAGGCTATGCTTGGCTTGATACGGGAACAATGGATTCTCTGTTTGAAGCTGGAGAATTCGTGCGAACAATTCAGCATGCTCAGGGTCTTCCGATTGCAGTCGCAGAAGAAATCGCATTTGAAAATGGCTGGATCTCAGCAGAGCAACTTATGGAAGCTGCAATAAAGTATGGGAAATCCCCATATGGAAAGCATCTTAAAGATGTCGCAGATCATAAAATTATATCCCGTCCAAACGATGATCCACAAATAACTGAATAATAAAAAAAATTAGATCGCTGTTTCACGAAGCTCATGAAACAGCGATCTATTTTTATCAGCCTAATAACTAGCCCAATGAGTCGTCAAACTCCAAAGGCATAGGTCTTAGTCTCTACTAACTTCCCATTTGACGTATACAACTCAAAGTGAGTCCAATATATCCCTTTACTAGGTTTTTCCCAAACAGCCCACTGACCGTTAAAACCGGCGACCCATTGTTGCTTGTTTACGTCGTATATCTTAATCTTGTAACGTCCTTGAGCATTATCAGAGGATACTCCCAGCAAAACATCTTTTGACTGCCATCCCGCGTAAGTAGCATTAATCCGCTTGCTGCCCGGAACATATGCAAATGCGATGGTCTTTTCACCAACACTTGTCTTGGAAGCCGCATCGCGCACTTCAAGATGCAACCAATATGTTCCAACATCATCAGACCAGCCGGCCCAATTTGCACTATTCCAATTGGCGATGGTCTTCCATTTGCCCGTATTAACATTGTACGACTGCCACTTGTATTCAAGATCAGTGTACGGAGCATTCACAGATGCTCCAACTGCGATATCTTCATCTCTTACGACCCATAGCAGATTAATTAAGGATTCATACTCCTTATTCCCGAACGCATTCATGTCCACATTGCCGCTGATGCCATCCACCTTGCCGGAGCTGGTGTATTGCCATCCGCGACTGTTGGTCGGGAACGAGTCGAATCCCATGCGAGCGCCGTACTGCGCCACCCACGTGGTTTTGGCGTAAATGTCGGCATGTTTCAGCGGTCCTTGCAGGTAGCTGGTGTACGAGTAGACGCCCAGGTTCTTGTATCCGGCGGACTGTAGTGCGCTGTACCAATTGTTGACGATATTGTTGTACACGTTCGGGTCGGTGGGCGGCTGATGCCCTTCCCAGGTCCACTTTTCCAGGTCGTAGTACACGGGGTACGCCAAGTCGCTCGGATTCACACCGAATTGCTTGAGTTTGGCGACCACGTCGGTACCTTCTTCTTTGGCGAGCGCCGGAGTGTCCGCGTAGGAATACCAGTAGATGCCGAACGGGATGCCGAGTCGCTTGCATTCGGAAATGTTACGTTGCGCTTTCTTGTCGGCATTGTTGCCTTCGCCGTAGCCGAGGCGGATGATCACGCCTTCCACGCCGTCGGCTTTCGCTTTGGCCCAATCGATGTCGCCTTGCCATCCGGAAACGTCGATCACGCCTTTGGCTTGCTGCACGAACAGGTTGTTCTGGTAGTCGAAAAAAGCTTTCGAATTGTTGTAGGTGCCCCAGTGCGCGCCGTATTCATTGCTTTCGAATTTGGAGAGCTGTACGTTCGCGTCGGCTACAGCATTTTTGACATCTTCCGCACTGACCGGAATGAAGGATTCGCCGTTGGTTTTGGCGAGCGGATCCGGCTGCTGATCTTTCGTGCCGACCAATGTTGGATCGGTCACGATTTCGCCAGTTTCGATGTTCTTGACCTCACCTTCGGGGGTGGCAGCCAAGTCTTCCGAAATCACGGTGGCATCGTCGGAAATCTCGTCACTGACGTTATCCGGAAGTTTCGCATTCGGATTGTCGGGCATGCCGTCTTGCGATTGCTGGCCGCCCGTCTGATCATCCGACTGATCGTCAGACTGCATAACAACACCATTATCTGCAGTAACGGAACCGCTTTGCGCAACAGCATCCTCAATCGCAATATCCTGCAATGCGTAAGCCGGCGCAACCGCAACGGAAGCAGTCAACGCAACCGCAGACAGCGCAGTCGCAATCTTCACAACATGATGTGGCGAAACCATTCGTCAGCCTCTCTTGAATACAGTCATCAACCCCAAATATTCGGCGCAAACGCCCTAACCGCCAACTCTAACTGCAACCCACAACTCCGTCCATCCCCAACTCCAAAATCATCCCAATCCCCACATCTCACGCATTACACACTGATAAGAATCGACTAGCTCGTTAGGGGCACCGATATGGCATCATCCATTCCCACATCTCCTTTCCAGCATTCTCGCTGACCTTCCCATCACGCTTCGTAGAGGGACCATTTCCAGGAGGGGAGTACGTGGATCGTGCCAGTGGAATCGGGAAGTTCAATGGTTTCTCCCTCGTTAAGCGTGAGAATCAGGCCGGAATCAACGTTGGTACGTTGCATAACCGCTTGCAGAGAGCCGATTTCTCGCGCCCTGGATTTTCTCATTTCCCATATTGGCACACACTTGAATAAGCCCATACGGTTCCGTAGCAAGAGCATCGCCGATAAGAAAGTCAACTTTCTCCTGTTTGGACGTCGGCATAGTGTACGAAGTGATTGTTTCCGTACGCCTATCCGGAAGTTCGTCTCTGCAGTTCGCAGAAAATCGCAGTTTCCAGTCGTTTTCCAATATCTTGCTGGTTGGCGCGTGACACCGCGTAAACCATACCCTGATCGACGGTATACATTTTCGGTACCGCAGTACTACCCGGCTTGAGCATGGTGGAATACTCCTCAAGCTGATACACCAGAAATGCCTGCTTGAACAGCTCGAGTAACGTATTCGCCTTATCCCAATAGATTTTCCAGCCGACCGCTCGCAACGTTTCCACAAGACCATTGGTAGACAGCTCGCAGGCCGTATTGCGCAGCAAAAACAGCGCTATCTGCGTGGCGAGAGTAATGTTTTCACGACCAAGACGCTCGGCGACGTCACGCGCAACCACGTCCCGCACGTAACCTTGGAGCGTTTCAATACGATCAGCTTCAACCATACGTTGCACTGCAGGGAAGCCGCCAATAGTTAGGTAATCGTTGTAGGCAGCTTCAAACCGGGTGACCTCTCGCGGCGAAAACACGGCATCGGCAAGAGTGCTGCCCGCTGTAGGCGTTTCGATTCCCCGAAAGTCGCAGAATTCACGGAAAGACAGTGGCGCCATGGCATGCGGATGCGATCTTCCCCGGAAATTCGTTGCGATTTCTTCGCTGGACAGTTTCGAAGACGATCCAGTAATGACTAGCGTCACAGCTTCATGTTCGGCTATGCGCTGGCAGAATCCCTGCCAATTGGCGCATTCTTGCACTTCGTCAAGGAAGAGGTAGCAGCCATGGTCACGAGAGTCAGGATATTGCCGCCAGTATTCCGTAACAATATCGTTGAGCACGGTGTCTTGCATTGGTTGCAGACGATCGTCAGCGAAGTTGAAATAGAAAATATCATTACGCGAGACGCCGTTTTGTAACAAATCATGAATTTTCTGGAAAAGATAGAACGTTTTGCCGCAACGTCGGATGCCAGTGATGATGTGCACAGCATTGAACACTGCCGGCTGCGGCAGCTCGCGTATGATTTCGATGCGGCGTGACGGCGTAGGAATGTCAAACTGCATGGACTCACGAACCAGCATGGCATACGATTCACATGGATTATCCGGCACCATAAGTTCTTCCTTTCGCCGTCCGTTGCGAAACACCCAACAATCCCAGCATAACACTTCTCAAAAAATTTTAAGAAGTTTCCACCAACACTTCTCAAAATTTTTAAGAAGTTACCACAGACGAATAAAACTCCAGAGAGTACCTGAATGCATTAACGACTACAACACGAGTGTGGGAAATCGGGGAAGGACGGGTATCGTACGCTGTATATTGGCATTTCAGGTGGACTCTCGGAACGTGATTCAATTGCCCTGAATCGGGAGCTGTCACCGGGGAGTACAGAATAGTAGGCAGATTCTGGAGGGGTTATGGCACGGCACGGCAAGAAGCCAAGCGAGGAAAGTACCTCGTCACACACACCGAGAACACTTGCCGGAAGCGCAACGACCTGCACTTCTGCCGACAGCACTGACGCCGCTGCCAGCGGTATCGCAGTCAACAGCTCGACCGTCAGCAGCGCATTTGCCAGCGATGCCGATGGCAATACCGGGAATACGCTTGTCGGCAACGCTTCCGACGAAGTCGAAGCAACCGAAGTCGAAACCAACGCAACCAGTACCAACGCAACCAGTACCAACGCAACCGGAGAGCGCACAATCAGCAGCGGCAACACGGCTGAAACCAGCAACCGGCAATCACACGAATCCAGCGAATCCCGCCAGCCGCAAGACCTATTCGACGCGGCCATAGCGCAAGGCATCAGCGACGGCGACGCTTGGACGGACCAGCGCGTAAAGCACATCTACCGCCAGATCATCATCGCCGTAGTCGTCGTAGTCGTTGTTCTGGGCGCGGTCTTCGGATTCACAGGCGTGCGCGCATCGCAGCAAATGCGCGACCTGGCCGCACTCAACGACTGCAAGGAAGCCGTCACGGCCATGAACACCTCCTATTCCAAGGCGTTCCAGCTGAAGGCGAAGATCTCCGAAGCGTTCACCAGCTTCGACGGGTCCTACGATCTCGACAAGCTTGCCGAACTGCACCAGACGGAAGTTACCGCGCCGAAAACGCTGAGCTGCGCCGCCGACACTTCCGCTACCATCAGCAAAGCCAACGCCGCAAAAGCCGAGTACGACAAGCAGGCCAAGCAGTTCAAGCAGGCTTTGCAGAAGAGCGACGAATCCGCGGCCACCGATGGCGGTGACGGAACCGACAATAGCGCTGACGGAACGGCCGGCGACGACGGAACGGACGAAGCCACAGACACGGAGGGCGATGCTGGAGTTGCCGGCGACGCGGGCGCCACGGACGGCACCGTCGACCAATCCGGCGCAGCCGACGCGACCGACGCAACGCTGGACGATCAATTCCTCCAGTAAATCAACCAATCGCAACGCTGCCAACCAACCAGCCGATCAAGCCGGCCAATCAAGCCAACCAGGCCTGTCAACCAAGCCAACCAGGCCTGTCGACCAAGCCGGTCATTAGCCTCACCATCTTTACGTTTCTCCCAACTCTTCCATACCCCTTTTCCGCATACCCAACGTTTCTTTTGATTTTAGAATCAAAAGAAAAGCAAAAGAGAGTCACATGGCAGGCAAAAGAAGAAACGTTGAAATTCCGCCATTTTCAAGACTTCACGGCTATAAAATGCAGTAACAAGTCAAAAGAAAAGTGCAAGACTAGGGAAAGACCAAACGAACGGAAAGGAGGCTCTCATGAGCTGGACAGCGGCAAATGGGCGAGAGATCACCGATGAGATGATCGATCGTTGGCGCAAATCCTACGAACAAGGCGAATTTCCTGAAGACGAACGAACAGTGGGTGGCGTGATTATAGGACGTCCACCGCTCTCGACCGATAAAAGTCCGGCCCATGGGACGCCATCATGGAGAGATGACAGAAATGGGCAGAGCCTGACGGATGACCATATTTGTGCGCATCGCAGCAAGATTGACTAGGCTTTAATGTGATTGCTCCGTTAAACAAACGCTGCAAGCGTTGCATTGCGGACGCAGAAGGGGAGCCATCTTGAAGAAGAAACGACTGGCACGCGTGATTATTGCCGCGGTAGTGACCGCGGCAATTCTGGTGGCGATCATTGTTGGTTGTGGGCCGAAATGGGGCGACGGTTCAGCAAACGTCAACGGCAGTAATTCCAATAGCAGCAACAGCGCATCAGATAATGTCTCCAGCAACGACAACGCCGCGCAATCCAACAACAATTATGCGACCCGCATCACCGTGAAACTCCCCTCCTACTATTTGGAGAACATGGTTTTCCAACGTGGGAAAACGCTGGTAGTCAAAGGAACGGCCACCACTTCACAACGCGGAAAAGTTGTTGACCCAACGCAACTGATTACAACGATTTCCCAAGGAAAGAAATCAGCATCAGCACAAGCTAAAATTTCCAAAAATGGCGATTTCACCTGCACCTTACCTAAACAAAAAGCAAGCCTTAAACCATATTCATTAACGATTTTATACAACGAAACCACTTTGTTGACTCTGAAAAACGTGTATGTTGGCGACGTATTTATTGCTGCCGGACAGTCGAATATGGAATTGAATTATTCGCAATATTATGAGGGTTCAGGCAACTCCTACAATTTCGGCGGAGGTCTGATAACGACCGACGATCTGCCGAAGCAGCTTTCCGACAACAACGTACACTTCGTTGCGAGCGCCAATTCCTCGAAAGGTACGGATTTTCCGTTACGCGACGTGAATGAGCAGGCTGGCACCTGGCTTGAGGCGACTGCCGATAATTCGCAGCATTTCAGTTATCTGGCGCAGCAGTTTGCCATGCAGCTTCGTGCCGCGCATCCGAACGTGCCGATCGGCATTATTCAAACCGCATGGGGTGGCACGCCGATTCGACGTCACGTGCAAGGCGGTGATATTTATGCGAACCATATTGCGCCTTTGGAAGGGTTCCACGTGGCGGGCGTGCTGTGGTATCAGGGATGCAATGATTCCACGAACGAGGCGACCGCGCTGGCGTACGAGTCGCAGATGACGCTGCTGATCAACCAATATCGTGAAGTGTTCGATCAGGATGATCTGCCGTTCCTGTATGTGCAATTGGCACGCTGGCCCGGCTACCAGTACACGCAAAACGTGCGATTCGCGCAGTTGAACACGTTGAGCAATGCCGGATTACGCAATGCTTCCAACGTTGCAATGACGGTGTCACTGGATACGGACAAGGGCACTTCAACGTTGATACATCCGCTTGGCAAAGATATTCTCGGCGCGCGCATGGCAGCGCAATATCTGGCGATGTCGGAAGGCAAGACCATTCCCAACGGGCCGCTTATCGCGCATGCGAAGCATGCTTCCGATGGCACGATCGTATTGTCGTTCCAGAACGGCACCGCAACCGGTTTGCAGGCGGAAAAGCCCAATTATTCGAAGACTGCGAGCGCGACCGTGCCCGATTATGATGCGAATCCGGACGCGACTCCTTTGAATGGTATTTCCAACGTTGCAACGCCGACTTCCACGCCATTGCAAGGTTTTGAAATTGCCGACGATTCCGGAAAGTGGGTTTCGGCAACGGCAACGATTAAGGGTGATCAGATTGTGCTGAGTGCCGCCGATGGAAGCTCGAATTGCAACGCGGTAACTCAAGTGCGTTACTGGTGGAGTGGAAATCCGGTTATTTCCAGTCTGCTGTATAACGATCTCGGATTGCCTGCAAGTCCGTTTATTGCTGTTGTTGAGTAATACGGCAGATTGATAATCGGGCATTATCCGGCTGCGACGACTAATCGATAAAGCGGACTGTAATTAGGTTAGAATCAGGCCTGTTTCATCGAACTTAAGTCGAAAGCAATGTCGACGGTCAAAATCGACGATCAATCGACGTAGTGCGGGGCGCTGGACGCTATGCGGGGCGTTATGGAGCCGCTATTGCCGTTGCCGTCGGTACTACCGTCTGCATCGAAATCTTGCGATTTACGAAGCGAGCCGGCAGCCAGCGAACGTATGGATCGAATGGAACGGCCAATCTGCGCCTGTTTTTCCTGAGCATCCGACTGCATTGCGGGAATCGTGCCCGTCACAGGGCGAATGCGGCCGGTCGCAGTGGGAATGAAGCTTGGCGGCAACACCTGCGTGGTAACGGCACCCGGCGATGACACATGGTAGTGGGCCATCGAAGCCAGGGAATCGCGGGTATCGAGTTCACGCTGCATATCTAGCTCATCGTCGAACTCAGCCATCGCTGCCCTCCCTCTCTTCAAGCAATCTCTGCCGGTAATCTCTCCACTGGCAACGGTCATCGTTCCGAGCGTAACGCAAGGTAGCATACCGTTACGAACGAAATCAGCGATATGCGCAACTCCCCCACTGTTTCGCAACTTTTTCGTTGCACGTGCCGCAGCGAGCCACGCCAGCGAGCTATTGAAAACCCGCCGTTTTGGGCATAAAAAAATGGGCTCCCGAAATGATCCGGAAGCCCTACTGGCGGAGAATACGAGATTCGAACTCGTGAGGCTGTTACACCAACACGCTTTCCAAGCGTGCGCCATAGACCACTAGGCGAATTCTCCAATTATGCAACGTCTCACAGTGTCTACCCGCGAAACGCAACTTGATTAGAATACAACAGTTTCTTTCAAACCCCAAATCGGCGTGTCGCAACGTCCCAGATCGCCCACTCACTGGAGGAATCCGTACACGTGAGGACTTCCCCGCGCACCGAATTCTCCACCCTCTGGGACAATTCACCCGCCAACGCACCTCTCAGCGTCCCAGATCGCCCACTCACTGGAGGAATCAGCCCGCTGCCAAGATTCTCACAGTCCGAATTCCTCCAGTGGCTGGAACAATCAGTACGCCCATAGGCCTTCTACAGTCCGAAAACCTCCACCCACTGGAGGAAAACACCCGCGCACCGGCCTCCAAACGTCCTGAAACCTCCATCCACTGGAGGAATTGATACGTTGGTATACTTCCCAGCATCCGGATTCTCCCACCCACTGGAGGAATCTGCCCGCACATACACCCCCGAATTGTCCAGATTCTTCCAGCGAGTGGAGGGATCCGGACACGAACTCACGTACCGTGAGCACAGCAGCTATCGTTTGGACGCGAAGGCACGCAGGTCGGCGAGCATGGCAGTGAACATCGGGCGGGCCGGACCGAACTTATCAAGCAGCGATCCCGAAACCGGAGCACTAGCCGCTCCCAGCAACGCGCCAGGCAGCAACACCACGCCTGCAGCAAGCACAGACGCGCCGAATCCCAGTTGCGAAGCGTTCGGAATCATATAGCCGTAACCGATCGTCACAAACTGCAGCAGCACATACGCAAGCAAATGCCAACGGAATTTCACGCTCCGCAACACGGTCAGACGAACCAGCGGCGAGAACGCACGATGCGACACCCAAGCGAACACTAGCAAAGCGGCCATGGCAATCAGCAGCAGAACCACTGCAATCACCATTGCGTAGTCGCGGAAGTATCCCCATTACTCACCGCGGTAACGGCGGATCCGCCACGGTCGAGCGCAAACACGAAACAGACGAATCCGACTGCTAGGCAAAGCACATGCAGCGGATTGATATGCGCCTCTTCGGTAGGAGTGACCTGATGAATCGTTTTAAGGCCGCACACCAGCGAAACAAACAGGAACGGCAGCAGAATCACGAAAATCCAACGCCACGGCATGAACGTACCGACAAGACCGCCCACAGTCGGTCCGAGTGCCGGCGCCACGGCCACCACCATGCCTCCAACGCCCATCAGCATGCCGATTTTGCTTTTCGAAGACTGTTCAAGAATGATATTGAACATCAACGGAAGCGCGATTCCCGTGCCCGCTCCCTGTAGTATTCGCGCGGTCATCAGCATAGGAAAATTCAACGTGCAAGCTGCCATCAGGCAGCCGGTGATGCAGAGCACGATTGCGGTAAGGAAGATGGTACGCAACTTCAGTTTGCGCTTGAAATAGCTTGAGAGCGGCGTGACAAGCGCTACCGTAAGCAGATAGCCGGTCGTCAGCCATTGAACAGTGGACGTGTCGACGTGGAATTCCGCCATTAATCCAGGGAAAAGCACGTTGGTGAGGGTTTCCGTAAGGATGCCAATGAAGGCCATGATTCCAGTTGACAGAATGGCAAGAATAAGATTGATGGAGATGTTCTCGTCATCTTGCGTTGCCGTGTTATTGTTTCGCGCAATGGACTGTGACATGGATTTGCGGCCGTTCCCGGCCTTCCCTTTCTTGGCCCGGCTTTGCTGAGCCACCATTCCGTTATGCCGGGCAGTTTGCCGGAATGGCGATTATTTGCCCAGAAATACAAAAAGATCCTTGGGAGCGGAGCGCTCTACCAAGGATCTTCATATTATTAAGTTGAATGTTGTGGATTGGGAGCCTCCCGCGCGCCGCGGGAAACACGAACCAAAAGACAAAAAAAGGGGGTTCCCGGAGCGTCACGCTCGACGGGAAACCCCCAACGTTGAATGCGGCGGCGTGCTACTCTCCCACACCCTCTCGAGTGCAGTACCATCGCCGCGACCAGGCCTTAGCTTCCGGGTTCGGAAAGGGACCGGGCGTCTCACCTGGGCCATGACCACCGCAAAACCAATACAACGGCCAACCACAAGGATCGGCCGGCAGAACCGGAACCACGCCACGATTCCGATCGTGGCGGTCCGAGAACCGGACAACGGACGCGAACAACCAAACGCTTCACCGGTATCGTCATCGTGACCACAAGAAACAATGCTCCTTGCCATCCAACGAAAGAAACCACCACAGGACGAGACCCGACCCAACAAGCGGGTCGGAAAAAGTGTGCCGCGTTCGCCCGTTAGTACCGGTCGGCTCCACCCCTCGCGGGGCTTCCACCTCCGGCCTATCGAACACGTGTTCAACATGCGGGCTTCGGACGCTCCGGGGAGCGTCAAGGAATCCTAATCTTGGAGCAGGCTTCCCGCTTAGATGCTTTCAGCGGTTATCCCTCCCGAACGTAGCCAACCGGCCATGCCGCTGGCGCGACAACCGGCATACCAGAGGTCCGTCCACCCAGGTCCTCTCGTACTATGGGCAGGCCTCCTCAGGATTCCAACGAGCGCAGAGGATAGAGACCAAACTGTCTCACGACGTTCTGAACCCAGCTCGCGTGCCGCTTTAATCGGCGAACAG
>ENA-OQHD01000057-OQHD01000057.1-human-gut-metagenome-genome-assembly--contig:-NODE-57-length-48611-cov-4.341267_pt1 | contig 48611 bp, 65 predicted proteins | sample MGYA00242560_ERZ504711 | MGnify/ENA primary metagenome ERZ504711 (study PRJEB26092, sample SAMD00036198) | human gut metagenome | host: Homo sapiens | study: EMG produced TPA metagenomics assembly of...
TTACATTCTTTTTTACAAAAATCGTTGTTTTTTTACAAATTCATATATTTATTTATATGATTTTTTGACTATTGATTTAATTTTTTCATATATTTATATAATAATTACAAGCAATTTTTACTAAATTTTCTATTTTATCATCCATATTAACGAACGAATTTACTTTTCAGATAGTGCACTAATCTAAGGATAAATAAAAAACTAAAACCATCCAACAATACTTATGAAAGGAGACCACTCATCATGGAAAAAATTAAAAACATGTCTTGCAATTTTTTTATTTGTTGTATTCTGCCCTTAAATATGGGAATTTGCAATGTAAAGGCAGATAATAATGTTGTTCTATCTAACAAAGCATATCTATTAAAAACCGGAATGCCACAAAAGGAAATAGAAAAGCTGGATGATGACGTCATGCAGTTCATTGTGGATGACTTAAAAAGTGGAGGTAAACATTTTGAATATATTAATTCAAATATCGAAAATCAAATATCGATACTCAGTAGCGAAACTTTAACCGGTATTTCCTTTACTGCATCAGCCTTTTAAAAATGCATCAACCATTTATATCTATCCAACATACGAGTTTACTTCTAATAAACAACCTCGCGGAAAAGACAGTTTTTCTTTTCAATTAGGCGCTGCTATGAGACCGTATGAATATGGTGGAAAATTATGGTACAAAGATAATACTATGAACGATTGGAAAGTCGGTGGAACTCTTACTGCAAATAATCAGCAATTATCTGGTGCTGAATTTTCAGGGAGTCAACTAGGAACACCCGACTATGCCATGAAGCTTAAAGGTGTTACATACTGTCACGCTACTGCAGGTAATAGCAGTGATAAAAGAATTGTAATGGGATACTTATATAATCCCCAGAAAACCGGCTACAGTATCTCTTTTTCCTACAACGGTGGTGGAATTAGCTACTCTCCATCAGGAACAGCCTATACTGCATATAAAACAATGAACCTAAGTTATTAAACTTTCATTCACCACATACAAGTACATTTAATTTCTAATTACTCTTTCAAAGTAACAATTTGCCTATCCAGAAGCACAAATTTCTCTGATAGGCAAATTGTGTTTAAGGTATTTTCAAGTAATTTAAGTAAAATCATGAGCAAGTCGCCATTACTCGTAGAAAAACGGGCAGATTATGAATGATTTTAGGAATTGCAGGAACAAAAGTACAGAACAACCATTCGAAAAAAACTTTTTAAATCCGGCATCAACTGAATAAAGCCATAAATAAGAGGTAACTCATTATGAAAAAAACTCAAATTTTTATTTTTCACCCTGTTATTCTGTTTTTCTGTTCCAGTCAAAGCAGACACTGCATTCGAAAATGACGATACGGTATTGTGCTCTTTTTTAAAAGAAAACGTACCAGAAAATGCTTCGCCAATAGAATCCAGTTTAGAAAACGAGTATCGAAAAACTTCTTCCAAACCTATCGATTTCTATTTTTTTAAACGATCTGAAAAGACAAAAAAGTTTCCAAGATCTGTATGCCGCAAATGTACTCACCTATCAGGAAAAATCAGATCGTTCTTTGTTATATCAGACAGTTTTCGATTTTCAAAATATAACCCAGGTAAGAACTGCGAAAGAAGACTTTATCCGTCTGGAGACAGATCCACTGATGTATCTTTTTGAATTAGAAAAAGCAGAATTGTGGACTCGGAACAGCACGGAAGAACCCTGGACGCTGGAACGGAAAATCACAACGCCTGGAAATCCAGATTTTTATCTTCCTTATAGCCAGTTTTCTTCTGATAAAAAATATTTTCGAATTCTGGCATCTTTTTCCTGGAGCCCGAGCCCTGCTGAGGAAAGCGAAGTTTCTTCGCCAGAATATCATTGCATTTATACCTCTGTGTATCCGGTATATCAGATTCCGGTGAAAGTACTCGTTTTGATATGCGGAGGCGCAGCTTTCTTCTTTCTCTACCGGAGACACAAAAAAAAGTCATATCTCCCAAAAAGATGTTCCGTAAGCTACGCCTTTTCAACATGTTTTCGTCACTGTTCAGAGCCAACTTCCAAAATGCTACGCATCTCATCGGTGTGGCTTTATCTGCTTTTCATCGCATCCCGAATCCGCTCCAGTGCCTCGGTCAGGGTTGCGCGCGGGCAGGCGATGTTGATCCGCTGGAAGCCGCGACCGCAGTCTCCGAAGATCTTGCCGCTGTCGAGCCACAGCTTCGCCTTGTTGATGATCAGGTCTTCCAGTTCGTCGACAGAAAGCCCCGTCTCGCGGAAATCGAGCCATACGAGATATGTTCCCTCCAGGTCGATCATCTTCACGCCCGGAATCTGCTCCTCCACATACTGCCTTGTAAATTCTGCATTTGCCTTCACATAGGAAAGCATTGCCTCATACCACTCCTCGCCCTTATTATATGCCGTCTCGCATGCCACCAGACCCATCACACCAAGCTGGCTCGTTCCGGCTGCATCGAGCTGTTTCCGGAATTTCGCACGGAGTTCCGGGTTGGCGATAAAGATGTTTGACATCATCATACTTGCCAGATTGAATGTCTTACTCGGCGCGGTGCAGGTGATCGTGATGTCCTCGTACTCTTTTTTGATCGCAGCAAACACCTGATGCTCGCCCTTAAAAATGAAATCTCCATGGATCTCATCACTTACAACGGTCACGCCGTACTGCACGCAGAGATCGCCGATCGCCGTCAGCTCATCTTTCGTCCAGACTCTTCCGACCGGATTGTGCGGATTGCAGAGGAAAAATGAGCTTTACGTTTTCAGCTTTCAGCTTCTCCTCGAAATCCGCCACATCCATGTGATAGCGGTTATCATCGCCGAGCACCAGCGTGCTGCTGACAACTCTTCTGCCGTTATCCGCAATGACTTCCGAAAATGGATAGTAAACCGGTGACTGGATCAGCACGGCATCCCCAGGCGCGGTGTAAGCTTTGACTGCCATCGCAAGTGCAAATACAACGCCTGGCGTTTTGATCAGCCATTCTTCTTTCGGCTCCCAGTTGTGATGGCGTTTCATCCATCCCGCAACGGCCTCAAAATACGGAGTCTGCGCATCGCTGTAGCCGTAAATGCCCATTTTCGCACGCTCTACCAGCGCATCCTCGATGTAGGAGGATGTCTCAAAGTCCATGTCCGCCACCCACAGCGGCAGCACGTCGGCTGGCATACCGCGTTTTACTGCGAAGTCATATTTTAAACAGTCTGTATTTTTTCGGTTGATGATTCTGTCAAAATCAAGATTTCTTTCCGTCATTTTTCTCTTCCTCAATTTCTGCAAAAACCTTCTCAAGCTCGCCGATCAGGTCCTCGATATTTTCAATTCCAACGGAGAAGCGAAGGGTGCTCTCCGTAATTCCGTTCCGCTCACGGATTTCCTTCGGCACATCGGCATGTGTCTGCGTCGTCGGATACGTAACGAGTGTCTCCACGCCGCCGAGGCTCTCTGCGAAACGGATCATTCTTACCTTCTCCAGAATGGCAAGGGCAAACTCTTTGCTCTCGAGCTGGATTGTCAGCATGGCACCGAAGCCTCTTGCCTGATTTTTTCATAATCTCATGGCCCGGGTGATCCGGCAGTCCCGGATAGATTACTTTCGTAACCGCCTTCTGTTTCTGCAGCCATGCAGCAATCTGTTCTGCATTCTCCTGAGATCTTTCCATGCGGATGCCTAAAGTTTTCATGCCGCGCAGCACCAGCCAGCAGTCAAACGGAGCAAGACCTGCACCTGTTGTCTTAATCAGGAAACGCAGTTTTTCCTGAATGTCTTCACGGTTTGTCACGATAAAACCTGCCAGCGTATCGTTGTGGCCGCTTAAGTATTTCGTGCCGCTGTGGATGACAACATCCGCGCCGAGATCGAGCGGGTTCTGGAAGTACGGGGACATGAAGGTGTTGTCCACGATCAGAATCAGGTTGTGGCGTTTTGCAATATCCGCCATCTTTCGGATGTCGGTTACGTTCATCATCGGGTTCGTCGGGGTCTCGATATAGATGGCTTTTGTATTTTCTTTCACATAGCTTTCCACGTCATCACGGCAGCAGTCGATGCCGGAAAATTCGACGCCGTTTTTCTCGTTCACATGGTGGAACAGACGAATGCTTCCGCCGTACAGATCGGAATCCGCAATGATGTGGTCTCCCGGGCGGAACAGCTCCATCAGAAGTGAGATCGCTGCCATGCCGGAGCTTAATGCAAACGCATCAATTCCGTTTTCCAGTGCAGCCACCATCTTCTCCAGATGCTCTCTGGTCGGGTTCTGCAGTCTGCTGTAATCAAATCCGGTGCTCTGTCCTACGCCCGGATGCGCATACGTTGCGGTCTGATAAATCGGGTAGCTGAGTGCGCCGTAGTGGCTACACTGTCCCTCGTCCTCTTCTAAATGGATACATTTTGTGTCAATTCCTCTTGCCATATGAATAATCTCCTGTTATTTCGTAATTTTTCTTTCTATACTAATCCGATAGGTTTTGTAACGTAACCTATCATAACAGAAAATGCGGCGTTTGTATATTCCCTTTTTTCTTTGACTTGTTATAAGTTTTTCCTATAACTATCGTAAAAAAACCGCCGCCAGAAGATTTTTTCTCCCGGCGGCCGCCTCTTGCATCCATATTTTAAATAAGTTCCGCACAGATCGGATAATGATCAGAAAAGGCACACACCGTCCTTCTGCTCCGTCCATTTTTCCACCTTCCGGCATTCCCAGTCCCCTTTGAGAATGATGTAGTCAATCGAGCACTGCGGATCGTTCGGATCATCGCGATGATAGTTGTGGAAGGTAATGCCGATTCCTTCCGTCGCATTCACAAGACCTGCAGTTTCCCTCAGCGGTTTCATCTCTTCGCTGTCCGGCTCGGCATTGAAGTCGCCGCTAAGAATCACCGGCACATCGGCAAATGCTTTCTCTGCTCTCAGATGTTCGAGAATCTGCTCCAGGCCAAGCTTTCTCGCCCCGGCGCACTCGTGATCCAGATGGGTGTTGATGACGCGGAACACTTTTCCGGTCTCCATATCCTCAAATACCACATCCGTCGCAGTACGCGGGCACATACTCTGTACCGGATAGCGGGATCCCGGCACGTACGGTGTCGGTGACAGCCAGAAGGTTTCCAGGCTCACACTCTGAAAACGTTCTTTCCGATAGGCAATGATCATTGCCTCACCGGTCAGATCCTTTTCTCTTCCACATCCGGCAATGTAATATTCCGTCAGATTTTCCCTTCAGCCAGGCAGCCACATGCGGCAGTACCTCCTGAAAACCGATGATATCCGGCTTTTCCTGTCTGATTTTTTCCAGAATCAGCGGTCTGCGGTAGATAAAATTATTGGCTCCATCCTGGCCAAAATCACAGCGAATATTAAATGTTACAAATTTCATGGTAAAACCCTCCTTTTATTTGTTTTCCTAACCCTTATTTTTCGCTGGAAAGCGCTGTGCTTTCTTTTCTTTTTGCTTCGTATTCACACGGCGCAGACACGCATAGCGCAGCTTCAGCCGCATTTTGCCAGCTGCAGCCCGGTACCGGCTCCATCAGCTTTTCCAGAAAATGGTTCAGCGTACGTTCCTCATAAGGAGACAGCAGAATCTCACCGTAGATATGTTTCTCGATCAGATGGCAGACACGCGTATATTCGCCTGGCTCGACCGCCGGAAATCTGCGGGCGAGTTCTGCATCGGTTGCTGCCGTTTCCCATCCAAGACCGGCATCTATGCCCCACAGACAAAGATACTGATAAATTCTTGCTTCCGTTCTTCGGATCCGCCCGCCCGGCCGCTCCTTCTGCTGTTTCTTTGCCGCCGGTCCAAGGCAGATGATCCGCGCCGCCTCCGCCGCAATCACAAGCAGTGTCAGCAGAATCAGAAGCACGCCAAGCAGCCCGAGAAGAAACAGCGAAACACTGCGCAGTACCGGGAGAACGGCTTCGCCTGCCTTGCTCTTTCGGTTTTCCACACCGGTAATCTGCTCCGCCGACAGCGAATTGTTCTCCAGCACCACATTCTTCTGTACAGAATCTGGACTTCCGACCATTTTCTGAAGAGATGCAACATTATACAGGAACAGTTTGTTTTTTAGGTATTTTCTTTCACTTGTTTTCTGTTGTTCCTTCCTCCATTTTTGCTCTGCCTTAACTCCTAAAGACCATCCCAGAAAAACGCAAGTATTTTTAGTACTCCAGATACGCCCCTTTCATCGGGCTTGCTGCGTGGAGGCTGAAAAGACGGAGTACGCCTTTTTTGTATTTCGGCTCGCGCGGTTTCCAGTTTTGGCGGCGTTCTTTTAAGATCGCATCGATTTCTTCCATGGACTTGCGCTCACCGGCGATTCCGATAATGTTAAGTTTTCGTTCCTTCACATCAATCTCAATCAAATCCCCTTCCTCGACGAGTGCGATCGGGCCGCCGTCTACAGCTTCGGGACTGCAGTGGCCGATAACCGGGCCGGTGGAGGCGCCGGAAAAACGGCCGTCGGTGATAAGCGCGATGCTCTTTCCAAGCTCTTTGTCGCTGCTGATTGCCTCGGAAGTATAGAACATCTCCGGCATACCGCTGCCTTTCGGGCCTTCGTAGCGGATGAAGACGGCGTCGCCTTTCTGAACCTTATGTTTCAGCACGGCATCGAGGCACTCCTCCTCGCTGTCGAACGGTCGGGCACGGAGGACGGCGTGGAACATTTCTTTCGGGCAGGCCGTGTGCTTGATGACGGCTCCCTCCGGCGCAAGGTTTCCGCGCAGAACAGCGATGCTGCCGTCCGTTCCGATCGCCTTGTCATACGGGCGGATAATATCTTCTTTTATAATCGAAGTTCCATACCGCTCATTGAATTTTGCGAGCCATCCGCTGCACTTCTCATAAAATCCATTTTCACGAAGCTCCGCCAGATTTTCTCCGAGCGTCTTTCCGGTCACCGTCATCACATCGAGATGCAGATGATCTTTGATTTCTTCCATAATCGCCGGAACGCCGCCCGCATAATAGAAGCACTCTGCCGGCCATCTTCCCGCCGGGCGGACATCGAGCAGATACCGCGCATTGCGGTGCAGACGATCGAATGTGTCGCCGGTGATCTCGATGCCGAACTCATGCGCAATGGCCGGGATGTGCAGCAGGCAGTTTGTGCTTCCCGAAATTGCCGCGTGGACAAGAATCGCATTCTCAAAACTCTCTTTCGTCACAAGATCGCTTGGCCGCATATGCTCCATCTGTGCCAGTTTTACCGCCTGGCGGCCTGCCTCCCGTGCATATGCCAGAAGATCCGGGCTTGTCGCCGGCATCAGAGCGCTTCCAGGCAGGGCGAGGCCGAGTGCCTCCGCCATGATCTGCATCGTGGATGCCGTTCCGATAAACGAACAGGCACCGCAGCTCGGGCAGGCATTGCATTTCGCCCAGTCGAGCTTCTCCTCGTCGATCTCACCGCGCTCAAAATTTTGCGCTGTACATGCCAAGCTGCTCCAGTGTCAGCATCTCCGGTCCCGCATTCATCGTTCCGCCCGGCACAACAACCGCCGGAATATCGACACGCGCAAGGCCGATCAGATTGCCCGGCATACCCTTATCGCAGCTCGACAGATAGACGCCGCCGTCAAACGGTGTCGCATTCGCGTGGATCTCGATCATATTGGCGATCATCTCGCGGCTCGCAAGACTGTAGTTGATGCCGTCCGTTCCCTGGCTCTCGCCGTCACAGATGTCGGTGCAGAAATACCGCGCCCCGAAGCCCCCCGCTTCCGCAACGCCTTTCCGCACTTCCTCGACCAGCAGATTTAAGTGGCCGCTTCCCGGGTGGCTGTCCCCGTACGTACTCTCCACCATAATCTGCGGTTTTTCAAGATCCTCTTTTTTCCCATCCTGTTCCAATCCGGAGCGGATCCATCTCCGGTGCAAGTTTCCGCATTTCCTGACTCTTCAGCATTTCCTTCTCCTCCCGCTGTTTTTTTAGGTATTAAAAATTACTCTTTCTGCTTTTCACTATAGCAATCCCTGTATTTGATTGCAAGACAAAAAAGGCTGCAGTCTGCAGGGATTCCCCACAGACCGCAGCCTCTCTGAACAGCTCACAGATTTCTCTGTTTTCTGTTTGCCTGCTTCCGCAGATAATTTCCAATGCTTGTAAAACTAAGCAGCGTCACAATCAGAAAAACACCCGGGATCAGAATGATCCACCATGCCTTTGTCATCAGCGCTTTTTTCCGAAAGTGACAGCATGCTGCCCCAGGAAATCACTTCCAGCGGAAGACCGATTCCCATAAAACTCAGTGTGGATTCTGCTACAATCGCACTTCGGATGTTCATAACCACCATAAACATAATAGACGAAAAAAATGTTCGGTGCCAGATGGTGCCAAAAAATATAGAAAAAACTGCCTCCCATACAGCGCGACGCAATCACGTATTCACTGTTCCGGATCTGCCGTACTTCGGTCCGCACAACCTTTGCAATGCTTGTCCAGCTTGTCATTCCGATCACGGCAGAAATCGTAATCACATTGGATTTTCCCGCAGCGGCCAGAAGAAAAATGACAAGAAGAAGATTCGGCACCGACAAAAAGATCTCGGTCAGCCGCATCAGAAGCGCGTCCAGCCACGCCGGTGCACATCCGCTGACTGCGCCGAAGAGAACGGCAATCACAGTGGAAATCAGCGTAGAAAGCAGACCGATCGCCAGCGATATTCTGCCGCCGTACCAGATCATCGAGAAAATATCTCTTCCCATCGTATCGGTTCCAAACAGAAATTCCCGGCACGGCATGACGGAACAGTTTTTCAGATCCATATATGAGGGATCCTTCGTCATGATCTGCCGACAGAAAAGGCAGCCCAGCACAAGAAGACCCAAAAAAAGCTCTGCTGCCACCGGCCGGTCCTGATACCATTTTTTCTTTTTTCTGCTTCTGTTTTTTCTGCAGGCCTCTCTCCTGCAAATTGAAATAATTGTGTTTTTTCTGTCACAGCATCATTACCTCCGATGTTTCTGCCGCTTCTTTCTCCCGCATCCGCGGATCAATTCTCTCGTTGATGATCTGTGCCGCCATATTGCACAGAATCACAACGATTCCGGACATCAGGCAAAGCAGCATCAGAAGATTGTAATCTTTGTACCGTGCGCTCTCATACGCCAGCGTTCCGATACCGGGATACGAGAAAACCGTTTCTACAATATAGGTTCCCCCCAGCACATGCGGAACAGAAATGGCCATGATGCCAAGATACGACGGAATCGTATTCCGCAGGCAATGCCGGAACAGAACCGTCTTTCGTTTCAGCCCCTTGGCTCTTGCCAGAAGCACATACTCTTCCCGCACTTCATCCAGAATTTTATTGCGGATCATGTATGCGTAATACCACAAATGACTCAGCACTACGACCGTCATCGGCAGGATCAGATGACAGACACGGTCAGAAAAATCTGCCTGTTTTCCAACAGAGTAGGCACCGGAACTCGGCAGCCATTTGAGCTGCATGGAAAAAACAAGAATCAGAAGCAGCGACAGCCAGAATTCCGGAATACATCCCGTGATGGTTCCCACCTTACAGATGATGCGGTCCAGCCATGTATCTTCCTTCCATGCACAGAGAATTCCAAGAAGCAGCGCGAGGGTGAAAATCAGCAGAAACCCAATGCCGCCAAGCACCAGCGTATTTCCAATTCTTCCCTCGATCACGCGCGTTACATCCATTTTATATTTGTACGAAATTCCGAAATCCCCATGCAGCGCATTGCCTGCCCAGCGGATATACTGTACGGAAATGGGATCCTTCAATCCCAATTTTTCTTCGGCCCACGCTCTTTCTTCGGGCGTCATTTTTTCCACGCGGTCTCCGTAATATGATACCAGCGGATCTCCCGGCGCAAGCCTTGAAATATAAAATACGAGCACAGACAGCAGCAGAACACTTGCCAGAAATGCCGCTGCTTTTTTTACCATAGTAAAGCACTCTGTTCCGGCTTTTCATCCTGCATCGCCTCCCTCCATCAGCACAAAATGATCTTTTTCCACTTCCCGCAGTGTTCCCGTCCTGGGAAATTCTGTATTGGAAAAAATCCGGTACAGCTCTCGCTCTTTCCCTTCGCGGATCCGGAATCGGAATGGCCGCGATCAGTGCTTTCGTATATGGATGCAGCGGATTTTCAAACACGGCTCGCGCCGGGCCGGTCTCCACCAGTTTTCCATGGTACATCACACCTACTCTGTCACACAGAAATTCGACCATATCCAGATCATGCGCAATAAACAGGAACGAAAAACCGTGCTCCTTCTGCAGATGACGGAACAGATTCACAATCTGTGCCTGTATCGACGCGTCCAGCGATGCAATCGGTTCATCCGCCACCAGAAGCTCCGGCTCCATCGTCAGTGCCCGTGCAATCGCAACGCGCTGCCGCTGTCCGCCGGACAATTCTCCCGGATATTTTTTCAGATATTCCGGATCCAGCCCCACGTATTTCATCTGGAATCTGGCTTCCTCCTCATAGCTTCCCCGCAGCGGCCGGATTTTCTGCACGCGCATCGGCTCCTCAATAATGTCACGGACCTTCATCCTCTGATTCAGACTGGAACCGGAATCCTGAAAAATTCATCTGGCGTGTCGTCTGCAGCATTTTTTTCATTTTTCCGGAACTGGCCTCTGTCGCAGGTATCAATCCCTTTATAATAAATCTGGCCGGCATATGGCTGATAAATATTCATCACACAGCGTGCAGCGGTAGATTTTCCGGAACCGGATTCTCCTACCAGTCCAAAAATTTCTCCTCTTCGAATCTGAAACGATACATCATCGACTGCCTTGACTGCTGTTTTCCGGGACAGTGGAAAAATATGGGTAAGATGACGCACATCCAGCAAAATCTCATGTTCCATCTGTATTTCCTCCTATCGGCGGCACAACCTTCGGTGCTCTCTCATCCAGCAGCCATGTTGCCGCATAATGGCTGTCTGTGACCCGGAACATCGGCGGCTCCTCCTCAAAATCAATTTCCAGCGCATAAGCATTGCGGCTGGCAAAGGCATCGCCCTTCGGCGGATGGAGAAGAGACGGCGGCATTCCCGGGATAGACGGCAGGCTTTCTTTTCCCCTCGAAAACGCCGGTATGGAACGCAGCAGTCCCCACGTATACGGATGACGGGGATCATAGAAAATCTCATCCACGGTTCCAATCTCTACTATTTTTCCCGCATACATGACCGCTACCCGGTCTGCGATCCGCGCTACAACGCCAAGGTCATGTGTGACAAAGACCGTCGCCGTTCCCAGTTTTTTCTGAATTTCCCGAAGCAGGTCCAGAATCTGTGCCTGAATCGTCACATCCAGCGCTGTCGTCGGCTCATCAGCAAACAGAATTTCCGGATCGCCCGCCAGCGCAATCGCCAGTACGATCCGCTGCCGCATTCCGCCGGAAAAGTGATACGGATATGCCTTTTTCCGCTCTTCTGCCTGCTCGATTCCCACCAGCTGCATCAGTTCTGTCACTCTCTGTTCCACTTCTTCTTTTCCCATGTCTTTCTGATGCGCCCGCACTGCCTCTGCAATCTGCGCTCCGACTGTCATCGTCGGATTTAAGGAAGTCATCGGATTCTGGAAAACCATCGAGAACAGTTTTCCCCGCAGTTCCCGCATTCTTCGCTCCCCGTATCCTGCAATTTCTTCTCCATTGACCAGAATTTTTCCGTTTTTGATCTTTGCATTCTCCGGCAGCAGCTTCATAATGCTTTTGCAGAGCACACTTTTTCCGCAGCCTGACTCGCCTACAACAGCGAGCACCTCACCTGCATTCAGGGAAAAGCTGACATCGCGGACCGCCTGTACTTCCCCCTCATCTGTAAAAAAGCTGACGGAAAGATGTTCCACTTTTAATCGTTCCTTCATTCCGTTTTTCTCCTGTACAGACAAAAAGGAGGTAACCATACCTCCTTCGTCTGCTTTTTTGTTTTTATTCTTCGATTGTCCAGTCCTGAATATTCCAGAAAATACCAACGCCGTGGTGGCCCAGCACCGTGTCTTTGGAAATTCCCTGAATACCGGAATCTGCCACATAATTTGCATCGATATAGCAGATGAATGCATAGGCCGGATCTTCTGCCAGTTCTTCCTGGAATTTTCCGTAATATTCTTTCCGCACTTCCGGATCGTCACTCTGGCGGGCAAGAGACAGATACTCATCTACTTTTTCATTGGAATAGCTCGAATAATTCGCCCCTTTGTCCGTGCCGAAAACCTTATATGTATGATCATCCGCATCGAACGGGCTTCCCCAGCCGATCAGGCAGGCCATCTGTCCGCCCCAGTCCATCTGTGCCGGAATTTCTACGGTACAGTTGATTCCGGTTTCCCGGAGCTGCTGTGCTGCTGCCTGGGCAATATCAATACGGTCCTGCTCGCCGGACATTACGCTGATCACAAAGCCGATTTCTTCTCCGTCACGTTCATAGAAACCATCGCTGTTTCTGGTGCATCCGGCCGCTTCCAGAATTTCCTGTGCTTTTTCCGGATTGTAATCATAGTGTTCTACATTTTCGTTATTATAAATGTTACGCTGCAGAGGACTGTATGCCGGCATTCCCTCGCCAAGAAGTACAGAATCAATGATCGCCTGACGGTCAATAGAATAGCATACCGCCGGAATGATGTCTCTGTTTTTCGTCCAGTAATCATTTGCAAAGTTAAATAAAATTCCGCGGTAATCTGCCGTTGTCATATCGTAGCAGGTAAAACCGTCTTTTTCTTTGAAATTCTGTGCATTTTTCGGGTCAAGCAGCGCCAGATCCAGTTCGCCGGATTCCAGCTGCATTGCCTGTGCATTATCATCCGGTACAATTTTGAAAATGACCTTGTCAATCTTTGGTGCACCGAGGTAATAATTTTCAATTTTTTGTCAGAACGATCGACTGGCCTTCATCCCAGCTTTCCAGCTTGTACGGACCTGTTCCGACCGGTGCTCGGAAGAAATCCGACTCCTGCATATTTTCACCTTCCAGCAGGTGCTTCGGCAGGATGGCCATCGTCATGTATTCCAGGAAAGCCACGTTCGGCTCGGAAAGGCGGAAGGAAACGGTGCTGTCATCTATAACTGTAATCTCTTCTACATCCTCATAATTTGGTGCATTTTCAGATCCGTTTTCCGGATCCATGATCGCTTCGATGGTGAATTTCACATCATCCGCCGTAAATTTTTGCTCCATCATGCCATTGGATGCCATCCCGGATATGAAAGGTGTAGGTGCAGGTTTCTGCATCGTACTCCCATTTTTCCTGCCAGACCCGGAACAATGTTGTCATCCGCATCGTGTGCGGTCAGTCCGTTGAACAGCAGTAGATTAATTTCACCGTGCTCATCCATCGCCGGATTAATCCTGGTATAATCAGCAGAACCGTAAACCAGGGTCGTCTCTTCCTCCCCTGTCTGGCCGGAAGAAGCTTCCGTCTCTGTTTTCGACAAATCTGTACTGTTGCTGTTTTTCCCGCTGTCCTGACCGCATGCCGCAAGGGATGCTGCAAGAGACACCATCAGCATCAAAGATAATATTTTCTTTTTCATCCTTTTCCTCCCATTTTCAGACCGTTTTTTACCCGGACTGACCGCTTTTTTGCTTTGTACTCCCATGATCTGCGCGCCTGATCCATGTACTGTTCGTTCATTATATTTGATATTTCAGGCTCTCACAAGCCGGGTGGGGGGATATTTTTTTCTTTTCTTGTAAAGTTAATCGTCTCATGCAGAGGGAGTTGCCCGTTTCTTTTTTGTTATCCTATTTTCTTTACCCTATCACATCCGTAACCGCATTCACCGCTTTCGCCACAAAGCTGATCGTCTTTTCATTGAACACTTCCCCGTCTTTTGAAATCGAAACATGTGCGAGTCCGATCTCATCTTTCTCGCTCGCTTCGGTGCTGCCCATGAGGGTTGTCCATTTGATATGGACATCGTCGGCGGTGATGGCGTGGTCGCATATTACGATGTACTGTGCTTCATCGAACAGCGGCGAATTGGATTCCGCATAGACGATGATGTCGTTGTTTTTTTCCTGATAGACGCGCACGGTATAATTTACCAGGTCTTTTTCATCCGTAATATAGTCCTTGTTCGGCGATACGGTTTCTTCGCAGATCAGGCTTGCATCTTTTGGAATGGTATTCTTCTCTTTCGTTTTGGTCATCCCGATCATCAGCATACAGTTGCAGAGCGCTGCGATCAGAACTGCAAGCAGCAGGATTTTTATTCTATGTTTCATTGTTTTCTCTTCCTCTTCCCATGTCATAGTTTGTCACTGATGTTTCATTTCCATTATATATGATTACCCCCAAAATAAGAAACGCTAAAAATGCATCCGCCCCCGTAAAACCTTTTTGGAAAAAATTTCTCAATGCAAAAAGTTTTCTATTTTGTTCCAAATATGTTATGCTATACTGTCCGTTAGGCAATTCTAACTCGATGTACTCTCGTAATAAAGGAGGAACTGCATGCCTTTAAATTTAACCGATTTCAATCAGTTTTACGTCATCAATAAAATCTGCGGCCAGGCAAAAACAGCGCCATTATCTGGAGTCGCTGGGGTTTGTTCCCGGGGCCAGGATTTCGATTCTAAAGTAAAAAAATTTTTACGCTTCTCAATAACAGAAGCGAAGAAAAACAGTACGCCTTTCTGATGACGGATGTCGACAATTTTCATCTGCTCAACGATTACTGGGGTTATGAGACGGGTACGAACATTCTGAATTTCATCCTGAAAAAGCTGGAACTCTTTCCGCAGACACTCTTTGTGAACCGCTATCACTCCGATATCTTTGTCGGCATTATCGATATCACCTGGCAGGATCCGGCCGTGGTGCGGGAAAAGATTTCCGCCTATCACAAGCAGGCGATCCGCTTCTTCCACGACCGGAATATCCGCATTTCCATGGACGATTTTGGGTCTGGATATTCGTCCTTAAATTCGCTGAAGGATATTCTGTTTGATGAAGTTAAAATTGACAAACATTTCCTCTCGGCGGGCCTCTCCGAAAAAGGAAAAATTGTGCTGGAAGAGATGTTCCATCTTTTAAAACGCACAGACAAATGGATTGTCTGCGAGGGTGTGGAGACGAAAGAGATGGTAGATTTTCTGATCGCCGAAGGATGCGACGAGCTGCAGGGATTCTATTATTATAAACCGATGGAACAGGAAAAATTTGAAGAGCTGATCGCTTGACAAAGTCCGAATTCTATACTATGGTTATCTTGCCCGGTAGTTACTACCGATTCAATTCTGTTATCAACTTTGTTGGGAGGTATGCATGATGTATTCCATGAAAGAAGCCTGCATCCAGACAGGCATGTCATATGAAACCCTGAAATTTTACTGCAAAGAAGGCCTCGTCCCGAACGTAAAACGCGACAGCCACAACTACCGCGTTTTCGACGACCGCGACATCAAATGGATCCAGAGCCTCGGCTGCCTGAAGCGCTGCGGCATGACGCTGGCGGAAATGAAAGAATATCTCGCCTACTGCCTCGAAGGTCCATCCTCCATTCCGGAGCGTAAAGAAATTCTCGCGGTCAAAAAAGAAGCGTTGCTCGCATCGATGGAAAAACTGCAGAAAGCCATCGATTATATTGACTGGAAACAGAACTTTTTACGATGATGTCCTGTCGGGAAAAATCGAATATCACAGCAATCTGATTTCCGATGAAGAGATTGCACAGAAGGCACAGTAGTCCTTCCTATCCTATGCAAAAAACGGCGCCGATCTTTTTACAGATCAGTGCCGTTTTCTCATTTTTTCTCTTCTTTCCTCCACCGTCTCCATGCGTCGTCTGTGGAGCTATTCATTTACTTCGGCTGCGGTCCGCATACTCTGTCCGAAATCGACGATGTGCCACAGGATTTTTGCTCCCAGGATAAAGGATCCGTAGATGGCTGCATCCAGCGGGCCGTACCAGAAATGCCAGTAATGTGCCAGCGGCAGCAATGTGATTTCCAGCAGGCAGGTATGCAACTCTGTTGAATTTATCTCGTCAATCATGTCATCATCTCGTCACGTAAGTGACGTGATTAATTTTCTCGAATATTATATGTTTTTCCGTCTCAGATCCGATCCAGCACTTCCCCAATATCCCCTTTAATGCACACCGCTCTGTCACGGATCAGATCCGGGACACGCATATCGCTGGTGTTGATGCAGACATAAAGATTATCTTTATCTTCTGCTGTCATGCTGAAAAATGGATATTTGATGATTCCCGGCGTGTTGTATCCCACGCCGAGTTCCAGATACAGGATATGGCCTCTGTTGTGACGAAGCAGGAAATCGATGCGTCGGCTGGATGCCTCATGCCAGCCTTTATCTTCCACAAACGTGTCATCCGCGCGCAGATTCATGCTCATCGGTTTTCCGCAGTGTGGGCAGTACGGCACCAGTTCGGATGGGATCCGCATGCTCAGGTTTCCGTTCTCCGGCGGAACAAGGCTTCCGTCTTCCAGGATCTGATACCCCTGGGCAAGCAGCATCTTTCGAATGATTTCTTCATTGTCATACTTTTCCTTGCAGCACGGCTCAGAGCACTGAAACAGGCCGTAATCTCCCTGCGTGTAAAACAAACGGTTTTTATCAAATCCGGCTTTCTGGAAGCAGTGGTCTACATTTGTGGTGATGACAAAATAGCTCTTATTTTTTCATCAGGCTGAGCAGTTTCTGGTAAACCGGTTTTGGCGCGTCCTGATAACGGTTGATGTAAATGTATCTGCTCCAGTACGCCCAGTATTCTTCCAGCGTATCGTAAGGGTAGAAGCCGCCAGAATACATATCGTGGAAACCGTATTTCTGTTCAAAAATCTGCAAAATATTTCCGGAACCGCTCACCGCTGTAGGTAAATCCGGCCGATGTCGAAAGCCCAGCCCCGGCTCCTATTAAAATCGTGCTTTTTTTCCTGCAGTGCGGTGCGAAAACGCTCCATCTTTTTTTCAAATTCTCTTTCTTTCCAACTTTCAAACATCACAAATTCACCTCTTCTTTTCTTTCTGCTTTTGTTCCCCATTCTTCAGCGATTACTTTTCTCCCAGCAGCTCCTCATAAATCTCCCGGTCGCGGTCCTTGAACACGTTGAAAATGACCTTCTCCACGCTCGTCTCTTTCTGCGCCAGAAACTCTTTCACCGTCGCAACGGCAGTCTCCGCTGCTTTCTCGTTCGGAAAATGAAATTCTCCAGTGGAAATGCAGCAGAACGCCACGCTTTTCAGTCCGTTCTCCGCCGCAAGTGACAGGCACGACCGATAGCAGTCCGCCAGCTGCCGGCAGTGTGTTTCCGTCAGATGGCCGCCCACAATCGGTCCAACCGTGTGGAGCACATAGCGGCACGGCAGATTATACGCCGGCGTGATTTTCGCCTGCCCCGTCGGCTCCGCATGGCCCTGCGCTTCCATCATCTCCTCGCAGTACAGCCGAAGCTGCACACCCGCAAACGTATGGATGCAGTTGTCAATGCACCGGTGATTCGGCACGTAACAGCCGGTCATCCCGCTGTTCGCCGCATTCACAATCGCATCGCACCGGAGCGCGGTGATATCGCCCTGCCAGAGATACAGCCCCTGCTGCACCGGCGTAAGGTCGTCGACATTCGTCACGCCCTTTTTTTCGCCGTCTCCTCCTGCAGATACGCATCCTGAATGTTCAGAAATTCTGCACTGCTCTTTTTTCCACCATGCGCACATTCATCAGCCCCCGCAGAAGCTGTCTCTGCCCGGTGCTGTCAGACGGAATCTGCATTCCGCGGTACTCCCGGCTCTCTTCCAGCAATGACTGGATCAGAAAATTTCTTCGTTCACTCTGGTTCATGTTATTCCCTCATTTCCATCGTTTCTATAGACTTTATCTTATCACTATTCCCATAAAATCTGTAGCTAAAATAAGGGGACTACTGCCCTCTTTTGCGAATCGTTCCTCTCGGACACGTCTCCGCGCATCGGCCGCAGTGCAGGCACTGGTGCTGGTCGATGACGGCCGGGATGCGGGTGATGTCGATGCATTCTCCCTCGGCCTCGTACACGCGGAACACCTCAAGTGCCGCGCGTGTATCGCCGGGATAAATTTTCTGCATGTATGGATTTTTTCCGAAAATTTCATCCAGCTTTTCACTGTGGATGTTCTGGATTCTGCCGCGGAGAGAGACTGCATTTTTTATCTTTCGTCGCAGAAATTGCCACATAGCCCTGCTCCATGAGCTGTGCATAAAAGGCTTTTCCTTTTGCCGTCAGAAAATACACTCCTTTCTTGTCCCACAGCATCATATCGATCACACGGGTCTGTGGATGACCGTCTGCACCGATCGTCGCCATCGTGGTTGAGTGCATCTCCTCTACTAACATCTTCAGATAATCATTTCTCTCCATAGCGGCAGATTCCTTTCTCTTTTTACTTCAAATTCATAGCGATAGATTAAAACTCGTACGGCGGGTTTCCGGAAAAAGTCTGCGATTACACCGTGTGCATTGTTCAGATAGAATACCTCGAAAATCGGGTTGTCAGCGGTTTGGTACTGGCCTTTTACAATCGGATTTCCCATGCACATTTCTTTTGCAGCCATGTTGTTTTCAAATACAGCTTTTCCGTTCAGACGGATCCATGCATAGGATGGGCTGGAAGTGGAAATTTCAATTTCCGGATTTGCCAGCATATCTTTATAAACATCTTTTGTGTTGTTGGTACAAAACCACAGTTTTCCTTCCATTTCGCCAATAAACATAAACGGACGGCATTTTGCTTTTTCCATCGCGCCCTACAGTTGCTAAATACTGTACCGGGTTTTCTTTTAAGAATTCTACTACTTTACTCATGATGATGTCCTCCATTTTCGATTTTTTGATTTTGATTTTTGAGCTTGTTTCTTATGAATTTGGTTTCGGCCTTTTTCGAATGCGCTCCAGACCCTTTTTTCTCGAAAGGATTGCATTTTTTCTTTCGATGGCTTTATAATAAGCCCAAAGCGTCTTAACGTAAAGTAAGCACAATATTGTGCTGTAATTACCAAAAGGAAACTATTGTGTAAATACAAGGTTTTCCGTGCTTACTTTTACAAGAAAATCTTTATGAAATGGAGGCTTTTTTATGTCAGTTTCTGAAAAAAACGCAATATCTTTAGCCGATCTCCCGGCCTGCCCGGTAGAGACTACCTTAACCTTAATCAGTGATAAATGGAAAGTCCTGATTCTCCGTGATCTGATGCCAGGCACCAAACGTTTTGGCGAATTAAAAAAAAGTCCATCGGTCACGTTTCCCAGAAGGTTCTGACGAGCCAGCTCCGTCAGATGGAACAGAGCGGGCTCGTCAGCCGTAAAGTTTATGCAGAAGTTCCGCCGCGGGTAGAATATACCCTCACCGACCTGGGCTACAGCCTACAGCCAATCATGGATGCCATGTGGAGCTGGGAGAAAATTATAAGAAAAACTCTCCGCCGAAGAATCCGAAACCGCCTGATATTCATTTGATTTTTTGCGAAAAAAAATGTCTCAAACCAGTCTTTTGTTTTGAGACACTTTTTAATTTTTTATTTTTCCCGGAAATTCGGACTGTTTTCTTTCAGCACCACTGTTTCCCAGCTTCCGATTGTTCCATCATACTGTCCGTTCCACACCGGATACTGTTCGACCGGAAGTTTGATTTCCACGGCATTCCGATTAAAGTTCTGTACGAACACATACCGGATTCCATTCTTTTCGCGCGTTGTAACCTCCACGCCATCCGGAATCTCTTTCACCACCGATGTGACACCTGCTTCTTCTGCCAGATTTTCCGCAGAGCTCATCGTACAGACCCTGTTCGAAAACCGGCACAGATCTGATATGCGTTTTCCTGCGCCATACTAGGGTTTTCTGTCAGTGCAGGCATTCCTGCATCAAAAATCCTTTTCCATAAGTCATCAGCACTTCTGCTGTCGATGGTTTCACCAGTTCACAGAGATTGCTGCACCGGTACGTCCGGGTCAGATGCAGACGGTTTTGCGGGACCGGAACTCCTTCGTTCCATTCCCCATCGTACAGGCCGTCAATCTCCATGCTCCGAAGTCCCATTACATCCAGCAGTCCGTGCGGCGTTCCGCCAAGGAAACAAAGATCCGTCTCATCTACAATTCCGGACCAGTACGTTGCCAGGAAAGTGCCGCCTCCGGCCACAAACTGCCGTACTTTTTCCACCCATCCTTCCCGCTGCAGATAAACCACAGGCGCTGCCACGATCTGATAGTCCGAAAGGCCCTGCGTTTCATCGATGACATCAACATCCAGGCCGAGTCTGCGGAAGGCGCGGTATGATTTTTCCACGGTTTCTTTGTAAAACAGGCCCTGATTCCGTGGCCCTGCCGCATCTTCCAGTGCCCACCGGTTTTCGGTGTCATAAATCACAGCCACTTTCGGACTGCAGATGGCACCGGAAAGTTCCTGCATCTGCGCCAGGGTTTCTCCTACCTTTGTCACTTCCCGGAATACACGGGTGTCATCTCCTCCATAATGGTCTATCACCGCTCCATGAAACTTTTCGGAAGCTCCACGGCTCTGGCGCATCTGGAAATACAGGACGCTGTCTGATCCGTGCGCCACGGCCTGCATGGATGCGGCATGCAGCATGCCCGGCTTTTTCAGTTTGCTGACCGGCTGCCAGTTTGTTGCGGACGGACAGCTCTCCATCAGATAAAACGGCTTTTTCTGGATACTGCGCATGATATCATGCTGCATCGCCGTATCTGCTGCCGTAACTGCTTCCGCTTCTTTGTGCCAGGTCGGATAATTGTCCCAGGAAACAAAATCAACAATGTCGGCAAACTTGTGATAATCCAGTCCCTTGAAATCATACATCATATTGATGGTCGTAGGCTGTTTGGCACCGGCATCCCGCAGCGCGCTGATCTCCCATTTCACAAAATCGGCTGTCTGATCTGTTACAAATCGTTTCCAGTCCAGATTCAGTCCGTGCAGCGATGCGTCTCCTTTTGGCGACGGACTCTCCACCTGATCAAAACTCTGGTATGTATGACTCCAGAACGCCGTGTTCCATGCATGGTTTAAGGCCTGTAAACTGCCATATTTTTGTTTTACCCAGTTCCGAAATGCCTCCTGGCAGAGCGGACAATGGCACTCTCCGCCTAGTTCATTCGAAATATGCCATGCAATGACACCTGGATGATCCCTGAACGCTTCTGCCAGTTTTGTATTGATCTTTCTCGTTTTTTCCCGGTACACCGGCGAGGTATAGCAATGGTTATGACGCTCTCCGTACAGATTTCTCTGCCGCATCGCATCCATGCGGAGTACTTCCGGATATTTCTGTGCCATCCAGCGCGGTCTTGCCGCTGTCGGTGTAGCCATCATGACAGAAATTCCATTTTCATACAGGCGGTCTACCATTTTTTTGAGCCATTCCAGATCAAACACGCCTTCTTCCGGCTCCAGGAATGCCCAGGAAAAGATGCCGAGGGAAACTTCATTTATTTTCGCTTTTTGAAATACGCAAGATCCTGTTCCAGAATTTCCGGATATTCCAGCCATTGTTCCGGATTGTAATCTCCGCCATGCAGAAGTTTTCCAAAATTTATATTCTGTCTCATGAAAATCTCCTTTTATTCTCAAATGCCTCGGAATGTAAAGGTAAATTCCAGTTTCTGGTCAACCGGAATCAGGTATTCCGGATGGGTCTGTGCACCCCAGCTGTCGTCTCCGCCAACACCCATCTGCTGTTTTGCCACGCGCACAACGGTGTAATGTACCTGCGGCAGTTCATACGGATGCATCGCATTTTCCAGCTCGTGCGGTGTGTACGGCAGTGCGGAAAATTCCATCTTGTCGCCGCTGAACATCATACCACGGCCCTTGCGGTTCGTCACGGTTGCCCAGCGTACACCAACCTTGTTGCCGCACTCCTGCGGAACGAGATATTTCGCCATATTGTCTTCGACTTTATTCTTATAAACGCCAAGCTTTGCTCCGGCGCAGCGGTCCACATACGTCTCCTCCGGTCCCATGCCGTACCAGGTAACGTGGTCGTAATCGGCATCCAGCTTGAACATCACGCCGAATTCCGGCATATCGCCGAGCTCTTTCACCGGATCATACGTCAGCGTCGTCTGAATACTTCCATCGCCGAAGACACGGTAGGTCAGACGGCACTCACTCGCCGGTGTGGTCGGCATTACATAGCGGTAGCTGACTTCTGCGCAGTCCTCGTGTACTTCGATTTCCGGCGCATACAGTCCCGGATAATGGCTGCCGTTCGGATATTTGTGGGACAGATACATCGAAGCAATCTTCCACTGGCTGTAACGCATCGGCATCAGGCTTCCGCAGTCATTGTCGATCGGCGCACGCCAGAAGTTCGGTTTCGGAATCATTTTGATCATCTCAACGCCGCCGTAACGGTACGATACGAGTCCGCCGTTCAGATCAGAGAACATCACATCGAAATTCTCGCCGCGCACACCAAAATCATGGTTGGAACGGATCACTTCAAATTTCGCCGGTTTTTCTGCTTTCGCCGGTGCTTCCACTTCATAAACACCCTGTCCGAATGCAACTTCATGGCCGCGCTTGCCCCATACGGTATCTTCTTTCAGGCGGAAGGAAACGGTCACCGCATACTCGCCCGGAAGTGTCTGTACGGCAATCGGAAGCTCCACTGTTTTTTCGGAAAGCGGTTCCACGGAAACTTCCATCGGCACTTCTTTCAGTTTCTTTCCTTCTTTTTCGAGAAGTACTACGCATGCAAATGTATCGGTATTCACAAACAGGTTTTTATTTTTTACAACCGCCTTGTCTTTCTGCACGTCAATGGAAATATTCTGATAGCAGAATTTTACTTCCTGCATCTTCGGAGACGCGTCGCGCTCGCCGCCGTATACGATACCATTTCCACTGAAGTTATAATCACACGGATGGTCGTCAAAATCACCGCCATACGCCTGGAACTCTTTTCCGTAGCGGTCTTTTTTGATAAATCGACTGATCGATATAGTCCCAGATAAAGCCGCCCTGGAACATTGGCTCTTCCTCGGTCAGATCCATATATTTCTTCATCGCGCCGCAGGAATTTCCCATGGCATGGGCATACTCACAGCAGACGTACGGTTTTCTGCGGTCTTTCGCTAAAAATTTCCCGGATCTCGTTGACCGTGGTGTACATCCGGCTTTCCATATCGCTGGTGTCGTTGTATCTGCGGTCATCGTTCACTCCCTCATAATGGACAAGGCGGTTCGGATCCATCTTCCGGTATAACTGAGACATTTCAAAAATAACCTTTCCGCCGAACGATTCATTTCCGCAGGACCAGATCAGAATCGCCGGATGGTTTTTGTCTCTCTGATACATCGAGTTGACACGGTCCAGCATGCAGTCCATCCACTCCGGACGGTCGCACGGTACGACACCGGAGAAATCCCCGTTCCGTACCGCATCCGTATCTCTCGTTCCATGGGACTCCATGTTGCACTCCGCGATCATGTAAAGACCGTATTCATCGCACAGATCATAAATGCCGACCGCATCCGGGTAATGGCAGGTACGGATTGCATTGATGTTGTTCTGTTTCATCGTTGTCAGGTCTTTGATCAGCTCTTCTCTCGAAACGACACGGCCGGATACGGAGCTGAACTCGTGGCGGTTGACGCCTTTAAAGACAATGCGTTTTCCATTCAGCATCATGATGTGGTCTTTCATCTCAAAGCGGCGGAATCCGACTCTCTGCGGAATCAGTTCCTGCACTGTTCCATCCTCTGCGGTGACTTCCAGCAGAAGATCATACAGCACCGGTGTCTCTGCGGACCACAGTTCCGGGTGATCGACTTTCAGAACAAACTGTGTTTCCCCATCCAGCACACCTTCGGTGCTCTGCAGTGCCGTTCCGTCTTTTGACAGGGTAATTTTTACTTTTCCTTTTCCGATCGTTTTCGTATCAATGACCAGATCTGCCTTCGTAAACGTATCATCCAGCAGCGTCTGTACTTTCAGATCCGAAACGTGAACCTCCGGAATCGTGTACAGATACACATCACGGTAAATACCGGAGAAACGGAAGAAATCCTGATCCTCGCACCAGCTTCCGCTCGTCCATTTGAAAACCTGCGCAGCCAGTTTATTTTCGCCCTCTTTCAGATACGGGGTCAGTTCAAACTCGGACGGAGTAAACGTATCCTCGCTGTAGCCAAGGAACGTTCCGTTCAGCCATACGGCAATACCGCTCTCTGCTCCCTGGAAGGAAACAAAAAGCCGTTTTCCTTTCATCTGATCCGGCACTTCAAAATATTTCACATAGGAAGCCGTCGGATTGAACCGCTCCGGAATCTCGCCCGGCTGGATTTCTTCTCTTCCTTCCCACGGATACTGCACATTGGCATACTGCGGTGCGTCGTATCCCTCCATCTGGATATGCGCCGGCACGCGGATATCATCCCATTTTGTGCAGTCATACTCCGGTGTCTCAAATCCCGGAATCGTGCTCTCGTAGTTCTTTGCATAGTGGAATTTCCACAGTCCATTCAGACTGTGACGGAAGTTTTCCACATGCTGCTCCATTTCTTCCACCGATCCATAATACCTGTGATCGGAATGCGCCGGTACCCGGTTCTCTCCATAATACGTCGGGTCCTTCACTTTTTCATACTGAAATACACCCATTTTTATTTTCCTCCTTCTGGAATTTTATTTTCTTTGATCTTTTGAAAAAAGGTGGATATTCATCCAAATATCCACCTTTTCTGTTCGATTCTTTTTCTTATTTTACAGCACCTGTGATACCTTCTGTGAAGCTCTTCTGGAAGCAGAAGAAAATGATTGCTGTCGGGATCGTACAGATGAATACGCCGAGCATCAGCACGCCATAATCTACAGTGTAGCCGCCGAGCAGGTTCGCTACCAGCATCGGCATGGTAATGGAATCATTGTTCTGCAAGATAACCTTTGGCCACAGATAGTTGTTCCATGCATTCATGAAGGTGATAATCGTTGCTGCCGCATAGGTCGATTTCATGGTCGGCATATACATGCGGAAGAAAATTCCTGTCTCGCTTAAACCATCCAGTCTTGCCGCTTCGATGATATCGTGCGGGAAAGAACGGGAAGCCTGACGGAACATCATAATCATAAACGGAGTGGAAATCGAAGGAAGCATAAATGCTACCATCGTGTTGACCATTTTTAACTGTGAAAACATGCGGAACATCGGGATCATGATTGCTGCAAACGGGATCATCATCGCAGTCAGAAGCACGGTAAATACCGCATCTTTCGCTTTGTCATGATAAATTTCAAATCCATAACCTGCGATTGAGCAGACCAGAAGACAAAGGACCGTCAGTACCGTTGCATTCCGGAACGAGTTCCACAGTGCAAGACGCAGGTTCTGCTGCGCAATCAGTGACTTGAAGTTTTCCATCAGATAAGTACCCGGAATCAGTTTTCCGGCAATAACATCAATACTTCTGTTCGTAGACGCGCAGAACATATAGTACAGCGGAAATACAGAAAGGAGGGATGCTACCGTTAAAACCAGATACATGAAGAATTTCTTTGTTTTTCCCATTATCGCTCGTCACCTACTTTCATCTGAAGCAGTGCCAGAATGGCTACCATGATCAGGATCAGGATGGACATTGCTGCCGCATAGCCAAAGTTCGGGCTCTGTACAAAGGACATATTGTAAATATAATGAGACATGGTCATGGTTGATTTTCCAGGACCTCCGTTTGTCAGGTTCAGGGACTCATCGAACAGCTGCAGAGTACCGTTGGTAGAAGTAATTGTGGTCAGCAAAATCATCGGTTTTAACAGTGGAACGGTGATCTTGAAGAAAGTCTGCAGCGGGCTTGCGCCGTCGATTTTGGCTGCTTCGTAGATCGAATATTCAATGTTCTGCATACCGGAGAGATAGAAGACCATGTTGTATCCGGTCCATCTCCAGATCAGGGCGATGATGATAACCGCACGGGCTGTCCACGCATTGGAGAACCACATGATCGGGTTCATGCCGAGGCCGCGGAGAACGGTGTTGATAAAACCGTCATTTGCAAACAGGGAACGGAAGATCATCGCGTAAGATACGAGAGATGTTGCGCACGGCAGGAAAATGCAGGTACGGAACAGTCCCTTAAAACGCAGATCTTTGTTGTTCAGCATGGAAGCAAACATCAGGCCGAGGATCAGCATGATCGGCACCTGAATAATCAGATAAAAGAAGGTGTTGCTTAAGGTCTGTTTAAAGGTCGGGTCTTTTAAAATACGGGCATAGTTTGCAAATCCGTTGAATTTCAGGTTGATGCCCATACCTGTCTGTAAAGACAGGATGAATGCCTGAATCATCGGATAAAAGCTCATCCATGCGATCAGGATCGTTGCCGGCATCAGGAAAGCCCAGCCGGTAAGATTCTGTTTTCTTTCCAAGTTCATTCCTTTTTTCTTCTGACTGCTCATGGAATCTTCCTTTCTTTTTTTACCTGGCGTGTGTTTGAAAAATCTTTTTGCAGACAACATTTCATGTTCTCCTGCAGAAATCATTTTTCAAACACACACCGCATAGATACAGAACGGGCCTGCTTCTGTCTGTCCAGGAAGCAGACCCGTTTCTTATCGTCCTACTTTTTATGTATTGCAGGATATCAGCCACCCATGTTGAACTCTACAGTTTCCTGTGCGGTCTGAAGTTCGCTGTCCATATCTGCTCCTGTCTGGATGATATTGGAAAGTGCGGTTCCGACAGCATCACGTGCATCGTAGTAGAATGCTCCAGTGATGTTGGATGGAGTCTTGGTTGCGAAATCAACGAATTTTTGCATAAACCGGGTCATCACTGAAGAATGCAACTGGCTGTGCATATGCTTCGGAATCTCCTGCCGGTGCCCAGGTTGCCAGAGCGCCTTTTGCGATGATGTCATCGTAAAGAGCTGTGCTGCCTGCGAAGGTAGATTTCATAAAGTCAATGGCAAGATCGGTTTTCTTGCAGTTGGAAGAAATTGCCCAGGAAGAACCACCGTTGTTGGAGTAGTTGGTTGCTCCGTCGATGCCGTCCAGTTTTGGCATATTGGTGAGCGCCCATTTACCGGACTGATCTTCGTTTGCTGTGATGGAAGCCATAATCCAGCATCCGTTGATAACGCCTGCTGTGGTTCCGTTGTTGATGGATGCAATGTACTGATCCCAGTCAGTAACCTCTACAAGAGTGCCATCTTTTACCATCTGGCTGTAAATCTCAAGGATTGGTTTCAGTGCTTTGTTGTCTACGATGTTGACAGATCCATCTTCGTTGAAAAGGGACTCACCGCAAGACTGCAGCATTTCCATAACAAGGTCCGGAGATCCGGCCTGAGATGTCAGGATCGGCTGGCCTGTTTTCTCTTTGACAACTTTTGCTTTCTCCATAAAGTCATTCCAGGTGATATCTGTGAAATCATCTACGGTGAAGCCTGCCTGCTCCAGCATATCAGTACGCAGGCACTCGATAACGGCACCATTGTCGAACGGAATTCCGTAGTTCTTCCCATCCAGAGTAGAGTAAGCAACTTTTGCGGATGAGAATTCGCTGAAATCAATTCCGGAATCGGTCAGATCGGTGAAGATGTCCGGATAGTTGGTTGCATATTTCTGGAAGGAGTTATCCTGCATCAGGAAGATATCCGGCAGAGTGCTTAAGTCTCCTGCGGAAACTGCTGTGGTCAGACGGGTTTCAATGTCGTCGGACTGTACTTCGCTGACTTCTACTTTGAATCCTTCGTGATCCTGTGCATAAATTTCAGCTGCTTTCTTGATCGCGTAAACGTTGAAGTTCGGGTCCCAGGTCCATACGGTTAAGGTGTTGTCATCATCAGAGCCGCCCTCTACTACGTCGCTGCTCTCTGATTTTGCAGTGGTTTCACTTGCTGCTGATGCATCGTTTCCGCCGTTGCTGGAACTTGTTGTAGTTCCTCCGCTGGAACCACATGCAGCCAGTCCAAATACCATTGCTGATGCCATTACGATTGATACAATTTTTCTTTTCATATTGCACATCCTCCTTAAGATGTTATTTTACAACCGGAACCTCCGCACTTTTTACAGCACAGAAATTTTTTGGTTGTTTTGTACATTTTTTCATGTTTTTATTCCCTCAACATGTACAAAGTATAACATATTTTCCCGTCGTTTGTGCGCATTTTTAAACTCTATGTTATGCATTTTCAACCATTTATAGGCATTTTGACGGACATCACCATCCTTCCTGTGTTTTTATATCAAAATTCAACAATTTTCGTTCATAATGTTCCGGTGCACTTCGCCACTGCTGTGGAGATACACCAAGAATCCGGCGGAAATTACGGTTAAATGTAGAAATTGTTGTGAATCCGCTTCGCATTGCAATCTCATTTACAGAAATATTTGTTTTCCGCAGTTCCTTACATGCCGCCCGGATCCGGACCCAGTTAATGTACTCAACCGGCGTCATCCGCATGGATTCCTGAAAAATTACGGCGCAGATGTGTTTCGCTGATATGACATACCTCTGCCAGCTCCTCAATTCGAAGAATCTCTTTATAATTTTCTCCAATATAATCCAGCGCAGGCAGAATCAGAGCGATACTGGCATCATCTACAATAGAATTCTTTTCCTGCTCCTCGTCCCTTTCATTCCATCTGGCAATCTGCATCAGAAGCGCTCTGGTCAGTCCTTTCACTTCCTCGAGATAAAATTCCCGTTTTTCACCCATGCATTTAATGATCAGTTTGATCATCTCCGCGACCTCCGGCCTTTCCTCATTTTTCACAAAATGGGCCTTCTGGTTAATACGCGCAATCAGCTTTTGTGCCATGCGCATATTGCCCTTATACAGCTCTGTAATAAATCCTTCCACATCCACAAACACCCATGCCCAGGAACATACACTGTTTTCTTTTGAGTTTGTTGTATGCGGAAAGTTTTTCGGCACCACCGTAAACATACCGCCATGATACGGCAGTTCCTCATCTTCCAAAACAATCGTTCCCTCACCGTAATAGCAGAAACCGATCTCCATCAGGTTATGAAAATGCAGATAATCAATCTGGTACCCATAATTCTGCAACCATTTTTCTCCCTGCAGCACCAGCACCGGGCATTTTTCCGGCACTTCGTAATAGCGGTATTCCATTCTGGGCTTTTTCTTTCTGCTCATATCCGTACCTGCTTATTCTACTTTTTTGCTGAATCATCGCCAGAAACACGAGCGGTTCTTCCCCTGCGCAGGAAACCGCATGGCCGCTGCCGTCCTCGCAGAACGTCGTCATGCCCGCCTGCACCGGGTAGGTTTTGTCGTTATCCTGATACATACCCGCACCGGACAGGATGTGATACGCTTCTGTCTCCCCATGATGCTCATGATACGGAAGCTCATCACCCGGTAAAATCGTTACTTTTGCAAAGAGTGTCACCTTTCCGGAAAGGCGTTCGCCCTCCAGCAATTTTTCTATTGTGTGTCTGTCTGCCATTGTTCATGTCCTCGTTTTCGTAATCTTTTTTTGTTTTCCCTGTCTCCATCCTACACCAAATAGCGTAAGATTCGATCTTCTCTGTGTTTTTATTATATTCTCTGCTTCACCGGAAGACAATGAGATTCACCAAAAACGAGCAACTTTTTTTCCGTCAGCCTACAATCTTTCCTCTGTCAATCTCCACCGTCGTATCGCACAGTGCTGCGATGTCTTCCCGGTTGTGGCTGGCCAGAAGAATCGTTTTTCCTTCCTCTTTTAACTTCAAAAACAGCTGCCGCATCTCCTGCACGCCCTGGTTGTCGAGACCGTTCATCGGTTCGTCCAGGATCAGGAGGGAAGGTTCTTCCATAATCGCCTGTGCAATGCCGAGACGCTGGCGCATGCCGAGCGAATACTTGCCGACATGCTTTTTCGCTTCCGGATCCAGTCCGCCTTTTCGGATAGCCTCATCGATCTCCTTTTTTCCGATCTTCCTGCGGATACCGGCGAGAAACTGCAGATTCTGTCTGGCGCTGTATCCCGGAAGAAAGCCCGGCGTCTCGATGATGGCGCCAATACTCTCCGGCGCTTCGATCTCTTTCCCGATCTGCTTTCCATCCACAAAAACCGCGCCATCATCCACCCGGAGAAATCCGCAGATGCACTTAAACAGTACCGTCTTCCCACTTCCGTTTCTTCCGATCATTCCGTGAATTTTTCCTTTTTCAAAGCTCAGGCTGATCCCGTCCAGCGCCGCGTAGCTGCCAAACTTTTTTGTCACGTTTTCTATTCTTATCTTTTCTTCCATTCTTTCAGATTTCCTCCACAAAGTTCAGATCCTTTTTTCCGAATCCCGAGATACGAGAGGATCGTGCATGCGCCGATGACAATCGCAAAGACACTGTAAACATATGCCATCGACGGCCCGTTTCCATACCCCTGCCACTTGTAGCTCGCAATGTTCATCCAAAGCGGCGGCGCGCAGTAATAGCCGATTGTGATGTTGGAAAATTTGCTGAGCAGAAGCGCGGTGAGTGCGATGCCGCAGTTGATGACGATTCCAAATCCCCTGTGTACCAGAAAATTTTCCGGCATAACTCACAACGCCTGTCATAACCGACAGGCACCAGATTGCAAGCATTGTGAGCCCCATTGCCTCCTGCGGCGAAAATCGCGAAAGGATCAGATAATCCAACGGTTCCTGGTCAAAGGTATATGCCGCATTCGTCTGAGCCAGCGTACTGATCACCTTCCCCCATCCGGTTTCCCACCCTACATTCGGAAACACAAGCAGTACCGGAATCATACTTAAGCATATGGTGTAAAAAAATGGAAACAACCACAATGTATAGCATGTTTCCCCAAAACCAGCTTTTCCGCCCGACCCGCAGAATCTGCCACCCGCTGTTCGGTTCCAGAAACGGAGCATCACAGAAAAGCAGCAGAGCCCCAAGAACGATGATAATCTGGTCTCCATTATATCTGGTCATAAACGGCAGCATCCAAAAAGTCACATCAACTCCGGTCTGCTCGCAGAAGCCTCGAATACCCGCCGTCATTACATGAAAAAGGATCGCAATCCACAACAGCGCAACATAAAAGCCGTGGTGTTGTGAATGTTTTCCGCAAACGTATCTGACATACCCGAAGGCTCATCCGTATTCTATCCATTCTGCGCCCTCCTCTTTACCACTCGCACGAAAATTTACACCTTCCATTCCTGTCAGAATAAGGAAATAACCAGCTATCACAAAAAAATCCTTAAAATTCCGGATACTTCCCCCATGGAGCTGGTACCATCTCATCTGGCCCGGCAGCTGCAGCGCTTCTGCTACAAGCTGGCTTGCATAATAAAAAATGAGCCGGTGTGCTGACCAGCACAAACAGATTTTTTATTTTTCCCGATATCATAAGCGCAAAAACTGCCATAAATGCATACTTGACAGCCTCAACTCCAAATCTTGCGGCAAGGTAAAACGGCAGAACGAGTCCATTTCCATAGCTTAAACTGCCTGTTAATGTTTCAAGCTCTTCTTTTTTTTGATCCACGGTATTTTTCAATGCCAAAATCGCCATAAACAACTGCCATTCCCAGAAAAATACTGATCACAGAACCGAAAAAGGCAACCACCAGATGCGACCAGCAATATGCTGTTCTCCCTATGCGTGTCTCAATGCATCTAAGATAGCCATTTCTGCTGTCTTCCCAATAGCTCAGCGCAAACGGCAGCACAGCCAGCACAGAAAACACTTCAAAAAATTGCACCCACACCATGGCTGCTGACAACCAGGTAATATACCGATACATTCCACCGGCTCTGCATTGCTTCCTGACTGATGTTCAACACGGTAACCAGCATCGCACCTGCAATGGCAAAATAAAATTTTCCTGATAAAAACATTCTTTTAAAATCCATTTTTATCATTCGAAAAAACTTCATGAAAGATCACCTTCTTTCTGTTTTGATTTTCGAGATGGTTTTACCGGTTGGTACATTCCCTCTCTCGAAACTTCTCTTCGCCTCTATAAAAGATGTGACCCCGCTTAGCCCGGAGCCACATCTTTCACAAAAATAATTTATTCTTTGAGTAAATCATAAAGCTCAGACAAACTCACCCTGCAATTTCCCGTCCATCCAGTGCATTGATGTAAACATACTGTTCGATCTCATCTTCTATAAATCGAAACTGCCACGCAGGAATCATATCGCACATCCAATGCCCCGTTTCATTTCTTCCCGTTGTCATCGGGTAATAAATCAGTTTCATCTGATCCAGCGTAATCGGCTCAGCAATTGCCAAATCATACTTATTTCTCAGCGTTTCCAAGATAATATCTTTTTCCGCAAGAGATACCGGTTCCTTTTCCCGAATAGCATAGTGATTAACTGCTTGAAGATATTGAATTCCGCCCTCCGTTATAACAGCCTGTATTTTAGATGACGGAATATAAAGATCATCCTGCCGGTTAATTTCATTGCATAATACAGGAACCCCATTCAGATAACCCTGAAAAAACAACAGGAAACAATCATCTGCTTTTGACCACTCATATTTCTGAATCTTCTGAGGCTTTAGCAATTCTCCATTCTCGATTGCCTGTTCCATTAATTCCTGCTGTTTTTCCATCTGTTCATACGAAAAATCTGTATTTACTGGTCAATTCAACTTTTTCCCAGTCTCCAATCCATCTAACAAACTCTTTTCCTTCCTCTATCAGCTTTTCTTCGTCTTCCAATGAAATTTCCTGCTCATTGTCTCTGACCAAAATCCCTTCACCATAGGCTGATGTAATATATTCAACAGGCAAATTATAATAAACTTTTTTCCTTCTTCCGTTTCCACTCCTAATATATTGCTGACAGACACCGTTCCATTTTGATTTTTTAATTGTTCGCCAAGTATTCCCTCATACGAATAACAAACGTCCGGCTCTCCTGTGTCTCCTTTTCTTGTTTCCAATCCACTTTCCGGAAGTTTCCCAAGTATTTTATTGAACACACTTTCTCCTTGAAATCCATCCACTTCTATCACACATTTTTCAAACTCATTCCAATTTTTTGTCAGGCATGTCAACAATCGCATCAATTTTGGCCTGACTGCCAAGCTGAAAACGGATGTGCTCACCATTGCTTAATTCCTGATCATTTTCAGGTGTCACATTTGTTTCCGTTTCATCATTGCTGATAGAACTATTCCGTTCTTCTCCATTTTCTTGTTTTTCTACCTGCTGCAAATTTTCTGACTCATTTCCCATATTCTGACAACCTGTAAAGAACAGTAATATTACCATAATTCCCAATACTTTCTTTCCCATATATCCCCTCTTTTCAAAATTTCGTTCTTTCTCTTCTGTTACTCGAAGCATAGCGGAAAATTTTTTCTCCATCGTCAACGGATCTGGGATATCATGCTCTATCTGGGATAATCAGTACAGATAGCGAAAAAATAAAACTTTGTTCTTTGAAATCCGCATTCTTTTTGCTTCCTTCATACAAATAAAGTCTTTTTTATTACGTTTTATCTTATTTTATCGGAAATACTGCCTCTGCGCAAAACAAATCTCCTGTCTCATAATACTTTAACGCGCCACCTACCTTTTGCATCGTCCGTTTTACACTTTTGTGCCCAATCCCATGGCTGCTTGTATCTTTCTTCGTCGTATTCAAACTTGAATTTTCATTTAAAACAGATTTCTCTATTTTATTTTGAATCTCCAACCGAAGATATCCCAATTTTTTCCTCTACAAAAATTATAATTTCTTTCTTCCCTGTAACTTTCCGCTCTGCTTCAATCGCATTATCCATGAGATTTCCAAACACAGTGCAAAACTCCAAATCATCAATTCCTTCCATTTTGCTCAGAATCGTACATTTCACATCTACTTTTTTCACTTCTCGCAAGAGTAATTTTTGTATTAATCATAGAATCCACATAACTGTTTCCGGTCTGAATCAGTGTCTGCACATCTTCAATTTTCTGATTAATTTTTTCCCATACCTTTACCATTTCCGACTGCGGCATGGTCTCCATTGCCTCTTGCAGAGGTAAAAGATAATTTTTCAAATCATGTTTAAATTCTCGTAATTCTTCATTACTTCTCTTAATAATTTCCATACTTTCCTTTGAATATTTCTCTTTTTCTTTCATCAGTTCATATTCTAGCTTTGTTTGATTATCCTTGCTCATTTGCTGTACTACAAAGTACATAATCAAGCACATCAGCCAGATACAGGACACGCACAGCAGCATTAATTTCTGTTCCTGCATCTGGATTCCCGGAAAATCTCTGGACAAGGTAATCAATGTTTTTCCCGCAACGGTTGAAAATACAAGACTGCATCCTATAACAATCCACTGCCAGTTCACCAGATTTTTTCTTTCAAAAAGAAGGCCGTTTAAAATTTTGCCTACAAAAAAATATAAGATTTTCGTCAAAAGAACAGTAGCAATTCTCGCGATATCCTGTTGTTGAATAAAAGATGCTACACTCTCTTGTAGAAGTAAACTGCATCCAAAAAGAACTGCTGTATTCACAAACGTCGTTAATTCCCTCGCAACTACTGCAGCAATGATTTTTCGAAGAATACTGCCCCGCGTACTCACTGCCAGATATCCAAACAGCCAGAGCAATGTAAGCCATAATTCCCATCGATCATAAATCGCCGGATACTTTTCCAGCGCCGGAAAAATCATTCCGACCAGCACCGCGAACAACCATAAAAATTTCCCCCGTTTTCCTTTCGGCCGCTGCTGCATGAAATCCATGCAAAATCCCAGCAGAAGCATATTTTCCAAAACAGAAATCGTAAGTTCAAAAACCTTCCAAAATGTTGCACTCATTCCATCACCACTCCCATAATTTTCATTCGAACCTGATTCAGATAATTTCTGCTGACAGGAATGCTTTTCCCGTTCAATAGCAGAAGTTCTTTTTCGCGCAACCGATATACATAGTTCATGTTAACCAAATATCCTTTATGTGTCCTTACAAATTTATGCGCTTCTAGTTTTTTCTCCGCTTCTGACATTTTCATTCTTACACGAATCGCCTCATCCCTCGTATCTTTTTCCCGATAGAAAAGCAGATAGTTCTTCTCGCTCTCCACAAACCAGATATCACGCAATGCAAGTTTTACACTCTGACGCCCTGTCTGCAGTTCTATTTGGGGAACTTTCTTTCCTGCCTTTTTCTGCAGTTCCAGCAACTGCGGCTCCAGTTCCTCATCCAGATGTGCCTTGCGGATTAAAAAGAATGGATGATACACCAATGACTGAAACACCAGATCATCCTTATTCGATACAAACACAATACAACATTCTCTGTTCCACGTTTTTCAGATACGATGCAACCTCAAATCCATTCACTTCCGGCATATCGATATCAATGAAAAAAAACAGGAAATCTCATCAAGACTTTTTGATTCCTTCCAGCATCTCCTTCGCAGATACGTAGCACTCCATTTTCACTGCAATCTTATGTTTCTGACATAAACCTCGAATTCTGATTTCCAGTTTATTTAAAAACACTTTATCATCATCACATAAAATTAAATTCATTATTTTCCCCCGTGCTTCTTATCGAAGATTCTACTTCTCAATAGCATACCAAATTTTTTCTTTTCTCTCAAGTAACCTGGGATAACATGAATGATCTGGGACAAACATCAGATCATTCTGCTCTGAGAGCTTTTTTGCCTGAACGGGAAAATGTAACGAGATTTTCCCTCGAAAAAAAACAACACCTGAACCGTTTTGCCAACTCAGGTGTTGTTACAATAAATTTATATCGCCCGCAAAGGCTGTTACGCAACTATATCCTCAAACTGCGAATTGTAAAGGTTTGCATAGAACCCATTCTTCGCAAGCAGTTCTTCATGGTTGCCCTGCTCGATGATATCTCCGTCCTTCATGACAAGAATCAGATCCGCATCACGAATCGTGGACAGCCGATGGGCAATGACAAAGCTTGTTCTACCCTTCATCAGGTTATCCATTGCTTTCTGGATCTCGATCTCTGTTCTGGTATCAACGGATGAGGTCGCCTCATCGAGAATCAGGATCTTATTGTCTGCAAGAATTGCTCTTGCGATCGTCAGAAGCTGTTTCTGTCCCTGGGATACATTGCTTGCATCCTCATTCAGCTCCATCTGGTAGCCGCCCGGCAGGGTCTGAATGAAATGGTGTGCCCGCGCAGCCTTCGCCGCTGCAATAACCTCCTCATCCGTGGCATCGAGCCGGCCGTAGCGGATATTTTCCATGATACTGCCCTTGAACAGCCACGTATCCTGCAGCACCATACCAAAGGCATCGCGAAGCTCTCTGCGGTTGAAATCCCTGATATTGTGGTCATCCAGAAGAATGGCTCCGCTGTTTACATCATAATAACGCATCAGCAGCTTAACCATTGTCGTTTTCCTGCTCCAGTCGGCCGACAATGGCGAAATTTTCTGACCCGGCTTTTACCTTCGCACAGAAATCATGGATGATGATCTGATCCGGATTGTATCCGAACTGTACATGGTCAAAGGTTACTGCTCCTGTTACCGTCTCAATGTCCGCCGGAATTTTCCGTGGTCTGATCCTCTTCCTCTTCGTTCAGGAATTCAAAGACACGCTCGGATGCCGCCGACATCGACTGTACCATGTTGATCACCTGCGCAATCTGCTGGATCGGCTGGGTAAAGTTTTTCACATACTGGATAAATGCCTGGATATCACCGATCGTGATCACGCTTTTTGATCGCCAGAAGTCCGCCGGTCAATGCCACGCAGGCGTAGCCTAAATTTCCGACAAACATCATAATCGGCTGCATCATACCGGATAAAAACTGGGATTTCCATGCGGAATCGTAAAGAATATTGTTGGCTTTTTTCAAACTCTTCGATCGTATCCCTCTCGCGGTTGAATGCCTTGATGACGAGATGGCCGCCGTAAACCTCCTCAACCTGTCCATTGATGTGACCCAGATATTCCTGCTGGTCACGGAAGAATTTCTGGGATTTCTTCGTCACCAGTCCGATCAGCCCCATAGAAATTGGCAGGATCACAAGTGCGATCAGCGTCATCAGCGGAGAGATACTCAGCATCATGATCAGAACGCCGACCAGCGTTGCCACGGATGTGATGATTGTGGTAATGCTCTGGTTCAGTCCCTGACCCAGTGTGTCGACATCGTTGGTAATACGTGAGAGCACTTCGCCATAGGTGCGGCTCTCAAAATATTTCATCGGCATGCGGTTGATTTTCTCCGAGATTTCCTTCCGGAGACGATAGCATACCTTCTGGGTAACGCCGGTCATAATCCAGCCCTGGATGAAGCTGAACAGGGCGCTCATCAGATACAGGCCAAGTACAAACAGCAGAATCGTTCCGATTCTTGCAAAATCAATGCTTCCTGTGCCCCGGATCTTTTCCATCAGTCCCTCGGACAGTGCGGTCGTAGCTTTTCCGAGAATCTTTGGTCCGGCAACGTTGAACACCGTCGAGCATGCGGCACAGATCATAACGATAAAAATCGCAATTTTATATTTTCCGATGTACTGGGCGAGCTGTTTGATCGATTTTTTGCAGATCTTTCGGCTTCTCGCCCGGCTGCATGCCGCGGCCCATCCGTCCCATCGGTCCTCTTTTGCGCGGCTGCTGGTTCATTTCATTACTCATGGTCAGCCACCTCACTTTCCTTCAGTCCAAGCTCTTTCTCTGACAGCTGAGATTTCGCAATCTCCTGGTAAACCTCGCAGCTTCTCAGCAATTCCTCATGCGTACCTTTTCCGACTACTTTTCCGTCATCGAGCACCAGAATCTGCTCCGCATGGAGAATCGTGCTGATCCGCTGTGCCACGATGATCACGGTGCTGTCTTTGACATTCTCCGCCAGTGCTTTTCGAAGCGCCGCATCCGTTTTCAGGTCAAGTGCAGAAAAACCTGTCGTCGAAAATAAAGATTTTCGGGTCTTTGCAATCGCACGCGCAATCGCCAGACGCTGTTTCTGTCCGCCGGATACGTTCGTTCCGCCCTGTGCAATCGCGGTTTCGTATTTGTCATCTTTTGCCTCGATAAACTCGGTTGCCTGCGCAATTGCGGCTGCCTTTTCGATCTCCGCATCCGTCGCATCGTCTTTTCCGAAGCGCAGGTTGGATGCGATCGTTCCCGAGAACAGCACACCTTTCTGCGGCACGAAACCGATCTCATCGCGCAGATCCTTCATCGTAATGTTTCGAATATCTTTTCCATCGAGCGTAATCTTTCCGCCCGTCACATCATAGAGACGTGGGATCAGGTTGACCAGCGTCGATTTACCGCAGCCGGTGCTTCCGATGATCGCTGTCGTCTTGCCAGGCTCGGCAACGAAGTCGATGTCATGCAGCACATCCTCCTCGGCGCCCGGATAACGGAAGTTGACGTGATCGAAGCGGACAACTCCGTTGTGAACCTCCAGCTGCTCCGGATTTTTGACATCCTGAATGGAGGATTCTGTCTGAATGACTTCATCGATACGGCCGGCGGCAACAGCGGCACGCGGCAGCATGATTGACATCATTGTCAGCATCAGGAAAGACATGACGATCATCATGGCGTAGGTAATAAATGCAGTCATTGCACCGACCTGCATCGTGCCGGCATCGATTTTATGTGCACCGACCCATACGATTCCGACGGTCAGCACGTTCATAATCATCATCATACCAGGCATCATAAAGGTCATGACGCGGTTGGTGAACAGGGTTGTTTTGGTCAGTTCCTTATTCGCACCGTCGAAGCGCTCTTCCTCTTTGTCCTCTCTTCCGAACGCACGGATGACAGAGAGTCCGGTCAGGATTTCACGCGATACGAGGTTGATGTTGTCGACCAGTTTCTGCATCAGCTTGAATTTCGGCATCGCAAGGGAGACAAGCAGCATCACGTAGCCGAGAATGACGATGATCGCAAGAACAATGATCCATTCCATACCGGCTCCCGTTTTCATGACTTTCAGCACACCGCCGATGCCAAGGATCGGTGCGTAGGCAACCATTCGCAGTACCATGACGGAGACCATCTGGATCTGCTGGATATCGTTCGTGCTTCGGGTAATCAGCGATGCGGTGGAGAACTGATCCATCTCCACATTGGAGAATCCGACAACCCGTTTGAATACTTTTTCGCGCAGATCGCGGCCGATTCCGGCGCCGACGCGGGAGGCAAACAGTCCGACGAGAACAGTTACCACACCCATCAGGAGTGCCATGCCGACCATCTTGAGGCCTGCGGTCAGAAGATACGTTTTCTGAATCTGGTCTAGATCGAGGCCCGCCGCTTTGTCTGCGGAAACTGCATACGCAATGCCCATCGATTTTACCAGGGAGCTTCCCATCGTATCAAGCGTTTTTTCCATGCTGTCGCGCATCGAGAGCACGGTGTCTTTATCCATCTGTCCGCTCTCGAGCATCGCTGCAAAGATTGGACGGACATCCACACAGGTGACTTTGACTTTGTTTCCATCGTCATCCTCTTTTTCCTGTTGGAAGCTCTTCAGCTCCACATGCATCATCTCGCCGATCTGCTCAATCGTCATGTTTTCAAACACCGACGCATCCTGACCGGTCTGCTGTGCCATGAGTTGTTTAAAGGTATCCTCCTCCATCGCACCCATCTGGTAATTCATCAGCAGTGCAACGGTCAGTGTATCGTCTGCTTCATCAAGTTCTTTTTCAGAAGCTTTGTTCCGTTCATAATAGCCGTCCTTTTTCGTATAGAGGCTTTCCCATAAATCCACCTCATCATCCGTCATGATAAACTCGGCCGTCTGAAATTCTTCCTCTGTGATTCGTTTCGGTGTAACGTGCTCAACACCACTGTTCTGAATGCCCACATCGATGATGTCGGATGTGTACGACGGGAGCGACAGGTCGCACCACGCCTGGACAAACAGAAGCACAAGAATCACGAGAATCGATTTCCAGTACGGGATCATGTTCTTGAAAATCTTACTCATTTTTTGCCCCCATTTCCTGTCTTTTTTTCGTGTACCAGCTTGCCGGCACACTAATTCTGTCGTTTTCGGGTGTCAATTTCTTTTTCTGCGATCTCATAGATACGATCCAGATAAGCAACCAGCTGATCTATATCCTCTTCCTTTAACTGTGACATCACAGAGCAGCCAAAGTCCTGCATTCTGTCCCGTACCTCTTCCCCTTTTTTCCAGCCCTTCTCTGTCAGACTGATATATGTATTTCTGCGGTCTTTTTTTGTCAACGCTCCGCTCTACATATCCTTTTTCCTCCAGTCCGCGCAGTGTGCGCGACACAGCCGGCGGAAGTGTTTTGGTCTTCGCCGCCAGCTCTGAGCTTGTAATTTTTCCGTTTTCTCCCATTTGCAAAATCGCACCCATAACGGAAAATTCGGAACTGCTGAGTCCCGGAATCAGGTCTGATACGTTCAGTTTTTTAAACTGGTGCACCGCACGAAACAGTTTTTCAAATGCATCTTTCATGTTTTCCCCCTCCTTTTGCCGCAAATGCTTAACAGTGTTATTTATTTACGCGCGTTAAATAATAACACCGGCAAATTTCTATGTCAAGAAATCTGCCGGTGTTTATGCTTTTTTTAGAATTTACGCCACTCAAATAGAATTTGACAAACGCTGCCATTTTGTTTAGATTAGAAGCAAATACGAAAGGACATCTTCATTCCCATGCCAGGTTTTATCTTACATCTTACCGCAGCCCAAATGCTGTTAAAGCACCTCCCGTCCCACCCGGATTTTCCATATCCGATTTCATCGGTAAATGATTTTCTGATCGGAAATCTTCTGCCGGATGCGACGCAGCAGAAAGAATCCTCCCATTTCCGCGATCCGCTTTACCGCGAAAAAAGTGATGGTATTCCCGGATCTTACACGGTTTACAGCGAAATACCGTTCACTTCTGCCAGATTCGAGCGCACTGGGATATTATTTTCATCTTTATATTGACCGGAAATTTTTTAAGGATTTCATTCCTCAGATTGTGGAATTTTATAATGCGGATGGGGAAATTACAGATATGAGAGATGAGATTGCAACGGTTTATATCTAAAAAAATCGCGGACATCCATTCCTTTTTCCAGATATCTCACGGAGGAGTATTATTACGGGGACTATACACGAATGAATACATATCTTGTCAACCGCTATTGCATCCCGCTCGATCTCAATCCTAACGTCACGAACCCTGGAATCACAGAAATTCAATATGAGAACGTCCAACAGGTACTTGACCTCCTCCATCACTTCCTCTCCGTCCCGCCGGAAGCTGCGCAGGATCTGAAGGTCTTTCCGCTTGAAGAACTGCTTGCGGCACTGGAGCAATATGTAGAAGAGTTTTTGGCTGTGCCGAATAAGTATATTCCATAATTTTCCATTTAAAAAGGAGCAGAACCCACACCAGATTCCGCTCCTTTTTCAGAATGTAATTTTTTCGTTTCCTCTTACACTACATCTTGAACGATCCATTCTCTGTCATCCGTATCCATTTGTTTTTTTCTTCGATATTCCGTTGGTGTCCTCCCATAATATTTCTTAAATGTCTTGCAAAAATAATCCATATTTTCAAATCCCGTCTCGCCGGAAATTACAGTTATCTTTTTCTCCGTCGTGGCCAGAAGCTTTGCAGCCTCCTGCAGACGATACTTCACCAGATAATGCACCGGCGTATCGTGAAGATATCTTCGGAACAGATTCAATGCCGTACTCTTGCTCACCATAGCCTGCCCGGCAATATCCTCCAAGGTAAGATTCTGTCGGAAATTTTGATGAATATATTGCATCATCAGCTGTGTTCTTCCCTGTGAGGATGCCGTATTTTCTCTTTTTTTTCTGCAGCACTTCCGAATCCATGTGCAAATAAAGCAAGTGCCACAATTCCTGCGTCAGAAATAAAGTAACCAGTTCCCGGTCTTTGTCTGATTCCTGCGCTTTGAGAATTTTCTGCATGAGCTCCAGTGCTTCTGCCTGCCATTTTATTTCCCTGCAAAAGACAATGCAGTCCACCTTACACGCCTGTATCGGTGCAATGTATTTTTTCGTAAATCAGGCTGTCTGCCGGAGCGAGAAATGTCGGTTTCAGAACAAAATTTGGCATAATCGCATGGCCTTCAGAAAAATAGCGATGCAAAATCTTTGAGTTAATAAAAATGCCCGTTCCCTGTCCCAGTGAAAACTGCTTTTCGCCAACCCAGAAGGTTGCTGTTCCCTCCTGTACAAAAACAAACTCAAACTCCACATGCCAGTGCCATTCTACACAATGAAAATCAAACAACGCAAGATCGTCGTAATACAATTGAAACGGATACTCACTGTTTCCATGCTGTATCGTTTCCATCATGCTTTCATCCGTTTGGATCTTGTTATAAAATGTATTAAATTCCATCTTTCCCCGCCTCCGTTTTTTCAGGCACGCCCCTCTCTATTTTACGATATTATACAATAAACAGACGATATATTCCAGTGAAAGCGACACTATTTTACGTTATTATACAAAAAGAATCGTTGTCGCTCCATGGAACACGGTGAACGGCAACGAAACGAACACTACGGCCGCAGCAGTTCTGCCATTTTCAAAAAACGGAGTATATCACTATGAAAAAGAACTACCACAAAACCTTAATTGCCTGTTATCTTGGATTTATCACGCAGGCAATTTCTGCAAATTTTGCACCTTTACTATTTCTTACCTTTCACAGAACTTACCATATTTCTCTTGGAAAAATTGCGTTTATCTCGACAATATTCTTTTTCACACAACTTCTTGTCGATTTGTTCTGTGCCAGATATGTCGATAAAATCGGTTATCGCAGGTGTGTCGTTGCTTCTGAGATTCTTTCCGCCTGCGGCCTGATTGGACTTGCCTTTCTGCCCAATATTCTGCCAAATGCCTATGCAGGAATTTTGCTCAGTGCCATGATCTATGCCGCCGGAAGCGGACTGATTGAGGTTCTTGTCAGCCCAATCGTAGAAGCTTGTCCGTTTGACAATAAGGACAGCGTTATGAGTCTGCTTCATTCCTTTTACTGCTGGGGGTCTGTAGGCGTCATCTTACTCTCCACTGCATTTTTTGGCAGTTTTTGGTATGGAACGCTGGCCGATCCTCGCATGTATCTGGGCTGTACTTCCACTGTACAATACGTTTAATTTTCTTTCCTGCCCGATTGAATCACTGACCGGAAGCGAAGAAGGACTTACCATTCGTCAGCTGTGCCGTCTTCCCATTTTCTGGATTTCCCTTGTTCTTATGGTCTGCGCCGGAGCAAGCGAGATTTCGATGGCACAATGGGCTTCCGCTTATGCCGAGTCTGCATTAGGTCTCTCAAAAAAGCATTGGAGACATTGCAGGACCGTGCCTGTTTGCTGTGATGATGGGCATCAGCAGAACCTTCTATGGTAAATACGGGGAAAAAATTGACTTAACAAAATTTATGATCGCATCCGGTACACTTTGCCTGATCTGTTATCTGGCTGCAGCTCTCGCACCATATCCTCTTTTAAATCTTATAGGCTGCGTTGTGTGTGGTTTCTCCGTAGGAATTATGTGGCCGGGAACCATCAGTATTTCATCCTCTAAAATTCCACTCGGCGGAACTGCACTGTTCGCACTTCTCGCCATGGCCGGAGATATGGGTGGTTCCATTGGCCCATTTGTTATTGGATTTGTCACACAAAACACCGGCGACGATCTGAAGGCAGGTATGCTGGCCGGCTGCATTTTCCCTGCTGTACTGATTTTGTCTGTTTTTCTGCTCCGACAAAGGAACGCAGAGCAAAAATAAGCACAAAAGAGATACCGTAACGTGTCTCAGACACAGGAGCCGGACAGTCCGACTCCGTTTTTTTCATGTCTCTGCAATATTTCTCACAACTCCCGAAAACAGAATCGATCCGTCCTGCCCCGTGACAAGAAACAGGAATGGACGATCCAGTACGAAGTCGATTTCGTCGTCCGGTATTTCTGCTGCGGTTTCTGAAATGCCGAGTTCTGTATACGCTGCTCCGGTTACTCCGTTTTCGTCGATTTCTAGCGTGGCGGCATGATCTGCTTTGCTCAGGTATAAATTCTCTTTGTCCCCTGTTAATGGACTGAAATCTGCCAGATCCGTATCCAGCGCATCCGTTACACCTAGTGCGCGCACCGTTTCGATCAGGTCTGTTTTTTCCGATACTTTAAATTTAGGAACAGACAGGTTCACCATAGGGGAATACCAGTTATCACTGCTTTCATCCCGCCGTATAACCTTCATCAGATCCGGCGATGATACCAGTTCATTGACATCGGTATTTTCATCCGGAAGCAGGAAATACATGGAGCCGCTGTCCTGAAGGCTAAGGCTGACTGCACGGAAATGTTCGCCCTGGTAGACATCCATCCATTCCGTTTTCTTCATCATGTCCACAGTGGTATCTCCCGCAGCTCCGTGGAAGGTTTCCTTCTCTGTATTCACTTCCCAGAAATTCTCCCGCCACATCGCCTTATAATAGATGGTTGATACCAGTTCAAATACCGTTTCCGGGGCGATCGCCATATTTTCGGTGTATTCTTTTAAAAGCCCTCCGGTATTATCATCCGTCCAGGTCCGCAGAGCCTGATTCATCTCTTCCGATCCGGGAGTCCCACGGAAGGTCGATGCATAATACTGTTCCGCCAGCCGCTGCAGCGTTGTGTCATTGTATGTTTCCTCACCATCCAGCCACAGCGAATTTGCCAACACACTTTTCAGCGCGGGCGTGTCTGCATAATTGCTTTTCCAGAGTGAAGAAACATTTTCCCGTAAGGTCTCCATGTCCTGCGCACCAAGCATGTCTAGAATCTGCTGCCGCGTATTCCCGTCTGAAGTTTCTGCCAGCATCGCAAACGCAATATACAGATTGATCGGCGAGCAGACGGTATTTTCATCCTCTGAAACCAGCATTTGTTTCATCAGGTTCTGATAATATGCATCCATTTCCGACTGCAGTTCTGCTGATTTTGCTGTCAACTCCCGGTACGAATCCCACCAGTCCCAGTGTGCATCGCTTTCCATGAATTTCTGTGCATCCATTGTCCGCTCCACAGATGCCGGATAAGCCGCCAGAACCGTCGTTACCCCCGACGGATAACGGACTGCAGAACCCTCCCGACCGTTTCTCCATGTCGCAACCCCCAGCACAGCTCCGCCGATGATCACCGCGCAGGCTGCGACGGCCGTCCAATTTTTTCCATACGCCTCTCCGCGGGTGGCGATCACTCCGTGCTTTTTTCCACCATACCAGGCTCCAGATTTCCCAGCACTTCAAATAATTCTTCTTTCTTCATACTTCGAACCCCCTTTCCGTCAAGTGTGTATGCAGTTTCCCGCGGATCCGGTTCAGCGTAACTGAAACATAGTTTTCGCTTCTGCCCAGACGCCCCGCGATTTCGCCGATACTGTCCACATACCAGTACCGCAGGACAAACATGCATCGTTTCTCCTCCGGCAGCTTCTGCAGAAACTGATTGATCTCCGCGATCAGTTCTTTCATCTCCCACTGCCGCTCAATATCATCTTTCCCCGAAACACATTCTTCCAGCTCGTCCAATACTGCATCCATCTGACTTCCTCCGCGCTTTTTTGCGATGCATTTTTCGATACAGATCAAACGAAAGATTTCTCGTTATTTTTCCAAGAAATGTGGATAACAGAGACGGCCGGTGCGGCGGCATAGCGTTCCACGCGTGAAGCCAGGTGTCGTTGACACATTCTTCTGCATCCGCCGGATTCTGCAGAATATTCTGTGCAATGGACGTACAGTATGTACCATATTTCATCGCAGACTCGCTGATCGCTGTTTCGTTCCTGTCCCAGTACATTTGGACAATATGAGTATCCTCCATATGGAAATACCCCCCTTTCATCTATCATCACGCCATTTTGCAGAAAATCTTACACTTTTCAAAGAAATTTCAGTTCTAAAAAAGGGCGTGACCGAAGCCACGCCCTTCCATTCTTTTATTTTCTTTATGCCAGAATCGGTTTTAAAGCCTCTGCGAGGTTTTTCTTTCTCTGCTTCTGCCTCTGCCAGATCCTTGCCAAGTGTTGTGTAGTATACTTTGATCTTCGGCTCTGTTCCGGACGGGCGGACGATGACGGTTTCACCGTTTGCCAGTTTGTAGATCAGAACGTTTGCGGATGGGAGTCCTGTTTCTTCCGGTTTCTCGTAATCGGTTACTTTGACAACAGCGGAACCTGCGATCTCGGTCAGCGGCTCTTTTCGAAGGCCATCCATAATACCGGCCATCTTGTCCATTCCGCTAAGTCCCGGGAACTCGAAGCTGTCTACTTTGTTCAGGTAACGGCCATACTCGGCATAGATCTCTTCCAGTCTCTGTTTCAGGGAGCTTCCGATGCTTCTGTAATAAGCTGCCATCTCGCAGATCAGCATGGAGCCGATGACTGCGTCTTTATCTCTTACATACGGGCCAGCCAGGTATCCGTAGCTCTCCTCGAATCCGAAGATGAAGCGGTCTACTTCGCCGTCTGCCTCAAGGTTTGCAATCTGATCGCCGATCCATTTGAATCCGGTCAGAACGCTGCGGAGTTCTACGCCGTAGTGCTCGGCAACAGCATCTGCCAGCGGTGTGGATACGATGGATTTGACAGCAACCGGTTTCTCCGGCATGGTGCCTTTCTCGATGCGGCCTGCGCAGATGTAGTCGAGAAGCAGAACGCCGACTTCGTTTCCGGTTACCAGCTCATAGCTTCCATCCGGGCATTTCATGGCGATACCAACACGGTCTGCATCCGGGTCGGTAGCCAGCATCAGGTCTGCGCCGGTCTCTTTTGCAAGATCCAGGCCTTTTTCCAGTGCAGCAAAGATTTCCGGGTTCGGATAGCTGCAGGTGGTGAAGTATCCGTTCGGATACTCCTGCTCCGGAACGATCGTGATATCGGTGATGCCGATGTCTTTTAATACACGGGTAACCGGTACAAGACCAGATCCGTTCAGCGGGCTGTAAACGAGCTTCAGTCCGGCTGTTTTGCAGAGGCCCGGACGAACCTGACGGGATTCGATTGCTTCATACAGGGCATTCTTGCAGTCATCGCCGACGAAACGGATCAGTCCCTCTTCTACTCCCTGTGCAAACGGCATATATTTTACGCCGGTCAGGATATCGGTCTTCTGAATTTCTGCATATACAATTGCAGCAGCATCGTCGGTCATCTGGCATCCGTCCGGACCGTAGGCTTTGTAGCCGTTGTATTTTGCCGGGTTGTGGGATGCAGTTACCATGATACCTGCATTGCAGTTATAGTAACGGGTTGCAAAGGAAAGTGCCGGTACCGGCATCAGTGCGTCGTAGATTCTGACTTTGATTCCGTTTGCTGCGAGAACACCTGCTGCTGTTTTTGCGAATACATCGCTCTTAATACGGCTGTCATAGCTGATGGCTACGGTCTGGTTTCCGCCCTGTGTTTTTACCCAGTTTGCAAGACCCTGTGTTGCCTGACGCACTACATAGATATTCATACGGTTTGTTCCTGCGCCAAGTACACCACGAAGTCCTGCGGTTCCGAATTTCAGAGATACAGCAAAACGGTCCTTGATCTCCTCATCGTTTCCTTCAATCCGCGCCAGCTCCGGGTTCAGGTCTGCGTCTTCCAGGTCAGCTTCCAGCCATCTCTTATACTCTTCCAGATACATGTGTTTATCTCTCCTGTTCTCTTTTATTTTATGTCCTGCTATGTAATGTCCATCCTAATGCAAGCATAAGTACACTATAGTCATAATATACCATAGCCAGCCCAAAATCAGCAATTAAATTTTGGTCATTTAAGCAGAATTTTACCGTTCTTTTTCTCTTTTTTTGCGACTGTATCGGCTGTTTTCAGACAGAACAGGAGCAAAATCAGATTTATCAGCCTTTTTCATTCCTCTCCCGGTCTGTGATGATAATCAAATCCACATTTTTCCAGAAATGCCCGAGCGATTACCGTCGCACCGATCTGGTTCGGATGGATTCTGTCCCAGGCGATGTAGGAAGAATGGCGGTACTGGAAATAATCATTGAATACGGCCTGCAGGTCGATGAAGCGGCAGCCGTATTTTTCAGCCAGCTCACTGCAGATGGCCCCGTAGGTGTCCATGCGTTTTCTCATCCAGTCCTCTCCATTTGGCTCCATGTAGTATGGGGTCATAAGGAAAATACCTTTTACGTTGTCTTTTACGGAAAGAATCATCTTTTCGACGTTGAAACGGTACTCCTCCGGGGATACCTGCTCGTCCGGGATAGCCGGGCTGTCGAACTGTCTCCAGACATCGTTGATACCGATGCAGATGGAAACCCAGTCCGGTTTCAGAGATACCACATCGCGGTCAAATCTCTGCAGCAGATCGCGGCTTGTGTTTCCGCCAATACCGGAGTTTGTCACACGCAGATACACCTCCGGGTAAAATGCCGCAAGCATATTCTCGACGATTCTGACATAACTCTTTCCAACATTTTCAAATAAACCTTCCCCACCGGCTGTGCGCTCTCCATATCCGTTACGGAATCTCCTGCAAATACAATCCGGTCCATGTGTTCAAAAATCATTTCTGTACCTCCTCTGGTCCTAATTTTTCAAATCTTCTGAGCCCCATTATAGTCTTGCCGTTTCGACTGTGCAAGGCAATCTTTGCGAATCCCCCACTTGCGGACGC